>ERZ857629.942-NODE-942-length-35752-cov-6.939911_pt1 | contig 35752 bp, 36 predicted proteins | sample MGYA00519700_ERZ857629 | MGnify/ENA primary metagenome ERZ857629 (study PRJEB31778, sample SAMEA3449351) | human gut metagenome | biome: human gut; feature: human-associated habitat; material: faeces | place: United Kingdom | collected 2010/2012 ... | reverse complement strand
TATGGGCGGAAAAGAGCCGGTCAAAACCGTTTTCTCCTTATCTGAATCCGCCCAAAGGTCTCTTTATATCTTGCTTTCGCCTATGACGGTGATGCCGTGGGCTTTTAGAAGCTCTGCCGTCACGCCGTCGCCGGGGACGAGCGTTCCGCTGAAGGTGCCGTCATAGATCATGCCGCAGCCGCAGGACGGGCTGTTTTCTTTTAATATCGCAGTCTTTATATCAAAAACCTGCGCAAGGTGAAGCGCCGCCTCGGCGCCTCTTTGAAACTCGGCGGTGACATCCCTGCCGGTTTTCGAGACGACACCGTCGCCGAACCGCTCGGACGGCGTTCTCGGTGTCGTTAAGCCGCCGTAGGCTTCGGGACACACGGGGATAAGCTCGTACTCTGTTTTGAGTCTTGCGAGCTTCTCGTCCGGCAGGCAGTTGTTGCCGCCGTCATACTTGCAGTCAACGCCCAAAAGGCAGGCGGAAATCAAAGCTCTTTTCCTCATCGCCGTCTGAGCCCCAATACCGCACCGCAGATGCCGCCGATTATATGCGTGAGCTGCGAAATGTTGTCGCTGAGCATGACGCCGTCGACTATCTCGTTGCCGAGGTAGAGCACCAGCACGAGAATGAGCGTGATGGGAATGCAGCCGTCACGCATACCGGCAAGCGACGCCATGACTATCATCATGAACACGATGCCCGATGCACCTAAGAGCATTGTTCCCGGGAACAGGAACCAATGTACCAGTCCCGACACGAGCGCCGTGATGATTATTGCGCTTAGAAGATTTCTGCTGCCGTACTTTTCTTCAAGGCTCGGGCCGACGACGAGTATCATCATCATGTTGGCTATGTAATGGCTGTAGTCCGAGTGGCCGAGCACATGGAGGATAAACCTCGGGTAAGTGAGTAGATCGGTGAGCGGGGAATGCCACACGCTGAACAGGTATTTTGTTGTCCAGCCGTCGGTGAGCTTGCCTAAAAGCAGTGCGCCGAGCGACACGAGCGCAAAGGTCAGCACCACCGGTGAGTTATATTGCAGTCTGAACAGTCGTTTCATTTAAGGCTCTCCAGTGCGTTTTCGTAATAGTCCTTGGTGCGCTCGTCAAAGCAGACCATGCGCACACGCTCTATCTCCGGATGCTCGAACAGGTACTCGGAAATGGCCTTTATGGCGATCTGCGATGCTTTGTCGAGCGGAAAGTGATACACGCCCGTGGATATCGACGGGAAATCCACCGTCTTACAGCCGTTTTCGCTTGCAAGCTCAAGGCATGAGCGGTAGCACGAGCGCAGAAGCTCCGGCTCACCGCGGCTGCCGCCGTGCCACACGGGACCGGGGGTGTGGATAACATACTTTGCAGGGAGCTTGTAGCCCTTTGTTATCTTTGCCTCGCCCGTTTTGCAGCCGCCGAGCGTGCGGCACTCGGCCAAAAGCTCGGGGCCTGCGGCTCTGTGAATAGCGCCGTCAACTCCGCCGCCGCCGAGAAGCGAGCAGTTTGCGGCATTGACGATTGCATCGACCGCCTGCTTTGTGATATCGCCCTTTATGATCTCGATTTTGTTCTTCATTTAAAGCTCCTCAATATCCTTAATAAGCTTGTCCGCAACGGCATCAGTGGTCGCCCAGCTCGTGCAGAAGCGGGTCACCGTGCCGCCGGAGGTCTTGCCCTGAACGGAGAACGAGTAGGTCTCCGAGAGCTTCATTATCTGCTCATCGCTCAGAACGGGGAAAATTTGATTTGTCGGCGAGTCGTAGTAAAGCTCGATACCTTTTTTCTTGAATGCGTCTGCTATCTTCTGCGCCAAGCGCACCTCGTTTCTGCCGATCTCGTAGTATGAGCCGTCGGAGAAAAGCTCGTCAAACTGCAAGCCGAGCAGCCTGCCCTTGGCGAGCATGCCGCCGTGCTGCTTGATGATGTAGCGGAAGTCCTTTTTGAGTGCATCATTTAGGATAACGACCGCCTCACCGAAGAGCGTTCCGTGCTTCGTGCCGCCAATGTAGAACACATCGCACGCTCGTGCAAGGTCGGGTAATTTCGGTGTGCCCTCGCAGGCGAGTGCGCAGGCAAGCCTTGCACCGTCAACATACAGCAAAATTCCAAGCCTGCGGCAGACTGCCGACAGCTCCTCAAGCTCAGGGAGCGTATACACCGTGCCGGTCTCGGTCGGCTGCGAGATGTACACCATTGCAGGCTGGACGATATGCTCAAACGACTCATCTGCACGGTGGCGCAGGACATAGTCCTCGACCTGTTTGGCATTTATCTTGCCGTCCGTGCTGTCCAAGGTTATGACCTTGTGCCCGGTTGCCTCGATAGCGCCGGTCTCGTGCGCTTCTATATGCGCAGTCTCGGCTGCAAGCACTCCCTGATGCGGGCGGAGGGCAGCGGCTATGACGGTCATGTTGGTCTGCGTGCCGCCGACAAGAAAGTGAATGTCCGCATCCGGAGCGGCGCACTCTTTTTTTATAAGCTCACGGGCGCTCTCGCAATACGGATCGCAGCCGTAGCCTGCGGTCTGCTCGAAATTCGTGCTCATAAGGCGGTACATTATCTGCGGAAGTGCGCCCTCAAGGTAATCACTTTCAAATCTGATCATGACTTTCTCACCTCGACCTTTACCTTATCGTCGGAAGCCGAGAGCCTGATGCGTGCAACATTTTCACCCCTGCGCTCAATGACCTTTTCGGCTATCGCATCCTCGACATCCTTCTGTATCGTCCTGCGCAGATTGCGTGCGCCGTAGGCGACCGAGTAGCTGTGCTTAACAAGGTAATCAACAAGCGTATCGTTCCAGCTGAGCGTAATGCCCCGCTCGGCGATAGCGTCCTTGACCTCGGTGAGCATGAGCTCGGCGATGGAGCGGAAATTCTCCTCGGTGAGCTGGTTAAAGTAGACTATCTCATCGACACGGTTTATAAACTCGGGGCGCAGGAACTCGTTGAGCGCCTTGAGCGCACGCTCCCTGCCCATGTCGTTCAGGCTGCCGCCGAAGCCGAGCGAGCCGCCTTTTGTGTTGCTGCCGGCATTGGTGGTCATGATGATGACGGTGTTTTCAAAGTTGACCGTCCTGCCCTGAGCATCGGTTATCCTGCCGTCGTCAAGTATCTGCAAAAGGATGTTCAAAACATCGGGATGCGCCTTTTCTATCTCGTCAAAGAGGACGACCGAATACGGCTTGCGGCGTATCTTCTCGGTGAGCTGGCCTGCCTCGTCATAGCCGACATAGCCCGGGGGCGAACCGATGATCCTCGAAACGGAGAACTTCTCCATAAACTCGGACATATCGAGCCTTATAAGCGACTCGGGGCTGTCAAAAAGGTCGGCCGCAAGGCGCTTTACAAGCTCGGTCTTACCGACACCGGTGCCGCCGACAAAGATAAAGCTTGTAGGCTTGCGCTTTGCCTTTAAGCCTATGCGGCTGCGCTTGATTGCGGCGCAAACGGCATCGACTGCCTCGTCCTGACCGACGATGTGTGCACGCAGTCTGTCGCCAAGCTCGGCAAGGCGCTCAAACTCATCCTCACGGATGGAGGATGCCGGTATCTTCGTCCAAAGCTCGATTATGCGGGCAAGGTTATCCATCGTGAGCTCCGGCTTGCCCTCGAGCTCAAGCGAGGCTATCTCCTGCTCACGCTGCATTTCCTTACTTCTCAGCTCCGCTATGCGCTCATAGCGCTTGTCGAGCACCTCGTCGGTGAGCTCTCCGTCGGTGGGTGCGTCCGCGCTCATGAGTGCTTCACGCTCAAAGCGCAGATCGTCAAGGTCCTTTCTCGCCTCGGCAAGGCGGATTATATTCTTATCCTTTAGGTTAACATCCGAGCTTGCCTCATCGATAAGGTCTATCGCCTTATCCGGCAGGAAGCGATCGGTTATATAACGCTCGGAAAGCTTGACTGCCTCGGCGCACATCTCGTCGGATATGGTGATGCCGTGGTAGTCCTCGTAATAGTGCTTGATGCCCTTCAATATCTCGATGCTGTCCTGTATCGACGGCTCATTTATCGTCACGGGCTGGAAGCGGCGCTCAAGTGCGGTGTCCTTTTCGATGTGCTTGCGGTACTCGGCAAAGGTCGTTGCACCGATGACCTGTATCTCGCCTCTTGACAGGGCGGGCTTCAGGATGTTTGCCGCATTCATGCTGCCCTCGGCATCGCCTGCGCCGACGATGTTGTGCACCTCATCGATGACCAGAATGACATTGCCCTGCTTGCGGATCTCCTCGATGAGTCCCTTCATGCGGCTTTCAAACTGGCCTCTGAACTGCGTTCCGGCAACAAGAGCCGTAAGGTCAAGCAGGTAGACCTCCTTGTTGCGCAGCTTATAAGGCACCTTGTCCATTGCTATGCGCTGGGCAAGGCCCTCGGCCACGGCGGTCTTGCCGACGCCGGGCTCGCCGATGAGGCAGGGATTGTTCTTCTGGCGGCGGTTGAGTATCTGAATTACCCGCTCAAGCTCTTCCTCACGGCCTATCATATTATCGAGCTTGCCTGCTCTTGCACGGTCGGTGAGGTTGATGCAGTAGTTATCCAAAAACTTTTTCTTTGCCGGTCTGGTGCCCTCGGGCTTATCCTTGGGCGCTTCCGCACCGCCCTCGGGAGTGTTGTTGGCGTTTTGACCGTTCTGACCGCCGAAAAGGCGGTTTAAAAACGGGAATGTAGCGGTCTTGCCGTCGTCGTCCGAGTCATCGGAAGTGCCGTCAATGTCCATGAGGCTCTCAACGCCGTTGAGGGCATTCATCATGTCGCCGCTCAGGCTGTCAAGATCCTCATCGGAAATGCCCATCTTCTCCATCATCTCGTCGACGGGCTTTATATGCAGTTCACGGGCGCACTTGAGGCAAAGCCCTTCGTTCTTCGTCTCGTTGCCCTCCATCTTCGTGATAAACACGACAGCCACATTTTTACCGCAGCGTGAACACATTTTTACTTGCATGGTTGTACCCCCTTTTTAGGTTGTAAATACATATATGATTATTGCTTAAATTTACTAATTTATGTCGGTCATTCTGACCTCCGTGCCGGATATGAGCACGGCATCGCTTGACCTGAGAAGCGCAGTTTGTGCGCCGGCCTGCTCAGCTTCAAACCCAGGGCTCAAGCTATCATCATAGCACAGCAGCTTATTCTGCGTAAGGCAAAGGAGTTTGCCGTTTGAGAAGTCGAAGGTCTCTATCTCCGCACCGGGCTTGGCCGTACCGACAGGGTTTGCGGAGCTGTCGATGCTGACGAGTGTTCCCGCCCCGCCGTAGCTGTGCGCTCGCAGTTCCAAAACGATGTTGTCGCCGCAGACAGCAAACATGTCCAAGAAGTTGCCGTCAAAGGAATATTCGCCCTCGGCTTTGCCGGTATCGGAGCAGAGATATAGCCTATCCGAAGCTATACAGCACACTCTTTCGCCCAGCCAGCAGATATCGTTGAAAACCGCCTGATCGGCTGCAAATGAGCCTTGCTGATCGGTGCTGTCGAGCTTAAATAGCTTGACGATGCTGCCGTTTTCGCCCGAAACCAGCACCGCAAGCCGTGTGCCCTCCGGCGATACCGCCGCCTTGACGACCCAGTTATCGGCCGAGAGCCACTTATACACCTCGGTCTTATCCGCCGAGTACACGGTGACGGAGCCTTTGTAGCCGGCTTCCTCGGTGCACAGCGCCAAGTGGCCGCTTTGGCTGAGGTCGGCGGAAATTATATTGTTTTTTGCATCGAGCTCAGAGCCGTCAAGGTACACAAGCTTCGTGCCGCCGATATCGTACATGACTGCATTATCTGCGTTTTCGCTAATGGTGGGATATTTAAATTCGCAGGACTTATCGAGCACCGCTTCGCCCTTTGCGTCAAATACTCTGACGCTCGTGGTGGTGGCTGTCATGAGGCTGTCGCCGACGGCGGCGTAGCACTGGTGCGCTCCCGTCCCGATATAAAAGCTTTCGATCGGCTTTTCGGCCGTGCAGCCGGTCAGAGCTATGCTCAGCGCCAGTACGGCGGCAATAGTCAGTTTCTTCATCGTTAGTCCTTTATCATCATTTGTCCGGCAGGGCCGTCATACCAGACACGGTTCAGGTACAGTCCCTGCGGCGGCATGGTAGGCCCCGTGAGTCTGCGGTCGCCGATCTCAAGCAGGTGCGGGATATCCTCTGGCAATATCTTGCCGTAGGATGCGTAGACCATCGTGCCGACCATGGCGCGGCACATGTTGTACAAAAATCCGTCGGCGCAAACAGACACCGTTATGAGGTCGCCCTCCTTTTCCGCCCTGCACCAATAGACGGTGCGCACGGTGGTCTTGGTCTCCGTGCCGAGTGAGCGCACGGCCGCAAAATCATGCGTACCCTCAAAGGCCGTTGCCGCCCGCTTCATCAGCTCGATATCAAGGCTCGACGGGTAAAAGCAGGCTAGCTTTTCCAAGAACGGATCTCGGATATTGCTGTTATAGATTTTATAGATGTACTCCTTTTTTATGCAGGAGGAAATGGCGTTGAACTCGTCCGGAACCTCAACGGCATCGAGCACCGCAATGTCGTCCGGCAGGCGGGAGTTTGCCGCCAGCGCAAAGCGGTCGATGGGGATGCGGCAGTCGGTGCGGAAGTTTGCACAGTAGTTTAGCGCATGCACACCGGCATCCGTGCGTCCGCAGCCGGTGACCTTGACCACATGTCCGCAAATTTTACTCAGCGCCTCCTGCACCGTTTGGCACACGGATATCTCTGTTTTCTGCACCTGCCAGCCGTGGTATCTGCTGCCGTCATATCTGATTTTCAGGGCGATATTTCTCATAGCTTACAGTCCGAATTTCTTCAATACGAATATGGCCGCCAGGAACGCAGCGCCGAGGAACAGCGCCAAAAAGTCGATGCCCTGCATCCTGAGCGTTTTCATCCTCGTTCTGCCCTTGCCGCCGTGGTAGCAGCGGCTTTCCATGGCAACGGCAAGCTCGTCTGCCCTGCGGAAGGACGAGACAAACAACGGCACGAGTATCGGCAGCAGCGCCTTTGCCCTTTGCATGAGGTTGCCGGTCTCAAAGTCTGCGCCTCTTGCCTTCTGGGCGGACATTATCTTGTCCGTCTCCTCGATGAGTGTCGGGATAAAGCGCAGCGCCATGCTCATCATCATGCTCATCTCGTGCACGGGCACTTTGATTTTCTTCAAGGGATTGAGCAGTATCTCAAGGCCGTCGGTGAGTGCGATGGGGCTCGTGGTGTAAGTCAGAAGGAAGGTACCGACGATGAGGAGGATTATCCTCACCGACATCATGACCGCCTTTTCAATGCCCTCCCAAGTGATTATCCATCCCTCGATTATAGGCGTGCCCTTGGTGTAGAAAATATTCAGAAGCGCCGTCAGGATGATGATGAATATAACGGGCTTTAGACCCTTGAACGCTGCAGCGGGGCGAATTTTCGACACCGCCATGCACAGCCCCGTGATGACGACGACAAATGCGTAGCTCCACCAGCCGACGGCGTTAAACAGTCCGACGATGTAGACGATGACGAGCAGCAGCTTCGTTCTCGGGTCCAAGCGATGGGCGACGGTGTTGCCGGGGAAATACTGGCCTAAGGTTATGTCTTTAAGCATCACTCACCCCTCCTTTTAAGCGCCACGAGGGCTTTTTCAAGCTGCTCGTTGGTGTAGATGGAGTTCGGAAGCTTCAGTCCGAGCTTTTTAAGCTCCATGGCAAGCTCCGTTGCCGCCGGAACGGCAAGGCCGATGCTCCGCAGCTCCTCAGGCTGAGAAAAGACCTCCTCGGGCGTGCCGTCAAAGCGGATAGCGCCGTGGTTAAACACCACGAGACGGTCGGCAAGTCGTGCGACATCGTCCATACTGTGGCTTACGATAATGACCGTTGAGCCGGTCTGCGTGCGATAGTCACAGATGTTGCGCAGAATTTGCTCGCAGCCTGCGGGATCAAGTCCCGCCGTCGGCTCGTCGAGGATGAGAACGCCCGGGCGCATGGCGATAACGCCGGCAATTGCGACCCTGCGCTTCTGACCGCCGGAAAGCTCGAGCGGCGATTTTTCAAACTGCTCGTCCGTCACGCCGACAAAGTGTGCCGCTTCACGCACACGCTCGTCTATCTCTGTCGCGCTCAGTCCCATGTTCTTGGGGCCGAAGGCGATATCGGCATACACCGTCTCCTCAAAAAGCTGATACTCCGGGTACTGGAACACAAGTCCAACCTTGTAGCGGACATTCTTTGCCGAGATTTTGTCGGCGTTTATATTCTCGCCGTCGACCGTGACCGTGCCGGAGGTCGGCTTGAGCAGAGCGTTCAGGTGCTGGATAAATGTCGACTTGCCCGAGCCCGTGTGACCGATAAGTCCCACGAACTGGCCGTGCGGTATCTCAATATTTATGTCGTCTATTGCGACCTTTTCAAAGGGCGTGCCCGCACTGTAAACATGGCGCAGGCCGCTCACCTTAATATCTGACATGGTTTGTTATCCTATTTCCTTTGCGATTTGTTCTGCGCAGTCGGCAATGCCGAGCGCCGTCAGCGGCAGATTAAAGCCTTTTTTGTTGAGCTGCCACATGAGCTCCGTCGTTGCCGGAACGGCAAGCCCCTCGCTGTGCATGAGCTCGACCTGCGAGAACACCTCCTGCGGCGTTCCGTCGGCGACAACATCGCCGTTTGACATGACGATGAGCCTGTCGGCATCTATGCACTCGGACATATGATGCGTTATCAAAACGATGGTTATGCCCTTTTCACGGCAAAGCTTCGTGACCGTGTCGATGACCTCACGGCGGCCCTTGGGGTCGAGCATGGCGGTCGGCTCGTCGAGGACAATTACCTCCGGCTGCATAGCGATAACGCCCGCTATGGCGACACGCTGCTTCTGTCCGCCGGACAAAAGGTGCGGCGCATGGAGCCTGAACTCATACATATCGACGGCCTTGAGCGCATTGTCCACCCGCTCACGAATTTCCGCCGGTTCAACGCCTAAATTCTCCGGTGCAAAGGCCACATCGTCCTCAACGACATTTGCGACTATCTGATTATCGGGGTTTTGGAACACCATCCCCACTGTGCTGCGAATTTTCAGCAAATTATTCTCATCGGCGGTGTCGATACCGTCGATCAGCACCTTGCCCTCGGTGGGCAGCAATATGGCATTCAGGTGCTTTGCAAGCGTCGACTTGCCCGAGCCGTTATGCCCGAGTACGGCGACAAAGCTGCCCCGCTCAATTTCCAAGCTCACACCCTTGAGGCTCTCGGCATCGTCACCCGGGTAGGTGTAATGCAGGTTTTCTATTTTTATAACTGAACTCATTTATTATTTCTCCCAACGGCAGGTCGCTCCGCAAGGCAGGACAAGACCGCTGTCGGTCACGGGAAGTCCCAACTCACGGCTGTCGGAATGACCGCCGAATTTCTTTGTAAAAATGCTCTCGGTGACATAGGAAAGCACCGATGCCGATAACCCCGTTGTATACGAATTAATGATGACAAACAGCGGATCGTCGGACAAAACGCCTGCGCACAGTGACACGAACGGCCACAGGTTCTGCTCAAGCTTCCATATCTCTCCGCCCGGGCCTCTGCCGTAGGACGGGGGATCCATGATGATAGCGTCATACCTCCTGCCACGGCGAATCTCACGCTCAACAAATTTTGCGCAGTCATCGACTATCCAGCGGATAGGCGCATCGGCAAGTCCGGAGGAAACAGCGTTTTCCTTCGCCCAAGACACCATGCCCTTTGCGGCGTCAACATGGCAAACGCTTGCACCGGCCTTGGCGCAGGCAACGCTGGCAGCGCCCGTATAAGCAAACAGGTTCAGCACATTTATGGGCCTGTTAGCCTTGCGGATCTTGTCCATTGCAAAGTCCCAATTGCACGCCTGCTCGGGGAAAAGTCCCGTGTGCTTGAAGTTCATGGGCTTGACATTGAACGTCAGCTCGCCGTAATTTATCTTCCAGCTTGCGGGCAGGCCGCCCTTGTCCCACGAGCCGCCGCCGGTATCGCTGCGGCGATAGCGTGCGTCACGGCAATTCCAGCGCTCGTCGGTGCGGGGCGTGTCCCATATTGCCTGCGGGTCGGGGCGCACGAGGTAATAGCTGCCCCAGCGCTCCAACTTTTCGCCCTTTGAGCAATCAAGGAGCTCAAAATCCTGCCATTTATCCGAAAGCCACATAACCATATACCTATCCTATTATAATTTGACATTGTATTTTATCATTATATATTTATTTTTGCAACGAGAATTTCGGCGAAAAACAAATATGTTGACAAACCGCCGTTTGCTGTGTATGATAACTGTATGAGAACGAACCACACAGTTAACGACACTTGGAGGTAGTGAACATGATCAGCGTGAACTTCCGAGATCCACGCCCGATATACGAGCAGATAAAGGACAATCTGCGTCGTCTTATCGTGACCGGGCTGCTGCCGACAGGCAGCAAGCTGCCCTCGGTGCGTGAGATGGCCTCCGACCTCGCCATCAACCCCAGCACCATTCAGCGTGCCTACCGTGAGCTTGAGGCGGAGGGATATATCTGCTCACAGCCCGGTAAGGGCAGCTTCGTCTGCGCAAAGGACGGCGTGGACGAGACCCGAAAAGAAGAGCTTCTCGGTAAATTTGACGAGCTTGTTACCGAGCTCGGTTACATCGGCGTTGATAAGCCTCAGCTTATCGAGCGACTGAAAGGAGAATAAGCCCATGATCAAAGTCAGAAATGTCATGAAGGAATTTGACGGCTTCCGTGCTCTTGATGACATGAGCATGACCGTGCAGACAGGCTCTGTGTACGGCCTTGTGGGGCCCAACGGTGCAGGCAAGTCGACCATCATCCGCCACCTGACCGGCATCTACCGTCAGGACGCAGGCGAGATAACAATTGACGGTGCACCCGTGTTTGAAAATCCCGAGGTCAAAAGCCGCATTGCTTATATCCCCGACGATATCTTTTACTACGCAAACGCTTCCATCCGTGAGATGATGGATTTTTACCGAAGCATCTACCCGCATTTTGACGCAGAACGCTTTAAAAAGCTTGCCGATGTGTTCGGCCTTGACCCGAAGCGCCAGATGCGCAGACTCAGCAAGGGCATGCAGAAGCAGGCGGCGTTTTGGATCGCCGTGTCGCTGCGCCCCGAGATACTCATCCTTGATGAGCCTGTCGACGGTCTTGACCCCGTCATGCGCCGCCAGATATGGAGCATCATCATGGCCGATGTTGCCGAAAACGGCACAACGGTGCTCGTTTCCTCGCACAACCTGCGTGAGCTTGAGGATGTGTGCGACAGTGTGGGCATCATGAACAAGGGCAAGATCATGATAGAGCGCAGCCTAAACGAGCTTCAGGAGAACATTGTTAAGATCCAGCTTGCCCTGCCCGACGGCGAGAGCTTGCCCGAGGGGCTCGACATTCTGCATAAGTCCAATACCGGCCGTTTGCAGTCGCTCATCATGCACGGCACGCAGGAAGAGCTGACTGAGAAGCTGCAAAGCGCACATCCGCTTTTCATCGATGCCGTGCCGCTTACCCTTGAGGAGATATTCATTTACGAGCTTGGAGGTGCTGACTATGAAGTCAAAGATATCGTTCTTTAACGCCGGTATTTTCAAAAGTATGCTCAAGCGCTTCTGGCCGCTGTGGACAGCCTATTTTGCCGTATGGTTCATGTGCCTGCCGCTCCCCTTACTTGTGGCAAGGCTTCAGGGCGTCAAGGAATCGGCTGTCACAGTGGTCGCTGCCGCAATGAAAACGAGCGTGGAAGCAAGCGTCGTCTCCGGTTTCTTAATGGGAATCCTTGCGGCAATGGCGGTTTTCGGTTTCCTATATAACTCCCGCAGCTGCGGCATGATTGCCTCGACTCCCGTTCGCCGTGAGGCGGTGTTCTGCTCGGCGTATCTTGCCGGTGCGCTGCCGGTGCTTGTCGCTAACCTGCTTATCGCCGTACTCAACTGGCTGTTCACCCTCAGCAGCGGCATCGAAGGCGCCTGCATTTTCAAGATGAACGCCATTTTGTTCGCCGTGAACTCTATGGAGTTTCTCATCTTCTTCTCCATCGCCGCATTTATCGCCATGCTGACGGCGAATATCGTTGCCCTGCCGGTTCTCTACCTTATATTTAATTTTGTGTTTCTCGGCATGGAATATGTCGTCAGGATGCTCTACGGTATGTTCGTATTCGGCTATAACGAGCTTCCCGACTGCATTCTGGAGTTCATGTCGCCGCTTATCTACCTGTTTACACGCATCGGTCTGAGCGCCACGAAAACGGCGGTCACGCTCACGAACTGGTCTGCATTGCTCGGCTACATCATTGCAGCCGTCGTGCTCACGGCCGCAGCGTTGCTGCTGTACCGCAAGCGCCGCATGGAGTCTGCCGGTGATGTCATCGCAGTCAAGTCCCTGCGTCCGGTATTCAAGTTCTGCGTCACGGCGTGCTCTGCTCTGTGCTTCGGTCTTTTGTTCTTCGTCATCATAAGCACGCTGTTCACAAGCCTCTCGACATCGATGCTCGTTTTGACCGCCGGACTTATAATCGGCGCATTCATCGGCTACTTTGCGTCCGAAATGCTGCTTAAAAAGAGCTTCCATGTCTTCAAGGGTAATTGGAAGGGCTTTGTCATCACCGTTATCCTGTGCATCGTGTTTGCCTTCGTCTGCGTGACAGACCTGTTCGACCTATCCTCGCAGCTGCCGGATATCGACGATATCGAAATGATAGTCTGCAACAGAGAGGCCGGCGGCTATGATGTGACCGAGCGCTCGGATATCGAGGCCATACTCGATGTCAACAAGGCCATAATCGACGACCGGGACAAGTACGAGGGTCTTGACGACACCGGCTACAAAAGCGTCGGCTACGTGAGCCTTAGATACAAGCTCAAGGACGGTCACTCTGTCTATCGCGGCTACACCGTGCTCATTGACGACAACTACAAGGCGTATTACGCTGCGCTGGGCTCGGTGAACATCGTAAAGTCCTGCTTCACACCCGAGATACCTGTCACGGTACAGAATGTGTACGACGCATCGTTTCAGTACCCCTCCGGCTCCGGCGAGCTGAACTCGATATCGCTCACCCCCGAGCAGGCGGTCGATTTCTACGAGAATGCGCTGATGAAGGATATCGAAAACGGTGCGAAGAAGCCGCACATCCCCGAAACGAGCAGCACGGCAGGCACCGATACCCCCGATTCGTATGTCTACATTGAGCTTGTCACCGCTCCCGAGGCGGCGACCGGTGACGAGACCTACGACGACAGTCTGGTCGTAGACATCGATGCCGACTGCACCGAGTGTATAGCATGGATCAAGGCAAATCTCAACATAGATCTTCACAATATAGACGGATGAGTTAAAAAAATAGTAATAGTCGCCCATATGGCGGCTATTACTATTTATAATTAATTCCTTTTTTGTTCATGCCTTTGTCATATTATCAGGTTATTATATAGACACTCAAATATGAGAGGCGAAGGCAATCATGGAAGACCATAAAGATGAAATTAACAGCGGCAAAAACATCTCGGAGGCTGAAAATCCCAGCTCTGAGACCGAGAGTGCTCAGGAAACCGAGAGCAACGCTTCGGCACCGTCCGTCTCCGATGACGGCGAGTACCACTTCGTAAGACCCGAGCAGAATCTGTATGAGGATGCCGAGTTCGTTCCCTGCGGAGAGGACACGGAGGTTCCAAAGTACTATGTTCCCTCGGAGAAGAAGCCCAAGGATGAAAAGCCGAAGGACAAGAAGGCCGCTCCAAAATCGAAAAAGCGCTTTGTTAAGCTTGCGTGTGCCTGCCTTGCGTGTGCGCTCATCGGCGGTGCAGTCGGCGGCGTTGTGTCGTGGAAAGTCCTCGACAATAACAACTCGCCCCCCGAAGCAACGAGCAAGCCCATCTCCGCCGGCACCAGCGGCTCGTCTATCAGTTCAAATACCGGCAGCTCGACCGATATCTACTCGCTCGGCTGCAAACAGGCAGTCGGTATCACCACCGAGGTCACGACCACCAACTGGTTCGGTCAGACGAGCTCCAGCGCAGTTTCCGGCTCAGGCTTTGTCGTTACCACCGACGGATATATAGTTACAAACTACCATGTCATCGAGGCTGCATATCAGCGCAATTACAAAGTCTCGGTCATGTTCTACGACGGCAAAACCTATGACGCCACCATCGTCGGCGTTGAGGAAGAAAACGATGTTGCGGTTTTGAAGATCGATGCCACCGGCCTCACCCCCGTTGAAGTGGGCGACAGTGAAAGCATTCAGGTCGGCGAAGAGGTCTACGCCATCGGCAATCCCCTCGGTGAGCTCGCATTCACCATGACCACCGGCCATGTCAGTGCGCTTGACCGTAAGATCACCACAAACGAGAACGCCAGCGCAATCAATATGTTCCAGTTCGACGCTGCCGTCAACTCCGGCAACTCCGGCGGCCCTCTGTATAATGCCGAGGGCAAGGTCATCGGCATCGTCACCGCAAAGTACAGCTCTACCGGCGTTGAAGGTCTGAGCTTCGCTATCCCCATCAACGACGCTATCGATATCGCAAACGACCTAATCACCAACGGCTATGTTACCGGCAAGGCATATCTCGGTGCGAACATCGACAGCAGATACAATTCGGTTTATGCCAACTACTACAAAATGCCCGAGGGCGCATATGTGTTCAGCGTTGAAAAGGACAGCTGCGCAGAAAAATGCGGCCTTTCGGCCGGCGATATAATCACCAAATTAGGCGCAAACGAGGTCAAGGACTTCAACGACCTCGACTCTGCCATCCGTTCGTTCAAGGCCGGCGAGACCGCAGACATTACGGTCTACCGCAAGGGCGATTACACAACGCTCAAGGTGACCTTCGACGAATCCAAACCAAACACAGATTCGAATGGTGTTAACGACTCAGGTCTGTCAAGCCATCCCCAGTTTGGTTAAATAAGCTATTTCTCTTCTCCTTATACATCCTCTCTATTCTTTTCTCAAAGCAAAAGGCCACGGCGCAAGCCGTGGTCTTTTGTTGTCTTTATTACTTTTTAGCCGGGGCTCTGCCTGTCTTCTTATGACCGCATACGGTGCAGTACTCGCCCTTATCGTAGAAGTGGCGGCCGGACTCGATGTGCTGCTTCATGTTGATAAAGCGGATTCGCTCGGCCTTGGTGAGCTTGCCCTTAAAGCGCCGGTGCGAATAGTCCCTTGCGACGATGACGCACACGCAGGTGAAGATTATCGCAAAGAACACGAATATCGTGAACGCTGCCCACAGAACACCGTTGACTACTTGGCCGGACGCAGGTCCGTCAAGGAACGGGCGGAAGTACACCGCTGCGCCTATCGCAACGCAGGTCAGCGCAAGATACACGAAAAAGTGCGGGAAAAGCGTAGGCGGAAGCCCGCTGCAATGGGGGCATATCTTCATCCCCTCTGGTATAAGGTTATGGCAATTTTCGCATTCTCTCATGACGCTTCTCCTTTGAGTTGATACCAAGATTATAGTGCAATCGAGGTATTCCGTCAAGCGGAGAAGTCGATTTTCGGTTTATTGCGCCAATGCTCTGCCGAGGTTTACGCACTCGGTCAGCGCATCGCCGTCCGGCTCGCCGCAGCAGGCAACTCCGCCCGAGACGAGCTTTGCACTCAGCCCACGGCAGTTATTGAGCCACTTGCCCATCCAATCACCGCCGCCCCAGCCGTATGAGCCGAAAAGCCCGATTTTTTTGCCCGCAAGCTTGCCCTCCAAGCTTCGGAACATCGGTGCAAACTCCGTTTCCTCCAGCTCCTCTGTGCCCATTGCGGGGCAGCCGAATGCGATAGCGTCAAAGCTATCGACCATGTCGGTGTGAAACTCGTCTGCCTTGAAAAACCCGACCTGCGCCCCTGTGGCCTGCGCTCCGCTCTTTACGGCGTTCGCCATTGCCTCGGTGTTACCCGTTCCGCTCCAGTATACAACTGCGACCTTGCTCATTTTTTGTTCCGTCCTTTCACATGATAAGCTGTTCAATGCTCACGCCGCTTTTAAAGCGGCCATAGCTTTCCTCGGTGCATTTTCTGCACGCTTCAAATCGGCTCAGCGCACTCTGCGTGTCGCCGTAGACTTTCCACAGTCCCACGGCCTTGTAATTTCTCGCCCTGTTGCGCACAAATCCGAGCACATCCTCCGGCGGGTAGCCGAGAAACAGCCCCACCTCATGTGGGAAGCCCTGCGGGGTGCGCATACGACGCATTAAATGCAGCAGGCAATGCTCCGTGCTGCCGCATGGGTAGTTAAGCTTCTTGAGCATTGCGGCCGCTCTCGGCTCATTCAGGTCACGCTCAAGCGCTTGCATCCGCCCTACATATATCAGAACCGTTTTCTCCGAGAACCGCAGCGGCATGATGACGAGACCCTTGGGCTTAAATAGTCCGTTGAGTCGCCGCAGCTCGGCTTTGACCTTCGCCTCGGAGCGGTAGCTTGCCGAGAACATACTGCCGGTCTTGAGTCCCGCCAGCGTCGGTGCGCACATTCTTATGATTAGATCTTCGCTTTTCATGTGACTATTATCTGCAATTTTTCGTAAAATTATAAAAACAGACCGGCACAAAAAGTGTCGGCCTGCATTAAGGTCAAATTACTTGGTGTAGTTGTCGAAGTAACCCTGAATGTAGATGATCGGGGTACCCTTGTCGCCGCTGCCGGAGGTCAGGTCGCACAGCGAGCCGATGAGGTCGGTGAGCCGTCTCGGGGTCGTGCCCTCGGATGCCATCTGACCCTTGAGGTCGCCGTCCTTTTCCTTGATCTTCTCTGAGATAGCTGCCTTGAGCTCATCGCCGGAGAGATCTGCAAAATCATTGTCGGCAAGGTACTTGAGCTTGAGCTCGTTGGGAGTACCGGTGAGACCTGCGGTGTAACCCGGGGAAACAACAGGGTCAGCCAGCTCCCAGATCTTGCCTACAGGATCCTTGAATGCGCCGTCGCCGTAGACGAGCACCTCAACGGTCTTACCGGTCTTTTCAAGCATGAGCTTCTGCACACGCTCAACGAATTCCTGGCAGTTGACAGGGAACAGCTTAATGGTGTCCTCGGTAGCCTTATTGGAACCCAACAGGCCGCAGAAATCGTTGTAGCCGCTGCCGTTTACGGGTGCGGTGAGGATGTCGTCAAGGCCGTAGACGGTCTCGGCACCGTGCTTCTTGAGCAAGCGCTTTGTGCGGGCTCTGGTGTGGATATCGCAGCACAGCACATCCTTGGTGTAGTCAAGGATGGCCGTGGGCTTGTTTGCGAAAATGATATCGCACTCGCAGCCGCAGCTGAGCACGAGCTCCTTGTAATATGCGACATAGTCCATGCCGGTGAACGGGTGCTTTACATAGCCGAACAGCTCACGATACTTTTCCTCACTGAGGACATCGGCGTAGGGGTCAACGCCCTTTTCGTCGAGCATGTCTACATCAAACAGATGATTGCCGACCTCGTCGGAGGGGTAGCTGAGCATAATTGTTATCTTCTTGCAGCCGAGTGCGATACCACGCAGGCAGATTGCAAATCTGTTTCTGCTGAGGATGGGGAAGATAACGCCGACATGGCCGCCGGGGTACTTTGCCTTTACATCGGCTGCAATATCGTTCACGGTTGCGTAGTTGCCCTGCGCCCTTGCGAGTATAGACTCGGTGATACCGATGATATCCTTCTGGCCGATAGTGATATTTTCTGCCTCGATGCAGTTCAAAACGCTCTCTGCCACGATCTTTGCAAGATCGTCGCCCTCACGGATGATGGGTGCTCTGACACCGCGTACAACTGTTCCGATCGTTCTTTCCATTGCTGTTCTCCGTTCCGCCTGTCGGCTGATTATTTTAGTTGGTACTATTTAAAGAGAAAACTTGCTTTTGCTTCAATATTATAATACAATCAGTTTCATAAGCCAAGTTAATTATTTTTATGTTTAGATTAGTATCTCTAATAGGTGATGAAATGAAAGATAACTTCTCCCTCGACCTGTACCGTGTTTTTGCGGCGGTGTATGAAAATCGCTCGTTTTCCGAGGCGGCTCGGCAGCTTTTCGTTACGCAAAGCGCCGTCAGTCAATCGATAAAGCAGCTTGAAGTCATGCTCGGCGTACAGCTGTTTCTGCGTGGCAAGCGTGTGGCGACGCCCTCGGTCGAAGCCGAGCAGCTATATGCGATGATAGCACCCGCCATCGGCACAATATGCGAGGCCGAGGAGCGAATCGAACGCTTCAAGCTCCTGCGTGAAGGCTTTTTGCGTGTCGGCGCAGCCGATACCGTTGCACGGCATTTTCTGCTGCCCTACCTCAAGCGCTGGAATGAGCTGTACCCCGATGTGCGGCTCCAGGTAGTAAATCGCACGAGCACCGAGGCATTCTCGCTGCTTGCCGCCGGAAAGTTGGATGTTGCATTTGTAAACTCACCGGTGTCTGACAGCAAGTTCTCGGTTAAAAAGTGTCTTGACCTGCACGATGTGTTCATTGCAGGCTCTGCGTTTCCCGAGCTGAGGGGGCGCACAGTCACACGGCGTGAGCTGAGCTCGTACCCACTTATCATGCTCGAAAAGCTGTCGAATACCCGCCGTGCGATCGATGAGGAGTTCATGCGCTCCGGCATTGTGCTCAACCCCGAGATCGATCTTGGCTGCCACGACCTGCTGGTCGATTTTGCAAGGATAAATCTCGGCATCTCCTGTGTCACCCGTGAGTTTGCAGCCATCGACGATGAGCTGTTTGAGCTTAAGCTCGATCAGCCCCTCCCATCTCGCCAGCTCGACCTATGCTGGATGGACACCGGCAGCCCCTCCGAGGCTAAAAAGAAATTTATCGATATGTTTTAAACCCGGCCAAACGGCCGGGTTTTAGATTATTTTATAGTATTTCATCAACTCTATGCGCTCGTTTCCTATCCTAACGCTCTCCGCTGCGGAACTGTCCGTACCACGGCTCACAGCGTATTTTGCTATTCTCGCCGTCCACGCCGCCGGAAGGAGCGCTGCGCTCTTTTTCACCCACGGGTAGCTCGCCTCCATGACGGATCGGTTTGGGAAAAGCGTGCGTAGAAGCGGTCTGCCCGTTTTACCCTTTTCCGATGCGTCGACCGCTTCGAGCGTCATTGAACCGCTATGCTTGCGGCTCATGTCGGAAGCGCCGTATATCCCGCCGTCAAGTGCGTCATTTATAAGCGCCGTGCAGTCGACTCGCTCAAAAAACGGGGGATATTCCATACCGAAATACCGCTCCCCTGCGTCGAAAACCGCTGCGGCGAAGCACTCGCCGTGCACGCTGCGCATCACATCATATATGCGCCGCCAATCGAGCGCATAGTGCTTCGACCACTGCGCAATGTCGCAAAGCTGTCGTATGCCCACGCCGGAATTGATAAAGTGCTTGTATGCGTGCAGCAGCAGGAAAGTCATGTGATCGGTCACATCGAGCACAGTCATCCCCATACCCTCGATTGGCTGCATCTGCGCCCTGCTCCACATTTCATCGGTGTAAACATTCAGCGTGTTGAGCTTGTCATTGTCCAGCGGGAACAGCTCCCAGTGCCCCTCTATGAGCAGGCCGCTGCGGATGTACCGCTCCTCGTGGGCGTTTTTGTAGTCCGGCGACTTTGCCTCAAACCCCAGCTCAAGCATTTTTTCGTGGAAAGCCGGGTAGTCGCTCTGCGGGATATACAGGTCCTCGTCGGCAGAGCTGCGGTGCTCCGGCCTTGACCACACGCTGCGGCAGACTATGCCCTTGATGACAAGCGGCCGTATGCCGGCATCGGACAGACTCTTGTACAGGCTCAAAAACTCCTGTGTGCACTGCATCTGCCGTGCCACCAGCAGCTTCGTCCTCGACCTAATCGCAGTGCGCAGGCTCTCGGGCATACTTGCACCCGCAGCCTCGAAAATCATCGGCAGCAGCTTCTGCTCCTCGGCCTTGCGGATAAGCTCCGCCCACCCGCCTTCATCCAGCGTGACCTGCACCGTCTCATTTCTGAGGAACGCCGATATGCAGTTTAGAAGTTCATTGTTTACAGACATAGTTTATTTAGTTAGGTGAAAGGTTTATCACGCATATTTCGGGCAAATTGAAAATTCTCGGTATCCAGCCGTAGCCCGACAGGCCGCCTGAAAGTATGAATTTTGTGCTGCCAAAGCTGTATTCTCCCTTGTCGTAATACGGGAGCAGTCCCTCCGACGGAGATATCACGCCGCCGATGCCGGGTATCTCCCACACGCCGCCGTGCACATGGCCGCTGAGTACAAGATCCATGCGGTACTCCTTATACGGCTCGAAAAATATCACCATGTTCGGCATATGTGCAAGCCAAATCGTCGGCAGGTCACAGTCACGCAGGTCGGCAAGAAATTCGTAGGGCTCGCTGCTTTCCGGCAGCTTTGTACTGTCACCGTAATATTCGAGCCACGGCTCGTTGCCGCCCAAAATTCCGACCAGGCGTACCTTGTTTTCGCCGAGCTGCACATCGGCGTACTCGTTGTTGAGAAACACTCCGCCCGCCGCCGTCACTGCCGACTTGACATGCTCCAGCTTTTCTGTCGAAAACTCGTTTTCGTGGTTGCCGATGGTGTAATATACGGGCGCAAGCTCCTTTAAGTCGGACACAAGCTCGGCAAATTCCGATATTTCATCCTCGTTGGCGTTTCTCGACAGCATGTCGCCCACCATGAATACAGCATCTGGCTTCTGCTCGGCAATAAGCGCCTTGAGTCTGGAATTGCCCTCGCCATACTGCCTGCTGTGCAGATCGGATAGGAGCACGACCCGGCACTCGGAGCCAATCCCCACGACTGCTTCGTCATAGTGCGCAACCTTTATCTTATAGCTGCACACCACCGCCGACACGATTGCCGAAAGCAGTATAAGCCCGATTAATATAAGCAGAATTTTCATTGTCAATTTAAGCTTAGATCTCATTTTTTAGGTTGCTCTTTACGCTTTTTCTCCCAGCATTTTTCTTGTTAGCTTAAACCTATACAAAAATGCCGATATGGCAAGCGAGGCACATATTGTAAACACAAAATTGATTGGTGTCTGCAAATACGGGCTTATTACACCATTCAGCTTAATAGTTAGCAAATATGATACCTGCTGATGGATAAGATAAACCGGCATGCTGTATTTGGCAAGAACCATAATAATCTTGCTGTTTTTCCATGCGCATTTGTTCGCTATCCTTTGTAAGACAACAAAGGCCATTATTGAGCCGGCCACACATGTCAGCATAAACATGCCGGAGCGTATAGCGTTCAAAATCAGCGTTTCTGTCGGCATGAGGTAAGTTGCTGCAAAAAGAAGTAAATCGACAATTATATATGAAGCCGATGTTCTGTAAAGCTTGTCGTTCCACTTTTGTCTTATTTTAAACCCCAACCAGAAAAACAGTACGAACCTGCAAATCTGCCAAATTTGCAAATAGTCATTTATGTAGCGGTTGCAAACTGTGCCAATACAATAAAGTGCAACGGTAACAGCCGCTCCTTTAATGTCGTTATCCCTAAAGAAGTTCGTGAGTGGATAAAACACTAAGAAAACCCCGAATAACATCAGCAAAAACCATAGTTGCTGCGGCTGAACACCAAGTAAGTTATTTCGTGCAAAACCAGTCCAATCATATCCCTGCACGACAGCGTCTATAGGCCCGACCCATAGAAGCGACAGGAATACATACGGTACAAAAAGTCTCTCTGCTTTGTTCTTTATTAGTTTCCCATAGGTCTGGTACTTGCCTTTTTCCAAGCGGCAAAACGAATATAAATATCCGGAAATCAGCGTGAACGCATATATGTGAAATGTGTTTAGCCAGTAAGAGCAATACTTAAATCCCTCAGAAGGTATCTTCATACTTATCCATGTCCAATTACCTGTCCACGGGATAATTACATGATAAGCAACAATAAGCAGCATCAGCATTGCCTTGCAGAAATCGCAATTTTCCAGTTCAGTTTGACTTTGAATCATCGTCATCTCGATTTGTCGATTACACCTTTTAGACATTCTAAGATATAGTTCATGCTGTCATACTTAAACAACTTGGAGCCTATGAAGTACACCAGCACGCCCGTCGGGACTTGTATCAGGAGCGTGAGCCAGTTTGCAAGGCCGAAAAGTTTCACGCTGTACACAATTGCAAACATCACCGCAGCCAAAAACATTGCCGGCAGAAAGTCTGACATCTGCTGACGGTAGGAATAGCTCAGGAGCTTTTTGTTAGGATAGATGTTGATTATCTGGTTTATGACAGCAAAGAAGAGATTGCTCAGTGCCATGACCAGCGGCCCGAACCACATAGTTGCAAGCAAAACAGCAAAGCCAATCGATTTTTTTACAATATTCAGCTTCAGAAAAATGTCGCTTCGGCCTATAGCCTTTATTGCATTCAGATTTGCCGTTTCCAACGGCTGAAATGCATAGCTGACGCAGAATATCATTACAAACGGCACACTCGGCAGCCACTTGTCGGTGAGCAGAACGGATATGATTGCCTCCGAGCATGCGGCTATGCCCATCATTATCGGCCACATGACATATGAGCTCACTCGCACGGAGCGTCGTGTCATGGCCTTCACGGTCTCTGCGCTTTCTTGCGCAGAGGACATTACCGGCAGCAGTACACTGTCGATCGCAGAGTTTACCGAGCTGACAAATGTATTCGGTATCATGTATCCGCGGTTATAATACGCCAAGCTCTCCGTCGAGTACATTTTGCCGATTATAAGCTGACGCAGATTGTTGTAGATCGTATCTATTAGCGATGCCGCAAGCAGCTTCCAGCCATAGATAAACAGCCTCTTGAACCGTTCACCCGAAAACTTCCATACCGGCCGCCATTTGACCGTGATCCACAGGATCACCGTATTTGCAAGGCTTGAAAAAAGGCTTTGACCGACAAGTGCCCAAACTCCATAGCCTTTTACAGCCATGAAAATTCCCACCACCGCAGCACCCAAGGTCCCGCCCAAGGTCGCAAAGAAAAAGCGCTTAAACTTAAGATGTCGGGCAACAAACGCCTTTTGGACATTGTTTATTCCCGAGAATATAAGCGTCAAACCCATCACACGGATGACAGGAGAAAGCTCTGGGAGTTTGAAAAACTTTGCAATAAGCGGAGCTGTCAGGAAAAGAAGCAGATACAATGCGGTGCACATGAGGATGTTGAAAAAGAACACCGACGAAAAGTCGACCGCATCCGCATCCTTCTTCTGAATAAGTGCATTGCCCAATCCGCTGTCCACAAAGACATTGAGCACCGCCATGAACACCGTCACGATGCCTATCATGCCGAACACATCCGGCTCGAGAAGTCTTGCTAAAACGATCGAAACGACAAGCGTTACGCACTGTGCACCGAATTTCTCCAAAAACGACCACATCAGTCCGGTCAGTGCATTTGATTTTGTTTTCCGAAAATCGTTTTCCATCTATATCTCCGATAGGGCTTTAATCTCTGCGGTACAGGTCTCGTGTATACACCTTGTCGGCGGTGTCTCGCAGGCTGCTTTCCATGCGGTTTGCAACTATGACTGACGACATTTCTTTGAACCTATCAAGATCAGCTATCACATGGGTGCCCTCAAAGCTATCCGCATTGATCGTCGGCTCAAAGATGACAACCCGTGCTCCGGCGGCCTTGAGCCTTGCTATTACGCCTCTGATGCTGCTTTCACGGAAATTATCTGAGCCGGCCTTCATGGTCAGACGATAAATTCCGATAACACCGCCATCGGCTTTTTCCAGTATCATTCGTGCGATGTGATCCTTGCGCTCGTCGTTTGCGGCAACGGACGCACTGATTATCTTATTCGGAATGCTGCCGAAGTTGGCGACGAGCTGCTTTGTGTCCTTGGGCAGGCAGTAGCCGCCGTAGCCGAATGAAGGGTTATTGTAGTGCGAGCCGATGCGAGGGTCGAGGCATACGCCGTCGATTATCTGCTTGGTGTCGAGCCCATTGAGCTCGCAGTAAGTGTCGAGCTCGTTGAAGTAGCTGACGCGAACGGCAAGGTATGTATTCGCAAAAAGCTTTATCGCCTCTGCCTCCGTTGAGTTCGTGAACAGCGTGGGGATGTTTCCATCCTCCGCTCCGCTCGTCAGCAGCTGCGCAAAAAGCTCTGCGTCCTGCTGCGTCGCCTTACTTGCGCTCGGCAAGCCAACGACTATGCGGCTCGGGTGGAGATTGTCGTACAGCGCCTTTCCCTCACGCAGAAACTCGGGTGAGAACAACATCCGATCACAGCCGAATTTTCCGACAATGCTCTCGGTGTAGCCGACGGGCACGGTGGATTTGATGACCACAAGTGCGTCCGGGTTGACCTGCGCAATAAGCTTGAGCACCGCCTCTACCGTTGAGGTGTTGAACAAGTTGCGCTCGGGGTCATAATCCGTTGGGGTGGCGATGATTATAAGCTCCGCATTTCGGTACGCCGTCTCGCTGTCGGTCGTGGCCTTGAGCTTGAGGCTTCGGTTGGCGAGAAAATCCGATATCTCCTTATCCGCTATCGGAGCTGCTCCGCTGTTTATCTTTTCCGCCTTGGCAGGGGTGGTCGTGACCGCCGTCACCTCATTATGCTGCGCAAGCAAGACCGCCTGTGCCAGCCCAACATATCCAACTCCGGCTACTGCTATCTTCATATCCTATCCTTCTTATATAACTGTCTTATAGTTTGATGTATCCTTGCCCGCAGCGGTATCTATCACAAGCTGGGCTTCCATTCCGAAGCGTCTTTCAATCGTCAAGAACTTCTCCGTTGCCGTCTTGTAGGCATTGCGGCGGAGCTTTTCTATCTTCGGCTTGTCATTCATCAGCGCAATGAGCCGTTCGGCCGCTTCGGCCTCGGTATCGTAGACAATACAGTTTTCATCGTTGTCAATAAACTCGTCTATCGAGTGATTGTTATTCGTAACAACAACACTGCCCTCGCCCATGACCTCATAAAAAATATTTACCCTGTTCCACTCGCTGACCAACAGCGTTGCAAGGGAATTTCTCGCATACTTGCGGCAAACCGCTTGCGGCTTACCGCCTGTTATATGAATATAATCCTTTACTCCGTACTCCTCCGCCACTTTCATTGTTTCGTCAAGCATATAGTTTCCGGTCGGATATCCAATCAAGTATAAATGAAATGGATAACCTCTCTTGTGAAGCTCACCAAGTATTTTCGCCGCTCTATCCTGTCTTTTAACTTCGGATATCCTGCCGACCATTGAAAGGCACAGCGAGTCGTATCCCTCGGGATAATTGCCGTGAGCATCGATATTGACCTCCGGCTGCTCCTTGGGTATCATCACCGCCGAGCGCCAGAAGTAAAAGTCAAACTTCTTTTTCTTTATGCCGAGAATGTCATAGAGCTCATCTGCTCTGCTGCCGTCATTTGTGGCCAAGATAAAGCTCTTGCGGCTGATCATCGAAAGCGTGATGTATGTATAGTCCTTGAGCGCTTTGAGCCAGCGGCATATGCCCTTGGGCTTCGTTTCAAGTACATTCGCCATCTCCTGCGTGCCGAACTGGCGCAGTGCACATGGCACACCCATTTTTGCAGCGGTGCGCACCGCCATGTGCGAGCCCTCCGCCATGCCGTAAACGAAGTCATAGTGCCTTGCTTTGAGAAGCTTGCGTGTTTCACGGGAAAGCCGCAGCGGCAGCTCAAGCTTACCAAGGATGCCGTCGTGCTTTGGCTTGATCTGTATTAGATTTTCCTTTTTGAAATATTTGCTTTCGACAACTGTCTTTTCTTTATCGGATGAGAATAAAAGCAAATCAATTTTTACTCCATTTTCAAGAAGCATCTTAAACGGGTAATATAGTGCTGGCAATCCCCAGAGCTTGTTTTCATCCATTCCCGCAAGTATTGTATCTATTGCAGGATTATCATAAGAAACATATAGTACTCTCATCTCTTCATTTCACCAACAGCATTATATCTTGGACAATAAAACTAGCAAATTAATCATTTGTAATTTCATAAGCCAGCCGACAACTATGTATTTCTTGCCAAGTCCTTTCCACGCTCTGTTATTTAGTACCTTGCAAAAAGTTGGATAGTCATAAAACTCATTAACCATTTTCTTGGCTTCTCCATATGGTCTTGTCTTTGCTAGAATTGCAGCATCCCTACAAACATTTCCACACACAAAACGCTCATAGGCTTTCATATAATTACTTTCTTCCATGCAGCTTGCAAGAAACCTGCCAACACTTTGTGAATACAGGAAACATTGTCTTGCATCATTTTCCAAATACTTGATTCTCTCGTTCTGAGGTTTAAAATAGTTATAACCTATGTTTTTTGTGATTGCTATCTTATCGCAGCTTTCCATATACCGCATAACAAAGATGCAATCTTCGCCGCACTTCACGCTTTCGTCAAAAGGCACATAAATTTTTTCTTTTTTGAATAACTTGTTAAACGTACTATTCCAAAGTATCATTTTCTCGTCTTTAAGGTAACTTGATGCAACCGCAGCTCTGCTAAATATTCCTTCGCATTCATGTGTGACGGCATTAATTACCACATCCCCATCGGTAACGCTTATTCCGCACACAGCCAAATCTGCTCCAGATTCTTTTACAATATCATAGAGCTTTTTTATGTGGTCGGTATTAAGCCAGTCGTCACTGTCCACGAAGCAGATATACTCACCGTTTGCATTCGCCAAGCCATTATTTCGTGCCGCTGCTACCCCCGCATTTCTTTGATAGAAATACTTGAATCTGTTGTCTTTTTCCGTAAATTCTTCACATATAGCTCTACTTTCGTCCTCTGAGCCATCATCTATAAGCAATATCTCAACATTAGAGTACTCTTGACCGACAATGCTTTCTAAGCATTTCTTCAAGAATTTTTCAGAATTGTAAATTGGTACAATAACCGATATTAGTTCCATCTTATTTCCTCTTCATCAACTAAATAGTTCGTAAATGCCGCCTTTATGGCTCTGTATGTATTTGAGTATAATTAGAGTTAATACCATGGGAATAAATGCATAATAATCCATGCTGGTTTCCGTCATCGTATGACACACAGTCTCTGTGAAAAAAGCGATTGGTATAAGATTATGCGACCTTACGCAATCTACAAAAACAGAAAAAAGCATTACTGTGATTAGTGTTCCTCCCACATAACCCGAGTAAAGTAATATCAAAATGAGTGAGTTATGTGTGCCAATATCATAGTCCGCTTCGCTCCAATAGTCATAACCTCCTCCAAATATAGGCTTTGCATCAATTAAAGTCCATGCTTTCTTCCAAATTTCTTCGCGGCCTGATGAATCAGAATAGTCAAAAAGTCTTTCGCTATAGGTACCGGACACCACTAATGTCATTATTAGCACTAATAAAACAACAAAGATAATTATTTTCATTTCTCCTTGCAGTCTATCTATTTTAGTGGCCTTTTCTCGCTCAGCCTGCCACAGCATTAAAAAAGCACCTACGGCAACAGATATAAACGCACTCCTGCAGCCGATGGCAAACACAGTGTAGAAGCACAGTAAGCAGCTAAAAAATCCAAATAGCCTAAGACAATTGCTTTTCTTACAGTACTTAAAAATTATCAATCCCGACAAAGCTCCCGGAACGAGCGCAAATGCACACGGATTTCTGTTTGTTGTAGTTCCTAAAAACGACAGATGTTGATTGCCCGTTGAATATAGCAGTCTCGGATTAAAAATATTGAGAACAACTGCTTGAAAATCGCATGAGAGTAACACGACAAATAAAATCAGCATAATTTCCCGCTTCGTCCATGTATACGAGCCCGCAAGGATAAAGAACGCCAAAAACAACACCATGCTTATATATGTAATCAATGCGCTCGTTGTTATCGTGTTAAATACGAGAATGATTGTAAAATATATACTGCTAAAAATTGCCCACTTTGTCGAATTTGCTCTATATAGTCGTACTCCTTTTAATAGCGAAAGCAGACACGCCAAAATAAAAAGCGGCCTCAACATCTGCGTAACCGAATTCGGTGCAACCGCCGCCATCCCAAGAACAACAAAAAGCACTGCGCACAGAATAATGCTTACAAATCGTATACTATTATTTTGTCTGCTGTTACTAATGTCTGTTTTAGAATACATTTATTAATCTCTAAAATAAATCTTACATAAACCGTCAGTGACGGTCTTTATGTCATACAACTTCTTAACTTTTTCGTTTGCGGTATTGTCCGTTGATCTATTCGCCGCTGCAAGCACCGCTTCCGCCCATCCATCCGCCGGAACTTCGAGCGGTACGAATTTAGCATTTCCGGTAACATCAATATCATCCGGTACCACGGTTTTTGATGTCACGACATGCAGGCCATTTGCCTGTGCTTCAATAAGTACAGAGCCCAGCCCCTCATAAAGTGACGGGAAAAGGAATACATCCATAGCGCTGTAATAGGGCGCAGTATCCTTCTGTGCTCCGGCAAAAATAACACTGTCAGAAACACCTAGTTTTTCACACTTCTCTCTTATCTCAGCCATCAAGCTTCCTCTGCCAACGCAAAGAAGTACTGCGTCCTCTCTGCGCTTTTTTATAGCCGCAAACTGTTCGACAAGCTGTGTGTGATTTTTTTGTTCTTCAAATCTTCCGACATGTCCGACGACAAGTTTATCTTCTATACCATACTGCTTTCTTATCGCATCACCGTTGCACTTGTTATATGCAAAGGCATCGACATCAAACCCATTATACATCACTGAACATCGTGGATCATTCATACAGCCGTCACCAAACACGAACTCACAAGCATCGGTAGAACAGCCGAGAAGATCTGTAGCATTTTGCAAAATCAGTTTTCGCATAAGCCATTCATACGCTCTGCGTTTGAGCGTGTAAACCTGTCCGAATGATGTATTGTGAGCATGAGCAATTCTGATTGGCACACCATGCCTCTTGGCGTTACTTAAAACTGCTCCTGAGTAGAAGTACAGGTGGCTGTGCATCACCTTGAACGGACCCTTTGTCGCAAGAATCTGTGAAAGATTGCTCATCATGCTTTTAGACTTATCGAAGTAGAATATCCGACCGCCAAGTGAAAGCACCTCGTCGTCAAAAAAGCTTTTCTTCCCTTCGGTAAGCGCAAAATCAAACTGCACCTTTTCCCTATCAATGCAGCGGTAAATGTTCATAACAAGCAGTTCAACCCCGCCGGGATTTAGTGCTCCGAATATATGCAGCACTCTTATCGGTTCATTCATGCATTATTCTCCTTGGCTGCTGCTGCAAAATCCGCATAGAATTCATAGCGTTTTGCTTCGAGCATGTCTTTTTGAAATGCTTTGGCATGTTCAAAATTTCTCTTTGACATGTTCATCACCTCATCGGTGCTGATTTTGGCCAAATGTCCGGCAATTGCGTCACTGTCCTTTTTGTCAAAGATGCACTTTTCTCCAACAAGTTCAGGCATTGCGCCAACGCTTGACGCTAAGCAAGGCAATCCTCTACTCATAGCCTCTATAAGCGCTCTTGGCATTGCCTCAACGATGCTCGGCTGGATGTACACATCCATTTCATCGAGCCACGCAAACATCTTTTCGTGCGGCAGGCTGCCCTCGAAAACAACTTGCTCTTCGACATTTAGCCGCTGTGCAAGCACTTTCAGTGCCGAGTTGTCACCGCCTCCGGCCATGTGGTACTCAAAATTCGTAATGCCCCGCTCCTTGAGCTTTGCAAGCGCCTCGATGACATATCTCTGACCCTTGTACGACACATTGACCGCAGCGGCGGTGGCAAGCTTCACACTGCCGGAATGATTTTTAATCTTCTCAAGCCGCTTTTCCAGTACGCTGTCATCCACGGGCTGCAGCTCTACATCGGATATCGCCGCCGCCTTGCCATGCGTGGGATAGCGGCGCTGCAGGAACTCGTCCGTTACATACACGGCGTAGTCGGCGTGCCTCATCGTCCGGCGAAATCGCATCCATGCAAACGGTGCGAGCACCTTTCCCCGCAGGCTGTGGTTCCATAGGCTGTCCCACGGGCAGCCCACCGCCTCGACCAGAAACGGCTTGCCGATGCTGCGGCAGTATTTTGCGGCGATGGCGCCGCTGTCCGACGGGGCTCGGATTATGACCGCTCTGTCGGGCGTAATGTTCTCGATAACGATTTTCTTAAAGCGGCGGCGGAGCTTTATGTTGAAAAAGCTTCTCAGGCTTGCCGTGAGGTTCGGCAGCAGCACAACATTGATCCTGCTTGTGTCAAGCTTATTCATGCGTCCAAGCGTTTCGGCATCATCTGGGGCAACATCGGCCTTGCGCATAAGCAGCGTGATGCGATCAAAATGCTGCAAATACCTGTCAAACACTGCCTGCGAAAACGCCGAGCCGGTGTAGTAATTACCGTCGGTATCCTGTGCAATTTTATCTTCATACACAAAGACTAAATCCATTCTTACTCCTTCTATGAATCGAGAAGTTCTTTATATATTTGGGTCATTTTCTCTATGACATTTGAAATATCAAACTGCTTGAGGTTTTCAAAATTTCCTTCTTGCCCAAAATATGCACCTGTAGCGGCTTCATTAACAAGTTCAGCAACCGAATCGACGCTCCGAGGGGCAAATAAGAGCTTCTTATCAACGAGGTCTCTTGCTCCTCTGATGTCCGAACATAAGGCAGGCAAATGAGACGCAATAGCCTCCATCACAGCGACCGGCAGCCCCTCTCTTAGCGACGGATGCACAAAAGCATCCGCTGTTTTATAAAGCTGCGCAACATCCGAGCGGAACCCGAGCAAATGAAATTGCTCTTTGAGTCCAAGTCTCTCCGCCGTTTCGATCAGGTAAGCAGCGAGTTCCCCTTTTCCGGCAACAGCATAGTGAATTCTTTCGTTTTTCAGCTTTGCCATTGCTTGCAGGACTATTTCTTGGTTCTTGTTTACATTCAATTCACCGACAGACAGCAGCAGGAATGCATTCTCCGGCACTCCGAGCTCCGCCCGTTTCAGTTTTCTGTCCACCTCTGTAGAGGCAAACTTGGCTATATCGATACCAACACCAGGTACATATTCGACCTTGGAGGAGTGCATTCTCCTATTTGCAAGTGCATAATCCTCTCTGTTGATGGTGACGAGCACATCTGTCCAGTGTGCACACAGCCACTCAACGGGGTAAAACATGAGCCAATTTTTCTTCGGCGCTCCCTTAAAGAAGTGAAAGCCGTGTGCTGTATACACGACCTTGACTTTCCCTTTTTTTCGAAGCTTCCGGCAGGCCGCCCTTGCACAAATGGCCGCAACTGGGGTATGGCAATGTACAACATCGTACTTATTGTCCTGCACGACAGTTCGTATCTGCCTTATCGCTCTAAGATTGCTCATACTTAACGGCGAGCGTGAGCAATCTATTTGGTAAATGTGGCATCCCCATTCTCTGTAGCAGTCCGGGACAGCCCATAGCTCGTCATTGCAGGCAACATCGACCGTGTGTCCTAAATCGAGCAGCTGCCTGATCAGGTCTTTAAAGAAACCCATCGTTGCTCCGACGGTAGTGACATACAGTATCTTCATTTTATCTCTACCAGCTCAATCATCCCGACATGCCGATTGTATAAGAATGTCACGAGTGCATCTCCAATTGCCGGTGCCGGTGTCGGTTCTTTGATGACCATCCAGCCGTTTGCTTTCAGTTCGTTGACTGCTGCCGGCATATCCGACACCTCATAGCATATGTGATACGGCGCTGGGCCGCTGTTCTTAAGTACACCGTCTACCGGCGTCGACACTCCGTTAGGTGTGACAAGCTCCACACGCTCGTGGCCGTTTTCCATGAACACTATTCTTATGTTGCGGCTGATATCCTCAGTTATGTCTCCCGAGATGTAGCCAAGTCTTTCAAAAGCCTCGACAGCCTTTTCGAGTTTCTTGACTGCATATCCTACATGATGCACCTTCATGTTTTCCATTCAGCTCCTATCAGCGGCTTATTTTCGTTGGGTAGCAAGAGTTCATATCTTTTTTCATCTTCTTCCGAAACAAGTGTGAAGCCAAGTCTGTCCCAGAGCTTTTCAACCGGCTTATTTTTTGCCGACACTTTATATGAGCTCGTGATTCTCTTGATGCCACAGGCCTCCGCCTGTTTTTCTACGGCAAATGCAATGCTGTCTTCTATCTGGCGTCCCATCACTCGGCAGCTCATCAGAAAATTTTGCACACACAAAGTTTCGTTTTCCTGATGTGTAAGCATGATTGCCACCAAGCCGCTGTCTCCGTATTTATCTGACACATTGGCAACATATACGCCCTTGCTTTCGTCCTCAACATATTTGAGAAACTGTGCCATGTCCATTCTGACAGTATTGGTGTTAAACTGATTTGTTTTGTTGAGCAGCTGAACGGTACGCTCATATTGATCTTGCTGCACTTTATTGACAACGACCTTTATGTTCAGCGACCTGATGTAATCATCCAGCGATGCAGCACTCTCAAGCTCTTTTTTTCGGTTTGCCTCATCACGATACTGGCGAGTTTTTGCCTTATCCTCTTCTGTCTCTCGGGCACACCAAAAATACTTTTCATATATATCTCTAACTGCATTCGGAAGCTTAGCAACATCACGAGGAAAATCTGCAACGGCAACCTGCGGAAGATTTGCTCTAACCGATTCTCTTTCCACCTCATTGTCATCAAGGAACACGAAAGAATCAAGACCGAGATTTAGCTCGTTCGCCATGTCTCGTATATTTATAAACTTTGGCTCCCAGTTGGCTTTGATCAAGACGAAGTCTTTTTCCTTCAAAACCATATGCGGGTTATCGCTAAAAATCGCTTGAACATCTTCTATGTTATTCTTAGATGCGATGGCGAGGAGCACGCCCGTTGATGCTATCTCCTTAATTCTCTTCTGTGCATCTCTGTATGCCGCTCCAATGAGAGATCGTCCAAGTACGATACCGTCGGCACCATCTTCGCCCGCAACACCGCCCCATAGTGTGTTATCCAAATCGAGAACCAAAACTTTTTTTCGTACAGATATAAGCCCCTCTGCAAACTCATTTATCGCTGATAAAAGCGGCTTAATACTCTTGAGGCCATAGGGAATCGACCCTGTGTACCAAAGCTTTTCCGAATAAAAATTCTTTCGGCCTTCCGCTTCAATTATCGACTTTAGATCGAAGGGTATCACATTTGATGTCTTTGCTGCGTCAGTAAGACATTTTGCCCATTCAGCTTCCCATAACAACTCAACATTCTCGTCCGCTGCGGGGTAAATGCGCCGCCTGCAAATATCAATATTTGAGACTGCAATCGTGCAGTATGGGTAGTTCTCCGCAAGCTCGTGGATATACTCAAAGCAGGTTTTTATCTCCTCCGCTCCGGATGTATAATCTGAATATGTCTCCATCAGTGCGTTGCCGTCTACAATGAGAAAAATAATTGACGGAGCAAAACTGAGCAGTTCATCATTCTTTTGAAGTGCATAATTTATCCACTGACCGTATCCTGATGGCGAGAAAACTTCATGAGTTTTCGCCATCTCGCCTATGAGCATATCCAAATTCACATTTGACAGTATTGCATACTTCAAGGTCGTTACCTCTAATAATTACTCAGATATATATCCGTAAAAATCCCTGAGCGTTTTGATCGAACCAAGCTTTTCGCTGGGAATGTCGACATCATACTCATCACAAATTTCAACCATAAGCCTGAGGTGCATAAGTGAATCCCAGTCACCGTTTGTATAGCTGGAGTCTAAAGAAATGTCTCTCACATCTGCATCCAACACCTCTGCGACAAATTCAAGAAATTTCTGTTCCATAATTTGCTCTCCTAATTATATTTTTCTTGCCGGATTGCCAAATACATGGCGTCCATCCCTAACATTGCTTACAACAAAGCTCCCTGCACCAACATTTACATCATTTCCGATTTTGATGCTTGGAACGGTGCTTGCATGATTATTGAGAAGCGTACGCTCACCGATGACAACATGTCCATTTACTGCGCAGCCGCCAAACAATGTGCTATAATTTCCAATCACCGCATCATGTCCGATAAAATTCTGCGAGAGAATAGTCACATAGTCCCCAATTGTAACATTAACAGTAATTCTCGTATCAGGGTAAATAATGCATCCCTTACCGATTTTGCAGAAACCACCTATGTGGGCATCAGGATGTATAAGCGAAACGATGGTGGCCCCTCTTTTAGATAGACTTTGAATTACTTTTTGTTTTACAGCAGGAAATCCTAACGCAATGACAAACTCCTCGTCCTCTGAGGGCTGCCAGTCTTTTATCGTTCCGATAATGCCGTAATCACAATCATAATCAGAAAGAACAGCCTCATTATCGTCAATAAATCCTTTAATGTTCCATTTGTGTTCTATATCGTTAACATCTTTGCACCATTGCAAAAGCTCGCGGCCAAAGCCTCCTCCTCCGACAATTATTAAGTCTTTCAATGAATTTCCTCCGGTGTACCCATAAATTCTTCCATAGTTGCATATGTATCACTGCTGATACCATCCCGACATAGCACGGTCTTAACGGTTTGAAGGATAATTTTTAAATCAAACAAGAAACTAATATGTTCAGTATAGTAAACATCCATATCAAATTTCTCTTCCCATGAAATAGCATTGCGGCCGTTCACTTGAGCAAACCCGGTGAGACCGGGTCTGACATCATGTCGGTGCATTTGTTTTTCGTTATAACGAGGTAAATACCTAACAAGCAATGGGCGAGGTCCGACAATAGACATATCACCTTTTAAAATGTTAAACAACTCGGGAAGCTCGTCCAAGGAGGTTGACCTTAAAAAACAGCCAAAACTAGTAAGTCTTTGCTCATCAGGTAAAAGCTCGCCTGTCAAAGGGTCTGGCTCATCAGTCATAGTTCTAAATTTTTTCAGAACAAAGATTTCTCCAAACTTACCGGGGCGTGCTTGAGAAAACAAAACAGGTGACCCCAGCTTAATTTTCACGGCTAAAGCTACAACTGCTAAGAGTGGTGACAAAACAATAATGGCAAAAGAAGATAAGAAAACATCTAAGAAGCGCTTAATGTATTTTTCATATAAGGTCTCTTTCCTTTTCATCCTGCACCTCAGCAATATAAGTAAAAAACCATGATTAATCATTTAATTATAGTACAAATTTCAAAAATAGTCAAACACTCAATCGGCAAAAACTGAATAAATTTCCCATAAAATTATCAGCAATTCAGGAGCATAAACAGGCCACATATCAAAAGTACGGAATAATACATAAATACAAAAACCTGCCACAAATGTGACAGGTTTTAATGGCAGGGGAAGAAGGCTTCGAACCCTCGGCCTACGGTTTTGGAGACCGCCGCTCTACCAGCTGAGCTATTCCCCTTTATATTGGTGGGCCTTCAGGGACTCGAACCCCAGACCGACCGGTTATGAGCCGGTTGCTCTAACCAACTGAGCTAAAGGCCCTTATGGAGATATTGCCGTCACATTAAATTGTGACGGCAATACCATCTGGCGCCCCCTGTAGGATTCGAACCTACGACCCTGCGGTTAACAGCCGCATGCTCTACCTGTTGAGCTAAGGAGGCAAAAGCAAAGGGTCTGACTTGCGCCAAACCCTTTGATGTTGGCATTGACCTATCTTCCCGGTCCGTCTCCAGACAAGTATTGTCGGCACTGGTGAGCTTAACTTCCGTGTTCGGAATGGGAACGGGTGGACCCTCACCGTTAAAAACACCAACTGCATTTGGAACACACCAAATACTACAATATTCAAGCCTTAAAGTCAAGGCTTTTTTGCCGAGGGGAAGAAATTTTCTTCCCCTCTTGGTACACCATCAGGGACTCGAACCCTGGACACCCTGATTAAGAGTCAGGTGCT
>ERZ857629.941-NODE-941-length-35756-cov-5.036694_pt1 | contig 35756 bp, 33 predicted proteins | sample MGYA00519700_ERZ857629 | MGnify/ENA primary metagenome ERZ857629 (study PRJEB31778, sample SAMEA3449351) | human gut metagenome | biome: human gut; feature: human-associated habitat; material: faeces | place: United Kingdom | collected 2010/2012 ... | reverse complement strand
TTCAATTTCTTCTCCAGTTTCTTCATCAAATGCATATTCTTTCTTGTCTAATGATTCAAATGGCTTCTTGCCATTTTCTGCTCTTTCTTCATTGATTTCTTCAAGTAACTCTTTTTCGTATGCCTTAGCTACAATCTCTACTTCCTTATCTGTAGCTTTTCTAGAATTCGCGTTAGCTTTTCTATGTGTGCCATCACCAAAAACATTAGTGGTATCAATAAAGCCGTTATCAATGCCATGCTTGATGATATGATTGAAGATCTGGTCAAAGACTTCACTATCCTTGTATCTTCTCTGATAGTTCTTAGACCATGTAGAATAGTTTGGAACAGCTTCATAAATGCTGATACCTAAAAACCATCTATAAGCTATATTGACCTTGATCTCTTCACAGGTCTTTCTCATAGAGTTGATGCCGAATGTATAATTGATAAAGATCATTTTAAAAAGTACCACAGGGTCAATAGAACGTCTGCCGAAATTACTGTAGAGTGATTTCACTAACGGATAGATGAATTTCCAGTCTATCGTAGCTTCCAGTGTTCTAACCAAATGATTCTGTGGTACTAGGTCGTCTAAAGTACTCATGATAAGTCCATCACGTTTAATGTTTGCACGATTAGTCATAGCCATATTTATATCCTCCAATTAAGCACCTTAATTATACCATTTTCAGGCGATAATTGACAGGAAACGAAAAAGGCCGTAAGGCCACAAATTTTGCTTAATTGGAGTGTGGACACTTACGACATTAACTATATTATCATATACTCTTCAAATTTAAAAGAAAAGACTGTTAACATTTAGTTTGTCAACAGTCTGAGCCATTGTGAGTGTAATGCTCACAACGACTTTTTTAATGTTTCCTTTTGTATCTGTATAGAATTCAAATGGGATTTTTTTATCTATCTTATAGGTTGTACTGTATTCATGTAAGTTATTGTTTTTATCATATGTCTTAATCTGAATGTTGATATATTCTTCTTTACATTTATATAACTTGATATGAAGACATAGACTGTAATAGTCACCTACCATACGTGATCTATTTGTTGTACAGATAATGCCATAGGGTGCATCTATTTCTACAGGAATAGATGTTTCAAAGCGATGATAAGAAAAATAAAGAGTAATAACTGCAATAATAGAAAGACCTATTATAAACTTCTTCTTTTTCATATCAACGCCTCCCCTTATCTAAATTCTAGCAAATTAGAACTTAGAGTACTAGAGGAAGTTCTCTAATTAAACAAAACCTTATCTATAGCCTTTTTCCTTTGCTACAGTTGTAAGTAAATTAATATTTTCACGCTCATAGTTATTTAACATACTATCGTTCCATGTAGACTGATTTATATCTGGATCAGAGTGATACCAACTTTTATCTTCAAAGTATTCTTTTAAATCTTCTGTTTGATATGTATAACCATGTCTTGCATAAATTTCATTAATAGCAAGTCTATTTTCTTCCTTTGATAAATCTTCTACATCACTTCTAGTGAGATATTCTGAATCACTTGTTGGAAGGATATAATCTTCATCTTCGTATTCATCATAGTCATCATCGTAATCTTCATCGTCATCGTCATCATAACTATCATAAATATAATCATTATGTAGATCAATAGCTTCCTCATATGCAAAACATCCCCATTTTGTAGGAGTTATATCACTGTACTTATATGTTTTATCTGGTGTTTTATAACAATAAAGTACATCATCATCGTAATATAATTTATACCAATCATCTGAATTATCAGGGTCATAAATATATGCATAATTCAAGCTACCATCAGTAAAGTAGTAATTTCTCTTATATTTCTGATTCTTTTCATCTGGTTTAACAGAAATAATATTTTCAAAATATTCAATACTATTCGTATATTTCCTAATATTACTATTAACAGACTTATAATCATAATCACTTAAATTTAAATCAGCAATTTCACTATCAATCTCTTTAGTACTTAATTTATCATATTTCTTACTACTCTCTAATTTTTTATTATAAGGTTCCCAAAAAGATTTATATTTATCATAAGAAAAATAAAGAGAATAATCGCCATCTTTGGCTGAGTCTCTTAATATTTTTAAATCTTCCTTTTTAGTAGTTCCAAAAACATAACTTGATTTTTTATTTGCAACAAAAAGAGCACCACCAGTTACAGCAGATACCACTAATACAATAGCAACAATTGCAATAATAATTTTATTTGTATTATTTGGCTTTTTTACCTGAGCTTTTGTCTGTACACTAGGCTTATTATTCTGTGCTAGGTTATATCCGCAATTTCCACAAAATAATTCTCCATCATGAACTTCTTTTCCACATTTTGGACATTTCATAATTATTTCTCCTCCTAAAAGCAAAATGATTATTAAGTATACAACCCAATAATCATTTTGCACTTATATACTTATAATAATTTCTTTAAGATTTTCTAATCTTATTCTGGTAAATGAATGATATCTTTGCTTGCTAAAACATCTACTGCTACAACACCAATTAATAAAAGTGAAGCTAATAGAATTAAATATAAACCGCCTGCTTTAGAAAGAGTATCTGTCATTTTTAAAACTGCACCTACTTTATCTACCATACCATTTACAGTTGCGTATAAAAATAATCCAGCAATTCCAGTCACAACACCAGCAACCCATGTTGCTTTACGCTTCTTTAGATAGAATAAAACAACAGTTACTACTGATAAAACTACTACTAATAGTGGTAAGAAAGTTGGAATACTATTGATTTGACTTAAACTTTCAGAAACAGTACTAGAAGTATAAGAACTAGAATTTGCATATGAAAGTAAATATGATCTTAATTGTGATACTAATCCAAATAATGAATATGCAGAAATATCTATCGAAATACTATCTTTTATACCTATAGAGATTGCCCCTATATAGTTACTAATAATCAATAAAACTGATGCAACAATACCAGCCAAGCGAATTCTTGCAGTATTTTTCTCATCTAGTTTCTTAGTGTTCTTTTCATCTAAGAAAGTATTTACTGCGCCCATAACTGAACCAGATAGATTCTTTAATTGTTCTCCTACATCATTTTGATTCTGAACTGGAGCTGCCTGTCTAGGTGTTGGTGTTGGATTTGGTCTAACATCGTTATTTACCCTATCTTCGAATTTGTAACCACATCTTGTGCAGAACTTAGTATTATCATCTAACTGCATTCCACATTTAACACAAAACTTCATAAAAAAATCCTCCCTATTTTTAACCAAAATACATGGATCAAGCATATTTATATATAATTTTGTATACCATAAACATTAAATAATTACATTATAAAATGGACATGGACTTTGCCCCTATTTTTGGTATTTAATTCCCTTCATTAACCTTCCCCATGTATATTCGTATATTGGTTATTTTACAACAAATTGATTGTTTTCTTTTTTTGTACGTTATTAACAACCTACATATGTAATTAAGAAACTAGAGTACACAAAAATACATATATAATACTTTTATTAATTATATAATTAGTAAGAATTTTTAGAATGGTATGATTGACCCATGTCTCTTTACATTTCTATTTAAGAGGCCAAGAATATTAGGAGGGAATATTTATGTATTGTAAAAATTGTGGGAAAGAAATCGGAGAAAATGCATTTTGTCCACATTGTGGAACTGCTCAGACTCAGGCAGAACAAACTCAACCAACTACTAATCAGCAGCAGTATACTGCACCTAATCAGCAGTATGTAGCACCTGTAGACAATGGTGGTTTTGGATGGGGATTACTTGGATGTTGTATTCCTCTTGTAGGGTTAATTTTGTTCTTAGTTTGGAAAAATGAAAAGCCAAAAACTGCAAAAGCTGTAGGTATGGGAGCACTTATTTCAGTAATCTGCAGTATCTTATTCTATTTCTTTAGTGCTGTACTTGGTTTAGGAATTGGTCTTATCGGATTATAAAATGATGACTATACAATCATTTTTATATAAATGGCTTCCTATCTTTTTTGGATGTCATTGTCGCAGTGATCGTTCTTTGTATTATTGTGGAAAACAATTTCCTATTTGTGCACGATGTACAGGTGAACTCATAGGAATACTAGTATCCTTTATTCTCTTTTGGTTCTGGCGACCAAACCTTGCTAGTGCAATCATTATGTTGATTCCACTAATAATAGATGGATTTATTCAACGCCTTACCTCTTATGAAAGTAATAACTTTAAAAGAATGGTTACAGGATTTCTTTTTGGAATTGGATTTGCAGCCATTATCTCAATCACTTTATCATATGCTTTTAATCTTGGACTTGAATATGGTAGAAGTATTAGAAAACAGCTATAAAAATGATTTACTAAAAATTAAGATTAAGTAATAAAAGTTTTCGGAAATGTTTCTGAAAACTTTTTTGTCTTACATAATAAAAAAGGCGAGCACGCCGCCTTTTGGATTACCTTTATAGTATTATCAGTTATTTCTTATTAAATACAATACCTTTGTTCACTGTTAATGTCTTACTATCTAAATCATAATGAGCTTTAATTGTTGCACCATCAATAGTATGATTATCAAGTTTTACAAGAACCATTTCTTTTCCTTCATAAACCTTATATGTCCCATAATAAGAATGATCATCATCTTCATAACTGGCATTTCCTGAAGTGTTATCTTTACTATTCGGACTTTCTAATATGATTGTTACTTTATCTCCATCAACAACACACACATACTTCCCCGCAAGTTTTTGTGTTGTTGATTGAAATGCAGAACATCCAACAATAAGCCATAATACTGCAAATAATTTTAGAATTCTTTTCATCATTTTTCCCTCTACTTTCTAATTTCCCCTTAAAATTCTTTACTTAGAATCTTTATAAATTTATTCTAACAGTTATATTCAAATGATTTGATCTATGCCTAATAATTTGTAAATATACGTCATATTTAACCAACTAATAAAAAGGTGACCACTCACCTTTTTATTAGATTCTATTGATTTTTATTTAGATTGTCATATGCTTCCTGCATAAATTCAACAAACGATTCTCTTTCTGGATTATTATAGCCAGTAAATACAACGTCGTTAATATCTTCATGATTAAACAAAAAGTTGTACTCATTAGATATGAATCCTTCTGGATATAAAACACCAATATAATCATATACAGCATCAGGTTGACTTTCTTTTGTAGGCTTTAACCCAATAATCATTAATTTTTTACTTCCGCCTTTTAAAAGTACTACACTTCCAATTGGTAATAAATCTTTAAACATATTCTCATATCCTTTCACCAACTAATAAAATTAGTTGCAAATTTACCAGCAGTTGCAACCCATCCAGCTACAACCTTTGCTTTTTCTATTACACAGTCACCTATTTCTTCAACCGCCATGACTGCACCAGCACCACCAGAAACTGCCATTCTAGCTACTGTATTATTATCTTTATTCTTAATATAATTAGCAGCCCAGCTGTCACCTTTTACAAATTCATCAACTCTTTTTTCTAATTTAGTAGCTGTTTTTTCTCCATCAATTAATCCACAACTAAACTCCTGTAATCCTCCTAATGAGGCATGAACCCCTATGGACCCTTTATCTATCATATCTATTTTTCCATCAGCTGAGACCTCTCCATATCTTTTAATAGCACTAGAAACAGTAGCTACACCACTATTAAAAATATGCAACCCTGTACCAATTACTCCAGCCTTTTTAGCAGCAGCTTTACTTATACCATATTGTATCTCTGTTCCAGTAGATAAAATTTGATTCACAACTTTTCCGCTTCCACTTGCAACAACTCTAATTGCTTTATCAGAAGTGATATATGTTACATATAAATCTCCTATAAAATCTATAATATCCTTACCTACATCAATTCCTTGTGCTGTCTTATCATAACCATTTTTAGTAGGATCACTGAATATTTTATAAGAATCTATGAAGCCAGAAAATAATCCTGCAACATCTCCTGCTATATTAAGTGCCCCTAAAGGCTTTCCAAATTTTATATTCAATTTCTCTGCATCTTTAGGATGAATCGTTTTTAAAAAATGTGAAAACAGTTTATATTCTACTTTCGTAGAAGCTTTTGCTGCATTTAGAAGAAATGATATACCATCTATTCCTGATCTATTTTCTGGGTCAGTTATTCCACCCATAGTCCCAATATAACTAATAAGTGATAGAATTAAAGAATTACTATATTTATCATTGATTCCTTCCATAGCATTCATGGTTTGAACTGTTGCATCAGTATGCTCTTTTATTTTTAATGAAAGTGCCTTACCTACCGCCGAATCAACATCTAATTGATTTAACAATACTTCTCTCATTAATTCTACAGTTGTCACTGATGATGCAGTAGTATTTCCAGTACAATTAACAAAAGCCTTATTAAACATATCAGGATTTAAAATGATATCACTAATTAACTTAAGTTCTTCATCTGACATATCAGCAATATCTTTTTTTGCTAATTCTTCTAATAAGTATGTTAAATAAATACGGTCTACAGTTGTCTCATTGGTTAAATACTTTCTAATAAAAGCAACATTCTCCTCATCCATATCTTTTATAACATTACTCATCTTATATGTAATATATTGTACATTAAATGTTCCATTTGCCGGACTCACTATTTCACCAAGAGAATCTATGTAAGTTTCCCATTGTTTAAGTGAATTTTCTATATCCTTCAAATTATTTGAGTATGTTTTATCTATAGAATTCACATGATCAAATATCTGATTAATTGCTTTTTTTGTAGCATTGTTCTTATCTATCACTTTTCTGTGGTAATCATTCACGGTATTAAGTGATCCTTTAGTATTCAACTGTCCAATCCATGATAAAAAATCTACCCATCTATCCGCAATCCAATCAGTAAAGTTACTAGATTTACCATTTTCAACTTCATTCACAAGAGATATTAATTGCACTCTAGATTTATCAGAAAAATCCCTTAACATCTAATCACCTCCTTATTATTTGCTGTTTATACTATCTGCAGCCTTCCTGTCACTCTCTACATAGCTTGTATTTACATTATTCATAAATTCAATTGTATTACTCACTAACTGTATAAAATGTCTATCTAAATCATTATAAAGATTTACTAGATTCTGTATTTCTGTTACCGTTGATCCACCTCCTACACATTGAGGATTTGAATCACCATAATTTAAACATTTATTTTTTAAATTACCTAATTTTTTTATTTCATCTTCTAATGAAGTTGTTTTTACTTTTATCTCTGCCATAATTTTATCTCACACTAAAAAACACACTGATCAGCAGCATCGACATCCTGAAGAAACTTATCAATCTGTCTCTTTGCTGATTCTGAGATGGGCTTAATTTTATTCTGCATTTTCTTAGAATACTGGATATAGGACTCTAAGGCTTCAGAAACTTCACCACTCGTAATAGAGTTATTTTTTATATTCTCTAGAATTTGAATATATTCCTGTATGGAAGCATCTAAATGATCGCCTCTACTTTCAAAGTATTTCCCCATGTTCTTGCAGAACTCTTCATCTATGACTAATTCACTACCTGCCATAAGAATCTCCTCCTTTAGATTGCATATCTCAACTGATTTCTCCAATACTTAATTCTTTGTTTTCGGTAAGACAAAAGATTATTCGTATTATTAATTCTATTTTGATACTCATGAATTTCTCTTTGTCTTGAATCATTATTTCTATTTTTCGAATTAATATCTCCTTGAATAGAATCTATTTGTCTTTGAAGTGACTTAATCTTATCCGAAATAACATTAATCGCATTAGTTAAACCATTATATGCATTTCTATACTCATTTCCTCCTAATAAACTGCTCATTCCTTTTACATAGGATTTAATAAATTGAACATTTAGTTCTCGGGAAAAATTACCATTTAAAGTATTTATTCTGGAAGTCTGCCTCTGAGAAAACTTACTTTGTAAATTTTGATATTTACTTTTCAAGTAGTTTAATTCATTGATTTGTGTATATAATTTGTTCTTCTGATCACACAAAACTTTAATGCTAGAATTAGTACTATTAATCTGAGAAATCAAACTATTAATATGGCTTCTATAATTATTAATAGAATTTTGATATTGGTTCACTAAATTCTCGTTATATCTTATGTTGTTATAAACCTCACTTTTTCTCATATATTCCCCTCCTCAAGCATAATGAATACTATATATTTAACTGTCATGCTGACAGTATCATAACTAATCAGTCAAATATAACACTCTCTAGGCTATTACTTTCAAATCATAACAGCCTAGGAGTACGTTATATTTTTTACTTTCTAAACTGACTTCCGATATTTCTATCAGTTTCTTCGACAGCTCTTGCTGATTCTCTAAGGTTATATGCGATTTCATCTAATAATTCCTTAGCGTTTGTGAATGCTGGTTTGATTTTTGCATATCTATCTTCATATCCACGCATAGCATCACCTTCCCATTCAGATCTAAGAGCCTGAAGTAAGTTATCCATAGCAACAATTACGTTCTGAACAGCATCAGCCTGCTTGCTAGTCTGAGTTGCCCTAGTTCTCATTGTCTCTGGAGTCATTCTAATCTGTCCTGCCATTGTATTCACCTCCTTTACAAATATATAATCAAAATGATTTATGCTTATTAAGCTTTAACCATTTTAATTTTTGTTACAACGTTATCACGTATATAATACGCATCGCCTGTCTCAAGTCGTTTTTTATTGGCTCGTATTTCTTCATAAGGCACTTCAAACGGTTTGAGAGTATCTAAATCATCAAAGAAAATAATATGCTGTTCACTCTTTATCATACGAATTGGTTCAGGTGCATCAAAAGGTAAGAAAGAGTTACTAAAATCAGCAAAAATAAAGGCTACATTCATTCCTTTAAATCTAGAAACCATATCATTAAACTTACCTGATAAATCAAAATCTTCACCTATCTTTTTAGCAACATCATTGTTCTGTACAATCATCAATAATAACGAATCATTCTGAGTTTCCTTTTCTTCAAGAAGAGCATTATATCTTTCTTCAAGAATGGTATACCAGTCATTCAATATTTCAGATACTTTCTCTGTATCAAGAGTATAAGTATCCACTATTGGACTGTTCTTAAATAACTCAAATTTTCGATTTACATCATCAAATATAGCTACATTAACCGGATTGTTTTGATAATCTTTTTCTAAATAATTCATTAAATTACTTATAAAATTTTTATGACCCTTATTTTCTTTTCCACATAATCCCATAATACCTAACTGAGATAAGTTAATATAAAATGGTTCCACATCTGTATATGTTAATCCAATCGGCACATTGTATTCTTGCTTTATTAAATCATAATTCTGATTAAACATTTCATTTGTCAGAATAGTTGGTATATATGGTATTGATTTAGCGTGGGCATCAGTGTTCATTTCATTAATCTTAGAAATAAACTGTTTCATATTCTGCACTCGGTCTATTTCTTTTTCACCTTTAAATGCTAAATATGTCTGACATTCAAGAATTCTCTTTTCTTTCTTAATAACACATCTTCCAGGCGTGTTATCAGGCTTTAACTTAGTATTATCAAATAGATTGAAGTATTCATTACTATCATTGCAATAAAATGCTATTCTATTTGAAAAATTTGAGAAGTATCTATATCCAATACCCGATGTTTGAGAATTCGCTATAATGACATTTATTCCTACAGAAATACCTTCTCTAATGATATTCAACAACATATCATTATCTTGTTCATATAACTCTAAAAACGCTGTTAAATTATCAATGATAAAATAAATTCTAGGTATTTCATCATATCCTGCATCAATATATGATGCATATGAGCTAAGTCCTAGAGAAAGCAATATATCTTTTCTAGTACTGATTTCACCATAAAGAAGTTTAAAGAGATTTCTTAGTTTTTCATCTTCTGATGAACAAACCACACCCCCTACATGATTCAGTTCTTCAAAATTCTTTAAAATCATTGAGTTAAAATCCAAAATATAAATTGAAGCTTCTTTTGAAGAATACTGAGTCACAATCGATTTAATAATACTTTGTAATAGGTTTGTTTTCCCATATTGAGAAGAGCCTATAATTAAAGTGTTCTCATTACAAATATCTAAAAATGCTTCATCTTGAATTTGATTGTCTGGATCATCATATAGTCCTATAGAAACCTCAGAGTAATGACTCTTAATACAATCTGGGTAATGTATAACTTTAGGTAATGATGGCAAACAAATATTTGGTAATTTCTCTATATTTTGTGCCTTACAATAGTTATCAACATAGTCCACAATTGAATCAAGCTGATTGCGACTGCTATTAGAAGTTTTTCTTTTCCTTTGGATATAAATAGGTGTTCTTTTACCAGTGTCACTTACTTCATATAAAGCAAATTCCTTAGTATTAATATCTGAAATCTGTTCTGGTGCACCACTATAAGCTGACTGAAATAATTCAAACTTTTCATTCATCCCAACCTGCAAATAAGCTCTACCTGGTTCTTTAATTTCTGATGCAAGTGGTGACTTCAACACTTCATTACTATCTTCTGTACTCTGCACCTTTAAGCAAATCTTGAATCGTGAGTTACTCCATATCTGTTCATTGACCTGTCCTGCTGGCTTTTGAGTTGCTAGTATTAAATGAACTCCAAGACTTCGCCCAATACGTGCAGCTGAAATTAATTCTTTCATAAAGTCAGGCTGCTCATCTTTTAATTCAGCAAACTCATCCACAATAACAATCAGATGAGGAATTGGCGTACGAACCTTATTTTGTTTATACTTTTGAATATATTTATCAATATGGTTCACTTCTGCTTCAGCAAACAATCTCTGTCTCTTTTGAAGTTCCGCTTTAATAGATTTCAAAGAACGATTGATTTCTTTTCCATCTATATTTGTAATTGCACCTAATAAGTGTGGTAGATTCTTAAACTGGTTGACCATTCCTCCACCTTTAAAGTCAATAATCAAAAATGAGACTTCATATGGATGGAATAATGTCGCAATTGATAAAATGTATGTCTGTAAAACTTCTGATTTACCTGAACCAGTTGTACCTGCAACGAGACCGTGTGGACCGTCTGCCTTATCATGCAAGTCCAAATAAATCACATCGTTTTTTGTAACACCAATCGGTGCCGCCATTGACTTGTATACTTGAGAATGAGACCATCTTTCATTTAAATCCAGATCATCGACCATCATTATATTGAGCAATTCAAAAAGTGATATATTTTTTGTGAGAGCTCCTTCTAATGATATTTCTTCAGTGTATACAGGTGCTAAAAGACTAACAATATTCTTGGCTGTTTGATCATCTATTGTTGTATAGTGAAATTCATTTTTCTTACTCTCACCTGTAGTATCAATCAAAATTCCTAAATCATTTGACTTAAGATCAATGAGTTTTGAACATCCTGGTGGAATTTCACTTTTTGTATCTGACATAAATACAAAGGTAACAGAAAAATCCTTAAGATTATTAATAAACTTAGATATAGGATGCTTCTGAAATCCATAATCATCATAGAAAAAGACAATCATATGTCTGTATTTCTTTTCTTTTTCTCTTTGAGATAACTCCTTATACAAATAATCAAATACTCTATTTTTGCTTTCATCATCATAAGCTATATTTCTAAAATTATTTCTATTTGCTACATGAGGTAAAAAGCGTAACCAACTTACTCTTTCCTTATGACTTTCATCAGCAACAAAAAATAGTTCTACATCTGCATGATATTGTCTTGCACAAATATCAATTAATATATTTTTAAAAAGTGCATAACGATTTTCTTCATTCCCACAAATTCCAATCGCATTACTATCCTTTAGCTTACAGACAACTGGAGCATTTTCTAAATACTTATATTGTTCAGAAATATCTTTCGGCATCAATTGAAGATCATCTTCTATTTCAAGACGTTCCTGTTTCTTATAATCTATTTTTCTAAGTGATTCTACATATCCTGTTCCTAATCGTATATCTAAGAAATCACTATCTTCTGGTTGTCGATCAAATAAATCACTAGAAAAATCATAAAAATGATTTAATTCAATTGAATCATCAATATATATTTTTTCTAGATCTGATTTTTCTGTTTTTCTTTGTTCTTCTATCTCTACTTTTTTGTTTTCTATATATTTCTTATATGTTTCAATTCTATCTTTACAATCTTTTTTATAATCTCTCTTTGTTTGAACAACAGTGATTACTGCTGTAATAATAGCCATGATTCCAGATATAACACTAAAAATCATCATTGATCCACCCATAACGGCCATCATACCTGAAGTTAATAGCATTCCCATAGCAGGCAATAAACTTGTAACAATATGATTCTTTTGTTTTTGTGGCTTAGGTGGTGGATCTAAAATTTCTATCTTCTCTTTATTTAAAACAAGTTTAATTCTTGTATTTCTTTTAAACTTTGGATAATCTCTATTAATTGGAAAATCATGAAAAGTTAAATTTTTACAAGCCATATCATCTCTTATTTCAGTCCATAAATAACCATTTTTGAAATAAAAGACAAAGTCTGAAATTGAAAAGAAATCACCATTTTCTATCAAACACTTTTCTTTTACTCTTATAGAGTTATGGTAAACACCATATGTTGAATTCAAGATAGATAATTGATAACCATTTCTTTGTCGAACCAATTCAATTAAATCATCCTTGATATATGCACTTGTAATTCTTATTTGACATGAATAATTTGCACCAATAGTGCATCGAGATATATTAGCAAGATCTATTCTTCTCTCATATAGTCTCTCACTATTATCAAAATCAATTAAGAATTCTATTGTGAATATTTCACTATTTGAACTTTGATATTTTAATGAAAAGATATCACCATGGTTAAGCTTTAAACTCATTAGTTTTCTACTATCTAAAAAACTAATATAAATGTTGCTATCACATAATAAGGTCCATGTATTGTCATCATTTAATAAAGTAAGCTGAATCTGTTCAAAAAATAGATCTTTATGCAGTCGTATATCATTACCAAATGCAGTACCAATTCGAACTTTTGACATATCTGGAGTCAATTCAACTTCTCTATATAAATTCTTATTACTGATAATTACTCTATATCTATTCTTCATAATTAGACTCCGCATTCTTTGTAAAATATATTTGTACCATTATGAATTCCATATTCAGCTAAAGTTTTATTACCTTTTAGCAGTGCAATTGGATTTTCAGATTTCAAAAAACATTTTCTTTGATCCGTAACATCTATATCTAATTGATATGCGCTAGTTAACCCTAATATCAATTCATTAACAGTAATATCAAGAGGTACTTCAATATCAATTTTTCTGTTCTCTTTAATATTATAAAAAATAATAATCGCTGTATCTTGATTCATGTTCTTACCTCTCACATAACCAAATAAGTAATTTTCTGCAAACTTAGATTATTTGTAAGATCACTTACATTTAAGTGATCATAATCTCTTATATGCTTAACATATTCATTTATCTTATAATTCGCTTTATTAAGGCTAGATAAATTCAAATTATCTTTATCTTCATTAAAATCGTTGCATACAAATAAATATTTATCTGTATTAGATATATCTACATTCTCTAGAAATGCATTAAGAGAATAAACAGACTTTTTATTTTGATTCGTAACTAGTACTACCTTGTCAGCTAAATCAATAAGTTTAATCTTTATTTCATCAAAAACGTTATCAGAGTCCACGATGATAAAATCATAATCTCCAGACTTAGCCGCTGACTTAATCAATTCTTCGTAAATAGAATAATCAAGACCCAATGACATTAATGCAGACCTAAATAAAGGGACATAATTAAATTCATAATTCTTTATTTGATTCTTTATTAATGAATAGCAATTCCTAGACTTCATTCTTAATTGTGCATACACATCTAAAGATGTGATATATTCTTCCTCTAATAAAGATGATGGTATTTGCAGACGTGATGCATTAACATACAATGTTCTCTTATAGTTATGTGCTAAACAAGCACTTAATCCTAAAGAAATTGTAGTCTTTCCAACACCCCCACACGCTGACTCTACAAGAATAACTTGGCAGTCTTTCTTAGAAACAGGTGAAGGAATAATAGATTCATTACTACTATTCATAATTCTATTAAAGATTTCTTTTATATTTGTATATTTATAAATCTGAACAACATTATTTCCAAACTCCTTCATCTGATCATCTTCTGTCATGATGAAGATTTCATTTATATTATGCTTATGAATAGCCATAGAATATAAATTTTCAGAAATGATTAATATATCCGCAACTTGGAGTTTAGAAAACAATTGGTCAAAGTATTCTTTATTAGTAATAATCTCTAAATCCACTTTATTGAAATACTCTTGAATGAACTTCAATTGTAGAGGTAAAATATAATGTTTATCCGTATCAGCTATAATAATTCTTGGTTTATTCATACTTCTCCCCCTATTCAATCACTACTTTAAATTCACTGTTTGCGAGTCGAATATTATCACCGTTTTTTATAATGACAGGATGTTGTGTCTGCAATCTGATGTTATTCAAATATGTCCCATTTAAACTATCTAAATCCATAATTGAATAATGATTATTCTCCGTACTGATTTTACAGTGAATTCTACTTATTTTTCGGTTATAAGGTATTGCACCATCTGCAAGCTCTTTATTCTTTCCAATGATAAACTCATCTTTATTTATAATAATTTCAAAATATGCAGGCGCATCAATAGCTACAATCTTCAACTGTTTTTTAGTTTTCTTAATATCTCGATGCAATGGTTTGTTCTCTTTTAACCTTATAGAAAGATGATCAAAAGATAATGAATCATTCTCCCAATTTTTAATAATTGTATTAATCCTAGAAGATTTACCAAGAGGAGATTTCTTGAGAGACTCCTTCATGCTAGAAATAAATGTTCTTTCAAAACTTTGTGATTCATTATTGTATATTGGCAAGTAAACCAACTTAACTTTATATGTCTTAGCATCAACAAAAATAGAATCAAAAGAAACATCTATATTATCAATGGATAAAAATCCATTGTTTCTAACATCGTTAATTGATGATAACAAACTTGACACTATATTAATAAATGCATCCTCAGTAAGTGTGTTCATCATACTGTTCAATGATTTATATCCTTCAGCAAGATAAAACAATTGAATTTCACCGTTATATCTTAACTTCATGCACTTTATAAGCAACTCCGTTTGAGTTTGCATAACTTTATATTCTGTAGGAGCAAACAAATTTTCATCTAATAAATAAGCAATATTCTTATCATATTCTAGTTTTGAAATTGATTGCATTTTTTCATAACTATTCATAGTTTTGCCACCTTTCATAAAAGTCAATTATTATAATTTGAATCACTATTAAAAATTCAAATTATAATAATTAACTATTCGGTTCCGACACATTTAAGTGTAAGAACCGAATCAGTTAATATTAATACACTTGACTCAGGAAATAGAAAACATTAATTATCAAATACATTTTTCTAATGTCTATCTTAATGCTCTTCTTTTTAGGTATTTTAATAGACCAAGACCTAAAACAGATACAGTCATTAACATACAGCTTAAGCTGATATTACTGTTATCTCCTGTTGATACACCTTTTTTATTTGAAATACTATCTGCTTTTAAATCCACTTTACTACTAATAGTAATTCCCTTATTTAAATCATCTTCTTCATTTGATTCTAATTTAGGAGCAAGATTACCCTTGTTAATATCTACAAATGATAATTTGCCATCTTTCACTTCAATTTTAACTGTGAATACAGAATGATTTTCTGCAACGATAGTATCTTCCTTGATTGATAAAGGTGATCCCATAATAATATTGAATTCTTTCTGGCTTTCGATATTACCAGCATTATCTTTTACATATAATGCATGTTTTCCAAATTCCACATTATTAAATAAGAAACTTCCATTTGGATCAGTAAGTGCATTTTGTTTAGTTGAATGAATTTCTACTTTTTTATCTTTCATTGGCTTTCCGTTTTTATCAACTAACATGCCAACAAAAGTAACTGTCTTTATTTCATCATTGTCTTTTTCTAATTGAACAATTTGCATTTCAGCATCTAATAACTTGTTATAATTTGATACAAATTCTTTTTGTGCACCTGTTAAATTGTTGTATCCTTCTCTTGCTTTATTAACCGAATCCTTATCATTTAAAGATACTTTTTCTGGTAATTGATCAATCATTTTAACAACAACTTCTGCTGCAGCTTTATCCTTAAGAACTTTTTCATATTTCTTTTCTAAAGTTGCTATTGCTGATTCAGCTTCTTCTAATCTCTTTAAATTAGGAACATAACTCTTCTGTTTATTTGTTAACTGATTATATTCCTTTCTTGCGTTCTGTACTGCCTGCTTATCTTTTAATGTAATTGTTGTTGGTAAATCATTAATAGCCTGAGCAACTTTAAATGCAGCAGCTTTATCTTTTGCTTCTTGTTCTAATTCTTTAATTCTCTGTTCTGCTTTTTGTAACTTACTATAGTTCGTTACTTTGTTCTTATCTTTTGAGCTTAATGCATTATAGGCATTTCTAGCAGCTTGCACCTTAGCTTTATCTTCTAAAGTAATATTTTTAGGTAATGCATTAATCTTATCGATCACTTTTTGTGAAGCAGTTTTTCCTTTAACTCTAAAGTTTTGTGAAGTTTTCTTTAATTTACTATCTCTATTTCCCTTATTTTCACGATATTCTGCAGAAATAGTGTTTTCATTTTCAGTTGCTTTATCTTCTAAAGTCTGACTCTTGATTGTAATCTTTGTACTTCCTTTTTCCTTTGTATAATCTACGCCTTCTACAAGTTTTTTACCATTCAGCCATAATCCTACAAAGTTGTCATATTCACCATGAGATGTAAATACAGTATCTTCAATTTCATCTAATTCGAAGTCATATTGACCTACTTGAGTACCAATTGCTTTCTTAATCTTATATCCATCATCAGATTCTAAATATACGTTTTCATTGGTATTGTCTTTAACAGTTAGAGTCAAATCAGCATAAGATGGTTCAAAGTAGTCACTTCTTCCATAAGTTGCTTTAACTCTAATCTTGAATGTACCTGTTTCCTGTGGCACACCATAAATTTCACCTGTAGTAGGATACAATGTAAGACCTTCAGGAAGTTTTCCTGATTCAATACTAAAGTTAACAGAGTTCCAATCGTTCATGTTATCTGTTGAAACAACATAAGAATAAGGTACATATTTAACAGCATCATCTAATTTATTAGTAATAATCTTAGGATTTGATGCACGACCATTTAATTTAATTACAACATCTTTTTGACCATCTGCAGATATAGTAAGTGTTCCTTCTACTTCACCATCTCCATCAGGTAATAATCTGATTTTTGTGATATTAGCTAATTCACCATACTTTGAATTACTTGTTGTTGTAGTAAAAGGAGCAAGTGTATCATTGTTTTCTCCTCCTACTGTCCAATAATCATCTAACTTAACGTTCTTAGCATCTAACTTAACTTTTAATCCAGTCAATTTTTGATCACCAATATTTGCAATCAAAATATCATGCTTATATTCAAAATATTCATCTAAGAATACAGAACGTTCTGATGGTCCATTAACAAATAATTTTGGTCCTGTTTGCTTCTTTACAATCTGAACATTGTAGTTCTTAGCTTTGTCATCAATAAGGGTAGTATATTGCTGAGACCCTTTAGAGAAATCCTGTACTGATACCCCTGATTCTTGTTTCTTACCAATATAAGTTTCTACTCTCTTAGCATCTCCAAACCAGAATGTTGGCTTTAATTTAGATAAATCAGCATTCTTATCATTAACAAATACAGTTTGATAACCATAGCCATACATTGTATCCATGTTTATATTTTTTCCATTTTCTACAACATATGAGTCTAATGTCTTTGAATCTTGCTTTACTCCATTAACTCTGAACCAATAATCCTGTGAGCCTACAATTGGTGCAGAATCAAAATTTCTCATAGTCTTATTGTCATCATATTGAGGATCATATTCCTTTACTCTAACATCAAACTTAAATACAGTGTTATCATCAAAGAATACTGTGAATTTCTGCCCTTCATTCTTATAATTATAATTTGCCTTATAACCATATGGTGCAGAATTTCTATTAACAGGAATGAGCTGATCTTTAATATCTTTCTGACTTTCGGCAGCTGATAAAGAATCATAATGACCTACAACTGCTTTAACAACATGACCATTTGCATTATCAGTCCATGTACTACTATGTGCATTTAATGCAAAATAATAGTCCTGATCAGCTGAATAACCTTCTTTTAACATATAGTACATTCCTGTAACTGCTGAACAACTAGATACTGATCCATCACCGAAATTAACTTTCATATCATCAATATTTGTATTGTCAACAGTCAAACATGTACTATCAACTAAACCACCATTTTCATAAGAGTTCATTTCACCTGAGATATAAGAGATATCATTAGCAATAACAAACGAATATTCGTCCATACCCATTACTTTGCCAGTACTTTTTTCAGTATAGACACAAAAAAACATATTCTTAAAATCTGTAACTGACGTTGGTGCATCAAAGATACCTTTATATCCAGCGTCTTTCTCTTTCATGTTTGTATTAAGAATTTGATCATTAATATTCTTTCCTGACCCATTAATGAGATAATTTCTAAATTCTTCTAATGTATAAACATCAACATTTACATTTGGATGTTCACTTGCTACTGAAGTCATTCCTAAATAATACTCTGTGTTAGGTTGATGATTTTTCACCATCCACAGATTGGTATACATAGTAATGCCTCCCTGTTTATTAATACTAGTTCTAACAGTATATGGTTTAACTTGTTCTCTTGTTCCATCTGTTGATTGTCTATATGTATCAAAACTAACCTTTTCAGATATATTATCTGTTAAATATACTCTTACTAAATATCTTGTATTATTTGGATCTAACTGTTTGCCTGAGCCAACAATTAGTTCCATTGTATAACCTGTTGTATACTCGAACTCGGACATATCAACTGTTGTATTTCTATCAATAACATGGTATTCATCATGAATGACATTACCAGCATTATCCTTAAAATGAGCCCATACTACCTCTGCAGATTCAGGAACAGTAATATAGTTTCCATCTTTATCTTGCATTTTAGATAGTACATCTTTAATTGGCATTGCTTTTATCTGTTCATTAGAATAACCATTTAATACTAAATATGCTTTTACTTCTTTTAAAGGCATCATAGAAGCATTCGCATTTATAGTTGCTGTTGTCATGGTAGTAATGATCATAAGTACTACCAACAACAATGACATAAGCTTTCGTTTCATTTTATTATTCTCCCTTCGCTTTTTCATGTGCCATTTTTATTAATTCATCTAAGTTATAGATTTTAGATTTTCTTACTATACCCGTTGAATAATCAAAGTAAAATTCATTGTTATAAACATCTGTCAAATTAGGCAAATATGCTATTTCCTCGCATTTTTCATTTAATAGAATGCCATAATACTCATTATTGGTTGTCACATACTGTGTCAAAATACATCCGTTTAATTGAGTAACATAAGTAAGATATCCATCCTCTTTTAACTTACAAACAAGTTTATTTGATTTTTTGTCATATACTTTTGGTGGTCCATGTAATGGTGACTCTATTTTGTAAGTATCTGTATTAAACTCTTCATCTAATGACAAATCTGGTTTTGCTTTATTTTCTTTTGAAATAAAGCTGCCATCCTTGGCATCATATTGAATTGTAGTTCCATCATTATAAATAACCTCTAAGTATGACTTATTGCCTTTCCTTCTAAACTGTTGATCATATACCTGTTTCGCATCAGGGATAGTCACTTCATTTATAAGATTTCCCTTTATGTCATATACTTGAAAACCTTTATAGGAAAAAAGCATTACTGTTTTTTTATCAACACTAATTCTAGCTTCATCATGCTTATATGACGCATCATATTTGAGTACATCATTCTTGGAATTATTGTTATATCTCATAATTCTAATAGTTGGTGAATTTTGACTTCCTAATAAAACAACTCCATTAGATAATTCAGCAAAATCATATCCAAGAGAATCATCATATTCATTCATTAGTTTTGAGTTTTCATCAAAGAACATGATTGAATCACTTGAAGTAGCAACCGTATTTTTCCCCTGTGTTGCAAAACTATCTAAGTTCTTTGTTGTTGTCACTAATGGTGTCTGTTTTCCAGTAATAGGATCAATTTTCACTAATATATTCTTTGTATGAACATATATTCCTTTATTATCAGTTCGTACACTGTAGTAAGATCCTGAATTAAATCCTCCTAATTGCTGTTTATTCACTGTATCAATAACAGCAAATGTAGAATTTGAAGCGTTCGTTGCTGAAAAGGCAAAATCCTCTTTATAGAATCCACCTTCAAAATGAGTAAATCCAGATTGATTATCAAATAGTTCAATATCATCATTTTCATTTTTTAAATTGTAAATCATGAGTGAACCATCAGAAAAACTGACTCCTAATAAACTTCCATCTTGATTCAATTCAAATAAATTATCATGAGGATTCACAAAAGTATCGTTTACTGTAACCTTTTGCTTCTTAGCACCAAACTTAACTGTCTTAATCTCTTTACCTGTTTTTGAATCATAAATGACTGCATAATTTTTTTCTTTATATATTCCAGCAATTACCCGACCGTTATCCGAAACACTTATTGAAGTAGCTGGAAGACCTTCCCAAAGTTGTTTATCTTTAGAAATACTATATGCAGTTAATCCTACACTTCCAGCATAGACAATAGTGTCATTATTTAAATATTCAACTTCTGCTAGAGCGGAATTCTGAGCAGGTAATGTTTTTATGATTTTTGCATCACTTGTATCAAGAACAACAAGATTTTTTAAATATATACAAGCTGCTGTTTGCCCATCAGGAGATATCTCCATGCATAATGGATTGCTTGCAAGTTTTACAACCTGCTCTTGTTTATAACCATCAGATAAATCATATATATTTAAAGCATCCGTGAGTGACTTTTGGGCCTGAGGTAAATATTGTGGTGTAAATATATTCCTTGACGGCAACGCTTTTAATGCTTGATTTAAAGCTTTATTCGTATCCCCATTTTTTAAGGAAGTTTGAGAATACTCTGATAATTTCAGCCAGCTTTCTACTGTCTGCATTCTTTTTAAACCTACAAATGTTGTACTTAGACCTAGTGCCAAACAAACAGCAATTATAATCATCGATATCTTTTGCTGTCTTTTCAGACTAATCATACGTTCATCATTTTCATGTAAGACACAAAAATCATGTAACATATCATCCGCTGTCTGATATCTTAAGTTTGGATTAGGATTCATTGCCTTTGTAATAATCTTGGCAACTTGCAGATTAATCTCCATATCTGTAAGAGGAATAACGTCTTTTGCATCTTTAGCAGGACGTACACCACTTAATAAGTGATATAGAGTAGCACCTACACTATAAATATCGGATCTTACATCTGGAGCAATCTTTTTTACAGATGATCTAGAAGGAGATTCTGGTAATGTTAATGTTTGAGTAACAAGTGTTTCTGTTACATTTGTATCTAATTTAACAGTCTCATCATCTACTTCAGAATAATCCAATCCATAATGCTCAGGTGATGAATAACCTGCACTTCTTCCAATAACGTTATCTTCTCCAAGAGCTAAAGCAATATTGAAGTCAATCAAACAAATATCATTAAAAGGTGTTCTCATGATATTTGCTGGTTTAATATCACTATGTACAAATCCATGTGGAGGATCACCATGAATAGGGCTATGTAAATAACTTAATGCTTTTAATAGTTGTTTCGCCCATTTAATAACTTGTGCCTGAGAGAATTTCTCTCCTCTCTTTAATGGCTTATCAAGGCTCTCACCTTCGATATACTCCATAACTGTATAAACAGTATTATCTTCAATAAAGAAATCATATACTTGAGGGATATTAGGATGACTTAAATTTTTCAATACATCTACTTCTCTTCTAAGTAGTTCCTGTTTTGTATCTATTTTTCTTTTATCAGCTTTCAGTATTACTTTTTTACCTAATCTCAAATGATTAGCTAAATAAATATTACCGCCACCACCAGATCCTATTTGTCGAATAATTTCATAAGTAGACGCAATAATTTTCTCCATTCTTTTTCACCCCTTCCAAAATATAGATTCTAAAATACTTTATTTTTTCTCTTCTTCCCCATATTCAATATTTAATTGATTCTGTAATCTTTCAATCTTGATTCTAAAAATAAAATAAACAAAAATACTTACTACTAGCGTGAGTCCTGTAATAGCTATTCCGCCATAAAATATCATTTCATTTGTAATCATTCAGTTTAACCTCTCTATCTAACAGTCATCAAATTTGATCAAGATTGCTGAAATATTATCTCTTTCGCCTCTAGACTTAACTATTTGAAAAGTACAATCTATTCTTTGTTTCATATCTTCTTTAGTACTTAATTCATTTTCGTCAAAGTATGTTAATAGCTCTTCTTGGCTCAATGTATTTCTAAATCCATCAGAACAAAGCAAATACATACCCTTTTGTGAAGTACCGTAATATATCTGTGGATGAACATTTTTAGATGCACCTATACATTGATATAATGAGTGCTTTCTTTTATCTTTATCTGCCTGATCAAATGAAATAAGACCTTTCCTTAATTCTTCAGCAACTACTGTATGATCTTCTGTTAACTGATGAATTTCTGAATCTATGAAATAGACTCTTGTATCTCCCACATGCACAATAACAAATTGTTCATCTACAAATAACACACCTGTAAATGTAGAGCCCATTTTTATTCCTTTTTGATTTGAATAATTCTGAATTCTGTTATTTAAATCTTTTAAAATAAACTTCCATTTAATTGCTATAACCTTAAAATCTAAATTCTCGATTTCAGATTGAATAGTAGAATCAAACCAACGATTAAAATAATGAACAATAGTTGAACTTGCTAATTCACCTTTAGATAATCCACCCATTCCATCACATATAATGGTCATTAATACTTCCTTTCCTTTATAAGAAATGTGCTTAATCAAAAGGCTATCTTGATTAATACTCATAGTATTACCAATATCTGAATTTGCTATTACTGTGTATTTCATGATTGTTATTGAGTCTTAAATAGAAACTCTTCATTCGCAAGTTTTAAAACATCATCATTAGCTATTTCAATTTCTTTTTCAGATGGTAATACACGATTATTAATATAAGTTCTGTTTTTTGATTGAATATCAAATACATAGTAGAGACCATTTTTGCTAATAATATCCGCATGACTACGACTAATCGTTGCATTGTTTGTCACAACATAGTCTACACATTGCTTTTCTTTTCCAATCCTAAATACAGGTTTATCAATTACAATTATTTCATTTGTTGATAATCTGACTAATTTGGGATAACTAAAACTAGCACTTTCATTTGATACTTTATTTATAGGCTTATTCAAATCACCTAAGAGTACAGTTTTTTCTTCACTTTCATCTATTTGATTTAATGAATTGTCTAATTCCATTAATTCTGTTTTTTCAAAGTGTTTTTTTGTTTTGACTTCTTCAAAAGCACTCACATTAATTTCATTTTCTTTTTTCACAAGTCGAATTATTTGATTATTCTGCCTATATATAAATTTTTCTATTTCCTGTAAATCATTTCTATTTATTTTCTTTAAGTAATAATTGAATTCAAATAGATAACTAGCATCATTTGGGTCTTCTGGTTTTACTAGATAAATGAGAGATTCAATAAAATTAATAATATTTATCTGTTCTTTATGATTGACTATTGGTAAATAGATAAAAGACAATTCTTTTGCATACTCATTAAAGTATATATAATTTAAATCTAATAATAGATTGTTAATATCCATCCTCATACTTTGAATTTTTTGAATAGTATAAAGGAACTGCTCAACAATTAATAAAAAATCAAACTTCGAAATAGGTTGATTGAGTCTTTGATTCAAACTATTTCCTATAGGACAAAATAACTCAATCTTGTTTCTTGTATATTTTGATACATTAAAAAAGCCATGATTACAGCGCTGTGTTAATGCTTTGATTTGATCAGCATCCACTTGTTCCCAATATGGCAACTTGATTATTAAGTATACTTTATTCTCTTTGATTCTTACTTTTGATTTCATGAAGCCTCCAATTATTGATTCCTCATTTGTTGAGTTTTTATCTAAAATCAGCCAATCATATAAATACCATGTTATCATTTGTGCTTTGAGTCTAATCTATATATGCCTATTTCAGTATATATATGTAATTTTTGACGTAAGCGCTTATAATAGATACATTTCATGAAAAAATTCGCTTGCAGAGTACTCCACAAGCGAATTTACAATTATCATTAATTTTATTGTGCCTTAGACTTACTTAGCATACGATTTCCCATAAGGTCTATATATGTAGTAAATATAACAGCAAGTGACCCGATTACTATAAGATAGAATCCTGCTCCTAGTGCAAAAATTTCATCCATTCCATGAATTTTATATACTAGATAAGCTTGATAGCAGCCAAATAATCCAGCCAATACACCAAAGAAACATGCTCCTGAACGATTCTTCAATACTGCAAATATAATTACCCCAACTGCTAAAGCAGCTAGAAGAATACCACTAAAAAATACTCCATGGGATAATGCTTCACTTGATCCACCGAGTTCATTTACTAAATCTGAAATATTTACTAATGAGATATCAGATGGTAAACCAGATAATGAATAAAGTGCTGATTGAATTTTTAAACATGGCAGAAAAGCTGATAAAGCTAATAAAGCACCTGATACAATAACACTAATTGTTACACCATCAATACTCCCAATACCATTGTGAGATACAGAAGCATTGCTACTTATCTTAGAATTTATCGCATTTTTAAAACCATTAAATGAATTCTTTAAATCCTCATAGCCCTCATTTTGTTTCACATTATCCTGACTTGCCTGTGATTGATTCACAGCGCTTTTTTCATTATGATAAACCGGTTTACTGATTACTTCTTTATGAACCTCAGAAACTGGCGTATCTGAAATAACAGAATCTGTTGTTTCAGCCTGATATCTTTTTTGACCACATTTTGGGCAGAATAATTCACCATCTTTTAGTTTATTTCCACATTTTATACAAAAAGCCATTATTCTTTCCTCCCTGATTATATATTTACCTTCTGATATACAGTAATCTTATTAGTTTTTAAGTCTTTCTTGCAGTAAGCGTATGATAAACATTGCGTATAATTATCATCTACTTTGACTGCCACAAAATATAATTCATCACCAGTATAACTTAATGATTCTAAATCATTTCCGTATGAAGCATATTCTTTACCAGATAATAATTCCTTCTTGCTTCCGTCTTCTGTATAAATAACTGCTTTATAAGATTCGCTACCCGCATCATATTCTTCAAATGGCTTATTTAATGTACCACCCTGTTTAATTTCAACCTTATTTCCTGACTTATAAGCAGTAAACGCAGTACATCCTTCATCTTCACCATCGATGCTTTTTATTTCAGTAAAACCAGTACCATCGGTTTTTACCTTTGCAATCTTACCACCCTGGTAAATATATCCACTTCCATCATAGCCACCAAATTGGAAATACACTTCATCACCAATTTCTTGTGCACAATCCACAGCGACTGGAGTTTTCATCTCATAATCATCTGACCAGTCACACCAGCTAGACTGAGTTAATGTGGCTAGATGAACATTATTCTTACCATCTAAGTCTACACATTCAAAATTGATACCAGAATCAGCATTTGTAGTGTAATAAACTCTCGTATCACTCACTAGTACAACTTTAATACTATTAAAATGAGCATATGCGATACGTTCTAATTTATCATTATTTTTTAGTATTGAAAGAGAACCATCATCTCCTGTATTTCCTACTACTAAACCTTCTTTTCTTACAGCATAAATAGTATTGAAATACTCTTCTTTCGTATTTGATCCATCTAAGTCCATAGAAGTACAATTATCTGAATAAGTATCAAATGGTTCTATATAAATTCTATTGTTAAATACCCAGATACTTCCTTTATTTTTTCCACTATAGATAGTTTTCTTATTACCTTTATCATCTACACATACTAAATCATTAGAAGCATTTGCATATATTAAAGTACGGCCCATGCTGATTGCACGCTGATTGGATGCATCAAAACTATTACTCTTATATTCCCAATAATAGTTTTTACCTTTGTATGTTACATAGTCTCCACCATTATTGATAGCATTCATTCCATCCTTGATTTCTTCCTGCTTATCTTTAATAATCTTCTTGTTTTCTTTACCTTCTACATTCTTATAACCTTTTTCAAGGATATCTTCTGCCTTATCCTGTTTGTTAACAGTCACATAGACATCAGCAAGTTCTACGTATGCAGTTGGCTGCTTTGGATTAATATCAATAGCTTTTAAGTAAGTTGCTTCGGCTTTCTTATAATCTAGCTTAGCCACATACTTCTGTGCTTCATCAAGCTTATTATTATAATCCTTAGCACTATGACGATTATTAAATACAAATACTAAAGAAATAATGATTGCGATAACAAGAAGGATAATAGCTATTGCTGTTGCAATCATTTTATTGTTTTTTGTTTTCATTTTCTTCTCCCTATAAATTACACATTTATCTTTTGATATACAGTGATTTTATTAGTCTTCAAGTCTTTCTTGCAATAAGCATATGATAAACATCGAATATTATTACCATCTATTTTGACTACCACAAAATATAATTCATCTCCAGTATAATTTAATGATTCTAAATCATTTACATATGAAGCATATTCTTTCTCAGATAATAATTCCTTCTTGCTTCCATCTTCTGTATAAACAACTGCTTTATAAGAATCGCTATCCGTACCAAATTCTTCAAATGGTTTATTTAATGTACCCCCCTGCTTAATTTCAACCTTATCTCCTGACTTATACGCAGTAAATGTCGTATAACCTCCATCTTCAACACTTTGTACTACAACAAAACCAGTACCATCTGTTTTCACTTTTGCAATTTTACCACCTTGGTAAAAATATCCACTTCCGTCATAGCCACCAAATTGGAAATATACTTCATCACCAATTTCTTGTGCACAATCCACAGTCACTGGAACTCTGATCTCATATTCATCTGAAGACCAGTCACACCAGCTAGACTGAGTTAATGTGGCTAGATGAACATTATTCTTACCATCTAAGTCTACACATTCAAAATTGATACCAGAATCAGCATTTGTAGTGTAATAAACTCTCGTATCACTGACTGATACAACTTTAATACTATTAAAATGAGCATATGCAATACGTTTTAATTTATCGTTATTTTTCAGTATTGAAAGAGAATCATCATCCCCTGCAGTTCCTACTACTAAGCCTTCCTTTCTTACAGCGTAGATAGCATTGAAATACTCTTCTTTCGTATTTGATCCATCTAAATCCATAGATGTACAATTATCTGAATAAGTATTACTTGGTATTACATAAATTCTATTGTTAAATACCCAAATATTACCATTATTATTTCCACTGTAGATAGTCTTCTTATTACCTTTGTCATCTACGCACACTAAATCATTAGACTCATCTGCATATACTAAGGCATGATTCATAGTTATAGCATAATGATCAGATGTAACAAAACTACTACTCTTATATTCCCAATAATAGCTTTTACCCTTGTACGTTACATAGTCTCCACCATTATTGATAACATTCATTCCATCCTTGATTTCTTCCTGCTTATCTTTAATAATCTTCTTGTTTTCTTTACCTTCTACATTCTTATAACCTTTTTCAAGGATATCTTCTGCCTTATCCTGTTCATTTATATTCACATAAACATCAGCAAGTTCTACGTATGCAGTTGGCTGTTTCGGATTAATATCAATAGCTTTTAAGTAAGCTGCTTCAGCTTTCTTATAATCCAGCTTAGATACATATCTTTGTGCTTCATCAAGCTTATTATTATAAGCCTTGGCGCTATGACGATTATTAAATACAAATACCAAAGAAATAATGATTGCAATAACAAGAAGAATGATAGCTATTGCTGCTGCAATCATTTTATTGTTTTTTGTTTTCATTTTCTTCTCCCTATAAATTCATTTACTTCCTTAAATCCTTTACTAATAGTTGTTCTGTATTCCTTTTCAAGATAGAAACATCTCTCTTTTCGTTGCTTTGGATTTTATCGTAATTTATGCCCAATCTACATCTATATTGTAATAAACAGTTATTTTGTTATTATTTAAGTCCTTTTTGCAGTATGAGTAACCATAAATTGTGTCACCGTCCCATTTAATAACAACATAGTACAAATTATCACCAGAATAGCTAATATTTTGAAGATCTGTTCCTAAGTCTTTATATTCATCAGGAGATAACATCTTAACACGTTTACTAGACTTACCTGTATAAGCATATACTGAACCGTCTTCTTCAAATGGTTCATTAAGTGCACTACCATGTTTAAAAGTTACTTTACCGTCCTTTTCTTTATATGCAGTAAATTTATTTGTTGAATTATCCTCTAAATCAGTAAATCCTGTTCCGTCTTTTTTAACTTTTGCTATTTTACTGCTATAAAAATCACCATATTGGAAATAAATATCATTGTCTATTACTTGAAGGAAAGTCACGTCCTCTTGATCACTAATTTGAGCTAACGTAGTTTCATTTTCGCCATCAGTGTCAATAGACTTAAGCATTGTTGAATTTGAATTTAAAGAGGTAAAATAAATCACATTACCATCAGCACAAATAAAATCTCCCTCAAATAGCAGTTTTTTCTTTAAATCACTCGTCATCAATTTTCCTGAAAAGTAACGATCTGTAAATATTAATCCTTTATCACAAATGCCCCTGATATAATCATAATCGTCCATTTCTTTTAGATCAGTTCCATCTAATTTCATACTATATACTGGACAACAATCACCATCATCATCAACTTTCTCTATAAAAATTCGATTGTTAAATATCCAGATATCTCCATAAGAGTGACCAGAAAAAATAGTCTTCTTATTTCCATTTTCATCTGCACATATTAGATCATTGACAGCATTATCATAATTTAATAAATTTCCTTCATCTACATCTCTTGTATCAGGGTGTCTAAAACTATTTCCATGATATTCCCAATAATAGCTTTTTCCATTATATGTTACATAATCCCCACCATTATTGATAACACCATGATTTTTCTTAATATCATTTTTCTTATTTAAGATTTCTTGTTTATCATCTTTACTATCAACGTTTTTATAACCCTGTTCCAAGATAGAAATAGCTTTTTCTTCTTTTCCAACACTCATATAAACGTTTGCAAGACTGAGATAAGCCTTTGCTTTTTTAGGACTCACCTTGATAGCTGCTAAATAAGCAGCTTCAGCTTTCTTATAATCCATCTTTACAACATAACTTTGTGCTTCTTCCAGCTTGCTATCATAAGATTTTGTTCCTGTTTTATTAAATACAAATACTAAAGAAATAATAAGTGCTACTACAATCACAATAATCGCTATTGAAATAGCAGTAATTTTCTTCTTTTTCATCTTCCCTCTCCCCTATTGATTTACTTTAATTTATAGCCGCAAGATGCACAATAAACCATTTCATCTACAATAGGCTGATGACAGTTTGGACATAAATGTTTCTTATATTCTTCTATATCATTGTATGTTTTATTAATTTCATCAATGATTGGAAGTAATTGTGGTAAATTCTCTTCGTATTGACCTTCATAATAGGCTTTCCCAAGTTCTATATAAAGCTTGTCTAATTCATTCATTTTCTTACTCCTCCTTTAAATAAGAACTTAATAAATAATATGCATACTTAGCAAACTACAATTTCATTTATATTTAATTTAAAAGTAGCAATATTATCTTTAATATAATTATCAGTTAAACATTTCTATTTCAATTTATAACCACATGACCCACAAAACATCATATCTTCTGTAATAGGTGAATGACAGTTAGGGCATGTGTTCTTTCTATCTTCTTCTAATGCAGTTTTGGTAGATGTAATCTGATCAAAAATCGGCAAAAGCTGAGGAAGAGGATTTTCGAATCCGTCTTCATAATATGCTTTTCCTAGGTCTCTATATAATTCTTCTAATCTGTTTTCTAGATTATCCATAATTCATCTTCCCTTCTATTAACATAATTCATACTTAGCATCTTTGATACTGATTTCTGTACCACGTGGTAAGTAATAAAGTCTATTGGCCCCTAAAGGCTGTCCGCTCTTTAGTAACACTGTTCTCATTTCTAATGGTTCTACACAATACTCCTGATATTCAGAGATATAATAGATTTTTGCTAGAATATTTCCTTCTTCATATCTTTCAATATCACCATTATTTACTGCATAGACTTCTACCTTATCATCTAATACTAATACCTGCTGGTTTGTATTTTTAATCATTCCAGCAAATTCTTTTGGCTCTTCTACTACTGGTTCTTCTTCAGGGATAGAAATATGTTCTTGGTAAGGTGCTGTCTCTTTGAAAGGAATTGGTTCTGATTTAATATTAGGGATTGGATCAGGGATAGGGAGTTCTTCTCTCTTAAGTTCAGGCTCACTGTTCTTTTCAAACATCAAACCTAAAACAGATAATAAGATAATAAGAATAGTGATCATTTCCCAAATAGCAATTGTTAATACGACGACAGAAGTAGTTATACCAGTGCCATAGAAAAGTTTTGACTTCATTAAAGCTTTGAGTTTTGAGATTAATAATAAAGTCGTTACTGATGTATATACGTTAATACCTAAAGACATACCAATTGATGAGAAATAGGCAGTCTTACCTTTCAACATCGTAACTAAAACAACCGCAATAAGAACTAATGCGACTAAAATGCCATACATAATGATGAACTTCATCATTGATGTGCCTATGACTGTTTGTAAATCATTGATAATTTCAACTGAATCTGATGCACCTGACTGCACAGAAATTTTTAGTATATCAAATACTGACATTTCAGCATCTGACACTTCTATAAGTGGCATAAAGAACATGCCAAATACGCTTAAAAAACAAAGTGCTAAAATAGCTTTTATTCCTTTTTTCATAATTGACCTCCCTCAGTTTCTATTTGTTTTAATACTGATTTTGCTTTTTTCTTAAAATAGATATTAAGTACAATCATTAGAATAATAGATGCGATTATCCCAATGACTGCACATATAATCATTATTAACCCTTTACTCATTATGATAACCAGCCACCTTTCATAACATCTTGATATACTGTATCTAATAGTTGCATTTCTGCATCATCTGTTTTTTCTTTTTCATAAAGTGCTTTTGCTTTCTTATAATAATTAGCAAACTGTGAATAATCTCTGCTTTCTTCATTCTTTTGCTTCTGTAAGTCTATTTCTAAGAATGCATAACGCTTATAAATGTTATAATCTTCACCATAATTTTCTTTCATTAATGATAAATAACTTCTTACTTCGTTATAGTTACCAAGTTTCTCATTAATAACAACTAGATTGTCATATGTTGCATAGTTATCCCAATGTTTATTAATTACTTCTTTCAACAATTGAACAGCTTCTTTCTCATATTGAGAGTTACCTGTTTTATCCCCTAAATCAATATTTGCTTGTATTAATCTTTCAATAGAGATTAATTGTCTTGAAGATGGTAAGTCATTCATAGCTTTCATTAGAATAGTTCTACAATCTGCAAGATTACCTTGTTTCTTATATATGTCACTTAACAATACATAAGATCTTTCCTTTAATTCATCATCGGATGTAATATGCAGACAAGATTTAAAGCATGAAATAGCTTCATTATCTTTATTCATGGCATTATTAATTTCACCTTTTGCATAATAGATGTCATCTTCCTTCATGCCTTTATTAATAGCCTGTTGAAGTATTTCATTCGCTTTAGAGTTATCTTTGTTATAAGCCAATGTGATTGCATAATCTCTATAATGAAGATAATTGCTGCTTCCACACTGGAACAACTTCTTATAATTATCCACTGACGTTCCATACTGTTCTAATTCAAAATAACAGCGTGCTTTTACATAATAAACATCCGCAAATGAATTATTTGTACTATCTAAATCATTATTCTGTTCAATGTTTGTACTTATAAATTCAATACAGTCTTTATATAAACCTTGTTCATACATTGACAATGCATTTTGATAATAGCTTTCTAATTGGTCTGGCATCAATTCACTTGCTTCTTGATAAATCTTAGTCTGTTGCTTATATAGACCTTTTTTTCGATAAGATGTCTGCTGTTGAATTAATTCATCATACTTATCTAATTTATCTTGTTTCATTTGGTGAACACCCAAACCTAATAAAACAATATTAATTGCAAGTAATACTGAACATAAAATCATAGAGATACGATGTGCTCTTGTGACTTGTATATATCTTTTATCTTTCTTAGATATATTCTGAAGTGCCTTATACATTTCATAAGCACTTTGGAATCTATCTGCTTTATCAAATGATATTGCCTTACATATAACGCTGCTGAATGCTTCAGTCACTCTGTTTTCTAGTAGTAATCTACACTGCTCCGGATCATTAAACTCATTTACTTTTCTTCGAGTAATCATAAAGAAGAAAACAGCACCTAAACTATAAATATCTGTTTTATCATCTAAAACAATATCCTGTAAGTTCTTATCAAATACGATAGATCTTTGTTCAGGTGATGAGTATCCATGACTGTAACCAATCATCTTTGTGCCATCCATAAAGAATGAAATGTTAAAGTCAATCAAACAAATATTTCCCTCTGGAGTTAACATAATATTTGAAGGTTTAATATCACTATGCACAATAGGTGGGGTTTGATTATGTAAGTAATCTAATGCACTACATAACTGCAATCCCCATCTAATAAGCTGATTCTGTGTAAATCTATATCCCTCTTTTACTAGTTCTTGGAAAGATTTACCTGGAATATAAGACATAACTATATAGCTTTTTCCATCAATATTTATGAAATCATATACCTGTGGTAAATATGTATGATTCAATCCTTTTAAGATATCAACTTCACGTCTTGTATTGTAATCTTTCTTTTGACTGTTTTTTATTTGTTTAAGTACAACTTCTTTCTTTAGTCGAGAGTGATAGGCTAAATAAACAATTCCGCCTCCACCTTCACCTAATTTACGAATAATCTTATATGTTCCCCTTGTATCATTCATTGATTATTCCTCACTTATAAAAAATGAAAACTCCTCGTCAGCTAATTTAAATGTTGTCTGGTCATCTATTTCTACTAATCCAGAAATATTCTCTCCATTAATCGATGTATGATTAAGAGAATTTAAATCTTCTAAATAATAAACACCTTCCTTGCAAGTAATCTTTGCATGCTGTCTACTAATTGATGGATTTCCTTCTACCTTATAGTCACATGTAGATGATTTACCAATAATAAATTCATTCTTATCTATAATAATCACTTCTTCATTTTTTAATCTCTTTAAATAAGCAATCCTACGACTTAATAATACTGTCGCTTCTTCATCTAGATCATCTAATAGTACTGTTGCCTCTGAATCGTCATCCTGAGTCATTAATACTGTTTCCTGTTCTACATAATCAGGCTCTACATAATTAGATTCTACCGGTGGCTTTTCCCTTAGAACTTCTAGTTTTTTTGGTGCCACATACTCTCTGATGATAATTCTGTCAGTAAATCCCTCAGATGTTAGTGGAGGAATTGTTACTTGGCTAATATCAATCCAATCTTTTTTCATTTTATTACCCCTCATTTCTATTGAATAAAATATGCTTATAAAATTTTATCATGACCGGTGCATAAGATTGATTTATATGTAATTAAAGGCTTTTATATAGACTCATGGGACAAACAAAGCACATATATGTAATAGAATGAACTCTTAGATTCAGCAAGCATACTTAACACTTATTAATAATCTATATATTCATAACTAAAAGGGGCTGTAACGAATAGACAATATGAAATGACGAGGAGGAAACAAAAAAAGTAACTCTCCTTAATTGTTCAATCGTGGATTTACCATTATACTTTGAGTAGAAACAAAAATTCATAGTATTGTGGGATTACCGCAAACAAATAAGGAGGGTTACCTATGAATAGAATAATAAAAATTGGGATGGATGTCCATACTACAAACTATACTTTATGCATTTTCTAAAGTGAAAAGTTAAATTCCACTTTAGGCAGGTCAAAGTTGCGTTTAGTCTTTCACATCTTTCCAGTTAATTTTACTCTTACAGTTGAATTTACTTTTACACCTTCAATAGTTGAATTTTCTCCTTCAGGTATATAATTACTGTGATGTCTGTTTCTCTATTTCATGAAAGGCTGATTATCATGGCTAAATCAAATAAGAATTTACATCTTACTCTTTCAGAAAGACAAATCATTCATAGAGGGATAGAAAATGGTGCTACTAAGGCTTCTATCGCTGCAACTCTTGGAAAGGATAAGTCAACTATAGGTAAAGAAATAAAGGCACATAGAAAACATTCGCATTTCTGTAGCTTTGATCCTGCATGTGCCAACAAGGACAGATGCAAGCATCATCATGTATGTAAGAACTGTGCTGATTTGGTAGTTTTTAAATGCAAGCGAAGAGACAGATCTCCTGGTGCCTGCAACGGCTGTCCTAAATTCCAGCACTGTCGATTTGATAAGTTCACGTATTCTGCAGATCTCGCCAATAAGGAATATATGGCTGATCTCATTGAATCAAGAGAAGGAATAAACATGACATACAGCGAACTTAAGGCTTTAGCTGATGTCATTGTCCCTCTTGTTAAGAAGGGTCATTCACCATATCAGATCATCACTTTTCATCCTGAACTGAATATTTCTGAAAAGACATTATACAATTACATAGAATCTGGCGTATTTAGACAGTTCGGCCTGCTTGATATTGACTTAAGAGTCAAGACAAGAAGAATATCAAAGAAAGATTCTGTCAAATATAAAAAAAGAGAAGACAGAAGGTTCCTGATAGGCCGCACCTATAAGGATTTCGTCTCATATACTGACGAGAATGATACCGTTAGTATTGTCGAGATGGATACCGTCTATAATGGACAAAGCGGTCCCTTCATGCAGACTTTTAAGTTCCTGTCTTACTCTTTCATGTTTTAAATACCATGAAGAGAAGACTGCAAAGGCTATGGTTGAAGGGGTAGATCTTCTTGAAACAATATTAGGAAAAGACCTATTCCTAAAGGAAGTGAAAGTCATCAAGACGGATAGAGGTTCTGAATTCTCAGATGCAGATGGACTGGAAAAGGATAATGATGGCAGCATAAGAACTCATGTCTTTTACTGTGATCCTATGCAATCATGTCAGAAAGGAAGTCTTGAGAACAACCACAAGGAGATACGTTACATATGCCCTAAAGAAGCAGGTCTCAAGGATCTTGGTTTTGATTCACAGAAGAAGGCTAACCTCATGGTATCCCACATTAATTCCCAGCCAAAAGAGAACCTAAAAGGAAAGTCACCGCTTGAGATGATGGAGTTCCTAAGTCCAGATTTATATAAGAAATTCATAGAATTTGGAATCAAGAAAATAGAAAATGATGAAATAATTTTAAAACCATATTTATTAAAAGAAGATAACTAAAATCATTCGGAGAATGTAT
>ERZ857629.940-NODE-940-length-35807-cov-6.022796_pt1 | contig 35807 bp, 72 predicted proteins | sample MGYA00519700_ERZ857629 | MGnify/ENA primary metagenome ERZ857629 (study PRJEB31778, sample SAMEA3449351) | human gut metagenome | biome: human gut; feature: human-associated habitat; material: faeces | place: United Kingdom | collected 2010/2012 ... | reverse complement strand
TAAGGGGTAAACCCCTTAACAACCCAGTTAAAGAGTATAATGATTTTCAAATCTTTTGTCAAGAAAAAATTTTAACTAAAATTCTTTTTAAAAAAGTATTGACAAACGCTATAACTATAGTTTATAATATAGCCAACACATAAAAGAAAGGATATTACATGGAACCAATTACAGCAGAGAAAGCGCGCGATATGCGATATGTCGCATTAAAAAAGAAAAAAGAAGAGCGATTTAAGAAAGCTCAAGAATATGATTATTTTACTATTGTGATGGAAGAAATTGAGAAAGCTGCCAATGACGGCAAGAACAGCGTAGACTTCTATCCACATGTCTCAGACTTCTATGATGAAATCATCCAGAGTGGCAGCATCGTACCAGCCGCCGATAAAGATTTTTCAAATGTGCAAAAAGAAATCTTTGCAGCTATTGAAGAGTCTCTTGGCTATGACGTAACACGCAATGAACACTATCAAGTAACTTATTTCCGTGGCGTTGACCGAATTGATATTACGATTAGTAAGTATACTATCTATTGGTAGGCAAAAATGAAGCATACGCTAATTTTAATGTGCGGCGTAACGCAAAGCGGCAAGTCTGTATTTGCTAAGGCGATTCAAGATTCGCATGAAGACTGCATAACGGTTAAGCGAGACAATTGCCGCATGTATAATTCAGAAGATGCTGAGACAGTTGACAAGCGTTTCTATAATGCTGTCAACATCGCTTTGAAGTCACATCGCTATGTTGTAGCAAATGACCGCAACATTAATCGTCTTAAACGTGATAAGTTTTTCAATAATGTAGATTACAAAGGTTGCGAAGTAATTTGCGTTTGGGTTGAAACTCCGCAAAACGTTGCGATTGCGCGAAATCAGAATCGTGATAAATATCATCGTCTAAGCGAAGAAGAAATTGCAGATATGTATAAATACAAGGTATCGCCGCAAGACAATGAACCGTTTGACAAGATTGTATTTATCTCCGAACAGCAGAACTACGCTATCGGCACAAGCAATATGCGAATCTTGCCAATTATCGAACAATTAAAGGCAATCTAGTTACAATTGAATATTGAAGTAAACTACGATGAAAGGTTATAATGTTTAAAATTATTATTTTCGCTATTGGTGTTATTATCGTACTTGCGGGAATTATCGCTTGTCTATCTTTCTTTAGGGAAGATGAACATGAAGAACGCACGCCATTCAGTCTTCGAGTTGTGATTGTTGTCTTTGGCTTAATTGCTGTTATTCTGAGCTGCGTTTATTCTCAGGACGTTGGCGAGGTAGTTGTTCTTCGTTCTCTTGGCGGCAACCTTGCTGGGTCTACGACCGAAGCTGGTTTCCACTTTACTGCGCCTTGGAACGATGTGATTACGTTCGATACACGCAATAACTTAATCAATTTCTACGGTGATGGAACTGATTACTCTTATGATGGTGGCTCCGCAGAAGGCCCCTGCGTAACTGTAAACGACAAGTCCGGTTCTTCTGCAAATGTAGATATTCAGATTAACTATAGTCTTGACCCCAAGACTGCTGAGTATCTTTACACCGAGTACGGCACTCAAGAGAACTTCACTAAGAACTACGCAGCTAACGACCTTCGTTCTGTAGCACGTGAAGTCTCTGGTCAGTTTGATACTATCACTATGCTAACTGACCGCGCACAGTATACTAAGGCTGTCCAAAAGGCTCTTGAAAAGAAGTGGTCTAAGATTGGTCTTACCGTTGAGCAGGTAAGTGTTCAGGATATTTCTTATGCAAAGTCTATTACTGATGCTTATGCTGATTCTCAGGCCGCAGAGGTAGAGAAAGCCAAGGCCCAGAATCAGCAGGAAACTGCTAAGATTAAGGGTGAAACTAAGGTTATCGAAGCTACAAAAGAAGCAGAAGCCAATCGTGTTCTCAATGAGTCCCTTACCGATAATGTTCTAACCCAAGAGTATATTGATGCTCTAAAGGAAATGTCCAAGAATGGCAACACTGTCGTTGTGCCGCAAGGGTCAACTCCTGTAGTTAATACAAAATAATATGAATTAGTCCCAAAGTTTCTATTGACTTTGGGACTTTTTTGCTATATAATAGACTTAAATAAAATCCAAGAGAAAGAGATAAAATGGATATTGGGTCTGTTACAGTTATTTGTATCACTGTTCTTGTAGTTGCGGCCATTACTGGGAAATGCTATATGGAGCATATAGCGTTAGAGACTAGAAAGATTCGTTCTAAAGCAAGTCTGCAGCAGAAAAATCTTGACAATGTTCCTTATACTTGCGATAATATTTGGAAGAAAAAGTAATGATTAGTTTTGCTATTGGTTTCTTTGTAGGCTATGTAGTAGCTTGTCTAATGTTTAATTCTAGGGAGTAAAAATGGCGGATTGTCTATTCGTTCTATATATGCTTTTTGTATGCAGTTATTCATATGTAGCATTTGCCGCACGATTTGAGAAATTTCGTTTTGAAATCTATAAAGCGTTTCTTGATATGCTTCAACTTTTGGCGTAAGGATTATTATGCGTGATGTGAATCGAATCTATGATATTCTTGTAAAGTTTCAAGACCTTTGGGAGCAGTATCCTGACCAGCGTTTTGGGCAGATTATCTCAAATTATCTTGTAACAGACCGTGAGGATATTTTCTATATTGAGGATGATGAAATTTCTCAACGCCTTACCGACCAGCTTTCAATGATTGAGTGGTAATATGAACGTAAATTGTCTATTAGCAGCCATGAAAGATGTTTTGAAAGAAAATTCATATGTATCATTTGCATTATATGATATGCCTAACATGCGCACAGAATCAGTTCCGTTGAATGAATGGTTAATTGACCCAGAAGACGAAATCTTAAAAGCCAACGTAATTAATTTCGATATTAAGATTGATAAAAATTATGGTTATTTAATGTTCACTATCTTTATCACTATGTAAAGGATATTATGATTACTCAGTATGGTTACAGCACAGAGTTTTGCGAGACGGCAAAACGAAACGTTATTGACGCATATAAAAAGTGGTCTGATGAAGAGATTAAAGCTGACCTACAAAAGAATAGACTACCGATGGTTTCTATCTTTATGAATGTTGGTTATAATATCAACATTGCAAGTGGCATCCGTGCGCACAATGCTTTCTTGGGTAAAGAAGTCTACATCGTTGGCCGCAAGAAGTGGGATAGGCGTGGCTCTATCAGTACTCATAGGTATGAAACTGTATATCATGCTGATGATTTTGATGAAGTTCTTAAGATTCTTCATCCTCTTGGATATACTGTTTTTGCTGTAGATAATATTCCAGAGTACAATCCTAAGAATATTTATGACGCTGATATTCCAATGAAGTCTGCGTTTGTATATGGCAATGAATGTGACGGTTTGCCAAAAGAAATCATTGATAAATGCGATGAAATGATTTATATTCGTCAATATGGTTCTTGCCGTTCATTGAACGTTGCGCAAAGCGCAGCCTGTTGCATGATGGAATACTCTCGACGCTATAGGATGAAAGGTTAATATGCGTTATTGCAAAATTCAAACTATTGTAAATGATATTCCATATACTCTATATGGACAATTTGATAATCTTATTTCGTATGATGAAATTGAATATTATATCTCCGAAGCGATTGACCTTAACATCGAAGACGATGAAGAAGAGCTTGACCTTGAAGCTATGCTGATGGATGATGGTGGCACAGAGTTCAAGTGCGAAGATATGTCTTTAAATGACTGGCTTTCCACTGTTATCTGTGACTACAAGCACGTGCGGCCAATCCTTCAAATTTATGCCTTGGGCAATCTTATGGACAACATGGTTTCTATCTATCGTTCATATAATGAAGATATTAGCAAAACTCCGCAATATCTATATCTAAGTGGCGAAGTCAGCAAAGATGAAGGTCGTAAGTATTCTGCCGCATGTGTAGTATCTCCAGACAAGCAGCGTGTTGAAATAATCGAAGAAGGCTGGAAAGACCTTCTCAGCCGTATCAAGCGTGACGGCAACATGGGTGGAGTATATATCAAGACAGGCATCTTCACTGTATTCGATGTGCCGCAAGAGGACTATGAGCGATATAAGAAGAATACGGAATTAGTACTAGATTAAAGGTGGGATTCTATTGAACAACAGTATCCAAGTTAACATTTCTATCCCTCGTGGTATTGATGCAGTCAATGTATTAGGCCCATCAGATAGATATGTTAAGGCCGTTAAAGAGCAAATTGATGACTCTCTGCGTGTTAATCTTGGACGCTCTAAGGAAGAAAATAATATTGTCATTTTCGGTAAGGAAAAGTCTGTCCATCAAGCCCAAGAGGTATTTGAAAAGCTGATTGAAATTGCCTGCTCAAAGGATGATATTAGTACGGACGAAGTACAGCTTCTTGCCAAGCAGAGTGCTGATGGCGGCATTTTCGATAATTCAGATTCATCTACTACGATTCTAAAATATGGCAAGAAGGAAATCAAAGTCCGCACAGAAGGTCAGCTTGAATATCTAAATAGTATGCGGCACAACGCTATCACTATTTGTATCGCCCCTCCAGGTGCGTCCAAGACCTATACAGCTGTATGTTATGCACTATCTCAGCTGATTAGCAAGAACGTAGATACTATTGTTATCTCTCGTCCTATGGTTTCCGCAAAAGGAGAAGCAGATTTAGGCGCACTACCCGGCACTGCCGATGAAAAGTTTTCACTATATGCGCTGCCTATGATGGATGTATTTGAACGAGTTCTCGGTCGTGAGAAACTTGATTCATATATCGAGAAAGGCAAGATTAAAATGCTACCGCTAGGATATATGCGCGGATGTTCTTTATATAAGACTTTTCTTCTCGTGGACGAAGCAGAGAATATGAATACAATCCTAGGTAAGCTAGCAGTTACACGCCTTGGAGAAGATTCTAAGATTGTTCTGTGCGGCGACTTGGTTCAGCAAGATTCCAAAGGAGAAAGCGGCCTTGAATATCTTGCCAATAGTCTGAAAGATGTATCAGGTATCGGCGTAATTCGTATGACAGAAGCAGATGTTGTGCGCCATGCGCTTATCACTAAGATGCTAAATGCCTTTTCCGCATACGATGAAAAATAATCTTGACTTTTGGATTATTTTATTTTATAATATATCTAGATTAAGAAAGGATGCGGTCATATGAATTGGAATGATTTATCACCAGAAGCTAAAATCTATATTGAGTTAAGCCCTGTAGAGTTTGCAAAAACTTCTATGGCCGCTTCTATCTCTCTACTGGATAAAGCCAATAGCACGAAAGAGTACGAGCGTATTATCACTAATTGCGTTGACTTGTTGACCTTGTGCGGCAAGTCGATTGGCTATCATCCTAATTTTACTTTGGTGAAATAAAGTTCTTGACAGCTGATACATCTTATGATATTATATAGTATATAAGATGTGAAAGGATTTAATAAATGGCTGAGTTTACTAAGCATGATATGAAGATGTTCGATTTGGCGCGAAAGGCGGCACTGGAATCTACATATGAACCTTTTAAACTCGGTGCGGTAATCTCATACAAGGGACGAGTTATCGCTTCTGGTCATAATAGTCGTAAGACTAATCCTTTGCAAAAAAAGTATAATCGTAAGTATAGGACTTTTAGGTATAATGGTAAGCCTATTTATGATTATTTGCACGCTGAAATGGATTGTTTGCTCAATATTCCAAAGTGCATTGATGTAAATATCAATTATAGCAAAGCAAATATTTATATTTATCGCATTTCACCCGGTAAGCCGCTTCTTATGGGAAGAAGTTTTCCATGTGCGGCATGTCTTAATGCTTTGCGAGATAAGGGTATTCGTCATATCTATTATACTGATGATAACGGTCTAGCATTTCAAGAACTTTACTAAGGTGATAGTATGTTTATTGTAATTATTGGAATTGTTGCTATTTTTCTTTTTTCTGTATACGCATATTACTATGGAAAGCGATTTAAGTAATGCATTGTATGATTATTCCTGATAAGGAAATGAACGATTATATTACTAGGTATGGTGGTAAGGATATTACGTTTGTATGGTGTGAGCAGTATACTACCCTTGTAGATTTTGTGAATGGAAAACGTTATCCTGAGCATGATGTATACGATGCAATTGTGCCACATTTTTCTAGGCTTCATGGTGATGATGAAACTAAGAAAATTATTGGCAATGCTATTTTACATGACAATTTGACAGAAGCAACTCAGATTTATCATGACGCTAGCCGCAAAGTTTACATCATCACTTATTAAATATCTCCCCGTAACTTAAGTGCATAAAGCCAGGTCCTCTAAACCTAATCATGCGAGTTGGAGTCTCGCCGGGGAGTCCACATATAATATCTCTAAATGAGATTTTATATATTAGACAGCATTTTTCTTTGAAAGGATTTATTGTGAAAATTCGTGACTGGGACGAACTTGAGTATAACGATGATGATACTTTTGAAAAGTTTTCCCACAAAGCAAAGCTAATTCGTCAGCGCAAAGACGATACTTACAAAGCAAAACGTAAGGAAAAGTTAGAGCGTATGGAATTTGAAGAAAATGCTACAAAGGGAGAGGATTAATTCCTCTCCCTTTTTTGTATAAAAAAATATTTGCCGCACACCTATACATATGATATAATATTATTAAACCAAGAGAGAGGAAGATAAATGAACGAAGTCGATATGTTGCGTAATAGCTCGCTTGTGCGCGAGAAGCATCTTGCCAATGGAATCTCGTCCTTCAACTTCTCCAACAAGTGCTTCTTCGACAAGGCATGGAACTCCACCAATATAAAGGCGCGAGGACTTTTCGTGAAAGATAATGAGGTTATTGCTCGTTCGTACAATAAGTTCTTCAACATCGGAGAGCGCCCTGAGACTGAAATGGATAGCCTGCGCGAGAACCTTGTGTTCCCTGTGTGCGCATACGTTAAGTCCAATGGGTTCCTTGCGATGATTTCTGCTGACCCTACTGAGGACGGTAAGCTGTTCATCGCATCCAAGAGCACGAATGAGGGAGATTTCGCTGGATATATCCGTGACGTTCTGGATAAGACGCTGACCACTGCGCAACAGGCAGAGTTTTCGGACTATCTGCGTAAAAATGGCTGCACCGCTGTCTTTGAGTGCATTGACCCTATCCATGACCCGCACATCGTGGAGTATACCCACCCTCACCTTGTGCTTTTGGACTTGGTGTACAATGATTTCGACTATAGCCATGCGGGGTACTATACCCTTATTGATGTAGCTGGACATTTTGGATTCTATTGCAAGGTTCTTAGCAAAGTCATTGCTAACTGGCAGGAGTTTGAAGCCTTCATTGACAAGTGGGCCGCACGTGCATACATCGAGGGCTTCGTCTTTGAGGATGCAGACGGTTTCATGGTAAAGTATAAGACTCCGTGGTACAAGAACTGGAAGCAGGCTCGTGGAGTTTTGCAGCAGGTTTGGACTGGACGAGACATCGAAACCATTAAGAATATCAAGAACAAGTTAGCCTTTGAACCTCGTCTCATGGATGCAATTCCTGAGTTCGTGGAAGAGTGCCGCGAGCAGGGTCGCGGAACCTGCCCCTCGGTAATCGAGCTGCGTAATTGGTTTGAAAATTAATCTTGACTATTGGCTATATCATATGCTATAATTATGGTATAGCCAAGAGAGAGGAAAAGATATGATGGCTTTTTACAATACTGCTATTCTGCATCTTGCAAACTATTATCTTGAGCATCGTGACGATGGTTCTGGGTATCATGCTGATGGTGCAATTTACATGATTCACGTCATCTATGGCGTGCGCGTAGAGCGTGTTTCCGCTGACATGTTCAAGATTGCCGACCTTTTGATGGAGGACTAGTATGCTGCACATGGACAATTCTGTTGGCAATCCCATGATGCTTATGGCGACTGAGGAAGAGCTTGAGCAGAAGGTGAATTATATTATCGAAATGATTGAAACTGAATATGATGGGCGTGCTTCTGCCGATATTGTCTATGACCTCTTGGATTACTATGATGTCGAGACTTCTGATTTGCCGCAATGGTTGTGGAATCGTTTGGCCGCATATCTTTACTAATTTTTAGGGTGATTGTCTCTTGACAATTGCCCTTTTTTGTTATATAATATATATTAGTTTATTATGAAAGGAATGATATATGATTAAATTGGCAATTCCATTTCAATTGAATGGCGAATTGAACGATGAAGTCAAAGAGTTCAACATTCTCTTTTACAAATCTCGCAATTCAATTGAAGATTTAATTGATTTTGTGCAGGAGTATGCGGACACTCGTATCAATCTGGAATTCCCAGAAGGTATCCATATGCCAACAGTTAAGTCAATCAACAAGGTATCAGATAAGATTTATGTTCGTGTAGCTCCCGCAGACATTACAAAGGCCGCAGAACTGAAAGAGAACTCATACAAGTTCTTCTTCAATCAGGATATGAAGGTTCCTACATACTCATGTCTGGAATCTTTCATCAAGCTAGGTGTATCAGATGTATATATCGCAGATGATTTATGCTATAATCTAAAGAATGTTCATGATATTTGCCAAGAGAACGATGTTCAGATGCGACTAATCTTAAATCAAGTGCCGTCAATGACACTCGACCGTGGTATCAATCCAAAGGCTCCTATCTTTATGCCAAAAGATATGGATATTATCAATCCTTACTTTGATGTTTTTGAAATTGAGTGCGGCCTGCCATATGATTGGGCTAAGTTTGATGTTCTATATCGTGCGTGGTTCATCAATAAATATTGGCATGGTCAAATGAGTGAAATCAATGAAGATGTTGATATGGACTTCCATTGTGATGCAATTCATCCAAAGTTCACCGCAAGTAAGATTGACTGTGAGCGCCGTTGTTGTAAGCGTCTATCAAATCATTGCAATAAGTGTGAAGATTTTCTGTCTCTTGGTGAAGTCTTAAAGAAAAAGCAAATTCGATTCACAAATTAACTTGTTGGGCAAATGGTTATAATCTTTTGCCCATATTTTTTATATATTTTTAAGCAATCGTCTTGTCGTATAAGAATAGAAAGAGGAATTATCCGAATGAAATTCATTAAAAACAAAACGAAAGCATTGGCTACGTGCCTATCCGTAGTGGCACTGGCTGGCGTGACAAATGCTTTTTGTGTGAACGAAGCAAATGCAATCGTTGTTAATGACGAAATTACAAATGCGGTAGTCCGCACAACTACACTTGATGCTATGATTCCATATAAGGAAGATGGGTATGACAACGCTCAGACATGGCTAGTCGATAAATGTAACATGAAAAACTCACAGCATGAGGATGTTATATTTATTATTCAAAATTACGGAGATTATCTTGAACAGAATGACATTCTTGAGATTCAAGATATTATGGAGAAGCAATCTGTTTGCGATACAATTACCGAGTTAAAGCAATACAAGGCTCGACTTGATGGCTGGAAACAATATGGCGCAGACAAGAAACAGAAAGCACTCCAAGAGAAGAAAGAAGCGGAAGAACGTGCGGCTCAAGAAGCTGCGGCACAAGCAAGTTATCAGAATCAGCAATATAGCTCATATAGCGCACCTAGTTATTCATATGCTGACTACTCTTGGAACGGTTCGGCACGTGACTTCATCGTTTCTAAAGAAAGTGGCGGCAGTTATAGTGCCACCAATGGACGCTACTATGGCGCATATCAGCTTGATATTTCTTACCTTAATGGAGACTTGTCCCAAGAAAATCAGGACAGGGTAGCAGAGCAGTATGTATCCAATCGGTATGGTAGCTGGGAAAATGCGGCTGCACATTGGCAGTCTCATGGTTGGTATTAAAAATTTTTTAAGAAAATAGTTGACTTCTAGAAAAATATTTGCTATAATATTAACGAAGTTAAAGGAACAAAAGAATTAAAAGGAGAAGTAAATGGCAGAATCTTATGGTCTAAACTTTAATCTTGCTATGACTACAAATGAGGATGGTGTTGTAGACCTAGGTGTACATGTAACTGATTCTGACGGTCTTGACCTAGACCACAAAGCTAGCGGCAAGGACGGCATGAAAGTAATCAATGAGATTACCAGCACCCTTACCCGCGAGCTTATGGCTGTTTCAAATGGCCGCAAGCAGAAGAAGGATAAGGAAAAGGCTGAAAAGCTAGAGAAGGAGCGCGCAGAGCGTGCAACCAAGCTAGCAAATCTCAAGGAACAGGCAGAGAAAATCAAGAAGCAGATTGCCGACCTTGAGAAAGATGCTAAGGCCGCTGAGTCTGTCCGCACAAACCGTCCTTCCTATGAGAGTCTTCTTGACCAAGACTTTGCTCGTCTACTGAAGATTTTCGGTTAAAAAAGTACTTGCCAAGAGGTTTAAGAAGTTATATAATATAGTTAAAGAAAGAGAGAGGAAGGTATCATGGATTTGTTCGTCAAAGATAAATATTACAATATTGACTCGAAGCGCGACTTGGACGTTTGCTTGAAAGAGAACGGCTTCAACTATGATGAACTAGAGTCCATGATGCTTTTTAATTATCACAATACGAACTACGCAACTGGCGTTGAAGGTCTTATTGGCGATGATTTGTATGAGGTACAGCACGCCATCAATTCTGAGTTGAGTGACCTAGCTGACGAGATTAACAATCTCAATGGCCGTTCTTGTAAGAACAACACTCGTGCGGATATTGCAAATCGACTTCGTGATATTTACTCTAATCTTATGGACTTAAACCTCTCCTGTCAAGTGTATGACAGGGACACGCTGTAAGGAGCTTTTTATGGGACAAGACATTCACGTTTATCTTGCTCGCAAGACTAGCGAGTATGCACGAAAGAATGGATGCGAGAAGTATTATCCGGTAGAGTTGTTTTCTCAGTATTACGATAACGACGATGATAATGTTGTGTATAGTTATGCCGAGCCATACAATGGCCGCGATTATGAGCTGTTTTCTTGGCTCATGGACGGTAATGGCCGCGCATATGTAGATGAAGCTGACCATCCTATCGGTAAGTATCTTGAGTATGATGGTCTTGTGCCGCAAAAGATTCTCAAAGAGTGGGAAGACTGGGAAGAGAGTGGCGCATATGGATATAATGTTGTCACGCTTGCTGATATTATTGACCATTATAATATGATTGACTCTCATAAGTATGCAGTTAATGATATGCTCGGAAGTCATTCCTCTAACAATGAACTTAAAGATAGTGTCGGTGATTTTATCGAAGACATTAAGCGTTATTGTAGCATTGAAGGAGCATATTATCTAACTCCGCAAGATATTCTTGTTGTCTATTGGTTTGACAGCTAAAAAAAGTTCTTGACAAACGTTGAACCAATATGGTATAATATTTTTTAGTACAAGATAAAAGTTTTGGGCAAAAGTTTATAATTTTTGTTGCACAACTTTTATATTGTATAGTGGTGTTAGAGCCTGCAAGATTTCTAGAGTATTGCAGGCTCATTTTTCTTTTAACATTCTGAGCAGGGCTAGTATAACAGTAATACATTGCTCTTGTAAAGCAAAGCACAGGGGGCAGCACCCTGGCCCTGCTCAGAGTGCTAATCTTAGACACTCTCCAAGTGATTATAGTAGAGCGAACTTTGAACTCGTCTGTGCTATAATCCCAAGTCAATTTAGCGGTTTGGGCAGTCGCTATATAAATTTGCCCACTTTTGGCTCTTAGTTCAACAGTAGAACATATGACTCTGAATCATAAAATTTCTGGGCAGCACAGAAAGAGCCAGCCCGGTTAAAAAAATTACTTGACAAACGCCAAGTAATTTTATATAATATAGTTAACAAATCGTGAAGGTGAAGATGTGGGTTCGACTCCCATCCCAGCCCAGTGAGGTAGGGTAGTTGCAATTGGTGAGAATAGCACCTAGCGATATGTTATATTCCAGGACTTGGGGAGAGGTTATCGCTGCAAGGTAAATGTCTCCCGACTTCTATGGTCTTTTGCAGGGACTATAGATTAAAGGGTTGGCGGTTCTCCCAGTTTGAAACCGTCCACGTGATTATATTATCTTGTGCGTGCAAGGTTTTATATATGCCGTCTCTGTAGCCGTAGACAATGCGGGCCAGCGCATACTTGAAAAGAAGCGCCTAGGGGAAGAGGAATCTGGTATGTTTTGGTAGTTTTTAAACCTCGGCAGATAGGAAAACTACCGATATATGCGGAGTGGTGAAAAGGTATCACAGTTGTTTCATATGCAACAGTTAGAAGTTCGACTCTTCTCTCTCGCCACCTTGTTATAAAAAATTATTTGACAATCGGTTGAATAATTTGATATAATATATCTAGAAGGAAAGGGAAAAAGGATAGTCAACAGTACCGTCAACAAACCAGTGACCCTGCGGCTAATAATTGCCAACACCCACAGAGTGTAATACTCAGTACGCTGTTAGGTTTGACCAAATGTTTTCTTCTAGTGTAGTAAACCAAGAGAAAGGTAAGAAAGAATGGCACAGTCAATCGAGACGATGGAGCAGCGTTATCAGATGCTTATCAATCGCAAGGGTAAGAACTCAGAGAATGTAGGTATTATGCGCAAGCTACGCCGCAAGATTAACAAGGCAAAGCAGGGTATTATTCTTTCTTAATTAAAATATTTGATATGCGTAACGAGAATTCAGTTACTTCTTGAAGACAACATTTTATTTTAAAGATGCGGTACGCCGCACTTATAGTCTGAATTCAATTTTTCCGCATATTTTTCTTGACTTCTGGAATATATTATGATATAATATATTTAACCAAGAGAAAGAGGAACTTATGAAGAAGTTCGTTATCTGCCGTGAAAAGACTTGCGGCATCTATTCGATTCGTGTCAACACAGACTGCTCTACAACTCGTTTTGAAATCATTAAAGATTTTGATACGTTTGAAGAAGCAGATACTTATCTTCATAAGTATTTCTTTTATCTAAAGTAATCCGTTCTATTGGAGTGTAATTCAGTTGGTAGAATGTTGTTAATTCAACGTGTCGCAAGTTCGAGTCTTGCCGCTCCAATAGAACTGATGTGGCTTATCTACTCTGCTGGAGTGTAGCTCAATGGTAGAGCACGCGGCTGTTAACCGCATTGTTGTAGGTTCGAGTCCTACCATTCCAGCAGAGTGGATAGCTACTTAATTATCCAAAAGCAGAAAAGGAGCTTTGAATGTCCTTGTACTATGGTAAAGCAGAAGACTTGGAACGCAAGTATGCTTATATTCCTGACGATGCGGCCAATGCTCCCGCTCGTAAGAAGAAAAAGACAGTGAAGAAAGCCAAGCACAAACATCTGTATGACAAGAGTATCGTTATCAATTACTTTGATAAGTACGCTGGTGTATGGACTTACGCTTATAGGAATGTTTGTCCTATTTGCGGTCGTATTGGCGAATTCGTTGACAAAGAGGGAATCATTCAGAAGACTTTCCCGCACGTCAAGCCAAGCTGGTTTGGTTTTGCTGTTGCTTTTGGACATAATGACGAATTTGCGGAATTCACCGAGTGGTCAAAGACTTGGTATCCTGTAATTGTTTGGAAAGATTATCAGCCACTTGATGATAAGTTCATTCCAGACGAGTATTTTGACCAGCTTGGAATTCAAAAGCAGACCGATTAAAATCATATTAGTATGCCTTACCTTGGGTTGGTGGAACTGGTATACACACTATTCTCAAAAAATAGCGCCGTAAGGCATTCGGGTCCGACTCCCGAACCCAAGACAAGGCATACTAGAATTGCCGCAGTATCCCCCTAAAGACAGGGTCTTGACTGTAAATCAAGTGTCTCAGACTGGCTAGGAGCGTTACCTAGATGCGGCACCAGACAATTATAAAATACGTGATTAAGATTCAGTTACTTCGCATTGTTAACTGTTTTAGAGACTGAATCTAATTTCTCCGTATTTATTTTATTTATTATAATGCGTGATTAAGATTCAGTTACTTCATATGTTTGGGTTTATGTATTGTGACACTGAATCTAACTTTTCCGCATTTATTTTTATTAACATAATGCGTGATTATAAATCAGTTACTTCATTCTGGAAAAATGCGCTTGCTGGTTCGACTCCAGCCTTTGTGTCGGTACACATTTAAACTGATTTAGGCTTTTCCGCATTTATTTTATTGAATATGCGATGCGTGATAATGTTTCAGCTACTTCATATCTACATTCGGCTGATAACCAACACTGAAACTCCTATCTCCGCATCGCTTTCTCTTGTGTGGCAAGTGATTAGTAAAGAGTTACTTCATATGTATTTAAACAAGAGCAGCTTTCATTAGAAAGTAGCACCCACACTTTTTACACTATTTCCTTGCCATTATTTGTAAACCCCTTCCTCGTCTATATAGTGTGCGAGCTATGTAGATGCAAAAGTGCGTGATGATTATTCAGTTACTTCATATAGCAATTTTTATGACCAACAGCACTGAATAAACTTTTTCCGCACGCTTTGAAATTTTTATAGGGACTCGAAAAGAGTCCCTATTTTTTTATTGACTACTGGCTATATATTATGTTATAATATATTTAAGAAATCGAAAGGAGATTCAATGAGCGTCTTTGTTGTAAGTGACACCCATTTTCAGCATCAGCGAATTTGTGATTATTGTCCAAAATCGCGTCCGTTTGATACGGTTGAAGAAATGAACGAAGCAATTGTAAAGAACTGGAATTCCATTGTCTCTCCTGACGATGTAGTTTATCACCTTGGCGATTGTTTCATGGGTCAGATTGAGACTGTAACTGAGTACGGTTCGCGTCTCAATGGTGAGGTTCACGTCATTCCCGGCAACCATGATACCAAGAAGCGCATTGCTGAAATGGAAAAGCTCGGTTGGATTATCGAGAGCAAGACCTATGGTTTTGAATATAATGATACCAATTTTATTATGATTCATGAGCGTCCAGAGGAAATGCGTGGAGACAGCGCCAATATTATTCTCTATGGTCATGTCCATGACGCTGCCCCGAAGGGTCTTGTTGATTGGACGTATCATGTTGGTGTTGATACGAATGACCTCACTCCTGTGAACATTCATGACATTTGGCTTGATGTCCAAGAGAAGAAGATTGAGCTGGGAGAGTAAACATGTCTAAGTATGGGCCAATGAAGATTTGCCAGAATTGTCGATATTACGTAAATTGCAGCTGTTATCGCTTTCCTCCGCAAGTAGTCCTCGACTATGATTATAATGTCCGCACCGTGCATCCTTCGCCGCGAAGCGGAGATAGATGCGGCGAATGGGCAATTCATCCTAAATTGGAGAAAAAAGATGTGTGAAGAAATGTGTAGTATGCACCTTAATAAAATGACTGCTATGATTCTTGATTTCATCGTATATTTAAGTCAGCAGAAAGACATTGATAAGATTGTCGATGAACTTAAAGATGTAGACCGTGCTACCTTCCATGAGCTTGTCATCAATGCTATGGAAAAGAATCCTTCTCATACTAGTAACTACTGTGCTAAGGAATTATGGAATATGGCGCCCCTTACATCTTTAGCTCTCTTGGATTGGCTAAATGATTTTAACGAATTTTATGCTTAATTTTTTCTTGACTTTTGGTTAAAAATTATGCTATAATATAGTTAAAGAAACCAAGAGAAAGAAGAAATCATGGTTGAACCTAGTAACGTGTGCGGGAATTGCAAACATTATGAGTCCACAGACCTTTGGTATCTGGGCTTTTGCCGCAAGCATCTAATTGATAATGAACCTGAGAAGGTTTGTGTCAGTGATTGGATGTGCAATGATGGTGAGTACGATGAAGAGGATTACAATGGAAATTAGTGAATCTGACCGTGACGCATATCTTGACCTGCTATATGATATGTATGATGCCGACTTGGTTGATATTGCTTTAGATACTCTTGGCGAGAATGAGCTGTTTGATGGTATTCCTCGTATGCTTGAAGATTATTACTTTGACGAAAATGAAGATTGGTAGACTTTAGATTATAATTTATAAAGACCAAGAAAGCGCAAGATTAGTTTAATGGTAAAACAGCAGGTTTATACCCTGTATTATCGCCAGATTAGCGAAAATTTTTGGTTCGAGTCCAAAATCTTGCACTATCTTGGTCTAAATCATATAATCAACATGGTGCAATTTTTATATATATAATAAATACTAGAAAGGAAATATATATATGAAATGCAACATGTATTCTATATCAAATGAAGAGTTTTTAGAATTAATTAGACGAAGTTCTTCGATTAGAGATGTCGTTTTTTCACTAGGATATAATTCTAATTCAGGTGAAACGAATTTATTATTTCATAAACGCTGTGAAGAACTAGGGATTGATTGGAAAAAAGAATTAAGAACAAAAAATTATAATAAAATAAAAAGGACAGAAGAGAATGTCTTTTGCGAAAATTCTACTGCTGACCAAGCTACTTTAAGAGCTTGGTATGTAAAAGGTGAATATTCAGAATATAAATGTTCAATTTGTAATATTTCTGAATGGAATAATAAAGAGCTTACTTTAAGATTAGACCATATCAATGGTCATAACCATGATAACCGATTGGATAATTTAAGGTGGGTCTGTCCAAATTGTGACAGTCAGCTTGATACATATTGTGGTAAAAATGTTAAATATCGTGTTTGGAAAAAAGATAATTACTGTATAGACTGTGGAGAAAAAATAACCAATAAACGCGGTGTTAAAAGATGCGTTAAGTGCTTTAAAAAGAAGCAACACGAAAATAGAAAAGTGATAAATCGTCCTTCAAAAGAACAGTTATTAGAAAAATTAACTAAATCAAATTTTGTTCAAGTTGGCAAAGAATATGGAGTAACGGATAACGCCATACGAAAATGGTGTGAATCATATGGAATGCCAACAAAATCTAGCTATTATAGACAATTAAGTTCGTAAAAATTTCTTGACAATTACATATAAATATTATATAATTAACTTATAATCTAGTACACTCTGGTGTAGTTCAGCTGGTAGAACGCTTGACCGTTAATCAAGATGTCGCAGGTTCGACCCCTGCCGCCAGAGCGTGCTAGATTGCATATGGCTCGTTAACTCAATTGGTAGAGTAGCAGACTTTTAATCTGATGGTTCTGAGTTCGAGACTCAGGCGAGCCACCATTTTGATTATAAAATTAATTTGACAAGCACAAATTAGTTTTATATAATATAGTTATCAAATCGAGCATAAAGCAGATATGGGTTCGACTCCCATTCTTGCCCGACAAGGGCGAGATAGTTTAATTGGTTAAATACGGTTTTTACGTTCGACTAGATATATAGAAAATATAGGAAATAGCTTAAACCCTATATTTTCAACTTCTAAAGCCTAGCTAGCTTTAGATTAAAAGGTTCGCAACTATCCTTAAAATAGTTGCCACTAGTGATGGTGTGTTAGTAGTTTAACTGGCAGAATTACAAGGTGACGTTCTTGAGATTGGAGTTCGAATCTCCACTAGCACACGAAAATTTCTCTATGGTGTAATTGGCAGCACAACGGATTTTGGTTCCGTTAGTTTATGTTCGAGTCATAATAGAGAAGCCAAAATGTCCATGTAGCTCAGTAGGTAGAGCAGCAGACTGAAAATCTGTGTGTCGGTGGTTCAATTCCACCCGTGGACACCTTATGCGGTTATGGTGGAAATTGGCAGACACGCTAGCTTTAGGTACTAGTGGGGAAACCCGTGCAGGTTCGATTCCTGCTAGCCGCACCATTTAGTTTAAAACAACATTAGATACAGTATAATGATAACTCAGAAGCGCTTCCTTATAGCGAAACTTGACGAGAGAGGTCTAATGTTGTTTATATATGGAAACATGGCGTAATGGTAGCGCAGCACCCTGCTAAGGTGTCGTGGTGAAAGCCATTCTGGGTTCGAGTCCCAGTGTTTCCGCAATTATCACGCTCCTATTGGCGGTGGCTTTGAAGTTGTGCCGAAAACAGCTTTTGCGGTAGAATAGGCAACGCCGCATAGCTATTCGAGAGGATAGCGAGCCTGCTTGCTAGGAGATAAGCAAGTGCTTTCACGGAGTAATTGGTGAGCTGAAACACCGAAAACAGACACTCTGGAGGTGCCGTGAATACGCCTCCTGCTTTTGGCTAGTCAACTAGTCCAGCGACTAGGCCCGCCTAGAAAGCGGTGCGTTCCCGAAAGGGAATGGAGGGCAGCACTTCGGCTAGCCGCCATAAGGAGTGGGAACCGAACCAGCGTTCGGACTCGCCTCGAAAGCGATGTGTTCCTTAAAAGGAATCTGGGGCGGCACCAGTCCACTCTTCCATACATTATGTAGGGTAACTTCTTTTATAGAGGTTGCCCTATTTTTTTTATTGACATACAGCTATTTAAAATGATATAATATATTTAAAGAAAAGGCAAAGAGAAGGAGACAAATATGGCTAACCTTTACATCCTCGCTGGGGTTGCCGGGGTAGGAAAGACAACTTGGGCACGTGAGCATAACACAGACTTCAACGCCAAGGTAATTTCCCGTGATAACATTCGCTTCGCTTATATGAAGAATGACCCTGATTTTCTTCCTTCAATGGATTATTTCAAGTATGAGAAGGACGTTATCCGTGACTTCTATGCTCAAATTAATGGCAATCTGAGTGATGGTGTTAACGTTATTGCTGATGCTACTCATATCTCTTGGAAGTCGCTGCGCAAGACTGTTGAGAATTGCGGTAAGAATGCTGACAAGATTATTCTTGTCTACTTCAACCGTGGTCTTGATATTGCCTTGCCGCAGAACGCCAAGCGTGGAGGTGTCGAGCGTGTTCCCGAGGACGTCATTCGCCGCATGTGGTTCGGTCGTTATATGCCTGCTCGCGCCAAGGCTGAGGGTCTTGTAGACAAGTATATGATTGTGTAAATTAAAATAAAAAGGAGACTGCATGGTTACTCAAATTACACTGCCAAAAGATGCCGAAGGTAAAGAGGTTTCATTAGATACGGAGCTGCTATATGACGAGTATGGAAACCAACGCCGTATTGTGAAATTTATATATCATCATGACTGTGAAACTGGTGCGAGAGGGTGGACAGTCGAATATGATAACGGCGTTGAAAGATTCGTTTCGCTCATGTATCTGACACAGCCAGATAGCTGGAAAAAGCTAGAAGAGGATTTGAATAGAGCAACGATAGACAATGGTAAAGAGGTGGAATGTAATTATTTTGGCCTATCGAGATGCTCTAAAAAATGTCCAGCGTGGGGCGGAGATGGATGTTGCACCGTAACACTTGCGGAGAACATTCTTTCCCGTATTCATAAGCTGAGAGGTGAAAGTTAATGGCTCGATAGCGAGTCTACAATCATAATTATGGAAAAAGATACTATATATGTTTTTAAACAAATTTTAGATACTATCCAAGAGCTAGAAAAGATTGGTTCATCTATTGGCTTTGAGTATTGTGTATACGAAATGCCACAAAAAGAATGTGAAGATATATGTATAATCTTGCAAAAACTTGGGTATAATGCTACCATAGGACATAGACTCGGTAGCGAGTCTACAATTCGAGTTGTGAAAGAGTGAATATGTGTACTTTTGATTATCCTGAACACTATGATTATCTTACAAAAGACCAACAAGAAAGCGTTCTAAGCTGGTTTAATACCACTAAAGATATTGAGCGCAGTATTATTAGCACTTCTGTAAAGAGTAAGTCTGAACGTGAGTTAAAGGCTTTTTCCGAGAATCGTGAACGTTATGAGACGCAACTTCGCGGTGCTCAGTCCATTCTACGCTCGATGGGTATCTTCGTTGAATATAATTGGCCCGGCCATGAGCATGAATATTTTCTAGCGACTGCGGCAGATGCCGAGCGTTATCGTAAGGAGCATGAGTAATGGCCGCATGTATTCATGGAGACGTATGCCGTGCATGGATGCGGCAGACGGGCAGTATCGCGCCATTGCGTGCTTCTTGTCCTAATTGTCCTTGGTTTGAGCCTAAGTATCAAAGTCGTACAAATGACGCTTGGCAAGATTTTATGTGTTGTGCTAAACGATATGACAGCATGTTACGTTATAGTTAAAGTGGTAAGAAAGGTATTTTATGATTGCTAACGATGCTCGTACAATGGTTTATGATACTCTTTATAAGTATGAGTACGATATTCCCCAAGAGCTAGAAGATAAAATCAACGAAGAGATTATCGCTGCGGCAGAGCGCATGAAGTTCCGTTGCAAGGTCGAGCTTTTTCCTTGTGATGATGAACAAGGTAAAGATGTAGAGTTTCGTCGCAATATTGTAGTCTATTATCATAGTCTTGGTTACAATTGTTATGTAATTCCAGAAAATGGCAATTTTGTTTTAGTAGTGGAGTGGTAAATATGTTTTTTGTTTCAATGGACTGGTTTGAAGAGTGCGTAGAGAATTGTCGTGGTCTGAAAGTTATTCCTTTTCCCGATGATTTTGCCGATGAAGCCATCTTCCTAGCGCATGATATTGCTTACAACATGGACGCATGGGAGAAATACGAAAAGCCGCATGATGTATACGTGTATCATAGCGACAACGGCGTATTTGACGAAGATGATTATGTTATGTGTTCTTTTTTAGGCTGTGACAAGTTTACTAAGTGCGGCGAGCAGAAGTTTAATGGGGAACTTCCTAAGTTTTAAAATATATATATAAAATATGATGCAAGTTTATTTTGGAACATATGAAGGCTGGTGCGGCCTGTTTTGTCTTCTCTTTTGTATTTTTGGATTGTTTTTTTATATGTTATACCAAAACGCCAATGACACTATAAAAACTCTTGAATCAGAGTCTAGTTCTTATGCAGCCGAACTTCGAGCAGAAAAAGATATATCTAATAATTTAGAAAAAGAGGTTACAAGGCTAAGAAAAGAAATTCAAGAATTGCGGCAGACAAAAAGCAAAGAAAAAAATAAAGAAATTTCTTGGTGAAATAAACGGAAGGATTACCTATGAATACGAATTCTATGTTTAATAATATGTTTGGTAAAATTCAGAACGGTATGTGCCGCCTGTCTATGGATGGTCTTATTGCAATCAAGACCTCTTCTGGATATAAGACTTATAATATCAAAACCAATAAGCTGCAAAACTGTGATAATTTTGTATTTGATATTGGTAGCGATTTCTTTTTGTAATTCCTACAAATAAAGTTGCTGTTGGTGATATTATTCTCATTAGCGGACTTCCCAAGTGCGTGACTAAAATTGATAATGAAATCATTACGGTTCTTAACTATGAAAATTCCACTATTGAAAATGTTCTACCCGAGAAGCATGTATTTATGGGAGATACTTATTTCTATGGTAAAATTGTATCCATGTTTGGCGGCAATTTAACCAAGAAGAATGGTGGAAAGACTAAGAATATTTTTAAGTACATGATGCTTTCAAAAATGTTTTCCGGTTCTTCTGATTCAAATAATCAAATGCTTCCGATGATGATGATGTTTGGCAAAGATAATATATTTGACGATATGTTTGATTTTGACAATGTTGAAGCAGAAGATATGGTAGACAACAAGACAAAGGAGAATTAGCATGGGTGGTGGCGTTTGGACTGCTTCTGCGTATAAAGATTATGCCGTGAAACGTGGTATGTTCATTTCAGCAGATGGTACTCTTAACATAGGTAGCAATCAGTCGCATTTTATTAATCGTTCACTAAATGAAGATTTGAATCCGCAGAATATCGTTCGTGAATGTTGCAACACAGAAGAGCATCCAAATACTCTGCCAGTTATCCTTGCATTAGACGTTACTGGTTCAATGGGTGATGTTGCAGTTGAGATAGCAAAAAAACTTAATCCGGTAATGACTAATCTTTTAAGTAAGTATCGAGATATTGAATTCTGCGTAATGGGTATTGGCGATTTAGCATATGACCATGCTCCTATTCAGATGTCTCAATTTGAATCTGATACAAGAATCGCAGAACATTTGGATAAGATTTATTTTGAATTTGGCGGTGGCGGTAACGATTATGAATCTTACACAGCAGCATGGTACATGGGTGTAAATCATTCTAAACTTGATTGTTGGGAACAGGGGCGTAAAGGCGTAATCATTACAATTGGTGATGAATTTCTCAATCCCTATTTGCCATACAAGACTCTTTCTTACGCAACTGGAGATAAGATTCAAAGCAACATTGAAACGACACAACTATACAAGGCTGCTAAGGAAAAATTCGATATTTACCATATTGATGTTGCTCATGGCTACCGGGCTAGCGGTCAAGATTCTCGTATGGATGATTTCGCAGAGACTATTGGAAAATCTCACTGCTTTCCTGCTAATTTAGATAATGTTGCTGATACAATTGTAGAAATCATTGATTCTGTGCAGCAGGACAACGACGTTGCCAATGTAGTTAATCAAAATGGGGAAATTTCCTGGTAAGGGAGATAAGATGAAAGACATTAAGATAGTTATCGGCGCAAATTTTGGAGACGAAGGAAAAGGGTTAATGACAAATTATTTTTCTTCCAATCCGAATACTATTGTCGTATGTTCTAACGGCGGCGCGCAAAGAGGCCATACAGTTTTTGAGCCTATTACTGGTACACGACATGTCTTTCATCATTTTGGTTCTGGTACTTTAAAAGGAGCAGACACCTATTTACCAAAATATTATATTTTGAATCCAATTGTGTTTAACCAAGAGTATGAAGAATTATCTGAATATATAAAGGACTTAAACATTTATATCAATCCTGCTTGTATGATTACTACACCGCTTGATATGATGGCAAATCAAATTAAAGAACAATCTCGTGGGAACAATAGGCACGGCAGCTGTGGTACTGGAATTTTTGAGACTGTTGCTCGCTATAAAGCAGGTGTAACGGCATTAAATTATGATATAATTAGCGAGTATTATACCGAAAAATTTAAAAAAGAAAATATCCAGTTGTCGAAAGAATGGGTTGCGACTTTTTATGATAAAAATATTTTTAAATTGTTTATTGAATATGATTATCCTTTAATGAAGCAACGCACTACTGTTGCTTCTAATGATATTCTTAAAGAATATAATAATATTGTTTTTGAAGCTGGACAGGGGCTTCTTTTAGACCAAAATAACACGGCATATTTTCCGCATTTAACTCCATCTAATACTGGTATCAAAAATCCTGCTAAAATTATTAACAGCGTTAATTGGGAAGAAGAAATCAAAGTAGAAACTTGTTATGTTTCTAGAACTTATCTTACTCGTCATGGTGCTGGCCCGTTTAAAACGGAGTGTTGGAAAGAGGAAATCAATCCAGCTATTTATGATAAAACAAATGAACCAAATTGCTGGCAAGGAACATTACGTTATGGCTTCTTAAATATTAAAGATATGGTAGATAGATGTTATAATGATTTTAAATCTGTAAACATAAGCAACAATGTATTGTCTATAGCATTTACGCATCTTAACGAGCATAATGTTGATTTATCGACAGTTAATCTTTGTTTAGATAGTTGTAATATACCTCGTAAAGGGTTATATCTATCTAAAGAAGAATCTAGCGTAAAGTATTTAAAACAAATTAAATAGAAAGAATGTGAACAATGAATACTGAGGTCATTCAAGAGATTGCGAATCAACTTGGCATTACGGTTGATGCAGTTACCAAAGAAGTGATTCCAGCCTTTGCACAGTTTGAAACAGCAAATTATATCTTTGGGGCTATTCTATTTGGGTGTTTATTCGCTTTGACTTTAACTTTAACGATATTTTTTATTAAAAAGGGCATAATTGAAAAAAGAAATGGTGATTTAAATCAAGACTACGATTCAAGTCTTTATTTTATAATTGGTGCTATCGCTGGGTTTTGTGCAACAGTATTTTTCGTTCTTTTGTTTTGTTCAATTTCATCCATTGCTCTTTGGGTATATTATCCTTATGGTTCTTTTATTAATTATATTCTTAATTAGTCGGAAAGAATGTGAACAATGAATACAGAAGTTATTAAAGAAATCGCAAATCAGCTTGGAATCGCCGTAAGCGCTGTCACGAAAGACGTGATTCCCGCATACGCTTTATATGCTATCGCGGCGCATGTTAGTCGAGTTATTATTTTTGCTGTCGTTACTATTGCTCTTTTGGTCTTGGCGCAATTTCTCATAGCTAAAAGCAAGAAGTATGCTAATTGGGAACAAGAAAAGCTAACCAAGTATCAGCGCAGCGATATGAAGGATAAGTATGAAACTTTTGAAATGATAGGCTTTGTCTGCTATGGTATCAGTGCATTTACCGCAGTCATTTCAGTAGTAGAACTGGCAACTATGATTCCTTGGGTTGTATCACCTTATGGTGCCTTTGTACATCTTCTGATGCCGCACTAAAAAGTTCTTGCATTTCGCTATATATTATTATATAATATATATAGACCAAGAGGGAAAGGAAATTACATGATTGGCTCCATGGTTTTGTATAAAGCTCTGTATGGTGATGTCTACGGTGTAGTCGTTGATGTTCTTCTTTTCTGCGATTCTCTTGTAATTGTAGACGAAGATGGTGTATTTCACACCGCCAAGCGTGAAGATGTTTATTATCTCTAAGGAGTTTATATGTGCAAGTATTGTAATTTCAAGATGAATACTCGTTGGGGCGAGAGCATCGACTGTACTGATTATGATAGTGCTGATGCCGAGGTATGCCTGTATATTCACTATGCGGACAGTGAGAAAGCCTATTATCTCATGGGTGAGTATTACGACAAGGGCATTGATAAGCTAGGTTGGTCGCATGAGATTAAATATTGTCCTTTCTGTGGCCGCAAGCTCTAAGGAGATTGAATGACAAACAACCTTATTTCTAATATCCTGTCAGCTTTGGAGACTGTTGCATATACCGAGGGCTGGCTGATTGGTGAATATAATGGCGAGACGCGCAGCACTTTCTACTATCATGGCATCAAGTTTACAGTAGTAGGCCGCAAGCAAGTTCCAGTCTATTTTGATATTTATTGTGAGTATCAAAATGGAAATGATGTTACATTCAGCAAGATTGGCCGCACATATTTAGGCGAGAAAGGCGTAGGTGGAGAGAGTCCAGTACAGAACTTTGCTATCATGCTTTTCTGCGATATGGTGAAAGAGTCAAAAGTCCTCACTATTTTTTAGTTGACTTTCGTTCTTTAATATTATATAATATAATTAAAGAAAGCCAAGAGAAAGAAGAAGATATGCGTTACGTTTGCGATACTCCCCTTTACCAGTTCCCAGCTTGGTCTGGCGGCAAGACGCGCCTTGATGATTTGGTTGCTCACCCTGACGCTTACGACTATATCTCTGATATGATTGAAGAAGCTGACAGCTACGGTGATGGTGAGATTCGTACTGAGACTGAGCTGAACGATTATCTTTGGTTTGACATGTATGATGACTTGGCAGAAGCCGGGTATATGACTGAAGACCATGAGTGGGTTGAAGACAAGGACGATGACGAAGAGGAAGAGAACTAAGATGATTAAACTGTCTGTTGGAGATTATGTTACTTACACTAACCCCGCTGGCCTGATTAGCGTTGTCAAGATTCTGCACTTCAATAGCGATGGTACAGTTCTCGTCAAGTATCTGAACGGTTCTACCGTGCATGTGCGCGAGAACAGCCTTTCTCTATACTAGTCAGTAAACAGGGGCGAAAAGCCCCTGTTTTCATATTCCAAGAGAGGAAAGAAAATGAAAAGTGCCGAAGCTCTGTACGATACTATCTGTTATAAATGTGATGCAAGTGACATGTATAGCTGGAAGGTAGAAAGGTACAACGAATACGATAACGTGGTGTCGTTCGATGTGCGGGAAAAGGCAGGCGATGAACTTCTTTGCTCTTGTGGCATAAGTGGTTTTGAAGAGTATGATTATGGTAGTGATTATCCTGTTGGTCGTGTACATTTTAGTTTCTATGACGGTTGCAATGCCTTGGAGCTTAATGTAGAGGATTATAAGTGTGAGGTCGGTAGTATCTATATGAATGATATTATCGACATGGCAATTAAGATGCTCTACCGATAATTTTATACTTGCGGCTAGTCCTAAAATATTATATAATATATATAAAGAAAGACGAGGAAGGATATAACATGACTCAGAGCAGCAAGCAGTTCAAGCATACTATCAATCAAGTTTTCGCCAGTGTCAACAATGTGATGCGTATGTGCCACGAGGATGTGGCAATTGCAAGCATGGACGAGCATACTTATACTTATGCTTTTGGTGATAAGCATGCGACCGTCACGGCTTGCGTTGACTGTGAGAGCTTTGAGTATGTGCCGCGATTCACTATCGCCGCATCTGGCAGTGATAATGTCGAAGGGATAAATGTACATAACGCTGGCTATATGGAGTGTGCATATATTTATGCGGCCATTTGTGCCGAGCTTGGAGTGTAAGATGAATAAGTTTATGAATCAGCTTATCCATGATTTCATGTATGAGAACGTTTCTAAGTACTCTTGGCATATTCTCAATATCGTTAAGAAAGCAGAGGACAAACTTTATGTTCGAGTCGCTTCTGGAATTTCTGATAAGACTGCTGATTGTACCATTCATATTTATCCTAACGGCGATTTAGACGATAGTGATACTGCTGCTTACAATTTTGTGCTATGTATTCGAGACGATGAAGGATATAATGCAGGGACTACTGTGGGGCTTTTAGAGCATGTTTCAGATGCCGCGCATGTTTTTGACTGTCTATTGGCCGCAAGTGGATTTTATGAGGATGAATAATGAGAGATTTGGCTAAGGAAATTTTTGAGAGTCTGAAAGAGTACGCTTACAAGATTGATGAAACTTATCGTGAATGTCAAATCTGTACATTTCATTGGAAACCGGCTTACATCGCAATCGATGAAGACCACCCAAACAAAGTGTTTTTTGATATGGTTTATCTTGATGATGAATCTCTTATTGGCTGTGTCTCTGTCGAAGATTTGATAATTTATGATAGTAAATCGAAAACGAAGCATAAACTTGTTTTTTCTATTTGGGAGCATCAATCTTGGGGTGAGACTTCAAACGCTGAGTTTATTATTCCATATCATGGTGATAGTGATGATTGGTATTCTATTGGGTCATATGTCTATAGTTTCGTAAATGAAATTGACACTTTAATGCGTTGTTACTAGGAGAGCTATGAATGATTCAAATGCTGTAAATGTTTTAGAAAAAATCTACAATGCTCTTAAAAAAGAGAGTCTTGATAGAACTGCGTGTTGGACAGTTGATAATGTAAAGTTTTACGAAAAACATCTTGCTCCGTATTGTACTTTTGATATTTTTGCCGCATATAATCAAGAATCTTTTGGTCAGTGTACTATTACTCTAGTCAATACAGAAACTTGTTTTGATTGTTTAACTGTTTCATTTAAGGCGTATAAGGAAAGTGTCTACGGAACTGGCAATGTATACCCAAAAGTTGCTTTGCCGCTAAGTCGTTATGAAGTCACTGATGATGTTTTGGGACGTTATTTTTATCGTTTGATACATAACCTATATGCTTTGGCTGTTTTTTACTAGGGAAGTTATATTATATGACTGTTTTTAGGCCGCACGCCTAAAATTTTTCTTGCAGATGGTGAAATAATAGTATATAATATAAGTATACCAAGAGGGAAAGGAAAACATATGAAGCGCAACGATTACGTACAGTATCTTAACCCCTATACCCGCAAGTTCATCATTTGCCAGATTGAAGAGATTTATGGCGATGGTCATGTTCTTCTATATGCGGTTGATACGAACGAAGCGTTTCTGGTCAATGCTTGGGAACTTTTGTCTTATTAAGGAGTAAATATGATTTCGCCATATGAGGTTAAAAACAGGCAGCATGGTAAAGGCTATGATGATTTGTTTGAGCTTAGAATCGACAAAGGACTAACATATAGCTCTGTAACTGATTCTTGCAACGTAAGTTTTCTCTTTTCAGATGTCTCTAATGATAGGATGAAAACTTTGACGAAATATATAGACAATGGTTATAAAGTTACCGTGGAACCGAAATTTTACAAAGGTGAAATGAAAATCTGTGTTACTATTACTTATAAGTTTTAACAAAGAATTTTTGTCTTATTAAGGAGTAAGCATGGTTGAGCCTTTAGAGTTTCAGCGAGAGTATCTTCGCAGCAATCCACATTCTGATACGGACTTCGGCCTTGAGACTATGATTGATGCGTCTTTAAAGTATAGGTCTTATGATAATGTCACCTCTTGTACTCTTTATCGTCCGGGTTTAAGTGGTGCTGATATTAAAACTCTTGCTAAGTATGTTAAAGCTGGATATAATGTTGAAGTCAAGTACGTTGGTGATAAGGATTATAGTCTCCAGTTGCTTGTTTATTACGTTTACTGATATTAGCTCAAAAAAGTTCTTGCGTCTTGCTCGAAATTGTTATATAATATAATTAAAGAAACCAAGAGAAAGAAGTTCTTTTATGTGCAAATATTGTGAGTACAGTGACAATGCTCGATTCGGCGCAAACATGCTTGATGATGAATATTCCGAGGGCGAGGGATATTCTATCACCATTTGTGATGTTTTTAAAAACCCACAGCGCAAGTTTATTTGCATTGATGATGAATACGGTGAATCTGCCGCAAGCTCGATTGATATTAATTTTTGTCCCATCTGCGGCAGGAAGTTGTAATAGACCAATAGAGTAGGAAAAAATACTTGCAACCCGTCTTTTATTATTATATAATATAATTAAAGAAAGGCAAGAAAGAAAGGTTTTCTCATATGGCTAAGTACATGAAGGCTAACATCATCTTCAACAAGTTCTATGAGGGCGATGGTCGCTTCTGCGGCATCGAGTATACTGAGTGCATGTTCAAGAACCTTGAGCAGCTTGACCGCATTATGGCTGAGGTTGCCGCCAAGAACCTTCGTGAGCATCACATTGTTTACGAGGGCTATGTCGGCAGCATTGAGAATCTTTAGTATATTATATAGCAATCAACCAAGAGAGGAATTAGAATGGGTTGGATTTATCGTTCCTTTGAAAATATGGTCAATGAGGACGCTATGAATTTTATCGTTGCAAATTTCGAAGACGGCACTTACGATGGTGATACCGATTGGAGCGATGTCTTCGATGATATGTACGACTCCGATGATGTCACTGGTAATGCGTCACCTGTTGGACATCCTGATTGCTTTCTTGTGTCGCATGCGCCCGAACGTGAGAAAATTGCGTTTATGTTCGCAGACGAGGACATTCGTACAACACTTGAGGATACGTATGGTGACGAAGTGCCTTGGTATGAGTTCATCGGTCATGGTCAAGAGGGTATTGACAAGTTTGACACGTGGGTTCGTATCGCAATTCTTTGTGAGCTGAATGATGACCTTTATAAGTATTTTGAGCAAGTCCAAAAGGACTTTGGTAAGGAGAACTAGAGTGATTGGTGTAGAGAAGAATCCTGTGGCTGATAGTGTTCTATATAAAGATGCTAGTGTCCAGCATCAACTGTATAAAACCGATGAGGTTGCGTGTGCCGCACATCAGCTTGCAGCCGTGAATGCCAAGTTCCTTGCCAAATTTAACTATGGCACGGATGCTTGTGACCGCATTGTTGATATGGAGCTTGACAAGGATTTGCTTGAGAATCTTTATGATGCTCTTATTGATGGGCATGAGAAGCTAGTCCAAGAGAAGCAAAAGTGTGAGGAAGAGGTTCGCCGCAAGTTTAATCAAAATTCGGTCAATCAGATTAAGCGCGTCAAGTATGACAAGCCTTGGACTATTGTGTGGTGGAAAGACGGTCAAATTACTCGTTCTAAGTGCGCGGAGAATGACGTGTGGAGCGAAGCCGCGGGCTTTAATGCTTGTGTAGCTAAGCGCTATTTTCAGACTGCTGGCGCATATAACAAAGTTTTGAAAACATATTGTACCGATGTACACAACGATAAAATCACCAGTTGGCAAGATAGTTACGATACTGGCTATGCAGATGGTCGTGAAGATGGCTACTATGAAGGTCGTGAAGATGGCTACTATGAAGGCTTTGAGGATGGCCAAAACTATGAGCGCCAAGAACGAAAAGAAATGAAATCTGAAAACTAGATTGGCCACACAAGGAGGATAGAGAAATCTATTCTCCTTTTTTCTATTGGAGGTTATATGGATTATATCTATAAAGGTGTTTTAGATGCCCTTGATACTAATGATGCAGATAGCATCGCTGATTATGTCAATAAAATTGAAAGTGGCAGTGGCGAGACTTTCTATGATTGGCTTGGCAACGTGATTGACGTATGGGATGATGAAGATTATGATTGATGAAGTGTTTGGAGTTGTCTGTCTTGTTTTCGCAATCGTTGGAATCTGCGCTGTTCTATCTTTTATTTTCTCCTGCTGGGGAGACGATGATGAATCTGGCGGCATTGATTGGTAGTTCTCCTTTGAGTCTGTTTATCTTTACAGTAGTATGTTTCATTGGTTTGGTTACTGGTATCGGTATGATTTTGTATGCGGCCAAAGAGACGGTATATCTTGTACGTGAAGTAATCCAAGAGAAAGAAAAATAAGGCCATTTGCCGCACAAGATTTTTCTTGCAGTAGGCTTAATAATGTTATATAATATTATTAAAGAAAGGCAAGGAAAGGACTTCAAATGACTAACAAGTACGATAACCTGCGTCTTAACGTTATTCTTGACCGCATTAGCAGCCATGACATTCTTACCAAGGCGGCAAATGACATCTGCCGCATGAGGGAGAATCTTGATTGTCTTGATTTTATTTATATTCCTGCTGATTGTGTTGACGATATGGATTATGTGATTGCGGCCATCAATTATGTTATTAAGTCTTTTGGCTATAAGGCATCTTGGGATTGCCTGAATTATGTTGAGGTTGGCGGCAAGTATTGTATTCATCTTTATCTTGAGAAACTTTAGTTATAAAAAGTTCTTGCAGTCCGCTCTATAATATTATATAATATATATAGAGAAAGGGAGAGGACAAGATAAAGTCCTCCAAGAGAAGGAGAAAGTATATGACCAAGGTTGAGACGATTCTTGCACAGGTTGACGGTCTTCTGGATGCGGCATATGAGGTTGTCAATGGTGACAAGACTTGGAAAGATGTTACCCCTCTGGTGAACATTGCTGCCGAAATGCTGCTGGAAGAGCGCAAGGATTATTATGCTGGCTGTGCTTACTGGGTTATCTGCAATGGCACTGAGAAGGAAATGCTTGATGCTAAGGATGCCCTTGAGAACCTTGGCCTTTGCGTCACTGACTACTATTGGCATGATGCTGACGAGTATGATACTGCTGGCGGCCATATGAGCGTCTATTGGACTGTTAACAATTGGGATTAGGAGTGCATATGCTGTTGACTAATGAGAAGTATGAGAGCGTCTATTGGACTTTGGATTTTGTGGCATCTGCGGCGTATTATATTTATAAGTGTGCGGGTTATCGGGTTGAGATTCTTGCGACCAATCGGGATACGTGTAATGATACTGAGCTGCCGACTATGTATGACCTGATTGATGAGGTCTTAGTCGCTTGCGTAGATGAAGAGGGTGATTGCTATCTCTATCTGCCTGTAACTGATAACTATTTCTCTAGTTATCCTTTTGCTTGCCATATGGTCAAGGAAGATGGCAAGACTATTCTTTCTAGCATTGATGCAATTGATGGACTCCAATAGGTGATAGTATGTATCCGTTGTTTTTCGATACAAGAGGAAAAGACGCTATGATTGACTGGCAGTTTAAAATTATGGATTATATAACTGACCAGTTAGAAAATGTGCCGAATGAAACTTTTATTCTTTTTACTAAAGAAGAGCTTTATAAAAATGTATGTCCTAATGATATTTGTTGGGCTCCTTTTGGCACTAGACATTTTTGGCCTATACCTGAGTTGTTGGAGCTATGCGGCATAAAAGTTAATAGTGGTTGGAAGTATACAATGGAAACATTTGGATACTTTGCAGCCAGAAAAGTGGTGGAGTAATGATTTGGACTGAGCGCGTACATCAACTTGTTGAAGACATTATTAAACTTGTCTCTAAAGGTGTAATGGAATTCTCTGATACTGATTGCGTTTTCATGCCAACAGATAAAGACATAAAATGGCAAGAAATTCAAGAGGTTGTTAAATTTTTTCAGAGCAAAGGTTTTGAAGCTACTTGGTATCAGACGCCAAATCATGTATCTGTTTCTGCGCCTGTTATTATGGTAACTTGGGGTGTGCCGGAAGATATTAATAAGACCAATGATATGTATGCCAATGGCCTTAAAATGTTAGAAAATTATGGCAATAATATTAATAAGTTTGTGAACATTTTAGCTGAGTATCTTTCATATGTTTATCTTTGTTCTCGTAAAAGTGTTTGTGTTATTCCCATTAAATATTTAGATTATATTTGCGGCAACAACTCTGTATTCTTTAATTATAATATTTTTAAGAATGTTATTGATAGGTTGTCTACTCGGTACCATTTGAAAGTGCAGTTTGGTACTTTTGATGGAAATGAATGTGATATTGATTATATTTCTATCCAAAAGAGTGAGCAGAATGGATAAGTTAGAAGAATGGCGATATAAACTCTTTGATTACATATATGAAGAGTTTGAAGGTGCGCCACGAGGACTTTGTTGTATGTTTTCTGTTGAAGAGATTTGTGAAGATATTGGTATCTCTTGGCCTTATATTCGTTCGGCTCTTTCCTGTACAATAAAAAATCTAGAACAATACGGCATACGTGTTTATGATGATTATTGTGATACAATTACTGAGGGTTATTTTTTAGCCAAGAAAATTAAATAGTGTTTGTAAAAGACCTGCGGCCTATGGCCGTGGGTCTTTCTTTTTACTTGACAAATTGGGAGAGGTGTGCTATACTATAGGTGTATAGTTGGCCGTGTTAGCATTGTTTAGGCGCAATTCCGTGTTAAAAGAGTTAGCGCGGAAGGGTCTGCGGTAACGATTAATTCGGATAGTAAAATCGGAAGAAAACGAAACCGCAGGTATTTTGGTGGGTATTTTTTGATTATTTTGCAAGTTAAAAAATGAACACCAGTGCTAGAATGATTAAAAAATGAACACCAGTCAACGTTTCCCCAGCTAGATTGGTGACTATTTTTTAACCTTAGATTTTACCGCAAGCACAAGGAGGTGGATAAAAGTTAAAAAATGAACACCAGTTAAGGTAAAAAAGTGAAAAAATGAACACCAGTCCCTTCAAAATGATTAAAAAATGAACACCCCTAATAAATTATAATAAATTAATATAATAAATAATATATACATGTCGTGTGTGCAAGAAAGGAGAAAAGCATGACGAAAGAAAAAGAGCCTAAGCTGAGTTTTAGTGTAGACCCCAAGAAGATGGAGAATAAAAATTGTGACTATAACGCAATGGGTAGTTTGATGTTGGATACTAAGTTGGAGAAGGACAATACGCGAGTATTGTCTATGAAGGAGAGTCGCGCTAGGTTGAAAAGCGTTGGCTTGACTAACTATCAGATTAAAAATGTGTTGAGCTGTTTTGAATCTTTAGACGTTATTCAGATAAATGGCATGAATGTTATCGTACAACCAGTAGAAGGACAATATGTTACCATTCCGGTAGATACAGTTAGATTTTGTTTAAGCTCGTTAAGTGCGGATTGCTTCAAGACATATTGCTATCTTAAAAGATGGTATCAGCTTCACGAAGCGTTTTTTGAAGGAAAAGAAAATTATTTCTTTTCACGCACTGAGATTTTGAAGGCTCTTGGATATTGTAAGAATGCGAGAAATATTCGCAGAGTAGATGAATTTCTTATCGTGCTTAGGGATGTTGGACTTATTGAATATGCGGCCAAGGCTACATACAGAAAAGGTAAGCGAGGTCTTTATACTGAGTTATATAAAGTTAATGATTATGCACGTGCCCAGAAAGAGTCTATTGAGAATACATTGAGAGAACTTAAAGTATTCACTGAATACACTGAATCTGGTTGGTTAACTTTAGAGCAGGTAAAAGAATGTTATGGAAACTTAGATGAATACGTAGGTGACCAATGGCTTAAACATTTAGCTAGGTCTAGGGGAAATGAAGAAAAAGTAGATGCTATTTTGTCTTTATCTGAGAATAAATTGAATCTTGACAGGTTCAGTGATGGTTATTCATCAGAAAATGACTCACTACGTTCGTCTAGAAATGGTGCAGAATTGATTAGAGAAGCCGTCCAAAAGCTAGGAAGAAAGCCCATATAAGGGTAAAAATGATTACATGACCTAATTCATGGAAGTGCGCATTTTACCAGTTCAGCAAACAAATGTCAAGAAAAATTTTTAGCCAAGCCAAAATGATTTTCGATTTCAATTACAAAAACGAATTTCATTTCCAAAATAAAATTGAATCCCATTTCGGTTTTTATTTTCAAAACCAAATTCATTCTGAAAAAGTTCTTGCGGCCAGTGAAAACTTATAGTATAATATAATTAAAGAAAGGGAAGAGATAAAGTTTCTTCCATGGGTTCCAAGAGAAAGAAGATTAACATGACCCAGTTCGAGATTTACAACACCATCAAGTCCGCTATGTCCGACAACGCAGACGTGGTAGCGTTCTGCGACAAGCAGCTTGCAGCCATCGAGCGCAAGAAGGCCAAGGACGCTGAGAAGACCGCTGAGAAGCAGGCTTTTCTTGACGAGATTTACAAGGCTCTCGCATCCTTTGACGAGCCTGTGACCTCCAAGACCGTGGCTCTCCGCATGGGCGAGGATGTCAGCTCCCGCAAGGTCGCGGCCAATATGCGTTTCCTTGTTGAGGACGGTCGTGCCGAGAAGGTTGCCGAGAACAGCAAGACCTTCACTTACAAGGCTCTGTAGCGAAATATTTAATAGGTAGGGTCTACTTATTAGAGTTTTTAATTAGAAGGGCCGTGGAGTTCATTTGACGAGACTCCCGGCCTATTCCAAGAGATAGAAAGAAGTAAGCATATGCGGCATATCTATTATGATATGGATGGTAAAGAGCATACCATAGAGATTCCCGATGAATATGTCGAGTCCAAGAGACAGCAGGCAATCTTACAGGCAAGTGCGGCCAACCTCTATCTGCTAGAGCATGGCATCGAGTATGATGCAGCCTACAGGCCCGACACGGACAAGAAGGAGAAGAAAGTGTCTGAAAAGCGATTGATTATGAATTACATTGCAGATGCAATGGGAGAGCTTACCATGACCATCGGTGACTGGGAGGATTCCCCGCATGGCATCGAAGTAGGAGATGACGGCAAAATCCGATTCATTCTCAATTCCAAGACGTATGAGATGTCTATGGTGTGCAAGCGTAAGCCTAAAAAGAAGTAGATGCGGCCAAAATTTTTGGGCAAGAGTGTATAATTTACACTTTAGTAAAAACATATATTAAAAAACACTTTTTAAATGTAACTAATTTAGTCACATTTCCGCATTGATTTTCATTTCAGAAAAGGCATATGCCGCATACTCTTTTCTGTCTCTTGGTTTACAGAAGTCTATTTAACGATTAGTTTTGAGTTTCTACTGGCCGCAGGAATCAATACAAATCAACTTACGTTTTACGTGCCGTACAGGGGTACGCAATAAAACGATTAAAATTCATTTTAGAACGCTCTCTTGGTAGGCAGAGCTATCCCTTCTCACCATATAGGTGGGGAGGGATTTTCTTTTTTAGATTGACGCTACGCGTCTGTTTTAGGATTTTTTAGGCTGCTGGCTGGCAGGCCCCATTTCTACACATTTTCGCCATATAGGCGCAACGGCGGCGGCAGTCCCAAATATGGTATTATTGTATAGTATTCCTCTATTATATCATACAATTTCCAGCTTGTCAAGTACCTTCACAAAATGAACACCTAA
>ERZ857629.939-NODE-939-length-35810-cov-25.831045_pt1 | contig 35810 bp, 22 predicted proteins | sample MGYA00519700_ERZ857629 | MGnify/ENA primary metagenome ERZ857629 (study PRJEB31778, sample SAMEA3449351) | human gut metagenome | biome: human gut; feature: human-associated habitat; material: faeces | place: United Kingdom | collected 2010/2012 ... | reverse complement strand
CGACGCCAAGAATTTCATAACCTTAAAAACTAATACCATGAAAAACCGATGCAAAAGTACAAGAAATATGTTATACAACATACTTTTTCAGCAACTTTTTGCTTTGATTTAACTTATTTTTGCAATATTCTGCTATTTCAGCGTGAATTTCACAAGCGTTCACACTTTTCCTTGGCAAAAAAATTATCTGAAGGCGAAAATGAATGAGTTTTACTGAAATTTGAGTAATTTTGCTCACACATATATAATACGAACGACGAATGATGAGAAAACTATTGCTTGCCCTACTGGCTATGGCTGCCGTGCAGATGAGCGGCGCAATAAAAATTGTGGCGATGAGCGACATTCACGCCATGAGCGAGAAGCTTGTGGAGAAAAGTGGCGCGGCTATTGACAAGTATGCCGCTTCCGATATGCGTATGATTAAGGAGAGCGCCGAGATTTTGCGCACGGTGATTGGAAAAATCATTGAACAACGCCCCGACATTGTGATGATTTCGGGCGACCTCACGAAAGACGGTGAGCGATTGAGCCATGAGTTTGTGGCAAGTCAGCTTGAGCGCCTGCGCGCCAAGGGCATCAAGGTGCTGGTGATTCCGGGCAACCACGACATCAGCAACGCCAACGCCAAATATTTCAACGGCAAGGAGCGTCGCACAGCCGCCACCATTACTCGTAAGGAGTTTCGCGACATATACTCTCACTTCGGCTACGGTGGCGATGTGAAGTGCGACACCGCCTCGCTGAGTTATGTGGCTGAACCTGTGAAGGGGCTGGTGGTGATAGGCATCGACAGCAATCGTGACGAGGAAAACTTGCTGAAGGCTCGTGGCGACTCGGTGAACACCTACCACACCGCTGGGCGCATCAAGGATGCCACGCTGCGCTGGATTACCGACCAAGTACGCTCGGCACGCGCACAAGGCAAGCGAGTGGTGGCGATGATGCACCACCATCTGATTGAGCATTTCGACAAGGAAGCCCAACTGCTGGATAAATATGTGGTGGCTGACCACGAGAACGTGCGCAACGAACTGATTGACGCTGGCGTACACGCCATTCTCACTGGGCACCTGCACCTCTCCGACATTGCCCGCGACTACAACAACGGCGACTCCATCACCGAGGTGGCAACCGGATCGCTCATCACCTACCCTTTCCACTACCGCACCATCACCATTGATGCCGACCGCATGAGCGTGACCACCCACCAGTTGAAGAGCATTGCCTCAAACCCACACTTGCTTGCCGACGGCAAACGCCAAGTGGAGCAGGCCGTGCCGGGGTTGCTGAACAGCGTGCTGTCGCGACTGATGGGCAAGATTGAGAAGTTGAACAAAAAGTTGAGTGGCGTGATGGCACTGTTAGGCGGTGGCGAAAGCCTCGACCTTGCCGCTCAGAAAGACAAAATAGCCGCCACATTCCACCGCGAACTCGACGACCTTGCCACCAAGGCGTTTATCATGCTCTACGAGGGCAACGAGGGGCAAAACCCACAGTCGAAAGCGCTGATTGAGCAGATGAACGCCGGCATAAAGGCAGTGCTTGCCTCATCGCTCCCTGCTTCACTTGGCGACATGGTGGAGGGCTTCATCACCGAGAACGCCATGCCTATGTTCGACACCCAAATCCGCAGTATGCTCGAAGACCGCAACCACTGCGGCACACCGCAGGAAGTGGTGGTTGACGACCACACCGCATCGTTCAAATTTTGATTATTCGTGCAGCAAATTCGGGACGAATGGTATCTTTTTCGTAACTTTGTGGCGAATAACACTATAAGTGCGCCGATGCCGAGAGATTTGCGAGAGGCATCAGTCACCACATTTCATAATTATAACATCAAAATTGCAATAAGAATATATGCCAGAATCGAATTTTATCGACTATGTGAAAATCATGTGTCGCAGTGGCCGCGGAGGACACGGCTCTGCTCACTTGCATCGTGCAAAATACATGCCTAAGGGGGGTCCTGACGGTGGCGACGGCGGTCGTGGCGGTCACATCTTCCTGAAGGGCAACAGCAACCTGTGGACACTGATTCACTTGAAATACACGCGCCACATCTTCGCCACCGACGGCGCACCGGGCTACGAAAACCAGTGCCACGGCAAAGACGGCGAAGACCGCACCATAGAAGTGCCTTGCGGCACTGCCGTTTACGATGCCGAGACGGGCGAGTTTCTCTGCGATGTGACCGAAGACGGCCAGATTGTGAAGTTACTCCGCGGCGGCCGTGGCGGTTTGGGCAACACCCACTTCAAGACTGCCACCAACCAAACTCCACGCTACGCCCAGCGAGGCGAGGACGGAGTGGAAAAGGCGGTGATTATGGAGCTAAAAGTGCTCGCCGACGTGGGATTGGTGGGTTTCCCTAACGCAGGTAAAAGCACCCTGCTCTCGGTGATTTCTGCCGCCAAGCCAAAAATCGCCAACTATCCGTTCACCACCCTTGAGCCAAACTTGGGCATCGTGAGTTATCGCGGACAGCAATCGTTTGTGATGGCGGATATTCCCGGTATCATCGAGGGCGCGAGCGAGGGCAAAGGCCTCGGTTTCCGCTTCTTGCGCCACATCGAGCGCAATGCCGTGCTCCTCTTTATGGTGCCAGCCGAGACCGACGACATTAAAAAGGAATACGACATCCTCTGCAACGAGGTGAGCACTTTCAACCCCGACCTTGCCGACAAGCCACGCGTGCTTGCCATCACCAAGTGCGACATGATCGACGACGAGTTGAAAGACATGCTTTGCGAGCATCTGCCCGACGACGTGCCCACTGTGTTCATTTCATCAGTGGCACAAAAAGGTCTTACCGAACTGAAGGACTTGCTTTGGCGCACCATCAACGATGAGCGCAACCGCATACCCGAAACGCTCACCCAGCGCGACCTCAGCGCAAGCCACCGCGTGAAAGAGGAAGACGACTTCATCTTCGAGGCAGAGAAACCAGTGCGCCGCGACGACGACTTCGACGAAAATGCAGGCGGAAAGATGACTTGGGAAGAAACCGACCGCCAGTGGGACGACGAATACTGGGAAGAAGACTTCGCCGACGAGAACGAGAAATTCCAAGTGGTTTCCGACCCCGACGACGCCATCACCAAAGCCGACCTCCAAGAACTCGCCCAACAGTCCACCCCCGACGAAGAAGAATAATAACCCCCGAAGAAGAATAATAACCCCCCACCCAAAATACAACCAAAATCCGTGCAGCCCCCACAGCCGCACGGATTTTCTGTATTTATACAAACCTAACCAACACCCATATAAATACCAAATTACGCGAGTTCGGGATAAGCGTGGACTGAAAAGGCGGGACACAATGTCCACTTCCGCATCTCGCCTTTTCAAACTTTCCTTCTCCCGAACTCGCGTAATATCTAACTTCTAATATCTGATTTAGAACATGGTGGAGACGCGGCGGACGGCTTCTACGAAGCGGTGCACTTCGTCGAGGGTGTTGTAGGCGGCGAATGATGCGCGCACCATGCCTTGCACGCCGTAGCGGTTCATCAGCGGTTGGGCGCAGTGGTGGCCTGTACGCACCTCAAAACCGAGTTTGTCGAGCAGCAGTCCCATATCGTAGCTGTTGATGTCGCCCACCAGGAACGAAATCACGCCAGCCTTGTTTTCGGCAGTGCCGAAGATGCGCATACCGTCGATGGTGAGCAGTCCGCGTGTGGCTTCCTCCACCAGCGCACGCTCGTGTGCGGCAATGTTTTCGATGCCCAACTCATTGATATAGTCGAGCGCGGTGCCGAATGCGGCGATGCCCACATAATCGGGGGTGCCGGCTTCGAATTTGAATGGGAGTTCGGCGTAGGTGGTGCGCTCAAAACTCACTGTGCCAATCATTTCGCCACCGCCTTGGTAGGGCGACATGCTGTTGAGGCGGAATTTCTTGCCGTAAAGCACGCCCACGCCAGTAGGGCCATACATCTTGTGGGCAGAGAATGCGTAGAAGTCGCAGTCAAGGTCGCGCACGTCGATAGCGATGTGTGGAGCCGCCTGTGCACCGTCGATGAGCACCGGCACGCCATGCTGATGTGCAATGGCAATCATCTCCTTCACGGGGTTGATGGTGCCCAACACATTCGACACATGCGCCAATGCCACAAAGCGGGTTTGCTCGGTAAACAAGTCGGCATATTCATCTAAATTCACTTCGCCTGCATCGTTGATGGGCACCACACGAATGCGGATTCGCTTATCCTTGCCAATGAGTTGCCAAGGCACGATGTTGCTGTGATGCTCCATGGTGGTGAGGATGATTTCATCACCGTTGCAAAGTCGGTCGCCATAGGTGGCTGCCACCAGGTTGATTGCCTCGGTGGTGCCGCGTGTGAACACGATTTCCTCAACGGATGCGGCATTGATAAACGCACGCACCTTCTCGCGAGTGGCTTCCACCATGTCGGTAGCCTCGCCTGAAAGGGTGTGTACGCCACGGTGCACATTGGCACGGTGGTGGAAATACATATCTTCAATGGCTTTCACCACGCACATAGGGGCTTGCGAGGTGGCGGCGTTGTCGAGGTACACGATGGGGTGGCCCTCAATTTCGCGTTGAAGAATGGGGTAGTCTTTTCTAATAGAAGTGAGTTTCGAATCGTCGAACATATTTAGTTTGTAGTGATCTGTCAGATATTAAATGTTGTCTGTTATTTTGCTGCCGCACAGTTTGCCGCTGTGCAGTCGGCACACATTGCCAGTTGGCCACGGAAGCGTTTTTCCACCAAGTGGTGCAAGCGGTCTTTCAACGCAGGGAGGCGAACGGCGTCGATTACGTCGCTCATAAACGCCTGCATGAGCAGTTGGCGTGCCTCTGCCTCGCTGATACCGCGCGAGCGCATGTAGAACAGTGCTTCCTCATTGAGTTGACCTGTGGCAGAGCCGTGCGAACACTTCACATCGTCGGTGTAAATCTCAAGTTGAGGCTTGCTGTACATCTTCGCGTCGGCCGATGCCACGATGTTGCGGTTGCCTTGATAAGCCACTGTGCGAGGGCAATTCTCCTTCACCAGCACCTTGCCTGCGAATGCGCCCACGGATTGGTCGTTGAGCACATACTTAAACATCTCGTTGCTTTCGCAGCGTGCCACATTGTGGCTGATGAACGTGTGGTTGTCGACGTGCTGACGGGCAGATGCCACGGTCATGCCGAGCAGGTGTGTTTCGGCGTGCTCACCGTCGATGTTCACATAATAGTCGTTGCGAGTGATGCCGTTGAGCAGCGTGATGCCATCAATCAGCACATTTGAGCCTTCTTCCTGGCGCACGAAAATCGACGAAACGCGGTGGGTGCTCTCGCTGCTCTCCTCCAAATCGTAGTAGTCGAACACCGATCCACGCTCAGCCACGATTTCCACCACTTGGCTTGCGAGGTAGCTGTGCTCAGCGTCTTGCGTGTGGTCGCACACCAGCATCTTGGCCTGTGCGCCCTCTTCGAGCACCACCAGAATGCGGCGAAGTGCCATCACAGGCGCAGCCGCCTTGAAGATGTTCACCAACTGAATAGGCTTCTCCACCACCATGCCCTTCGGCACGTAGATGAGCATACCGTCTTGTGCGAGCAGGGTGTTGAGCGCCACTTCCGGCTTCTTCAGGTCGGCAAGTGATCCAAGGTGCTTCTGGAGCACTTTAGGGTGATTTTTTTGCGCATCGGCAAAACTTTCAATCACCAGCCCGGCTTGCGTGTTGCGTGCGGCGGTGCGGCTTTCGGCAAATATGTCGTTGAAAAAGAAGTAGAGGCAAGTGCTCATGTTGGGCACATCGCAGCGAAACGAAGCCGCCGCATCGGGTGCGAAAGGCACACGATTGATGTTCACGCCATAGTCGGGCGCAAACACCTTTTCCAAATCAGTCGCCTCGTAGTCCTCCTGCCCCTTTTTGGGGAGCGTGGCACCACCGAGAGCGGCAAGCGCGTCGGGGCGCAGCGCATTCATAGCGGCTGGCGCGTGGGCGCAGATGGCTTCGGCGTGCTGGGTGTAGAGGTCGATGTATTGAGTGAGTGAAGTTGTCATAGCGGCTTACTCTCCTTTTTTATCCACTTGTTCCTTAATCCAGTCGTAGCCCTTTTCCTCAAGCTCCATCACCAGTTCAGGGCCGGCGCTCATCACGATGCGTCCCTTGTAGAGCACGTGCACGAAGTCGGGCTTGATGTAGTCGAGCAGGCGTTGGTAGTGTGTGATCACGATGGTGGCATTGTTGGCGGTTTTCAGTGTGTTCACGCCCTCAGCCACAATGCGCAGTGCGTCGATGTCGAGGCCGCTGTCGGTTTCGTCGAGAATGCTCAACTTAGGCTCCAGCATAGCCATTTGGAAAATCTCGTTGCGCTTCTTCTCGCCGCCAGAGAAACCCTCGTTCACGGCACGTGATGCGAGTTTGTTGTCGAGTTGTACCACTTGGCGCTTCTCGCGCATGAGTTTCAGGAAGTCGCTTGCGCTCAGAGGCTCTTTGCCGTAGTATTTGCGTTTCTCATTGATGGCGGCACGCATAAAGTTGACCATCGACACCCCCGGAATTTCCACAGGGTACTGGAAACTGAGGAACAAGCCTTCGTGGGCACGGTCTTCGGGAGAGAGTGCCAAGAGGTCTTTGCCGTTAAATTCCACTTCGCCACCGGTCACAGTGTAGGCAGGGTTGCCAGTGAGCACGGCGCTGAGCGTACTCTTGCCAGAGCCGTTCGGACCCATAATGGCGTGAACTTCACCCGGCTTCACCGTGAGGTTGATGCCTTTCAAAATCTCCTTGCCCTCAATCGAGGCGCGTAAGTCTTTTATTTCAAGCATAATACTATTTTATGGTCGGTTTTGATTTTTTAGTCAACGAGTCAACAGGTCAACGGGTCAACGAGTTTTTTGTCTGACGAGTCGGACAGGTCTGACAAGTCCGACAGGGGATGGTGGGAACACCATTGCGTCAAACGCGCCAAAGGCATCGTCTTAACTTCTTTAACTTCTTAACTCCTTAACTTCTAAATTTTAATTTCAAAACCTCTAATTTCTAATCTCTAACTTCTAATCTCTTATCCTATGCTGCCTTCGAGCGAGATGCTGAGCAGTTTTTGGGCTTCTACTGCAAATTCCATTGGGAGTTTTGCCATCACCTCTTTGGCGTAGCCGTTCACGATGAGTCCCACGGCATCTTCAGTGCTGATGCCACGCTGGTTGCAATAGAAGATTTGTTCCTCGTTGATTTTGCTGGTGGTGGCTTCATGCTCCACTACCGACGAGTCGTTGCCCACCTCAATCACAGGGAATGTGTGTGCACCGCTGGTGGGGGTGAGCAAGAGGCTGTCGCACTGGGTGTAGTTGCGGCAGTTGGTGGCCTTTGGGGCAATTTTCACCATACCGCGGTAACTGTTTTGACTGTTGCCAGCCGAAATGCCTTTCGACACGATGGTGCTGCGGCTGTTCTTGCCCAAGTGAATCATCTTGGTGCCGGTGTCGGCCTCTTGACGATTGCGGGTGAGCGCCACAGAGTAGAACTCGCCCACGGTGTTGTCGCCAGCCAGAATGCAGCTTGGATATTTCCAAGTGATAGCCGAACCGGTTTCCACCTGCGTCCACGAGAGTTTGCTGTGGTCGCCGCGGCAGATGCCACGCTTGGTCACCAGGTTGTAGATACCGCCACGGCCGTCTTTGTCGCCAGGGTACCAGTTCTGCACGGTGCTGTATTTCACTTCGGCGCGCTCCTCCACAATGATTTCCACGATAGCAGCGTGGAGCTGGTTCTCGTCGCGCTGAGGTGCGGTGCAGCCTTCGAGATACGACACATAACTGTCGTCGTCGGCAACAATCAGTGTGCGCTCAAACTGCCCGGTCTGTGCGGCATTGATGCGGAAATACGACGACAGTTCCATTGGGCAACGCACGCCCTTTGGAATATACACAAACGAGCCATCGCTGAACACAGCCGAATTAAGCGCGGCATAAAAGTTGTCGGTATAAGGCACCACCGTGCCCATGTATTTCTTCACAAGGTCGGGGTAGTCTTTCACCGCCTCGCTGATAGAGCAGAAAATCACGCCAAGTTCGGCGAGTTTCTCGCGATAGGTGGTGTGTACGCTCACACTGTCCATGATGGCATCTACCGCCATGCCCGACAGGCGCATTTGCTCCTCCAGCGGAATGCCCAGCTTGTCGAAAGTTTTCTTCACCTCAGGGTCGATTTCCTTTTGTGGGGTGCGCTTGCGTGGCGCAGCGTAGTAACTGATGTCTTGGAAATCGATGTCGGGAATGTTCACGTGTCCCCATTTGGGTTGGGGCAGCGTGAGCCAGTGGCGGAACGCCTTCAGGCGGAACTCCAGTAGCCATTCAGGCTCGCCCTTGAGTGCCGAGATTTGGCGCACCACATCCTCGTTAAGCCCTTTCGGGATAACGGCGGTTTCGACATCGGTCACGAAGCCGTACTTGTATTCTTCACCAGCGGCTTCGTTGATGATTTTCTTTTCTTCGTCTTTTTTGTTTCCTTTAATCGGATTCATTATTGTAGTAATGATAGTGGTTTTCAGCGCATTCGGTGTGCCTACTCCCCACATTTCTATTATCTAATGTGTTTAGCCTACAAAATTACTACTTTTTTCACACAAATCGCGCATTCCCACACGCAATTTTGCATTTTAAGCTAACGAGAGCCAACACACGAGTCAACGAGTCAACAGGTCAACAGGTCAACGAGTGCAACATGTTGCAAGTCGGATTGATGTCCGCTTTGGGTCTGCTTGGGTCTGTTATGGGTCCGAAGTGTCTGCTATAGGGTTGGAAAACACCGATTTAATCCATTAAAATCCGATTATTGCCAAAGGATAAGCCAACGAATTTATAAAAATTTGAGATGGGAGAGGATGAAAGAGGCTTCTGTCATATTGGTAGCATTTACAGCTTGCATTATCCGTGATTTTGCCTTTTTAACACTGATTTCAGGTCTATTGATTTTTGCGGCTATCTGTTTTGACGACATTCCAATTATAGACAAAGATATAACTTGCTTTTCAAACGCTGAAAATTGCAAAATGGGCATCTTCAACCACCTATTAGATAGAGCGCTATGTCGCCAACATTCCCCAGTCACTCCATTAAATATTTTCAGTTCTTTTTTATCACAATTACATGTATACAATTTAAAAAATTCATAGTGTAAATCCCCCTCTTTTGTGAATTTAATTGTGTTTCCCTGAAAAGAAATCTCTAAACCACTGACAATATCCTTTTCGCTGGAAATATGAAGAGAACCATAAACAACCATTTTACGCTTGTCTTCGTCGCTTAACTGCTTCATGAAATTATTTTTATAAAGACAAGACTTATGCAAACGGTCCATTCCTTCATCACCTAACATACTTAGACATTCATATTTGGATTGAGCCATATTTTTGATTTTCAAATTGACCACATTACTGATGTTGACATATTCTATATTGTGGTTAAGAAAGTCATAAAGAATAGTTGAGCAGTTAGTTAGTAAAGAGATAGAATTACAAACATCAATCAAGTTCACAGTCTCGTCACTTAGAGAAGATTGTGTTAAAAGCGTATTATGAAAAACGTCTTTTGCCATTTTATGTTTTTTGTTGTTATGCAAAAATAAATAAAAAGACCATACTCATAAAGTAAATTGCACTCTTTCCTCCAAAAAAGATACGAAAGAATAACGAAATGTGGGTTTTGTTATACTTTCTCACCTTGACAATCGAAATCTTATGCCATAATTTTACAACACCTCACTTATTGCATTTTAAATAATTAGTAAAAATAGTTTTTGGTAATTGTAATGTTTATAAATTTTATTTTTTCTATTGGTAGAAACTATCTTTTTTATTCACCTTTTTATTAACTAATTTTAAATTCAAAGTTATGAAGAAAAAACAAATCAAACTTGCTGTATTAATTAATTTTTTAGTACTTCCATTGTTTTCATTCGCTCAACTCACAGTGCAAGAAACTGGTAAAGTTGAGATTGGTCAAGAACAAGACATGTCGTCAGTGGCTCCTGAGAAGAAAGACACCGTTACGACTCTGAAGCTTTATGGCACAGGAATCAACGGAGCAAACTCCCGCATCTCTTTTGGAAACGCAACATCAATCGACGATTTGAACGTGATGATTGGAGAATTGCCAGGGGGAGATACCGACCGCCTTTGGTTGCATGGGAAAAAAGGCTTGCGTTTCACAACGGGAAATAAAGCTGATAAAACCATTTTCTCCTACGATATGGCAAGTGGTCCATTTACTTTTGAAACAAATGTGGCGGCTCCATCGTTTATATTGATGGTAACAGATACGATGTCAGCTCAACCAAGAGCAATGCATGCAACCCCAAGTCTGCTTGAGGGATTAAATGCCACTTCTTACAGTGCCAATGGAAGGACTCGTTATGGTTTTCTTTTAGATGAAATAAAAGAAGTGCTTCCCGAACTCGTTGTGAGAGATAAAAATGGCAATTATGGAATTGACTACATTAGCTGCATTCCGCTTTTGGTTAATGCTGTTAGAGAACTGAAGTCGGAGATTCAAGAACTTAAAGGCACGGAAAGAGCCAAGAAAGTAAGAATGTCGGGCATCAACACCATTGAGACACCTAATGAAAGTGTGGTGGCACAATTATTTCAAAACTCTCCCAACCCATTCAACTCTGTGACCACAATCCGCTTCACATTGCCTGAAAGCGTTATGAATGCCAATATCTACATCTATGACCTGCAAGGCAAGCAAGTGATGTGTCTGCCAGTTGATGAACGAGGAGCGTCACAAGTGTCGATTAATGGTTCTGGGCTTCAACCGGGTATGTATATCTACACTCTTATAGCCGACAACCAAGAAATTGACAGCAAAAGAATGATACTCACAAAATGAAAAATGTTATGAAATCAAAATATTTAATTATAACTATATTATTGGCGTCGCTACTGAATATGGTTCCCGCACTTGCCTCCATTTCTAAGACATTTACCTTTTCAAGAACAAAAATGGTTCCCAAAATAGTAAAAATTGGTGATAAAACTTATCATAAAATATCATATTCGGGACTGGAGGAAGGTGTTATTTCGGGTGCGCCAAATTTGCCTTGCAAGTATGTGGCTGTTGAAGTTCCTAAAAAAGCCACTAACTTTTCATTGTCCTGCACAATGGGAGCGACAGAGAATATGTATTTGACATACAATATTCTTCCTGTTATTCAGTGCATAACCACTGAGTTTTCCGATAATGAAAGCTCTGCATATATAGAAGATTCGTTATATTACAATAATGATTTTTTCCCTACAAATGTTGCTAAAATTGTAGGTGAAGAATTTCGGAATGGTGACCATCATTATGTGATTGTGGCCGTTACGCCATTTAAATACCTACCTTTGAACAAAAAACTTCATTTGTATAAAAGCGTGAGATTCACTCTTAATTATGACGAGGATGATAACGCCGCCAGAGATATTATGCCTGTGGAAAAGTTTACACAAAACTCGGACGAACGTATGGGCGATGACATTCATATTGGTGGTGATTTAGGTAGTGTGGACAGCGTATGTGATTGGACGGCAGAAGAAGCTTTTGCCAAAGCGAGAACATCGGATTATGTTGTTATAACCGATTCTGAAAAACTAAAGCAGTCTTTGAAAAGATTTGTGGCCTTAAAAAAACAAAAGGGCTACAATGTGGAAGTTGTGACAGTTGACGAAGTTTTAAAATCAGCAGTGGCAAGAAAAGGCGATGTTATTGAAAAGGCAGATGGAAGCAGTTCTGTTATCAACGACTCCGCTGGAAAAATCAGAGCATTTTTAAGGTCTGCATATAAGTTCGGAAGCACCCAATATGTGCTGCTTGCAGGCGATAGTATCCCTTATCGAAAACAGGGAGGAAAAGTTCCTACCGATTGGTACTACTGTGATTTGAATACCGATTGGAACACAAAATCGTTTGATTTTGGTCCTGAATTATATGTTGGTCGCATTTTTGCATCTTCTCCTAAAGAGATTAACAACTACTCTGACAAAGTGTTGAAATATGAGTTGAATCCTGGGGATGGCGATGCGTCATACCTTCAGAATGGCTTATATGTTCAAGCGCATCAAATGAAAAATGCAAAAGAGGCAGAATTGGTTGGTTCTGTTATGAATGCCGTGATTCCAGACACCACATTAATAAATTGTGATGACGACAAGGATTATCCTAAAGGCAGTGAACTGCTTAATGAACTTAATGCAGGGTATGGATTTGTGAGTCTTCATCTTCATGGTGAACCAACTAATTATTTGTTAGCAGGACACATGTATCAGTACTATATTCGGTTATGGGCCAAAGATGACGAAAGGATATACAACACTTCTGAGGTGAACGCATTTGAAACAAATAATCATTTAGGCTTATTAAATAATAAAGACAAGCCAAATGTGGTGTATTCAATTGCTTGTAGAACTAATCCGTATGATACCCCTCATCCTTTTGAATCCGTGACAATGAATTTAGGTAAAGCATTCACTTCTGGCTATAGTCATGGAGGCAGTGTAGCATACTTAGGCAACACAAGAGAGGGTTATGTATTATCTTCTGCAAAATTAGAGCGGAATTTTGCAGAACTCGTTTCCTCCGGTATCACAACTCTCGGAGAGGCAGAAGCTTTGTCAAAACAAAACTACAGAGGAATGGATCACGTGAAATTTACCCATAATCTTATTGGTGACCCCGCTTTGAAAATATGGACTAATGCTCCCCAAAAAATCGATGGTGTAAATGTGCAAAGAAGCAACAACTCTATTACGGTAACAGGCTTGCCTTTGGGCGATTCTTGCTATGTGGCATATTCCAACAATTTAAATAATGAATATGTAAAAACGCTGGGCAGCTACACGTTTTCACATGTAAATCCCAATGGGTGTATAATGGTTTATAACTCAAAAACACTTCCTTTCATTGCCCCTTTGAAAATTCAAAATGAGAACATTTGTAAATCACAATATATTTTAGCATCATCTTCTGACTTTGGCAAACGTATCGACACAAACAGAACTTTTGGCGATGTAATTGTGAAAAATGGTGTTGAATATACACTTGAAGCGAAGGGTAAAACTGTTTTACACGAAGGCTTTAAAGTTGAAAATGGAGCGAAATTTAGCGTAATTCATGCATCATACTAAGTGTTTAGTTATTTAGCAGTATAATTTTGCTGCTAAATAACTGATTTTTTATAACTTTACATTCAGACTATTAACTTTTTAAATAAATGAATTATGAAACATTATTTTACTAATTGTTTTGTTGCTGCGCTGATGGCTACGCAAGCTTTGGCGATGGCTGGTGCAGACGTGGTGAGTGAGGGCATTCATTATACCACTAACGATGCCGAAAAGACGGCATACGCCACTTATGCCCTGTTTCCAACAATTCGCACGGGAGCTCCTATGCTGAGCTATTCCGTTAAAAGCCCACATCCCATTTGCTACTATGATGAGAGTGAGAACTACACCAATATTGGAGCGCTTGCGGTGCCTGAGGCTGTGGGCGAGTGCACTGTAACCAAGATTGGAGATTACGCTTTCAACAACAGCGGCGTGACAAGTGTGGAGATTGGGAAAAATGTGACAACGCTTGGAGATGGCGCATTTATCTGGAACACCAAACTAACCACCGTGAAGTGGGCTGGCAACCTCACAGAGATAGGCGATTTCGTGTTTCGCCGCTGTACGCAGCTTTCCAATATGGCGTTCCCAAATTCGGTGAAGAAGGTGGGTGGACTCTGTTTTTCGGAATGTGACAACCTCACAGAATTCTCTACTGGCGCAGGCCTTGAGAATATCAGCCCTCTTATGTTTGAAGCTTGCCGCAAACTTGCCACCATCAACATCGGGGCATCGGTCAGCGACATTAGCGCAAACGCGTTTAGTGGATGCGACGCACTGCGAAACATCAACATCGACGCGGCAAACACCCACTTCTCTTTCTCAAACGGCTTCTTGACCAACAACGACAGCAAAAGCCTCATTTTCTTCACCAACGGCAAGGACACCTGCCAAATTCCTGAAGGAATTGAGAAAGTTGCCTCTTTTTCGATTTGCTATAACGACGATTTGCGCTGCCTCGTGATACCAGCAAGCGTGAGCGCATTTGGTTATTACTCGGTGTCGGAATGCCCCAACCTCGAGGCTATCCATTGCAAATCGGCTGTTCCTGCTGAAATTGCAGAAACCGACAAAGTGTTTACTAAGGTAGCAAGCCACTGCACGCTGTATGTGCCAAAAGGCTCATTGGCAAACTACAAGGCGGCTCCTGTGTGGAAAGAATTTGCCAACATCAAGGAAGAATTGGTAAGCGGTGTGACCGACATTTGCGCAAGCGAAAAAGCCACCGACACCAATGTTTACACCATTGATGGCCGCATCGTGAAGCAAAATGCCACCACCACCAACGACCTCCCCCAAGGCATCTACATCCACAAAGGCAAAGTGGTAAGAAAATAAGCCCAACAAGTCAACAAGTCAACAAACCAACGAGTCAACAAGTCGACAAGTCGACAAGTCAACAAGTCAACAAACCAAAAGAACCGTCCCTTTGGTTTGTAATCCATTAAAACCCAATTTTACACCGATTTGAAAATATAAAGAAAAATAGGGTGTTAATGGATTTTTAATTGGATTTAATTGGTGTTTTTTGAAGGCAACAAGTCAATGAGTCAATAGGCCACCGAGTTAGCTGGTCGACGAGTTGGGGAGTGGGAAAAATAGGAAGCCCTCGCAAATTTTTAGGGATTTGCGAGGACTGGTTATTTGGCTGCCTCTGTGGGTGTAAGGCTTTCCCTGTAGGTGAGGCTTTCCTCCATTGGGGAGGGTTGTTTTACTTCACTTGGTTGCCGAGCAGGTTGTATTTCTTGCCGTCTTTGATGATGAGCACCTGTCCGTTTTCAATCATCTTTTGAGCCTTAGTGTTGGCGGTGGTAGTGATGTCGTTGACGCCTGTAGGCATGGTAATCACATATTTTCCTACAACGGAAAGAACGTTGCCGTCGGTAAAGTTGACGAAAGCTACGAGGTTGGTGCTTTCAGTGAGCACGATGCCCTTAGCGTCGTCGTAGAGTAGTTCATCGTTATTGTTGTTGAGGAAGTACGTGATATTGGAGATTTCGCCTGGCAGATTATTATATTTCACGCGCACGGTGAGAGGGCCTGTGTATTCGCCTGGGGCTGGATCGAAACTCACTTCTGCGTTAGTCACGCGCTCAGGAATAACTATCACGTCGTCGGAAGTTTGTGGGAAGTAGATGAATCTACAATCTTCGCCAAGCTGAGGATTGAAAGTGGTATGTGGCTTAGCAATCCATTTGCTGTTGGTGTCGTCTTCTTTGGCGTTGATGCTCACGCCATTGTTGCCCCACTTGCCGTTCACTATCCATCCATATTCGGCAACTTCGCCATCACCATCGGTCATGGCGAATTTTTTTTCGGTGTTCTTAGCCATTGGCTTCCATGCCCACTCGCCGCCGCCCCATGGGTGCTTCATGAAGTAGGTGAGCTCAGCAGGTTCGCTACCAGGAAGAGTAATCACGAATTTAGCGCCTGTGCGGGTTGCGTAGTCGAATGTTGAGAGGTCGAGGCGGAGCTTTACGGTGCCCGCTTTTTCAAGGTTGAACGTGATGTTGGCACTATTGTACATAGCGTCGCTTTCCTTGCCGCTGGCTTCAAAAAAGCCGCCGAAGTTGTCGGCCCAAGAGCCGTTGGTGACAAATTTCACCATATAGCCTTCGTCCACAGGCACATTGTCGAAGGCGATTTCATACACCTTGTCGGCCACCTGTGTCATCTTGTTGGCGTCGGCATTAGGGTCCCAGGCCGCACCGTTAAGCCATGCACCCACGCCATTGCCCACTGCTACCACCTTCTCCACATTGAAAACGTAGGCCTGCACGCCGGTGCCGGTCACGGTCGATTTAAAAGTGGTGGCGTTGAAAGTGATGGTCACGTCGCAAGCGGTAGTCACATTGAAGGTGATGTTGTTACCGGCTTCGTCGCCATACCATTCCTCGCCATTTTTCGCTACCTTGAATTGGTAGCCGTTCATAACTGCCACGTTGGTGAAGGTTTTGGAATAGGTGCCATCGCCATTGTCAGTCATTTTGTTGTTGTGGTCGGTGCCGTCCCAAACTGTGCCGCAAAGCTCTTCCGAGCCTGCCACAATGTAAATGTCTTCAGCCATTGCTGAGAATGATGTTGCGATAAGCGCAACGAGCATCAGTAAAATTTTTTTCATAATGTTTGTTGGATTATTAAGTTAAACCCAAATCGGTCATTAGGGCCTAATGAACGATTTGGGATTATGCAAACGCCCCTATCCCATCAGTAAGTCCTTCCCTTTAGGGGAGGATTTAGGAGAGGCTTCTTTTGTTTCACTTCACTTGGTTGCCGAGCAGGTTGTATTTCTTGCCGTCTTTGATGATGAGCACCTGTCCGTTTTCAATCACCTTTTGAGCCTTAGTGTTGGCGGTGGTAGTGATGTCGCTGATGCCAGAAAGCTTGGTAATCACATATTTTCCTACAACGGTAAAGGCGCCGCCGTCGGTAAGGCTGATAAAAGCTCCGAGGTTGGTGGTTTCGGTGAGCACGATGCCCTTAGCGTCGTCGTAGAGAACTTGGTCATTGACATTGTCGTTGAAGAAGTATTTGATGTTGGAGATTTCGCCTGGCAGATTTTGGCATTTCACACGCACGGTGAGAGGACCAGTGTATTCGCCTGGGGCTGGATCGAAACTCACTTCTGCTTTAGCCGCGCGCTCAGGAATAACCAGCACCATGTCGCGAGTTTCTGGGAAGTAGAAGAATCTACAATCTTCGCCAAGTTGAGGATTGAAATTGGTTTGTGGATCAGGAATCCATTTGCTGTTGGTGTCGTCTTCTTTGGCATTGATGCTCACGCCATCGTCGCCCCACTTGCCGTTCACTACCCAGCCATATTCGGCAACTTCGCCATCACCATTGAGCATGGCGAATTTTTTTTCGGTGTTCTTAGCCATTGGCTTCCAAGTCCAGTCGGCGCCGCCCCATGGGTGCTTCATGAAGTAGGTGAGTTCTGCTGGTTCGCTGCCAGGAAGAGTAATCACGAATTTAGCGCCTGTGCGGGTTGCGTAGTCGAATTTTGAGAGGTCGAGGCGGAGCTTCACGGTGCCCGCTTTTTCAAGGTTGAACGTGATGTTGCCACTATTGTACATAGCATCGCTTTCCTTGCCGCTGGCTTCAAAAAAGCCGCCGAAGTTGTCGGTCCAAGAGCCGTTGGTGGCGAATTTCACCATATAGTCTTCTTCGCCCACAGGCACATTGTCGAAGGCGATTTCATACACTTTGTCGGCCACTTCTGTCATCTTGTTGGCGTCGGCATTAGGGTCCCAGGCCGCATCGTTGAGCCATGCACCCACGCCATTGCCCACGGCTATCACCTTCTCCACATTGAAAACGTAGGCCTGCACGCCTGTGCCGGTCACGGTCGATTTGAAAGTGGTGGTGTTGAAAGTGATGGTCACGTCGCAAGCGGTAGTCACATTGAAGGTGATGTTGTTACCGGCTTCGTCGCCATACCATTCCTCGCCATTTTTCGCTACCTTGAATTGGTAGCCGTTCATAACTGCCACGTTGGTGAAGGTTTTGGAATAGGTGCCATCGCCATTGTCAGTCATTTTGTTGTTGTGGTCGGTGCCGTCCCAAACTGTGCCGCAAAGCTCTTCCGAGCCTGCCACAATGTAAATGTCTTCAGCCATTGCTGAGAATGATGTTGCGATAAGCGCAACGAGCATCAGTAAGATTTTTTTCATAATGTTTGTTGGTTTATTAAGTTAAAATACTATAACAGAAAATAGAGGTGAGAAAAAACTGGTGGTAGGGCATGTGCAAATGCAGCATGGAAGGAGTAAGAGCACGAAGCCCTTCAACAATCCCTTTGCCACCAAATTCTCACCTCTTAAAATCTATATTTATTATTTTATTCACACTAAAAAGAGTCCTCTTATTTCAATTTTGCGCGGAGTTTTTCAATCATGTCGCGCGTCATTGCATCGAGGTCGTATTGTGGTTTCCAGTCCCACTCCACACGGGCGCAAGTGTCGTCGAGCTTGTTGGGCCACGATTCGGCAATCGCCTGACGCAGAGGGTCAACTTGGAATTCCATTTCAAATTCAGGAATGTATTCCTTGATTTTCGCATAGATGATATTTGGGTCGAAACTCATGGAAGCGATGTTGAACGAGTTGCGGTGACGCAGACGCGTAGGGTCGGCTTCCATAATCTCGATAGCCGCACGCAGGGCATCGGGCATATACATCATGTCCATGAAGGTGCCTGGGGCAATCGGACAAACAAACTTCTCGCCCTTCACTGCCGAATAGTAGATATCCACAGCGTAGTCGGTGGTGCCACCGCCTGGAGGGGTAACGTAGGAAATCAAACCTGGGAATCGCACCGAGCGAGTGTCGACGCCAAACTTGAGCGCATAATAATTGCTGAGCAATTCGCCCGACACTTTGGTCACGCCATACATGGTGCGTGGCTGCTGAATGGTGTCTTGTGGAGTGCCGTCTTTTGGCGCGTTGGGGCCGAAAGAGCCAATAGAACTTGGGGTGAACACGGCGCATTTCTTTTCGCGCGACACTTCAAGCACGTTCATCAAACCATCAATGCCGATGTGCCATGCCAGCTGGGGCTTGTTTTCAGCCACAGCGCTGAGCAGGGCTGCGAGGTTGTAAATCGTGTCGATGTGGTATTTGTCCACTACTTCGGCGATTTGCTTCGCATTGGTGATGTCCACTACTTCTGATGGCCCACTTTCTGCCAACACACCAGTAGGAGGCGCACTTGGAATGTAGCCCGCCACAATATTACCTTCAGCGTATTCCGCTCTCAATTTCATTGTCAGCTCCGAGCCTATTTGCCCCGTAGAGCCAATGATCAAAACGTTTTTCATCTATAGTTGCTTTATAAGAAGTTTTCTTATTTACAAAGTTAATAACATTCAACAAATAAGTTTATCTTTTACGGCTTTTTTTTTCGCAAAATCAAAATTTTTCTTTAGCTTTGCCCTAACTATTACGCTTATGGTGTAAATTAACGAGTAATAATCAAAACAAACATCATAATATATAATTTTCTTAAACTATTTTGAGCCATGTATGGTAAGATGAAAGATTTCCTCACGAAGGAACTTGCCGACATCAGAGAAGCCGGCCTTTACAAAGAAGAACGTATTATCACCACGCCTCAACGCGCCGATATTGAAGTGAAGCCAGAGGCTGAAGTGCTTAACTTCTGTGCTAACAACTACCTCGGACTGAGCAACAACGAGCAACTCATCGAGGGCGCTGTCAACGCTATGAAGCAACGTGGTTACGGTATGAGCTCTGTGCGCTTTATCTGCGGCACACAGGACATTCACAAGCAACTTGAAGCCGCTATCAGCGACTACTTCCAAACCGAAGACACCATTCTCTACTCAAGCTGCTTCGACGCCAACGGCGGACTGTTTGAACCTCTGCTGGGCGAAGGCGATGCTATCATCAGCGACGCGCTGAACCACGCTTCAATCATCGACGGTGTGCGCCTCTGCAAGGCAAAACGCTATCGCTACGCCAACGCCAATATGGAAGAACTTGAAAAGTGCCTGCAAGAAGCACAAGCACAGCGCTTCCGCATTATCGCCACCGATGGCGTGTTCTCGATGGACGGCAACGTGGCTCCAATGGACAAGATTTGCGAACTCGCAGAAAAATACGACGCTATGGTGATGGTCGACGAAAGCCACTCTGCTGGTGTGGTTGGCCCTACCGGTCACGGTGTGGCAGAGCAATTTAATCTCTATGGCAAAATCGACATCTTCACTGGCACACTCGGTAAGGCATTCGGTGGCGCTATGGGTGGCTTCACCACTGGTAAGAAGGAAATTATCGACCTTCTGCGCCAACGCTCTCGCCCATACCTGTTCAGCAACAGTCTTGCTCCTGGCATTGTGGGTGCAAGCCTCGAGACTTTCCGCATCCTGAAGGAAAGCAACGCACTGCACGACAAGCTCGCTGAAAACGTGAACTACTTCCGCGACAAGATGTTGGCTGCCGGCTTCGACATCAAGCCTACACAAAGTGCCATCTGCGCTGTGATGCTCTACGACGCACGCCTCTCACAAGACTTCGCTGCCGCTATGCAGAAGGAAGGCATTTATGTGACTGGTTTCTACTATCCAGTAGTGCCAAAGGGACAGGCACGCATCCGTGTGCAACTCTCTGCCGGACACGAACGCCAGCACCTCGACAAGTGCATCGCCGCCTTCGTGAAAGTGGGCAAAGAATTGGGCGTAATCAAATAACACAAACGTATTATACGCATTCAATCATAGGGTTAAGAAACTGCTAACCTTCTTAACGCCACCGAGCCTCGATGAGAAATGTTTTTCCCGTCGGGGCTCAATTTCTTCCCCCACCACCCCATCCCCACCAAATTTCCACGGGCGTGATACATCGAAAGCATGTCCCTACGTTGTGATGAAATCGCAAATTTAATACACCATCTTCATTATAAATTTCAAAAATCTTGAAGAATCTTCAGATGATGGTAGGGAAAAACAAATCCGTGTGGCGGTGGGTGCCACACGGATTTTGTTATTTATGGGGATTTAGTGCCTTGTGAGGGTTATTTCACAAGCACTTTTGAGGCAGATGTTGTGCCGTCGGTGTAAACGGTCTGCATGATATACACGCCAGCGTTAGATGGCTTTTCTGCGAAGCGAACGCCATTCACGCTGTAGTAGTAACGAGCAGCAATTGCCTTGCTGGCGGTCACTTCACTTACGCCAGTTGGCTCTGCAACCACGATATTGTAGGTGCGAGTGAATTTGCCTGTGGTTTTGGTGATGGTGGCTGGACCAGCTACTTTAGCATAAACCTTGCCATCGGAAATTGAGAGATTGTCGGAAACAGTCCATTCCACGCCTTCAAGTGCTCCGATAGAGATTGGCTTGGTCACATTCTCAAATGTGTCGCCATCGCCAAGAAGAACAGAAGCTACGAAGAAGTTGTTGTAAGGATTGTCGGCAAACACCTTCAACGATGGGTAGCAGGCTGTTTGCAACTCAAATTCGCTGCTGATGCCGTCTTGGTCAAACATTTCACGAGTGGATTTGCCGATTGGCTTACCAAACTCGCTTGCCTGGTCGTAAGCGGTGAGTGCGTTCACTGTGGTGTCGGCATAAGCGTTCACCACGGTGTAGAATTTACGAGAGCCTGGATAAGCGGCTGCCACGGTGCTGACATTGCTGCCTTCCGACACAATTTTACCAGCATTGTAACTATCGGCAACGGTTGCGGCATAAGACGCAGCCTGACCGGTGTAAGGTTGGGCGAGAATACCACCCACATTGTCGGTACCAGTCACAGTACCGAAATTGTAGCAGTCGTAAATCAAGAAGCGTCCAGCACCTGCAATACCACCCACATCGGTGAGTGCACCAGTCACGTTGCCCATGTTGAAGCAGCGGTACATTGCCTTAGACTGGCTACCGTTGTAACCTGCTATACCGCCCACATTCTTACCAGCGCCAGTCACATCGCCCACATTGTAGCAATCTTCAACGAATGCCTTGAGTGTGCCACCGATACCGCCAGCGAAGCCGTTCTTCTCGTTGGTAGAAGTAATCGTGCCGAGGTTGTAGCAGCGAGCTACATAAGTGGAGTCGCTACCGGTGACAGTAGCGTTACCCACGATACCGCCCACGTGCATTGTGCCTGTTACGGCACCTTCGTTGTAGCAGTCGGTGATAGTAGAGAATACTGTGGCGTTGCTCACAAGGCGTGAAACCACGCCACCCACGTATGAGCCATTGGTGCTGACGTCGCTTACGTTGTAGCAGCGAGAAATGCGAGTGCCTGCCAGCATGTTGCCAGCCACGCCACCCAAACTACCAGAGGTAGAAGGAACTAATACGGTGCCAGCATTGTAGCAGCTGTCGATTACGAATGGAGTGGCATTGTTGTGAACCACGTTCAGTGCCACGATACCAGCGGCATAAGCCTTCTTCGCGGTCACTTCGCCCTTGTTGAAGCTGTAACTTACGCCTGATGGGAGCAATGCGTCGCCGATGATACCACCAGCATAGTTGGTGACAGCGGTCACCTTACCATAGTTGGCACAGGCTTTAGCATATACCGAAGCATAACCAGCCACACCACCAGCGTATTGGGTGGTGGCGGTCACTTCACCATAGTTGGCGCAACTATCCACAGCCACGCGAGAAGATGGAGCCGATGTACCGAAAATACCACCTGCGTTAGTGGTCTTGGCGGTCACCTTACCATAGTTGGCGCAGCTCTTCAACTGACTGCCTTCGTAAGCAGTACCAGCAATACCACCAGCCGAAATCGTGCCTGTGGTTGCTACAGCAGCATAGTTCTTAGCGTTATAAACCACGCCATACAGAGCGCCAACCACACCACCAGCAGAGGTGTAAGCGTTGATTACACTGTTTTTGCCCACAGTAAGGTCGTGTACACAACCTTCAGCGCCCACAACGCCAAACAAGCCATAGTTGGCGTCAGTTTTTTCAGTAGCGTTCACAGCCACATTGTCGATGGTGAAGCCACCACCGTTGAAGTCGGCTTGGAATGCCTTGCCGGCACCAGCAATCACAGGGAATGCTGTGTCGGTAAAGTCGAGGTTGGTGGTGAGTTTGAAGTATGAGCCTTCAAAGTCGAAACCAGTAGATGCGATAAAGTCGCTCACCTTTTTCCAGTCGGCGGTGCTTGTAATCAAGTAAGGCACAGCTTCAGTACCGTCGCCATCAAGAATCTTGCCATTGAGCGAGGTCAAAGGAAGTTCGCGCACATAGCCATCAGCAGCCGAAACGAGCACATCGCTAACTGCGCCTTCGGCAGGCACGGTCACGCTGAGTTTCTCGCCAGTCACGCTGAAGTTGCTGCCAGTCTTCACGCTCCAAGCCACATCGGCTGTGTTGCAGAGTTGAGCTGCCGAGGTCACGTATGCCGCGCAGTTGCCTTCGGCAAATTTCACCACTGAGCGAGCCTGGAGTTTTGCGAGAGCAAAGTCCTTGGCAAACGACAGCATTGGATACACGCCATCAGCCTTGGTCCATGCCGAGTCAGGCAGAGCCACCTTTGCAGAGGCGAGGTCGGCAGTCTTCAGAGCTGTAATGCCCGAAACATTGGCTAAGCCAACGGCGCCCACCTTCTGAATTTGCTTATCGTAAACTGCGTTTTCAAACGTGCCCAAAGTGTTCACACCCACCAGTGCGCCACCAGTAGAAGCATCGTCGGTGCTTACCACGATACCATAGTTCACACCATTAATCACCTTGGTGGGAGATGCGGCTGTAGCCACTTGCGCACCTACTATACCGCCCACTTGCTTACAAGAGCTCACCTTACCTGAGTTGAGCACATTCACCAGCTTAGTGCCAGCGGCTGCGCTACCAACAATACCACCAGCGCCATACTGACGGCCTTCGGCTTGATATGGGTTGAGGAATTTGGCTGCCACATCGCCAGCATTCTGGCAATTTTCGATAGTGGCAGATGTGCTCTTACCAGCGATACCACCAGCGTAGGTGTAACCGGCATACACGTTACCGCCATTGAAGCAGCTGCGCACCGTGCCTTTTGCCTTCAAGTCGCCCACAATACCACCAGCTTCAGAGAAGTAGGTCTTCACCGTACCGTAGTTAGCACAGTTTTCAATCAAACCGAGGTTTGAACCGGCTATTGCGCCACCATAACTGAAGGTGTCGAACAAGCAGTTCTTGCCAATCGTCAGATTTTTCACCACACCAGTTTCACCCACATTGCCAAACAAGCCACCATAATTGTAGCTGTCGTCGCTTCTTGGATTCACATTGCCTGGTGTAGAAGAAGTTTCGTCGTAGAAAGCCACAGTGCTCACCACCATATTGTCGATAGTGTAGCCACCACCATCGTAAGTGCCGAGGAACTGGAATCTTGCATATTGGTCTTTACAGATAGGCACAAGCGTATCGCCTTCGCAGTCGATATTAGCCACTTGCTTCAGATATTTGCCATCAAAGTTGATGGTTGCTGCATTTGCGATGTGCGAGAGGTCGAAGAGGTCTTTCTTCGTGCGAATCAACCATGGGTTTTCTGCGGTGCCCTCGCCATCGAATGGCATTGGGGCGATGTTCAGAATCACATACTTGCGCACATTGCCCTTGCTCACAAACACGGTATCGGTGTATTGTTGATAGTTGAGTTCGCCCACGCCGTTGTTAAACTTGTAGGCATAGCCACCATCGGTGGTGTATTTCTTATCCTTTACACCATTCCACACCACATCGTTGGCAGTGCTGTAGGTGAAGTTGTTCTTCACTTGGTTCACATTGTCGCCTTCAGCGAGCTTCAATGCGGCAGAAGATGCGGCCTTGAAGTCGGCAGGAAGTGATTTCAAAGTAGGATATACACCAGCCTCTGCTATCCAAACGTCGGCAGAGTATCCTTCAGGAGCAGTGCCAGAAGTGAGTTCTGCAGTGCTCTTGCCATTGTCGGCTGTCACAGCTGCGATTTGAGCGTCGTAGTAGCAACCGCTACCGAGCGTGATATAGGTAGGAGTACCCACCAAACCACGAGTGCTTTCGGTAGAACCAGTAACCACCATTGCTGAAGAATAGCAGTTGGTGACCACGCTACCGCCTGAAGAAGTGTTGTATTCTGAACTTTTACCAATCAAGCCACCACAGTGAGGGGTGTTGGGGTTGCTCACATAACCAGTACTGTAGCAGTTGTCCACAGTAGAAGTGTAGATCGAACCAATTAAGCCACCCACATAGCAAGCAGATGCCGATAAGCCCATCACAGTGGCAGAAGCCGCACAATTAGTGACAGCGCCATTGCCCATGATACCAATCACACCACCCACAGCCACTTCGCTGTTGGTGCCATACACACTACCAGAGAACGAGCATTTATCAACCGATGCGGCTGGGCTGGAGGCGTTTGCCTTGCTTACCAAACCTACCACACCACCCACAAACACCTGCTTACCGGTGCCATACACGGTGCCGGTGGCATTTGCGTTGGAAATGCTGCCATACAATGCGCCAGCCACGCCACCGCTATAACCAAGCGAGCGAACGTAAGCCTGCGCCACAGTCACATTACTCACAGGACCATAAGAGCGGCCTACCACGCCACCCACATTATAGCCCTCTGAAGCCACCACTTTTGGAGAGGTCAATGTGATATTGTCAATCTTACCGAAGTTGCGACCAGCCACAGCACCCACATTGTAGCCCAAAGAGGTTATATAGGCGTTGGCCATCTTCAAGTTTTTCACTTCACCCTTTTCGCCCACTTCGGAGAAAAGTCCGCAGTAGTCGTAAGCGTAGTTTTCGATAGAGAAATTGCTGATAGTCTTGCCGTCGCCGTCAAACACACCTTCAAACATATATTCGGTGCTGCCGATTGGGCTGATGGCTTCCTTTGTGTTGGCAAGGTCGATGTCGTTGGCGAGTTTGAAGTACTTGCCAGCGAACACGCCACGATATTCCACATCGTTCACCGTTTTCGTAACAGTGGTGCTACGCACGGTGGCGTCGTTTTTCGAGAGATAAGCCAAAGTGGCTAAATCTTTAGCAGTCTTAATCAGATAAGGACTTTCGGCTGTACCCTCACCCTCTAAATCCAAAGTGGGTTTAGCAGGGAATGTGAGGCTGGCAGTGGTGGTGATGTCGGTGCCATCATACATTGCCATAATAGCCTTATATGTGCCATAAGAGGCTTGCAGCCACTTCTTCCATGAAATCTTGCCCGATGCGTAAGTGGCTTCCACAGGGCTGAGGATTTGAGCCGACACCTTGATAGCGCCATCGCTGCCTACGGTTTCGGTAAACGAATAAGCGTTCACATCACCGTAAGTGCTCACCGTGTAGAGCGTTTGTGGGTCGAAGCTTACTGTGCCATCAGGATTGAGGCTCAACAGCAAGTCGGTATATCCAAGCGAACCGGCAGGAATGTGCAGTGCACGAGCCTTGTTGTTCGCCACTTGGTACACGAAACCGAAAGTGCTCTCATCGGTCACGGTGCGGTTGGCAGTAGTCATTGAGCCATCATAGCTCACCTTCTTGTCGTCGATGGTGGCATTAGGTGTTGCCAGCACCGCGTACTTAAACAGACCATTATTCAGATATGCGTCTTTGCTTGGGCCATCGGTAACAAAAAAGCCGAAAGCGTCTTCTATGAAGATTGCGCCATCGGCTACCGTACCCTTCACCTCATCGGTTACGCTGTACACATTATCTTTTGCATCATACTTACACAGTTGCACCGTGTTGCCGTCAATCTCTGCCACTTTTTGGACAGGGAAAGAGATTTCACCCGTTGTCTCGTTCACCTTCGCCTTTATCGACACATCGGTGTAGACGAATGGGGAAATCAACACACTGTCGTCGGCCACCTTTGTCACCGTCGTGTTGTAGGCTGGCACAAGACCTGATGTGCGTTTCGGCATCAGTGTTTTTGAGCCCACAAGCGATGCGATAGAAGCGGAAGCCGCCTTCCGAGGCGCACGCCACGGCCGTACATTTTGCTCGACCTTAGCGATAGCCCCAAGCTTGAACAGTTTGCTCTTGTCGAGCACCAGCGTACTGGTGTTCTCTGCTGCCGGAGCGAGTTGCACAGGTGCGTCGGTAAACGTCACCTCGCCACTCTTCGCAGGAGCCTCTTGAGCAAAAGCGTGACTGGCGTATGCTACACACACCAAACACAACAAGAAAAACAATTTCTTACTCATAGCTTGAATTTGTTAGGATTAATAATAAATAAACTTTGGAATATTGCTAATTAACAAAAATCAACTTTTCTCTTGCAAAAGTATATAATACTAAAACAAATCGCAACAATATTTCATAAAAAGTTCGATTTTCCTTCACTTTTATTTTTTATCAAAATCTACTGTGCTCATAAAACAATCGAATTTCAATGCCATATTTTGAGGATTGGCAGATAGTGGGGGTGTATGCAATCGTTTGCATTTGGAAAATAAGTTTTTTCAAAGGAAAGAGCGGAACATGTGGGATATTTATTCGTAAAATTGCAAAGTGATTATCATTTTCTCTGTGCGAGAAGGCGTTTTTGCATAGGTAGTTTTCACCCACCATTTACATTGACTGTATTTCATTTTTTTTCATAATAAACTTTAAACAATGAACAACTTATTTTCCCGTAAGGCTTTTGCCCTGCTCGCATTGATTTGCTTTGGCTTTGCTGCCATGCAAGCGGCTTTTGTGGGTGGCAGAACCGACTTTCGCGACGAAAGTATCTATTTCGTGATCACTACCCGATTCTATGATGGCGACCCTGGCAACAATGCCCAGTGCTGGGACGCACCAGCCTCGATGCACGGCGACCCTGCTTGGCGCGGCGACTTCAAGGGGCTTATCGAAAAGCTCGACTACATCAAGGCACTGGGGTTCACTGCTATTTGGGTGACACCTGTGGTGGAAAACGCTTCGGGCTTCGACTACCACGGCTATCACGCCAGCAATTTCAGCAAGGTGGACCATCGCTACGAGAGCGAGGACGTGAGTTTCCAGACCCTGATCAACGAGGCGCACAAGCGTGGAATGAAAATCGTGCTCGACATTGTGCTCAACCACACCGGTAACTTTGGCGAGGAAAACCTCTGCAAGCAGTTTTCCCGCGACTGGAGCGCCAACCAATATCTGATTGACGCGTGCATGACTCCTTTCACCCAAAAGGACGGTGGAAAACTCCCCGACGACTACACCGATCTGATTCCAGGAATGCAATACGACAGTCGATTGGCTCTGATGAAAAATACCGACAAACAGAATCACGACACGCACAACTATTGGCACCATTTCGGACAGTTTAACTGGGACGACAACACTCGCTGGTATGCGCAAATAGCCGGCGACTGCGTGGACCTCAACACCGAGAACCCAGCCACCGCCGAATATCTGATCAACTGCTACGGCTCGTTTATCAAAATGGGTGTTGACGGCTTCCGTATCGACACAGGCGGTCACATTCCACGCCTCACCTTCAATAAGATGTTTGTGCCCCGATTCCTCGACATTGCCGAGCAATACAAGCACATGCGTGGTGGCACTCCATTCTTTATGTACACCGAGGTGTGCGCACGCTTCCAAGGCAGCGTCACCTATCGTAACCAGCCTTGCCTTTCACCATATTTCTACACTTGGAAGGAAAACAAGGAATATGCATGGAACTACGATTCCACCTACTGGGACACCAAGGAAGTTTACGAGCAGACCAGCCTTGCTTCGCTCGACAATATCGCATCGTGCGAACAGCAGTATGCCGACAACAGCCACGAGACTGATTCCGCAATGCCAACCTCTGCCAACGCCTTGCTGAAGGGCAACGACTATCACACACCTGATGTGAGCATGGCTTCGGGACTGAGCATAATCGACTTCCCTTTGCACTACGCTTTCCACGACATCGCCAGCGTGTGGAACACAGCCATCGAAGGCGACAAATACTACAACGATGCCACCTATAATGTGGTGTATGTGGATTCTCACGACTACGGTCCTGGCCCTAACGATGGTCAGCGCTTCAACGAAGGAACAGCACAATGGGCTGAGAACCTCGACTTCATGTTCACTTTCCGTGGCATCCCTTGCCTCTACTACGGTAGCGAAATCGAGTTCCGCAAAGGCGCAGTTATCGACAAGGGTCCGACTTTGGCACTGAAGGAAACCGGCCGCGCCTACTATGGCGGCTACATCACTGGCGATGTGAGCGTGAACGACTTTGCCGATGTGGCAAATGCCAGCGGCAATGTGGCAGCCACACTCAACGCCCCACTCTCACGACACCTGCAACGCCTCAACAAAATCCGCGCCGCCGTGCCAGCATTGCGCAAGGGACAGTACAGCGTGGAGGGCTGCAAGGCAAGTGGCGGATATGCGTTCAAGCGCAGATACACCGATGATAATGTGGACAGTTATGTGCTGGTGAGCATCAACAGCGGCGCCACTTTCACCGGTGTGCTCAACGGCACCTACACCGACTGCGTCACCGGCGATGTGAAAACCGTGACCGACGGCACGCTCACCACCACCGCTTGCTCCGGACAGGGCAATATGCGTGTGTATGTGTTGAGCACCGACAAAACTCCAGCCCCAGGCAAGATTGGCGACGACGGTAAATTCCTCTTCACCACAAGTGCAGCCGCCGACCTCCCACAAGACTACGACGGACACGAGGAAGACCTCTCAACCAACGATGGCGAATCGAACGGCCACGGTGCTACAGGTGGAACTACCGACCCATCAACTCCGCTCCAACGCTACATCCCTGCTGTGGAGCAAGACGACAAGAGCGTGTTCTACGAAGCACCATTGAACGTGAATAAAATCACCGCATGGGTATGGAACACCACCGACAACTTCACTGGAAAAAAATGGCCAGGTAAGAGCATGGAACTGATGGGCGTGAATGCCGACAGCACTCGCAAAATCTTTAAATGGACCTACGAAGGCACACTCACCACTATGCCAAGTAGCGTAATCTTTGTGGTTGACGGCAAGCAATCCGACGACCTTGTGTATAAAAACCACGGATATTACATCGACGGCACTTGGAGCAAGGAAATCACCAACTATGTGGCTGGTGCTCCTACCGTGACCATCGACAAGGAGAGTGGCAAATATGAGGGCAGCGTCACCGTCACCCTTACAGCAAGTGTGCCCGATGCAGTGATTGTATATACCACCGATGGCACTGCACCCACCACTTCAAGCCCACAGGCAACGGGCAGCAAGCAACTCACATTCACCGACAACACCACACTCTCTGCCGGCATTCTGCACGAAGGCAAGGTGCGCAATGTGGTGAGTCGTGAATACATCTTCCACGAAGTGCAACCCACCACCGCCACCATCTATCTGAAAGACCCAATGGTGGCACCCAACTTGTGGAGCAATCTCTACTTCTACGCATGGGATGGCGGAATAGCCCTCACCGACGCATGGCCCGGTGTGGCAGTCACCGACACCGACACCAAAATGGTGAAAGGCGAGAAGTTCTACTATCGCACCTTCACCAAGCCCACGGCTGATTATGTGTTCAACATCATCTTCAACCAAGGCGATGGCGAGCACCAAAGTGTGGATATTACAAACCTGACCAAGGACACCTATTTTGAAATTTCGTCAACCACCAACAAATACACCGTGACCGACATCACCAGCCAATATGGTAGCGTTTTTGGTGATGTGAATGGCGACGGCAAGGTGGACGTGAGTGATGTCACAGCCCTCATCAACGCCGTTCTAAGCACTGGCACATACGATGAGCAGATGTGCGACCTCAACGGCGACGGCAATGTTGACGCAAGCGATGTAACCATCCTCATCACCCTGATTTCCAAATCATAAACGAGAAATATTTATCTGAAATAAAAGCCACTCGCCGCTTTATGGCGAGTGGCTTTTATTGTCGTTGGTCACCAATCCGTTTCTCGGTATGGTTGATATTCAATATGATACTACAATTATGGGTGGACGTGAAGTATCACATCCCTACCGGGTTTGGTTTTTCGCCGAAGGCGAGAGGTTTTTATCCTTTTGGCGATGCCACCGACCTCGTAAGAGGGCGGCGTTGGTGATGTGGTGTGGATGATTCAAGCCTCGGCTTGAAATCGGACATGCCACAGCGCTAACGATAGGTGCGAAGCACAGGCATCGCCAAAAGGCTGTTTTTTATGTTTTTGTTTCAGTCCCTCCAGTATTTATCCACAGAACCGTTACTGGAAATTTAGGCGGAGGCCGATGCTCCACATGCGGGGGGCACCCCAGTAGCCTCGGAAGGTGGCGAGGTCGTGCGATTTGCCGTCGATTCCTCGCTGAATGTAGAAGGCGTCGAACAGGTTGGTGCAGGTGGCGAAGATGTTCATCATCACGCCTTTCGCCACCATCGTGTTCCAGCCCACAGTGGCATCAAAGAGGTGGTACGATGGCAGTTTGTAGGCATCGCCATCTGTCTCCTTGGTGCGCGACGATGGCTCGAAGTCGGCATACATATCGGCATTGGCGTTCCACGACACCGATGCATACACATTGTCGGTCTTTCCCATGCCGCGCTTCAGCAGCCCCTTGATGGGAAGTGTGGCATTGAGTTCGGCACCATATTGGGTTTGCGGCGCGTCGCCCACGTGCAGGTTGTTGCAATACACCGCATATTCCTTCAGCGTGGCACCGCTGTAGCTGTCGTAGGTGATGCCTTTGCCGCCGCTTTTCCATTTCCACGAGGCCAGCATGGCGTAAGCCTTCACACGCAGCCAGTCAGTCAGGTTTTGGTGCGCGGTGAGTTCCACGCCCTTGTGCAGGGCGTTCAAACCGGTGATTTGGAATTTTTCCGCTGCCTCATTCGCGCGTTTGGCAATGTTGACAGTGAGCGTTTTGTTGCGCCACGAGGCGATGTAGGCCGACACTTCCATGCCGCCGCCATTCCACGCCGCGCGCACGCCCATTTCGCCGAGGGTGTTTTTCTCGTTGGTCACATTGTTGGTGATTGACAGGTCGCTCGATGCCAAATACACGCCAGCGTAAGGCAAGCGGCTGTTGAAACCAGCGTTGGCAAACACCGACAGCGCAGTGCTACGGCTGGGTGTAGCGTTAATAATGTGATACAGTGCGCCGCCTTTCACGCTCACACCCCAACCAGTGGCCCAGTTGCTCACGGCACCGGTCTGGTCGTTGTGCCGACGGTAGTTGCCGTTGAACACGGTGGCGCCCAAATGCAGATTCCATCGGTCGGTCACATATTTCCCCTGCACGAAAGCGGAAGTGTGATGCGTGGTGCGACCGTAGCGCGATCCGATATAGTCGCCCAAGCGGTAGGGTGCACCGTAATAGAGCAGATAATCGGCTCCCAAGAGGTCGAGCATCTTCATCTTCTGCCAAGTGTCGAAATACTGATACTGCACGCCGCCCAGCAGCGTAGTGGTTTCGGTCAACTTATATTCGCCCGACACTATCGCGCCAGCCTGCAAATGCCCCGAAAGGTAGTCGATCATCGCACACTGCCCGATACTGTTGCCGTCGGCGTCTTTGTTGGCGATGTTTTCTTGCATGATGGCGTTGAAATCGATATGCCCTGTGGCATCTTGGTGCGAAATGATGCTGCTGCCGCTGTTGGCGCTCACCGTAGAGCGTCCGCCACCGCTTGCAATCGCCACATACACAGAATTTTTCATCGAAAAGCGGTCGCCATTCTTCAAATGCTGAAGTGTGAAATAAGGCTTGAAATAGTGGTTGCGCCCGATGGAGTATTTTTCGCCATTCAGATAGCCCCAGTTCTTGGAATAGCCACGGCCGTAGGTGTTCACCTCCTCATACGAGAGTTCGGTGTTGCGCTGGTCGTGAGTTTCGGGCGAGCCGATGGCAGTGAACAGCAGCGTGTGGTCGGTGCCGAAATTCTTGCTCACCGAAAGCAGATACGACAGCGTGTTCACATTCGAGCACTCCACGAAGCCATTGCCGCGGGTGTAACTCACAAGAGCGTTGGCAGCCCAGCCATTCGCCAAGCGGCCAGTACTGTAGTTGAGCACGGTTTTCGTCAATCCCTGCTGCGTGGTCGAAACCGACACTTCCCCTGCAGGGCTGTGCGAAGCCGTTTTGGTGATAATGTTCACCAGTCCGCCCATCGCGCAGTCGGCAAGCATCGAATTGCCCATACCTTTCTGAATTTGAATGGCATAGGTGGCATCGGAAAGTCCCATCCAGTTGCTCCAGTACATCGATCCGGAGGTAAGCCCCTGAATTGGAATGCCATTAAGCATAATCGCCACATTGTCTTGCTTAAAGCCACGGATATTGAGCGACGCGTCGCCATAACTGCCAGAAGTGGAAGTGGCATACACGCCTGGCACACCCTGCATCACCTCCACATAATTGGGGGCGGTGGTGTGAATACGAAGACTTTGTGGTGTGATGGTGGTGAGATTGAGCGGAGTGACCTGCTCGTTAGCGAAGTTGGCACGGACCGACACTTCCTGGAGAGTGACCGTGGAATCGTGTTTCGCACTCAGTGAATTAGAGCCAGATGGCTCGCTCTCGCCTACGCCTCCTGCGTACACGAGTGGTGTGGACATCATCATGCCCAGCAAAAAGATGTTCTTTTTCATTGTTTCTTCTTCCATCCAGACTTTTACTGTCGGTACCGTAGTTGCAACGGTTCTGCCTTTCGGCTCGCGGACTTTACCGCCGGTCGGGAATCGCACCCTGCCCTGAAGATATGTTATTTTAAAAATCGCCTGCAAAGTTAATACATTCCCCCCATTCCCACAACCCCCTTCACCTTGCGAAAAGTTGCAAAAACAACTCCATAAATATGGAAAAAAGTTGCAAAAATACTGTGTAAACAGTGGAAAAAGTTGTAAAAACTATTTTGAAATAGTGGAAAAAAGTTGTATTTTTGCATCTAAACCTAAATAATATGCTCAAAAGAAAGATACATAACCACCTCATTGAGTGGAAAAACCGAGGCGACAAGAAGGCTCTCATCATCACAGGGGCCCGACAAGTGGGAAAAACAACTGCTATTCGGGAGTTTGCAAAAGAAAATTATACGCATTTTGTGGAAGTGAATTTTGTGAAGCATCCTGTGGCAAAACAAGCATTTGATGCCGACCTCGACACCAACACGATTGTCACTTATTTGTCAGCGATGGGTTTTGGACCTTTCATTGAAGGAAAAACGCTTGTGTTTTTTGACGAAATTCAAGAGTGCCCCAATGCTCGAACCGCCATAAAGTTTTTGGTGGAAGACAACCGATTCGACTACATCGAGTCGGGTTCATTGCTTGGCATCAACTATAAAGATGTCACTTCCTACCCTGTGGGTTTTGAGGAAGAAATCAGGCTTTATCCCCTCGACTTCGAGGAATTTTTGTGGGCTAAGGGCATCGGGGAAAATGTGGTGGAGGTGCTGCGAAAATGCTACAATCAGGAAAAGGCTGTGCCTGATTTTATACACAAGCAGATGAGCAAGGTATATCAAGAGTTTTTGGTGATTGGCGGAATGCCTGAAGTGGTGCAGAAGTATATCGACAACCCCGATATTTCTAATGCTTTCCGAGCGCAAAAATCAATCATCACCACTTACCGCGACGACATTTCGCATTATGCCGAAAAATCGGCGGTACTGGTGAAACGGGTGTTCGACGCAATGCCATCGCAACTTGGCAAACAAGACAAGCGATTTGTTCTTGCCGATATTGAGAAAGGCGCATCACTACGCAAATACGAAGCCCCCACACAATGGCTCATCGATGCTGGACTTGCCTACTATTCATTCAACACAAAGGCTTTTGAACTGCCTTTTGAATCAACAGAAAACAGGAAACTGTATAAACTGTATATGGTGGACACAGGTTTGCTATGCTCGCAAATGATTAACGAAATGCAATTTGAGGTGTTGAAAGGAAATATCGACATCAACGAAGGGGCGCTCACCGAGAACTTTGTGGCGTGCGCCTTATCCGCCAAAGGAAAATCACTGCATTACTACGACAAGAAAAGCAAGCAGGAACTGGATTTCATCATTCAAGAAAACAACAAAATCACAATCTTGGAAGTGAAGTCGGGCGACAACTACAAGAAGCACGCTTCTCTTGACGCTGCACTCAACAGTTTTTCCGACAGCATCGGTCGCGCTATCGTGTTGTGTAAAAATAATGTGGAGAAATCCGGCGATGTAACTTACATGCCTCTATATATGGCAATGTTCCTGTAGTATTGCTGTCCAGTAAAACTTTATCAAAATAATTTAGGGCTGATGCCTCGTGATGAAGTGTCAGCCCTAATTTATGTTGCTTGCAAAAAGTTTTACCGAACAGTAATAATTTGCAATATCCATTAGGAAAGCATCAAACCAAGTTATTCTGTGCGAAAGCACACAAGAAAGCCGACGGTTTTGATGCTTTTATTTTATTCTCATGAAATGCAAAAAACATCCATCCTTGTTGACTTTCCTTTTGAGTTCAATAACCAATCCCCCGTATTTGTCCAAAATGTTTACAAGGTGTTTTAATGCTGTTTATTTTTACACATTTCGTTTTTCCAGAATTTACAAGGTTTCATCCTATACCTTATTTCTTTGTAATAGTCGGTGGAGCCCAATTATCCAATGCCTTTAAATCGGGCAGATACATGCGCATGAAAAGATGGAAAGCCTTATTGCCTGTGGGCAACCAATAAGAGCCATCTTGAGGGGCGTTAGCCGACAATGTAACATCAAGCGACCCATCAGCATTGAGCTTGTATTCGCTACGGTCGGTAACATTATATCTATTGATAGGATTATCAATAAGATAGTTATCATCTCCATAGGCAGTTATCGACCAGAAACCGCCTTCCTCAACCGGAGGAAGTGAGCTGAAATGCAACGTGTAACTATTTGCACCATTAAGGGGCTCATTGTTAGAATCATAGTCGGCACGAGGATAAATAGCTATTTCATTGGTATTGGCACCAAGTCCCACCAGCGCCACAGCAGCACGGTAATCATAGGCGTTGCCAAAGTCGCCTATAGGTTCCTTAAAATAAGACCATATTCCTCCTATATTCCTCTTGTTTGTGGCTGCAATTGCTACGGCGTCTGCCTTGAAAGAAGCTTTTATTTTGGCAAACATCTCTGCTCCATTTTCAATTTGCTTCAGGTGAAGCCCCGGACCAACACCAAGTTTCTTCAGTCGATTTATTATCTCGGTATCAAAACTCAGAGGAGAGTTCTTTTCCATGAGTGAGTTTGCCTTGGCGAAATACTCCTCAAGCGGC
>ERZ857629.938-NODE-938-length-35818-cov-7.624416_pt1 | contig 35818 bp, 44 predicted proteins | sample MGYA00519700_ERZ857629 | MGnify/ENA primary metagenome ERZ857629 (study PRJEB31778, sample SAMEA3449351) | human gut metagenome | biome: human gut; feature: human-associated habitat; material: faeces | place: United Kingdom | collected 2010/2012 ... | reverse complement strand
AGATGCAAATTCTTTAATCGAATTTTATATTTGAAATGATGAATAATAAACTGAATTGTCTAGATTATATCACGAAAACGCCTAAAATTCAACCAATAGAGACAAGTATGGAACTTTCAAATAGTCGAAAGCCAATTTCCAATAGAGCATATAGAAAGCATTTTTAAAATCTCTTTGCATACATTTAAAAAAGAGGTATATGTATGATTATAGATGAATTTAAAAGTGATAGCACATTGATAAGATTTGATGATAGAGACATTGAAACTAAAGAAAATAATGAAGATATACTTAATATATTAGTAGGATTAATTATAAAAAAGATTTCAGAATATTCTTAAATAGATTTGTAATTTTATCTAACTTATGCTAAACTCACAGCCAGTAGATAAAATTAACAAAAGAAAGGGGGTATTTTGGAAAAAGTATATAATGCTTATTTAAGTGAAAAAATTAATGATAGTTTTGGCGGTTATGCTATATATTTAAGAAAATCAAGAGCAGATGCAGAAACAGAAGCTAGAGGAGAAGGGGAAACACTTGCTAGACACGAAAAAATGTTATTAGATTTAGCAGAAAAAATGGGGATAAAAATAGGCAAAATATACAGAGAGATAGTAAGTGGAGAAACGATTGAGGCTAGACCAGAAATTCAAAAATTATTATCTGATGTAAAAAAAGGTATGTGGAAAGGTGTACTTGTTGTTGAAGTAGAGAGATTGGCTCGTGGAGAGACTATGGATCAGGGAATTGTTGCAAAAGCATTTAAAATTTCAGATACTAAAATTATAACACCTATGAAAACATACGATCCAAATGATGAATTTGATGAAGAATATTTTGAATTTGGATTATTTATGTCTAGAAGAGAATATAAGACTATTAATAGAAGACTGCAAAGAGGAAGAGTTTCATCTGTTAATGAGGGAAAATATGTAGGTAGTGTTGCGCCATATGGTTATGAAAGGGTAAAAATAAAAGGTGATAAGGGATATACATTGAGAAAAAATTCGGAATCTAATACTGTAAAAATAATCTACGACTTATATGCTTATGAAGATTTATCATTACATGAAGTTGTTAGAAGAATTAACGAGATGGGACTAAAGCCTAGAAAAAATGATAAATGGTGTGTTGCAAGTGTAAAAGACATTTTGGCGAATCCAGTATATATAGGAAAGGTTAAATGGAATTGGAGAAAAGAAGTAAGAGTATATAAAAATGAAAAACTTATAAAAACTAGACCAAGAAATGATGAATATATACTAAAAGATGGTCTACACAAAGCAATAATAGATGATAGGACTTGGAAGATTGTCGAAGCAAAAAGAAGTTTAAATAAGTTGCCAATACCAAGAGTTAATACAGTACAGAATCCACTATGTGGTTTAGTATATTGTGCCAAATGCGGTAAAAAAATGAAAAGAAGACCATATACTGATAGAAGTAAAGAACCTACAATATACTGTGACAATCCTAAATGTGATAATATAAGTTCAAAATTACATTTTGTTGAAGAAAAAGTTATTGAAGGGTTGAGAAAATGGTTAGAGCATTATCAATTGGATTATAAGGAACATATAGAAAAAATCAACTGCAGTAGAATAGAATCGATCGAAGATACAATAAAATCTCTACAAGAAGAAGTAAAAAAAGAAAATGATAAATTATTAAATATTTTTAATTTTCTTGAAGATGGAACTTATACAAAAGAAATGTTTAAGTCGAGAAGTGAATCTGTATCACAAAATGTAGCTAGATTAAATAATTCTATCGAAGAATATGAAGCAAGGTTAGAACAAGAAAAAATTGTTGATAAGGAAAAAGCTGTTTTAGTACCCAAAATTGAGAATTTATTAGATGTATATAATCTTTTAAAAACACCAGAAGAAAAAAACGAGTTACTAAAAACAGTAATAACACAAGTTACATATTTAAAAACAGAAAAGGCAATAAAAAAGAATTCAGATCCTACAAATTTTATCATAAATCTATATCCAAAGATAAATAAAGCTAATGTTTGATTTTTACATAAAAACACATAATTTATATAAAAGGTATTGAAGAATAAAAGAAGAAAATTATTTTTTTTACCCATCAAGCGACCTCTTTATGGGCGAACGAATTAGCGCATTTAGAAATGGTTGGTAGTTTAGTGCATCAATTGACAGAAGGCGTAACCATAGAAGAATTAGAAAAAGCAGGACTTAGTGCATATTATACAGATCATGGGGTGGGTTTGGAATATATCCAAATAAGAATTTAAATAAATTTGATTTAAAAATTAAAATAATTGTTAAAATAATTATGTAATTTCAAGATACGATTAAAATCTTGTTTACTATTAAGAATATTAAAAATATAAATTGTATCAGTATTTTCTGATATATAATACATAATTCTATATCCAGAATGTCGTGAACTTTTGTATATAATTTCTCTAAAACGCTTGTCCGACATTTCTGGAATATATCTGCCAATATATGGCGAATCTTCTAAATCATGAATGCGAAAGAGAATGTTTTTATTCGTTTCAATGGCATTTCTTAGTGAATACTGATAATTATAATAATTAATATCAATAAGTGACTGCTTAGCCAAATCGTTTACTACTACGTTCATATAATGCCTCCATTTCTTTTTCAAGTTCTACTAAAGTTATAGTTCTTCCGTTTTTTATATCATCTGCACTTTTAGCAAGTCCTATAAAAACATATAAATCATATAATGAACCATAAAATGTACCGTCATCAGTTGGAGCTTTCTTTAGAAGTTCACTAATTTTTTCCATAGAAATATCTTCCTTTATACTCATAATAATCACAATCCTTTCTTTAATTAAATTTTCTTTCCAATTAATGACCTTATACATTCTTTGTCATTTTCGGATAAATCATCAACACCATAAGTGTCAACATATTTTTGAGTTACTTCTTGCAAAATTTCTTTCGTACTTTTTTTCAAAACTTCTTCATCAATATTGTATGGTAAAGATTCGATAACATTAACGAATTTTTCTCTTATTGGTGACATATTTAAAACTCCTTTCATTAAAATTTATTAATAGTATACCATAATTTAAATTAAATTACTATGCTTTTTATGTGAATAGCTTGTAAAATTTATACAATATACTAAAAATTCCAACGAATAATAATATCTTGTGTTTTTGTTTTCCTGTCTTTTTTTCCAATCTCAATATAGTCTATAAAGCTATTGACAATATCATAATTAAGCTCTTTAAAATCTTTAAAGTGATTAATTATTTTTTCTTTTTGTTCTTTTATAAATTTACTGTTTAATTCTTTTTCTTTTAAATTAGATAAATCATTTTCAAGTTTTGTTAGTTCTTTTTGTTTTGCTGATTTATCAGATAGGAAAGATGAGTTTAGATCTTCAAATACTTCTTCTGGAACTTTGCCACTTACTTTATTTAAGTAAAGTTCTTTTATTGCATTGTTGATATCTTTCATTTCTTTTGAAAGTAATTCAACCTTGTTTTGTAATAATTTGGCTTTGTTTAAATTATCATTTGAAACAAATAAATCATCAGATATATTATCAAAATTATAAAATGCTAAAATCTTTTCTCTAATCTTTTCAGTAACAAGATTTTTAAGGTTTTCATAGCCAATAGAATGGGGAGTGCAAGTTCCATAGAGTTTTTTAGAGCCTTTACAAGAAAAATAAACGTAACCTCTATCATTTCTGCATTTATAAAGTTTTGTACCACAATCTAAACATACAAGCTTATTAGTAAATAGATGAACTTCACCATTTTTACATCTTCTTGTTTTACTTTTAAAAATCTCTTGAACTTTATAAAATTGCTCTCTAGTAATGATAGGTTCGTGAGTGTTCTCTACAATAATCCATTCTGATTTAGGTTGATTTTTCATTTGCTTAGATTTATAGCTAACTTTTTTATTATAGCCTTGTACTAAATTACCAATATAAACTTCATTTTTTAAAATTTTACTAACTGTAGATTCACACCAATAATCAATATTCTTACCTTGATTTTTAAAATTAATTCCTTGTGATTGTTTATATTTAGTAGGTGTTAAAATACCCTTATCATTCAATATTTGAGCAATTTTAGTAATACCGTTTCCTTGTTCATATAGATTAAATATTAATCTAATTACATCGCTGGCTTCTTCATCTATAACAAGTTTATTTTTGCTTTCTGGGTTTCTTTTATAGCCATAACATACAAAAGAGCCAATATGTAATCCTTGCTGTCTTTTACTATCAAATGTTCTTCTAATATTTTCAGATAAATCTTCTAAATACCACTCATTAACTAAACCATTAATTTGTCTTGATTTTTTGTTTCCTTTATCTAATGTATCAACATGATCTACAAGGCTAACAAATCTAACATTCCACTCTACAAACTTATTATGAAGATATTTCTCAACCATTTCCATATCACGAGTAAATCTACTTTGTGTTTTACAAAGTACAATATCAAATTTATGATTTTTAGCATCTTCTAATAATTTATTAAATTCAGGTCTTTCACTGTCAATTCCAGAATAATCCTCATCACAGTAAATGTTATAAATATCCCAACTCCTTTCTATTGCATAGTTAATTAGCATAGATTTTTGATTTTGCATACTTTCGCTTTCATCGTTTTCATGAAGCTTGTCATCATCCTCACGAGAAAGCCTACAATAAATTGCTACTCTCATAAGTTTACCCTCCAATCGGTAAACTACTCATTTTGTACAATCTCATTATACAATAACAAGTAGTTTTAATTAAGGCTCTTTGCAAATTCATTTACAATTAATTTATTGACAATATTATTTATAAATTTTGTAATATCATCTATATTGTCATATTTATTCTTTTCAATAACATTAAAATTTACTTTCTCACACATGATATAATCCTCCCATGATATTAATTTATATTCAAAAAGGCTTGTATTCGTGCAAAAATACCATTTATTGTAGGATAACTGTATTTGTCAAGTGAAAAATGGTCCAATTTATAATTGAAAAACGGACCACTTTTAGTTTATCAAAAACAATAAATAATGCCGACAAAAAATGTAAGCATAAAATTACTTGTACAAAATAAGTAGTTACATATATATTTTCTTTTAGGATAGTTTACAAACACACACCACATGGAATAGATGTATATCCAGTATCTGCTGCTGGAAATCCATGGACTGCAAGCTATATTGCAGCAAAAGGAGATCCAATTGCTAACCTTCAAGAAGATTTAGCGGCAGAACAGAAAGCTAGGGCAACTTATGAAAAGCTAATAGATCTTTCAAAAGATGATCCGGATGTTGTTGATGTTCTTAGATTTTTACGTCAAAGAGAAGTAGTGCACTTCCAAAGATTTGGAGAGGCGCTTCGAGGAGTGCAGGATAAACTTGCAGAAAAGAAGTTTTATATGGCAAGTTGTAATAAACAAATGTGTAATAGTAATGATGATAACACCTAATAATAATTGAACTTAAAGAATACTATAGATAAAAATAAATTGACATGAAATTTAAATAGTGTTATAAATATATGCAATGGTAAAAAGTTGCATATATTTTGTTTATTAAGAAGAGAATAATTCAAGGAGAAGAATAAGAAATAAATGGAAGAATTAAAGAAATGCGTAATATGTCCTCATAATTGCAATGTGAATAGATTAGAAGGAAAGATTGGAAGGTGCAAGTGTAAAGACAAAATTAAACTAGCATTAGTATCAACACATAATTACGAAGAACCTTGTATATCAGGAAATAATGGCTCAGGAACAATATTTTTTTCTAACTGTAATTTGAATTGCATGTATTGCCAAAATTATGAAATAAGTCAATTGGGCAAAGGAAGAGAAATATCTATAGAAGAATTAGCAAATATTTTTAATGAACAACAGCAAAGGAAAGTGAATAACATTAATTTAGTTACTCCAACAATGTATGCATTTCAAATAATAGAAGCAATTAAAATAGCAAGAAAGAATGGACTTTCAATACCAATTATATATAACACAAATGGATATGAAAAAGTTGAAACATTAAAAGCTTTAGATGGATACATAGACATATATTTGCCAGATTTAAAATATTATTCAAATGAACTCTCAAAAAAGTATTCTAAGGTGGATAATTATTTTGATATAGCAACAGAAGCAATAAAAGAAATGTATAGACAAGTTGGCAAACCTAAATTTAATAAAGATGGTATAATACAAAAAGGTGTAATTATAAGACATTTGGTTTTACCAAATCATATTCAAAACAGCAAAAATATTTTAAAATGGATAAAGCAAAATATGCCAAAAGACATATATGTTAGTGTAATGGCTCAGTATTTTCCAACATATAAAGCCAAAGAAGACAATTATATAAACAGAAAGCTTACAAAAAATGAGTATAAAGAAATAGAAAATTATTTGTATACACTAGAACTTCAAAATGGATACATACAAGAATTAGGAGAACATGAAGAAGAATATGTTCCAAAGTTTGATTTTTAATTGAAAGAATGATATAAATAACATATATTTATTATCAATATGAAATGTAATAATATAAGGAGCAATAAAATATGAAGAAAAAAGTATTAGCCTCAACTAAACTAGGATATGAATTGCCAATTGAGCAAGCTATAGAATTTTCAGGATTAGAAGCGGGAATGTGCTATATGCCGGATAATGTAGATGCTCTTTTTTCTGAAGATAAAGAAAAAACAATAAAAAGAGCGCAAGGAACAATGACATCTGGGCATCATAGCGTATTCGGACATGTGAAGTATAATTTTGCCTTTGAGGAGATTCCTAAAATTTTAGCAATGGTTTTAAACAATGAAAAAGTATACGATACATCTGAAAAATCAGCTAGATATACCAAAATGAAAGCATCAGAGGAAGAAGAAGCATTATATGAAAAGTGGATAAAAATTTATTCTAACGAAATAGAAAAAATATATCCAAAAGTAAAGATAGCAGAAAAGACAGAACAGCAACTGGAAAAGGAAATAAAAAATAGAAATACAGCAATAAGAAAAAAGGCTCAGGAAAATGCCAGATATTTAATATCTGTGTTCACACCAGCAACTACAATGGGACATACTATAGATATTAGACAATTTAGCTATATATTGCACTGGATGGACGATTTTTGTAGGAAAGAGCAAAATTCAAAATTTAATGTAATGCTAAAGCAAGTTTTTAAAGAATTTGAAGAATTATGTGAAAAATATAAAATAGAAAGAGTAAATACAGAAGTAAAGCAACGAGGACTTTCGTTGTTTGCAAAAAGAGAAAGAGAAGAAGAGTGGGGCGAAAATTATTCTACTAATTATTTAGCAAGCTTTGCGGAGGTCGCACAAGCGCAAAGGCATAGAACAATATATTATGAAATTACATTATTAGATGAGCCACAATATTATATTCCTTTAATTATAAAGGATACTGAACTGGAGAAAGAATGGTTAAAAGATATATCATCTTTAGCTAATAGATTTCCACAAGGAATGCTTGTAAAAGTAAATGAGAGAGGAACTGTAGAAAATTTTATTCTAAAATGTAAAGAAAGATTATGCGGAGAAGCACAATTGGAAATAGAATTACAAACTAATGAAACACTACATAAATACTTAGAAAATACAAAAGAAAGTAAACCGATAATATATAATTACTTGTTGCCATATGCAAAAGGTGTAAGATGTACTTTTCCAGGTTTTAAATGTACTAAACCATGTATATGGGGTGCAAAAGAAGCTTTACAGAGAAAATTTTAGCAACAGATAAATTAAATATAGAGAATTTCAAAATAGAAATTCTCTATATTTTTATACCTTCAAGTTCGTGCTCATATTTTTTATAATTAGGACAATACTTTTCAATTATATTCCAAAAACCTTTACTGTGAGTTTTATATTTTAAATGACAGAATTCGTGTATTACTATATAATCTATAATTTCAGACCTATATCTTGCTATACAAGGGCTAAAGGAAATACATCTATCATCAAAAGAAAATTTAGCAATAGTATTACCTAAGTCTTCAATGCAATAATCTTCTGGAGCAATGCCTAACAATAACCTAGCTTTTTCCATAGATTTTTCTAATTCATTACAGCAAACTTTGAAATATAACTTTTCCATTAATATTCTCAAGATATCAGAATCTTCAAGTTTTTTATATTTAGCAGGTAAAATAACCTCGACTTTACCATTGATTAAATTGATTGTTGGTGTAATATGGTTTTTATAAAGGATGCAAATATGGTAATCATTTCCTAGTAATTTAATAACACCTTTGTCTGAAAAAGAATTGCGATTCTTATTATACTCTTCAATTTTGGAAATAATCCATTGCCTTTTTTCAATTATAACTTCTTGAATATGTCGTCTAGAAACATACCAAGGAGCGTTAACAATAACCTCATTACCATCTACGCAAATACATAAAGCGCCAGACATAGCTTTGTTCACAGTATATGGAATTACGTTATTTTTAAATTTTAAAATACTCATAAGAATTACCTCCAAACGAAAATGATTTCTCAAAAACTTTGTTCGATTATGATTATACAAAACATTGTTCGGTTTGTCAATAACTTTTTAAAAAAAATATTAGGACAATTAGGGACAGTCCCAAAATGTTTCATTTGCACATTTGGGGACTGCCCCTAATTGTTCTTTTTAGATTTTTGAGGTTAAAAGTATTGACAAATTGATAAAAATAGTGTAAAGTATAATAGCATTACAAATTGAGGGAGTGATTTATTGGAAAAGAAGGTTCAAATAAGTATGCTATTACAAATATATGGTGCAATGCTTACGGAAAAACAATATGGACTTTTAGATGATTATTACAATAACGATTTGTCACTTTCGGAAATTGCTGAAAACTATGATATAACAAGGCAGGCAGTAAGAGACATTATAAAAAAGGGGGAAAATAAACTTTTCGAATTGGAAGAAAAGCTTTCGGTTATGGATAGAATGTTAAAACAAGATAAGAAGATTCAACAGATTTTAGAAGAGCTTTGTAAAATACAAAATAGTTCATCTGATAAAAAAATTGAGAAAATTCTTAATAATGTTACAAAAGAATTAAGTTTAATGCGAATATAATGCAAAGGAGAGTTATTAATGGCTTTTGAAGGTTTAAGTTCTAAATTACAAGCTATAACAAATAAATTAAGAGGTAAAACAAGGATTACAGAATCTGATTTAAAAGAAATGTTAAGAGAAGTAAAGCTTGCTTTACTTGAAGCAGACGTTAATTATATGATTGTAAAAGAATTTATAGGAACTATACAGGAAAAGGCTTTAGGGCAAGATGTATTAAAGTCATTAACCCCAGGACAACAGGTTGTTAAAATCGTAAAAGACGAATTAATAGAACTATTAGGAGGAACAGAGAGCAAAATTAATTTCACTCCAAATCCACCAACAATAATAATGCTTGTGGGATTACAAGGCTCAGGAAAGACAACAACAGCTGGAAAACTGGCAAATATTTTACGAAAGCAAGGGAAAAAACCATTGCTTGTTGCTTGTGATGTATATAGGCCAGCAGCGATAAAACAACTTCAAGTAGTTGGAGCACAGCTAAATATTCCGGTATTTGCAAATGAAAATTCGAAAGATGTAGTACACATAGCTAAACAAGCGTTGAATGTGGCAATTAGTAAATTAAATGATGTAATAATACTAGATACTGCAGGACGTTTACATATTGACCAAGAGTTAATGAATGAATTGAAGAATGTAAAATCAAATGTAAAACCACATGAAATATTATTAGTAGTCGATAGCATGACAGGACAAGATGCTGTGAATGTTGCAACAGCGTTTAATGAGCAATTGGGAATTGATGGAGTAATACTTACTAAATTAGATGGTGATACTCGTGGTGGAGCTGCAATTTCAGTTAAAAAAGTTACTAACAGACCTATAAAATTTGTAGCTACAGGAGAAAAATTAAGTGATATAGAAGTGTTTCATCCAGATAGAATGGCACAAAGAATCTTGGGAATGGGAGATGTTCTGTCTGTTATAGAAAAGGCAGAAGAGGCATTTGATATTGAAGAAGCAGAAAAAATAGAAAAGCAATTGAAAAAGAAAGAATTAGACTTAGATGATTATTTAATTCAATTAAGACAGATAAAAAAAATGGGTTCTTTTTCATCCTTATTAAAAATGATACCGGGAATGAATCAACTTAAAGATATAAAAGTTGATGATAAAGAATTTGAAAAAATAGAATCAATTATATGTTCTATGACAAAAGCAGAGAGAAAGAATCCTAGAATTTTAAATGGAAGCAGAAGACTAAGAATTGCAAAAGGTAGTGGTACTACAGTACAGGAAATAAACAAATTTATGAATTCCTTTGAAATGACACAAAAGATGATGAAAAAAATGCAATCTAACAAAGGCGGAATGAAAAATATGTTAAAAAATATGGACATAGATTCATTAAAAAATATAAAAATGTAGGAGACTGTTATTGTGAGTATAAAGATAGTATCAGAAAGAACAAAAGCAGAAAAAGAATGGGAAAAAAGAAAAATAGAAATAGAAGAAATGCTAGAAAATGCAATAATAGAAATTTGCTATTTTTTTGAGGGTACTGGAACAAATGTAGGAGAGCGCTTAATTGAGTTAGTACATTACTGTGCTCAAAAGCTAATGCAGAAAGATATAAAAGATGAGGAAAAGGCTAATTTTGAAAAATACTTAAAGGAGCCAATAGAAGAAGGATTAAAGTATATGATATGCGAATACTGCAATGATGATAGAGCAAATCTCAAAAAAAATAATAGAAAATATATAGAATATTTTTTAGGCATGTCAATGATATTAAATGAAACTAAGGAAATAAACAAAAAAGCTCCAAAACTATTACCATACTATAAGAACTTGGAAAGGCAATATAAACAAGCAATACTACAAATGAATCCAAATCATCAAAAAAGAATAAAACAAATGGAAAGAGCATTAGGACTTATAGAACCAAGTAACGATGAAAGAACAGAGGGAAAAGTAATAGAAATAATAAAAAGAAATGATAGGGAAAAATAAATAAGTATTTAATTTTTTAGATTTATATAAATAAAAGCATTTTGAAAGGGGTGAATTACATGGTAAAAATAAGATTACAAAGACAAGGTGCAAAAAAAGCTCCATTTTATCACATCGTTGTTGCGGATTCTAGATGTCCAAGAGATGGAAAAATAATAGAAAAAATAGGAACCTATAATCCTATGACAGAACCATCTACAATAGTATTAGACAAAGAAAAAGTAGAACAATGGATAAAAAACGGTGCAAAACCAACAGATTCTGTTAAGGCTTTGATAGAAAAAGCTAAATAGAAAAAAGGAGAATTTAATTATGAAAGAAATTCTAGAAACTATAGTACTTAACATTGTGGAAAATAAGAATAATGTTGAAGTACTAGAAAAAATAGAAGAAACCGCTATAGTATATGAAGTAAAAGTTGAAAAAGAAGATATGGGTAAAATTATAGGTAAGCAAGGAAAAGTTGCTCAGGCTATAAGGACACTTATAAAATCTATTGGTGCAAAAGAAAAGAAAAAAATAGTGGTTAAATTTGTTGAGTAAGAGGAAATGCTAATGCAAAAATATTTTGAAGTTGGTCAAATAGTAAATACATTTGGAATAAATGGAACTGTAAAGGTAAAACCTTTTACAGATGAAATTGAAAGATTTGAAGAATTGAAGAATGTATTAATTGACAAAAATAATAAACTTATTAAATGTGAAATAGAAAATGTGAAATATCAAAAGCAAATGGTTTTGCTTAAATTTAAAGGATTAGACAACATAAATCAAGTAGAACAATATAAAGGGTGTTACCTAAAAATAGAAAGAAAATATGCAAAAAAATTGCCAGAGGGAACATATTTTATAGCAGATTTAATAGGGCTAAATGTATTTACAGAGGATGGCAAACTTCTAGGATATTTGGAAGACATATACAATGCAGGAAGTAGCGACATTTATGTTGTGAAAACAGAATTGGGCAAGCAGGTACTTTTACCATCAATAAAAGAGGTAATAAAGCAAGTAGATTTAGAAAATGAGAAGATAATAGTTCATTTACTTAAGGGTTTAGTGGAGGATTAAATGAAATTTGATGTACTTACTCTTTTTCCGGAAATGTTTGATGGACTAACTAAAAGCATAATTGGAAAAGCAAGAGAAAGAAAATTAATTGACATTAATTTAATAAACATTAGGGATTTTTCTACTGATAAGCATAAAAAGGTAGATGATACTCCATATGGTGGAGGCGCAGGAATGGTTATAAGACCAGATGTTGTATATAGTGCATATTTATCAGTAAAGGATAAAAACGCTAAAGTAATATATTTATCACCTCAGGGAAAAACTTTAAATCAAACTAAAGTAGAAGAACTATCAAAGGAAAAACATTTAATTTTACTATGCGGACATTACGAAGGAATTGATCAAAGAATATTAGACGAAATTGTAGATGAGGAAATATCCATAGGAGACTATGTTTTGACAGGCGGAGAAATACCAGCAATGGTGTTAATTGATTCTGTAAGTAGATATATAGATGGAGTTATAAATAAGAACTCAATTTCAGAAGAAACATTTGCAAATGGACTTCTGGAATATCCACAATATACAAGACCAGAAATATTTTTAGGAAAAAAAGTTCCAGATGTTTTATTATCAGGACATCACGAAAATATAAAGAAGTGGAGAAACCAAGTTTCTTTACAAATAACTAAAAATAAAAGACCAGATTTATTAAAAAAGGAAGGAGGATATCAATAATGGATATCATAAAATCAGTAGAACACGAACAATTGAAAAATAAGATACCAGAACTTAGAGTTGGAAATACTGTAAGAGTACACCAAAGGATAAAAGAAGGAAACAGAGAAAGAGTTCAAGTATTTGAAGGAATTATAATAAAAAAACAGGGTGGAGGAGTAAATGCTACATTTACTGTAAGAAAAATTGCTTATGGAGTAGGTGTAGAAAAAACATTTATGGTTCATTCTCCAATGGTAGAAAAAGTAGAAGTAGTAAGAGTAGGTAAAGCAAGAAGAGCAAAACTATATTACCTAAGAGATAGAGTTGGAAAAGCAGCTAAGACAAAAGAAAATATAGGTGCAAGAATAGAAAACAAAGAAATAATAATAAAAGAAGAAGTTATAGAAGAACCTATATCTGAAGAAGCAACAGTATCTGTTGAAAATGCAGCAGAAGAAGCACCAGCTGTAACAACAGAAACTACAGTTGTAGAAGAAGTTGTTGATACAGTAAAAGAAGAAAATGTTGAAACAGTAAAAGAAGAAAATAAATAAGAAAAGTTACTTCGTCATATGTACGTTGGGTTAACTTAATAATGAAAATAGAATTTGTCTTGAGACAAATTCTATTTTAGCATTATATGGAAAATTATTTTACTATTTCATTTGTTAAAATATTTACTGCTATTAAGTGCGTACTTTTTTAATTTTTCATAGGCTAAGTAATTAATACTTCCTGCAGGAAAATTATCATTTTCATCCTTTTTTCCGGCAGGTACGCCAGTTAAGATTTCTATACCTTCATCTATTGTAGATACAGCATATATATGAAATTTTCCATCTTTGACTGCTTGTACTATTTCGTCTGATAAATTCAAATTTTTTACATTTTGTTTAGGAATTAATACTCCGTGAGAACCAGTTAAACCACGCATTTTGCAAATTTGGAAAAAGCCTTCTATTTTGTCATTTACACCACCTACTGGCTGAATTTCGCCTTTTTGATTTACAGAGCCAGTAACAGCTATAGATTGGTTAATAGGTATTTCAGAAAGACTTGATAAAATTGCATAAAGTTCTGTACTAGAAGCGCTGTCGCCATCAACTCCATTATACAATTGTTCAAAACATATACTAGCATTTAATGACAATGGTATATTTTGGGCAAAGGTTTGACCTAAGTAACCATTTAAAATAAGTATACCTTTTGAATGAGTTGCCCCAGAGAGTTCGACTTCTCTTTCAATATTTATGATTCCACCTTTTCCTATATATGTGTTGGCGGTTATTTTTACTGGTTTACCGAAAGAATAATCACCAATATTCATAATTGTGAGTCCATTTATTTGACCAACAGCATAAGAGTCTGTATTAATTAGCAAAGTACAATCTTTTATCATTTCTAAATATCTAGAGTCATATTTTTTTATTCTTTCAGCTCTTTCTTTTAATGCCATATCAACATATTTGCCGGTAACAATTTTGGATTTATCTAGTTTAGCCCATGTAGCTGCTTCGCCAACTATTTCTGCCAAATCATTAAATTTAGTAGACAATTTGGTTTGGTCATCAGCAAGTTTAGATGCATATTCTACAATTTTTGCCACAGCAGATTTATCTAATGGAGATAATTCTTCTTGGTCACAAAAGCCTTTTACAAATCTTGCTAACTTGTTCATATTTTCCACTGTTTTAGGAGCATCGTCTTCAAATTCTACCTTTATTTTAAACAATTTTCTAAAATCCGAATCCATTGATAAAAGAGTTTGATAAATATTTTCATCTCCTATCAATAAAACTTTTAAATCTAATGGAATAGGCTCTGGCTTTAGTGAAATTATAACCATGGAAGAACGAGCATCTGCAGTATTTTCTATTCCAATCTCTTTTGTCCTTAATACTTTTTTTAATGCTTCATAACACAAATTATTTGATAAAATATCATTAGCTTGAAATATAATATATCCACCATTTGCCTTATGAAGTAGCCCAGGCTTTAGCATTGTGAAATCAGTTTTTAATGCACCAAAATAGTTTTCATATTCTAATTTGCCGAAGATATTGTGATAAGAATAGTTTGAGTCCATTATAACAGGAGCTCCTTCTAGTGTGCTATTATCAATAAAAAGATTAACTCTATAATTAAGCCAAGGTTTAATTATGTCCTGTTTTACTGGTTGAATGGTCTTTCCGCCTTCAGAGATTTTATCTTCTGAAATGAAGTGTTCAATATTTTTTAAAATGTCTTTCTTAATATCATCTAAAAATTTATTTATTTTTTTATTTCTTTTGTATTTGGATTTTATATAATTTATGTGAGTATTTACAGTCAATAGAGCAACATTAGACTGCCATTCTTGGATTTTCTTCTCGGAATCTCTTTCTATAGATTTTATTTCAACAATTGCATCCATAATATGTTCTTGAACAATTGTAGACTTATTTTCATATTCCTGTTTGATTTGATCGTCCAATTTATCAAACTCATCTTCTGCAATAGCTTTTCCGTTCATAATAGGCATCATATATATACCATTTTGCGAAGATTTAACTTGAAATCCATATTCAGAAGATTTTTTATTTAATTTTTCCATTAAGACACTTCTTTTGTCCTCGAATTCTTGCTTTATTATTTTTTTCTCTTTTTCAAATTCTTCATTATTAAAGGTAGTTTTAATATCAACTTTAATATCAGTAATAAATCTGTTCATAGTGTCTTGAAAGTCTTTTCCATTTCCAGCAGGCAAAGAAACAGCAATAGGCTCATTTGGATTGTCAAAGTTATAAATGTAGCACCAGTCACAAGGAGTTTTCTTTTTTTTGCAAATTGTTTCTAAATAATTTTTAGAATACATTGTTTTTCCAACGCCACTAGGACCCTCTAAATATAGGTTATATCCTTTAACATCAACATTCAAACCAAATTCTAATGCTCTTATGCCACGATCCTGACCTATTCCGGTATGAATAGGTTCAACATCATCAGTTGTTTCAAATTTGAAAATGCTAGGATCACAAACTGATTTTAAATTTTTATAACTTAATTCATTTTTTTTCATTAGTTTTTCACTCCTTCTTTAAATATAATGACATTAAGATGGCATTATCTGTGTTATTATAATATTTCTTTCTTAAGCCAACTTGTTTAAAATTATATTTTTTATATAATGCTATTGCAGAAGTATTATTTTCATTTACTTCTAAGGTAATAGAACCGTCTTTTTGAGAAATTGCAAAATTTATTAAAAACTCTAGTAGAGCAGAACCAATACCACATCTACGTAAATCTTTTCTTACAGCAATATTCATAATATTTAATTCATCGATAATTCTTAAGGCACCAATAAATCCTAAAATATCACAATTGTTTGTTGCAATAAAATATATGGTATTAATATCAGATTTAGAGAGTTCAGAACGTAGAGTATTAATATTCCAAAAATCATCAAAATTTTCTAAGCCTATAGAATTAATTTTTTCTAAATCATCTAAAGACATTTTTCTTACAAAAATGTTAGACATTTTCAGGATTTTTAATAGACCTTTCTGCTTGACATGCTCGAAGATATGTAGGAACAAGTGAGTTAGAATCCCCAAATTCACCATGGTTATATTTATTATAGGCAGCTTTGGCAATACTTATACTATTTGCCAAGTTTTTAGTATCTTCTGCAAAAGTAATATTATTGAATTTATTAGATAATTTAGAAACAATTAAATTTTTATATAAATAAGCCCCATCACCGATGAAACTTATAGAACTGTAATTTGTTTGCAAAGTGTCTATATATGTAATTACATTTTCTATATTATCAGAAGATAATATAAAAGTATTTTTTAATTCGTTATTTTCAAACTCAAATAATCCGTAATAAACATTATTATTTTTTGCATCTATTAATGAACAAATAAGACCACTAGAGCCTAAATTATAGGCTAATCCCTCTAACGAAGTAACTCCAACAACAGGAATTTTTTTTACATCAGAGAAGGCTTTTGCTGTGGCAATTCCAATTCTTATACCTGTAAAAGAGCCTGGGCCTTTCGCACAAGCAATTAAATTTATATCATTTAGAGTAAGATTAACTGATTCAAAAGCTTTTTGAATCATAGGCATCAACTTTTGAGAATGTGTTCTTTCGTCATCATTATTTAATTCAATTAGAACATTATTATCTTCATAAATACAAACAGTGCATATTTTAGAAGAAGTATCAATACTTAATATTTTCAAATTTGTAACCTTCTTTATAATTTTATATTTTCAGCATTTTCTATTATTATTTTTCTTTGATTCTCATTTTCAAAATCTTTGTTAATTGTAATTTTTATATGATTAGCAGGCAATATGCTTTCTATCAATTCACCCCACTCAATAATACAAATTCCCTTGGAAAAGTATTCTTCTCCACCTATAGCATAGAATTCGTCAACATCTGCTAGTCTATAGACGTCAAAATGATATATAGGTATGGTGCTATTAGTATATTCGTTAACAATTGTAAATGTGGGACTTGAGATTTCATTTTCTAAGTTGAAGTATTTTAGTATTCCTTGAGTAAATTTCGTTTTCCCAGCACCCAAGTCACCAGATAGGACAATAATATCTCCAATCTTTAAATTAGCTGCTAGTCTTGTAGCAAAATTTATAGTATCTTGTTCATTTTTAGAAATATATTCTTTTTGCATAAAACCACCTTATTTAAGTACAAAATTCTATTCATATTTTATATTAAAACAGAGGTTTTGTAAAGCAAAAAAACAAATTTATTTATAAAAACTGTGATATATGTAATAAATATAAAACTAATAAATGAATAGGGTAAAAGAAATATAATAAGTATTTTATTTTATGTCCTTGCTGTTTATTATATAAACAGATAAAAATAATGGGTGATATAGTACAGCAACATAATATTAAATACATATAATTAGAATTTGCTAAATATAAAATACCGTATTTAATTATACAAACAACGAGGTAAGTACCAATCATTGCTATTTTGTTATTTTTAAATAAATAAAATAAAAATATGACAGCAATCCCAAATAATCCGTAATCTGATTTTAAAAATTCAGCAATAAAACCGATAAATAATACTATTGATATACCTAAAACAAATTTTAAAAAATTATTTAGTTTAACATTTGAAGTAATATAAAAGCTGTTAATAATTTTATCATAAATGTAAATTGAAAATAAACCTAGAAATAATGTAAAAAAAACATTCAACTTGTAAATGTTATTACTAAATATAGACAAGAAAAGCATAAAAGGAATTTGTGAAAATATAGCAAATAAAAGCAAACGAGCAAAATATTTTTTTACATTTTTGGTATAATGAAATCCCTCAGAAATTTGAAAGGCAAAAATAGGGAAGGCAACCTTACCGATATAATTAAAAAAACTAAATTTATTGAATATAGCATAGCCTAGATGATCTATAAACATCGTAATTAAAGCTATAATTTTTAAAGTAAAACTAGTCATACTTAATAAAAACCTCCTTATATGATACAATTATCCAATACTTGAAAAAAAATTTCAATATTTTTTGAAAAAATATTGACAAAAGTAAAAAGACCATTTATAATTATACTTGTTCACACGAAATGCAGGTGTAGTTCAATGGTAGAATTCCAGCCTTCCAAGCTGGCTATGCGGGTTCGATTCCCGCTACCTGCTCCATTTGAATTCAAAGTACGTCAGAAATGATGTACTTTTTATTTTTCAAAGTGTTTTCTTTTGTAGAAAGGAGGCACTTTTTTCTATGAAAATAAAACTATTACAAGAGTTAAATCCTAGCCAAAAGACATTAAAAGCTATTAGTTCTACTCATCCTACTAAGATAAAAATAACTAGTGGCAAAATTAATGTACTTGAACCTACTAATATAGAAACCATTATTCCAATTAGATATTTACTATTTTATGAAGCAAAAATAATTGAGTTTTATGAATATCCTGAAGATCGTGTTAAAGGAAATAATTTTATAAATCATCAAACAAAACAAACATTTAATAAAAATGAATTAAAAACCTATATAACAAATTATTAGAATTCATTCCCTAAATAAGGAATTGACTTTAATAAATTTGAAGTCTATTATAAAAAACTAATAACAAGTCTTATTATTTAGAAAGTGAGGTTAAATATGAATAATAAAGTTGCTATATATGTAAGAGTATCAACTGATGAACAAAGAGATAATGGATATTCTCTTGATTCACAACTTCGTATGTTAAAAGAATATGCTGATAAAAATAATTATAATATAGTTGGAATATATAATGATGCTGGATACTCTGGTAAAAACTTAATGCGACCTGAAATGCAAAGATTATTAAAAGATATTGAAGATGGTAAAATAGATATTCTTTTAGCTATTAAAACTGATAGATTAACAAGAGATGGTTATGATGGGTATTGGTTACTACATCAATGCGATAAATATAATGTAAGAATTGAATTAACACTTGAACCATTTGATATATCCACTGCTAATGGAGAAATGATGTTTGGACTTAATTTAGCCTTTGGACAAAGAGAAAGAAAAGAAATAAGTGCTAGAACTAAACGAGGACTAGAACAAATGGCTATTGAACATAAACACCCTAATAAACCACCATATGGCTATACTAGAGATCCAATAACTAAACATTTAGAAATTGAACCAATTGAAGCTGAAGTTGTAAAAGATATATTTAATATGTCAATTAATGGAATACCATATAGACAGATAGCTGAAAAAATGAGAAATGAAAATAGATATTTAAAACGAGGAAAATGGTCTGATTCTAGAGTATGTAAAATACTAGATAACGAAATATATATTGGTACATTTAGATTTGGTAAATATAATCGTAAAAAAGAAGAACAATTAGTAATTGAGAATTACTGTAAACCAATTATTAGTAAAGAAATATGGAATAAATCAAGAAAACAAATAAAAAGAAATTGTCATGAAAACTATGGAAAACATACTCATATATTTTCTAATTTAGTTGTATGTCCTCATTGTGGAAATATATTAAGTTCTACTTTTTCTCATAAGAAAACTAAAGATGGTTATCAAGACTATTATTTTCTAGTTTGTAAGAACAAAAAATGTACTCACAAAGGATTACATTATAGTTGTGATAGATTAGAAAGAACTCTATCTAAATTATTAAATGAATTAATAATCTATATGACTGAAAATCCAGAGAATATTATCAAACCTAAAATAGATACTAATAAAGATTTTGAGAATATAGAAAAAGCAATACAAAAACTAAAACAACAAGAAGAAAAATTAGTGGAACTTTATTTATCAAGTAGTTTAGATGTAGAAACTATTAATCGAAAAAATGAAATGATTAAAAGTGAAATTACAGAACTTGAAGCAAAGAAAAAAGAATTAAATTATGAAGAACCACTAGACATTAAAATAGATTTAATAGATTCTTTTAATAATACTAATTTAAATAATTATTTAATGAATAAAGAATTACCTATTTATCAAAAATGGTTAAAGTTAGATCCAGAAACTAAAAAATTAATATTACACAAATTTATACGACAAATAGAAATTAGTCGTGATGAAGAATACTTTATAGACATAACAAACATTAAATTTGAAAAACAATATTTTAATAAAAATGCCGATGAATTCTTAAATGATTTAATGTTATCTTTAAGAGAAGATTATAAAGGATTTGAATATAAACAAATAAGAGATATGGATACATTATTAACTTTATATGAAAACTATAACTCAATTAGTGTAGAAGATTATTTAAATAACACAAACAACATCCATGAAGATCATAAAGAAATAATTAATAATCTAGTAGCTAATCAAGGTGTATTAGTCGCTTCAATTATTATAGATAATAAGTTTATAGATGAAGTCTTATTTATCCCAAAAATGCCATAATTATTATGGTATTTTTTTATCAGGATAAGAAGATGGTACCAACACATACATTTTACCTATATAAAATATATGTTCACTATGGTACCAAACTTATTTTGCACTTGCAAAATTAATCCCAAAACAAGTTTGTGATAATAGTTTTATCCTTAAAACTCTTAGAGATATACATATCCCAATTTAATAAAATTAATAAAAATAGTGGGATATTGTAAATTTTATTAAAAAAAGACTGAAAAATCAATTTCAGTCTTATCGGAATATCAAGATATTACGAACATTTTGTTTTAGATTTGTTTTTATTTATATATTCTTCTACCAAAGGAATTCTTAATTTATCTTTTTCTCTTTGACTAGATTTTAAATATTCTAGATAGTCATAAATATTTTGTACATAATATCCATTTCCTAACAGCTCCGGTTGATATTTTAAATTATCCTTACTGCCATCACAAACACACTCAATTTTATCATTGACAATATACCACCCATTGTCTTTTTGAATTAAACTATAGTTATTCTTTAATTGTTGCAATCCTATATCAGTAACTGCAATGTCTAAGTCACCGGCATCTTCATAAATTTCTCTTAATACTAAAGCACCTGAAGATAGAATCCAAAATTCTTCTTTATCAACATTTATGCTATTTAATAAATTTATTAATTCTTCTTTTTTCATTCTTTTATTCATACTTATTTTCCTTTCATCATAATATCAAAAAAATACGAACTATTTAATTTTCTTTATTTCAATTCCTAATACACCATATTTTTCTTGTTCTTCTTTCGAATAGTATTTTTCCATATCTTTTGGATCAGCAACATCATTTTCTTTATAACCCATTGATACTTTATCGAAATGCTTATACAATTCATCAAAAGATGGATAATGATATAAATTTTGAATTTCAACTAACATTTGTTCTAAAGTCTCCTTATTAGTGAATTCTATTAAATCTTTTATTTTCAATAATTGTCTTTTATCATCATTTAATCTTAACTCAATTGTTTTAGTACCATTTTTAATATTTACATATGGTCCATTATTTAATTTCATCTCATGTTTCATATTATCATCAACCTGTATCCATTATATCACAAATTTTTACAATTGTTTTGTTCATATTATATTTATATAAAAACAATCTAAAAATAATTGTTTAAAGCAAGTATTTGATTTTTTAAATTTTAAATGTATAATTAATTTATCAAAAGAAAACATTATGACTTACTTTGAACTTTAATCGCTCCATAAGGTAAAATCGTCGCACCAATGTGACGTTAATGATTAAATCAATCTGAAAAGGTTGATTTTTTTATGCGTTATTGCAAAGAAAGGTGTGATGTGATATGATAAAAATAATTAAAAAGAAAATCAATATGAGTGATGAACTCAAAGCCAAAATTAATTGGTCTTGCAAATTCAATAACAGACCCTACCAGATTATTGAGGGTCACCTAAGAATTGTGGAACATACAAATTTAGCGTATGTTGAGCCACACAAAGTAATTATTGGAGATACATTATATTATTCTTCAATGAACAAAAACATTTTTATATTGGGAATTTAAAGAAGAAAATCCCTATTGCTGATTTATCAGACTACATAGCAAGGCATTAATTAATTGAGAGTTTATATACTCCCATAATATTGGTTTATTTTGTCGTGTAAATAATCAATATATAGTATAAGGTGTCTTGTTATGTGACACCTTTTTTGATGCCTTTCATTAAAGAAAAAGGAGGAAAAAATTATGAATAATGAAAGAAGGTAATAAAAAAGGAACAATTAATAAGTATGGAATGTTAAGACTTGATTATTTAAAAGCACATAAAAAAGCACTTTACACTACACTTTTAATGAAAGATGAACTTAATAATCATCTTGTTTCAGTAAGTAAAAATGCAGAAAATTTATTAAATAACTTGATGGAAAGTTATAAAAAATCAGATGAAAAACTATCTGAAAAAAGTAAAGAAACAAATCAAATTGAATGAGCAAAGATTATGAATAATTATAAAATTACAGCTGAAGAAATCATATTAAATGAATTAATTTATACTGAAAATGTGTGAGTACATACTCACATATTGTGTCTAGCCAGCACTGAATTTGTACTCCCATACAAATTCTATATGGGAATTCCCATACCCTTAAATTTTTAGAAAGGAGATTTCAAATTATGAGAATAAGAAATAATAAAGTTAATGTATTTTTAAGTGATGATGAGAAGTTTATTTTAAAAAGAGATTCTTCAAAATTAAATTTATCTTAGTCTGAATATATTAGAAATTTAATTATAGGATATGAGATTGGAATTCCAGAAGTTAAAGAAGAACAAAAACCTAAAAAAGATGAATATATTATAGAAAATATTGTTAAAGCACTAGAAGAAAATATTAATTGCTTAATCAAAGTTAAAAATAAATTTCATCATCTTGGATATTTTGAAGATGAACGAGCAATCGGAACTAAAATTGAATGTTTAAAATTACAAAATACTACACTAAAAAATATACTTGCTGAAAATGATAAAGACAATGCCAATTAAGCATTGTCTTATTAATATATAATTATTTTAATTTTAACATATACAATTTTCTTAAAAATCCATTTGATAAAGTTGTTTCTTTTACAAATTTTAATCCAACCTTTTCAAGAGTTTTACAACTTCCAATATTATCTGGATGAGCCATAGAAATTATATAATCAAATTCTAAATCTTTAGCTAATTGTAATTCCATAGTTTGTAATTTAGTAGTAATGCCATTTCCTCTATATTCTGGTAAAACCAAATTACCACCTAGTTCACAAACCTTAAATTTTGTTAATCCAAATTCTTCTTTAAAATCTGCTAGCATATCCTGTGAAACATATAGTTGTGCCATTCCGACAAGTTTGTTTCCATCATAAGCACCATACAAAGGTGCATAATTCACTTCATCGAACATACTATCTAATTCCCATTGCTCGTATGGAATAAAATGTGCTTGATCAGGTAGTCCTTTCAAAACAATATCAATAAGATTAAATAATTGTTCCTTATCTTTTTCTTCGATTTTCTTATAAATTAAATTCATAGTTTTCCCTCCTTTTATTTATAACTAGTAAAATTTACTTAGACTATTAAAATTATACCATAAATATCAAAAAAATACTATCTATCAAGAAAATTTTTAATGATTTATAGTTAATTTATTACATGTATGTTAAAATATAAATAACTTTTAAATAGTAAATTTTTGGAGGTGAAAAATGAAAAAAAGTAAATTAATAGAACATAAACTAAATAAAAAAACTCTTATTACACCATTTAATCAGTACCTAGGTAATATGGTAACATTTAAAATATAGCAATCAAGACTTCCTGACTTACTTTGGTTAGCTGTAATAATATATAAATATGGACATATAGAAGGATTAGGTAAATGTTACAGAATAATAGAATTTATGAAAAAAAACTCTATTAATGTTGAAAACTTAAAAATAACCAATATCTTAAATTTAGATGCTAGTCAAAAAGAAGTATTATTTGATTATATAAATGTTATTTGTGAAGATAAAATTTTAGATTGTCTTTGTTTGGTTATAGATGATAAATTATTTAGAAATAAATTTTATAAAATAAGTAATACAAGTAATTATAGAATTAAAATATTAAAAGAGATAATTGATGAATGTTATTCGAAGTATTCATATTTAGGTTGTGACATAAGATTTTTTTTTGCATATCATTTAGCATTTAACGGAAAATTAAAATTATTTAAAGGTAGTCTCACAGAACAAGCTCTAAAAGAATATCCTCTAACGGAACATAGTAATCCTATTATGGAATTATATAGAAGTGATATTAGAACATTAGAATTATCATTTTCTATGATGAATGAAAATTTAGAATATGCTAATAATTTTTGGAAAAAAGTTAGTTGCTTTTCTGAATGTGAATTATATTATATAAATTTTGAGAAAGAAAATGAATATAAAATGAACGAATTTTACAACGATGTAAATAAAGAATTACAAAATTTAATATCAAGTAATTTTGATATTAAAAACGAAGAAAAATTTATAGTCATTACTGGATTATTCACTTATGCAGTAAAAATATTAAATGATGTTTGCGGTAGTAATCTTCACAATACAATTTCATCTAGAATTTTATTAAGAACGATTGTAGATGTATTTCTAAATATAAAGTATTTGATATTCTTAGAAAAAGAAAAGCCAAATGTTTGGAAAGAATTTCAAGATTATGGTCTTGGAAAATTCAAACTTATTTATAAAAAATCAGAAGAAAAATATAATATAAATGAAAAAAGTCATCTAACTCCTAAGATATTAGAGGCGATAGTAAATGATGGTTTTGATGAAGAAACAATGGATATTGATTTAGGATATTTTGATAGGACAAGCATTATTAAAAAATTTGAGGATATAGGAGAAAAAGAATTGTATGATACATTATATGATTATGATATATCATATTCTCACGCTCACTGGGGTGCAATAAGAGAAAGTAGTATGTTGAAGTGTGATAATACACTACACCAATTACATATTTCATCAGACGCATCTAATCAGCAGATATCTAAAAGTACAGAATTTGATTATATAACAATTTTTATAAAATTAATGAAAGTCATTTCAACTCAATATAATGGAATATCAGATGAATTTTTTAGAAAATATGAGGTGCACGAAATTGAAGAAAATAACTAACGAATATTTTAAATTAATAGATGTTTTGGAACAAAAAGTATTAGAAGATAATATTATTGAAATTTTAAATATTTTTGATGAAATTAAGTTGTTTTGGAACAAACATAAATCTTATTTAATGAATGAAATAAATAATCTAAATGAGAAACCTGCTATTATTGGCTGTATGACATATCCACATTTTAGTGAAAAACAACATTTTTTGCCTTTAGCGCATAATAAAATGCTAATAATAGATGAGCCTATTACTAAAATGGATGAAATTATTAGAGCGACATATAATAAATCAAAAAATATATTAAATGTTTTAAAAACAACCATTGAAGTTTTCAAAAGTAACAAAAATATAATAGTTGATAATAATATAATTATTATTCCTTTAAGATTATATTATGGTATAGAAATACATGAATTATATGATGTATCAAACAAATTAGTTTTTTCTATGATTAATTATATGTTTGATAAAGATATTAAAAATGATGCTGATTTAGAAGAACTTTCTGAAGAATATAATACTTTTAAAAAAATAGATGAATTAATATCTAAAAATAATAAAGATATATTATTCCTAGGTACAGATTTGACTAAACTACCTATTAGTGAAAGGATTAAAGAATATTATAAAAATTGTGGAATGGATTTAGATAAATTTAAAACTATGCAATCACCAATTTTCTTTATAGTAAATGCAATTTATGGTTATTCGGCGCAAATATGCGATATAATTAATACTTGTGAAGCTATTAAAAGCGATTTGTATTTATTTATTGAAATTCCAACATTTTATTTTAATATATTATTAGAAAATATCTACTCCGAAAATGATGATATATATAATAAATATCTACAAACAATAATCGGATACTATGTACAACAATATTTATATTATACTGATTTTAATAATATAGACTTAAATAAATTTTGTGATACTTATAAGACTAAAAATTTATTAAATGATATTAAATCAGATTATAAAATTAACAAGTGTCCAAGAAAACAAACTGATATATTACAGATTAAAAATTTTGTTAAAAACAGAGTTTCAGAATTTTATAAGCAAACTATTGGAAATAATTAAATATTTGATATAATGAGTTTATCAGAGAGATTTAATCAAATCTTATAGTCTTAATTTCGCATACGTGTATAGTTAAGGCTCCAATAATGTCTATGTTTGAGCATAGAACATGTAATAAAAAAATCAATCAGTAAAATGGTTGATTTTTTTTGCAAAATGTTGGAGTGATTTTAATCACCCGTCCTTCGAAGCGTGGGCGAACAAGTTCGCCCCTACACATTGTTTGTATCAAATTAATACCTACAACTTATAATCAATGAAGCGATAACTTTACTTATATTCGAAAAATTATACTCCCAAGATGGATTAAATCAACCAGATGTATTATAGCACATTATTTTACTATTATAAAGTCTTTTAAATTAATTTTTGCCGGTTTCATATTTTCTTCATTATTTGTATATTTAAATCCTGATAAATTAGTTACATACTCTTTTGAATCATAATCAAATGAGAAAGCCATAAAATCTATCCAATGGTCAGAGGTATAATACATAAATATGTCATAAGTTATTTTTCATTTTTCATTTTTTTCATTACAAATATCACCTCATTTAATTTGTTTTCTATTATATCGCTTTGTTTATTTTTTTAAAACAAATACAAGGTAAAATCTAGAATAATTAACAATTATATAGTATAATTTTATTAGTTGATTTATTGTCTGGGGGTATTGTATGAAAACAATTAATAGAGAGTTAAAAGATTATATTGAACAACAAATATTACCAATATATGAAAATAATGATTCTGGTCATGGCATTGAACACATTCAGTATGTCGTTAAAAGAAGTTTGAGATTTGCTAGTCAATTTCCAAATATAAATCTTGATATGGTATATGTCATTGCTTCTTTTCATGATATAGCACATCATATAGATAAAGATAATCACGAAGTATTGTCTGCTAAATTATTTTATGAAAATGAAAAAATGAAAAAAATTTTTAATGATGATGAAAGAAGAATAATAAAAGAAGCCATAGAAGATCATCGAGCATCATTAGAATATGAACCTAGAAGTGATTATGGTAAGATAATTTCATCAGCCGATAGAACAACTAGCATTGATTCTGTATTGCAAAGAACTCATTCTTATACTACTAAACATTACCCAGATTTAGATTTATTCCAAATGATTGAGCGTTCTTATAATCATATGCTTAAAAAGTATGGTGGTAATGGTTATGCTAAAAATTACTGTTATGATGAAGAGTATGAACAATTTAAACGACATGTTGAAACAATTTCAAAGAATAAATGGGAGTTTGCTAAAAAGTATTTGGAGGTAAACAAAATTATGAATTTAAAAGAAAAAGCAAAAATATTTGCAATAAATGCTCATATGGGGCAAATCAGAAAAAGTGAACCTGATAAACCTATGATAATACATCCTATTAGTGTAGGTATGCTATTAGAAGAATATGGCTATGATGAACCAGTAATAGCTTCAGGTTATTTGCACGATGTCGTAGAAGATACTAAATATACTATTGAAGATATAAAAAGAGAATTTGGCGATGAAGTTGCAAATTTAGTTATGGGTGCATCAGAACCAGATAAATCATTGTCTTGGGAAGAAAGAAAAGCGCACACTATTGAAGAAACTAAAAAATTACCTTTAAGAAATAAGTTAGTTATTTGTGCGGATAAGATAAATAATTTAGAAGACTTAATGCTTAAATTCCAAAAAAGTGGAAATAGAGATTTTTCAGCGTTTAAGAGAGGCGAAGAACAACAAAAATGGTATTATACAAGTGTATATGAAAGTTTAATTTATGGTGAAGATGAAAAATTACCTATATTTAAAAGACTAAAGAATGTATTAGATATTGTATTTGCTGAAAAAGAAGATTTATATTTAAGAGATACTATTTTTGACGATAATAGAGAATATTATGAAAAACTAAAAAAGCTACATGCACAAAAGGTAGAATTACAAAAATTAAAAGCATTATGCACATTATCAAAACCATTTGTTATTGAATTTAGTGGTACGCCTAGAACTGGTAAAACTACTACAATAAATAATTTATATGATTTCTTTAAAAAAGGTGGATTTAATACTGCTATAATTGAAGAATTTACTACATCTGGATATTATAAAGAAGTATTTAAACAAAAATATAAAGATGTAAGTTCCACTGAATCAAATATGGCAATAATAGAAGAAGTTACAAGGCAATTAGAAGAGGCACTTAATTCTGATAAAGAAATAATTCTAATTGATAGATCTGTAAATGATAGGCAGATTTGGAATTATAGAAGATATATTCGTGGTGATATGTCAGAAGAACTATATCTTGAATCAAGAGGAAAATATAGCGCAATATCACGAAAGTTAATAGATTTTTTAGTTATTACATATGCCGAACCATTAATTTCATTAAAAAGGGATTATAACTCAAGCTTGGCACTAGAAAAAAGAAACTTTTTAAATATTGATAATTTAAATGAATATAATAGAAGTTTAAGAGATTTACAAGAATTATTTGAAACGAGTGTAGAAGATTCAATTTTGCTAGATACAAGTTCTATGAGTATGGATGAGGTCTCTGTAGAAATTGCATCACAAATAATGCCTGCTATGAGAAAAAGATATATTAAAAGCTTTAAACAAAAATATAATTTAAGATAATGTATACTAAAAAGGAAGAACAAACTCTTCCTTTTAAAATGACTTTATCTAGTATTATTGATAGAATTTTCTTTTTCTTTTTGTATATCTTTATCAAAATTATCAAGATTATTTTGCATAGATTCTGATCTATCTTTAATATCTTTGCAATACTTATCATATTTACGAAGTTCTTTAATAACTGGTTGTATATTATTTATTTCAGCAAGTATTTCAGATTTATCTTCTTCAGTCTTTGCTCTATGATATCTTTTCCAAAGATTTTCTCTTTTACCAATTAACTTTCTATATTCTTCATAATTAGTTTTAGAAAAATATTCTAAATCTTCTTTAGTTTCAATATTATTGTTTGCCATAAATCTTACTTGCTCTGAATATTTAGCTAATTTAGAAATCTCTTTTCTAATTGAATATGGAAGATATTGTTTAGATTGTTTCTTTGGAAATACACCTAATAAATAACAATAATATAAAAATAATCCATATATTCCTTTATGAATTTTATTGTTTTTAGAATATTCTTCAAAGATAGTTCTTTGTAATAGTGGTTTAAATATAATTTGTCTAGACGAATATAATCTTTTATTTATACTGTCTATTAAATAATCATTACCAAAAGCTTTTTCTATTCTAACTTTATCATAGCCATCTTTATAAATTGTTAATATACTATTACAAAAATAAACTTGATAGTCTAATTTTTTTAAGTCGTTCTACAACTTGTTTAAAGGTAACTGAATAGCTTATGACATTATCTATATCTTCCTTAAGAATCTTATAATAATCATCGTTTAATACTTTGTGTTTATAAGTGTTCTTGTAAGAAATATCTTCATCAAGAACACTTAAACCATTTTGTAAGCAACAATATAATTTATTTTGCCATCTTTCATATCTTGTAGCATTTGTTGAATTGTGGTCTGTGTCCCATATCTTTAGCAGACACTCCAGCGTATTAATATACTTTGTAAACTTCTAACTCTTTAAATTTGCATAATGCCAATAACTTTTCCTTTTGTTCTCCAAGTGAAAATTCCTCTCTAGCTTGATTTTCCGTACTAACACGAATATAAACTCCTGCAGTTTTCCTTTCATTATCCATAATTATCAATCTCCTTTCTTTGCAATAACGTACAAAAAAATCAACTAGTAATAGTTGATTTAATCATTAACGTCACATTGGTGCGACGATTTTACCTTATGGAGCGAATCACATACAAGTTACGAACTAAGTTCTCTTTCTAAAAGTATTATATATGTATTGCTATTAAATTTCAATGGGTGTATGGAAAAAAATGCCTAAATATAGTATAATTAAAATAGATTTGTATCATTGAAATAATGATTTTTTTGTTGAAGCTTCTAAGAAGATGAAAAAATTAATTATTGCAATTTTGAAAATGAAGAATGTAATAATATAAAATTATATGAAATTGAATTTGAGTATTGTAAATTTAATAATATTTGTATGCAAAATGGAACATTAGAAAAAATAACATTTAGAGATGTAGTATTTGAACAATGCAATTTTTCTAATACAGAATTTTTAGAAACATCTTTTATTAAGTGCGAATTTAATAATTGTAAAGTGTCTGGGTGCAATTTTGCAGAAGATAGATTATATAATGTAGCATTTATAAAAACAAATGCAAGCTATATGAACTTATCAATGGCTAGTATAGAAAATATCTTATTTAAAAATACAGGTTTAAAAAGTAGTTACTTTCAAGAAACTAAAATAAAGAATCTTTATTTTGAGAATAGCGATTTAACTGGAGCAAGATTTTTTAAAACAAGTCTAAAAGGAATTGATTTATCAAGTAGTAAAATAGAAGGTATTGCAATTTCAATAGAAGATATTAAAGGTGCAATAATAGACCAATTTCAAGCAACAGATTTACTATATTTAATTGGTGTAAAAATCAAATAAGCATTACAGAAAAGGACACTCATTATAGCTAAATTTCATATATTATAGTATATAATATATGAAAGGAATGTTAGAAAATGTATAACTCAAATGATATGTATGGAAATAACTATGGTAATTATTATAATCCTTATAATTATATGAATTACTATAATATGAATCCAAATTATATAAGAGATTATGGACCAGAACCATTTGTTATGAATATAAATGAAGTAACAAAGCAAAACAATAATTTTCGTACAGCTTTATGGACAGGAAATCATTTACAAGTTACCTTAATGAGTATAAATGTAGGAGAAAGCATAGGGTTAGAAATGCACCCAGATGTAGACCAGTTTATACGAATTGAACAAGGATATGGACTAGTTCAAATGGGTAATAATAAAAATAATCTAAATTTTGAAAGAAAAGTATATGATGATTTTGCAATTATAATTCCAGCAGGAAAATGGCATAATCTTACCAATATAGGAAATGTACCAATTAAATTATACTCAATATATGCACCACCAAATCATCCAAAAGGAACGATTCATAGAACGAAAGCTGATGCAGAACATGAATAAAAAATGATAGATTAATCTACTAATTAGATTAGTCTATCATTTTTTTAGTAACATATTAAAACTTTTAAGCATATATACATACAAGGAGGATTTATATATGACTAAAAAAAGTTCTATACTTAAATTTGAAATAATAAGTGCTATTTTTATGCTGGTAGTAGGAACACTTTTACATTTTACTTTTGGATGGTCTAATAACAATCCATTGATAGGTACATTTAGTGCTGTAAATGAAAGCACATGGGAACATTTAAAATTATTATTTTTTCCAATGCTGATAAGTACAATTATAGGATATTTTTATAAATGGAAAGTTATACCTAATTATTTATGTGCTAAAGTGCTAGGAATTATATTATCTATGTCTTTTATAGTAGTATTTTTTTATACATATACTGGAATAATAGGAACAAACTTTGCTATAGTAGATATTGCTAGCTTTTTTATAGCAGTAGCATTAGGTCAATATATAGCATATCGAAAAATGGAATCAACATTTTCTTGCAATAAGTTAGTATCTATTATAATTTTATTAGTATTATGTTTGTGTTTTTTTGCTTTTACATTTTTCCCACCTCATATTGCATTGTTTAAAGATCCAATAACAGGTATGTTTGGAATTTAAAAGTATAAAATATTAATCTTATAGTAAAGGCAGAAAATTGAAATTTATCTGTCTTTTATGTTATAATCATCTCGACAACTTACAATCTGTAGGGGAGGTAATTAAGTTGAAATTATCTCTCTTTTATTATATAATTATAACAAATTATAGTAAGTTGTAAGGAGAAAATAATGGATAATATTATTGAAGTAAAAAATTTAGTAAAACAATATAAAGAATTAAAAGCTATAGATAACCTATCTTTTGAAGTACACGAAGGAGAAATATTAGGATTACTTGGACCAAATGGAAGTGGTAAATCTACAACAATAAACTGCATATTATCTTTACTTGAATTTAGTAAAGGAACTATAAAAATATTTGGTAAAGATATGAAGCCAGATGCCTATGATATAAAGTCAAAAATAGGTGTTGTGTTTCAAGAAGTGTCTGTATTTGATGAATTGACTGTGTATGAAAATATAGATTATTTCTGTGGATTATATATAAAAGATAAAAAAACTAGAAAACAATACATTGAAGATGCAATAAGATTGGTAGGATTAGAAGATTTCAAAAAATTCTATCCTAAAAAATTATCTGGAGGATTATTGCGAAGATTAAACATTGCTTGTGGTATTGCACATAAACCAAAACTTATATTCCTAGATGAGCCTACAGTTGCTGTTGATCCACAAAGTAGGAATAACATATTAGATGGAATCAAGAAGTTAAGAGAAAATGGAGCTACTATCGTTTATACAACACACTATATGGAAGAGGTTGAAATACTTTGCGATAGAGTAATTATTCTTGATAAAGGGAAAATACTTGCTACAGGAACAACAGATGAATTGAAGAAAAAAGCTAAAATAGAAGAGAAGGTTACAGTTGAAGTAAATGATTTAGTACCTGGATATATTGAAAAAATAAAAGAATTAAAAAATGTTGATGATGTAACATATACTAACAATGTTTTATTTGTTACATATAAAAAAGGAAAAAATAATCTAGTAGATATGATAGATTATTTAAAAAAAGAGAGTATAAATTATAACAAAATCTATTCAGAAAGACCTACACTTAATGATGTATTCCTAGAATTAACAGGAAAGGAGCTTCGTGATTAGATGTTTATTCATAATTTTAAATATGCTTTTAAAACTCTCTTTAAAAATAGGATGCTAATATTTTGGACTTTTGCTTTTCCAATAATATTAGGAACACTTTTCAATATGGCTTTTTCAAATATAGAAAATAGTGAAAAATTAGATATTATAAATATTGCAATAATAAACAACGATGATTTTGAAAACAATGAAGCCTTTAAAACATCATTTGAAGAATTAAGTGATGAAAATAATGAAGATAGGTTATTTAATACACAATACACCACAGAGGAAAAAGCAAAAGAATTACTAGATAATGGCGAAATAGTTGGATATATGAAATTAAAAGAAGATAAGCCAATATTAACTTTTGCCACAAGTGGAATTAATGAAACAATATTCAAATATGTAACAGAAGAAATTGAGCAAACAAGTGATATTATTAAAAATTTATCAGAAACAGAAACACAAAAACAAATTACATCTGGAAATTATAATATAAACTATGAAGAAATCTATAATAAAGTAATAGAACTTGCAAAAGAAGATAAAGTCAAACTAAAAAATATTTCAAATAGTAATTTAAGTTATACAATGATTGAATTTTATACTCTTATAGCAATGACTTGTTTATATGGTGGAATGTTAAGTATGGTATCAATAAATCAAACACTAGCAAATATGTCTAACAAAGGAAAAAGAATAGCAGTTTCGCCTACTAAAAAAGGTACAATTATTTTAAGTAGTTTACTTGCGAGCTATATAGCACAGTTAATAGGACTTGCAATATTATTTGTATATACCCTATTCGTTCTAAAAGTCGATTATGGAGATAATACTAGTTTAATTATACTACTTGCAATGATCGGAAGCTTTGCAGGATTGACACTTGGAACTTTTGTTGGAACACTATTTAAAACAAACGAAAATGCAAAAACAGGTATTTTAATTGCATTAACAATGTTCTGGTGTTACTTATCTGGAATGATGGGAATTACAATGAAATATGTTGTTGATAAAAATGTTCCAATCATAAACAAAATCAATCCTGCAAGTATGATAACAGATGGATTATATTCACTATATTATTATGATACATTTGATAGATATTGGTTTAATATTATTAGTTTACTTATTTTTGCTTTTGTACTAATGCTAATTTCATTTTTTAGTTTAAGGAGGCAGAAATATGACAGTATTTAAAACATTTTGGAAAATTTTAAATAAGAATAAAGTAATAGTAATTATTTATACAGTAATGTTACTTATATTTGGTATTTCTAATATGCAAACAAGTGAAAAAAGTATGAATTTTGTTGCAAGTAAGCCAGATGTTGTAATCGTAAATTATGATGAAGAAAAAGGCATTACAAAAGATTTTATAAAGTATATAACAGATAATAGCAATATAGTTGAAATTGAAACAGATGAAGAAAAAATAAATGACGCTTTATTTTATAGGGATGCAAACTATGTTATATACATTCCAGAAAACTATAATAAAGACTTTATGGAAGGAAAAAATCCCCAAATAGAAATAAAAAGTACAGGAGATTATCAAGCATCACTTGAAGAAATGCTTGTTTCTAGGTACATTAAGGTAGCCAATATATATCAAAAGAGTATTGATAATGAATACGAATTGATTGCCAAAATAAATGAAACACTATCAAAACAATCAAAAACAGAAATTACTTCAAAATTAGATACAAATACTATCTCAAAGGCAACTTTTTACTACAATTTTGCAAGTTATAGTATATTAGCTTGTTTATTACTTATTATTAGTTTAATATTGAGTAGTTTTAAAGAAGAAAGAACAAGAAAGAGAATTGTTGTAAGCAGTACAAATTATAAAAAGCATAATAGAATATTACTATTATCAAATTGTTGTTATTCTTTAATATTATGGCTATTCTATGTTATTATAAGTTTTATTATATTAGGTGATATAATGACAACAGCGACAGGAGTAGTATATATTATAAATTCTCTTGTGTTAACAATTTGTGCAACAACAATAGCATTTTTTATAGGAAATTTAGTATCAAATAAAGGTGCAATAAATGGAATTGTAAATGTAGTAGCATTAGGCTCAAGTTTCTTATGTGGGGCTTTTGTACCTATGGAATGGCTACCAGATTCAGTATTGAAAATAGCACACACATTACCTACATATTATTACATAAGCACAAATGAAGCATTGAAAACTTTAGAGAAATTTAATTTTGCAACATTAAAACCTTTAATTGTAAATATGGTAATTATGTTAGGATTCGCAATAGTATTTATAATATTAGCAAATGTAGTTTCAAGAAGAAAGAGAAAGATAGAATAAAAGAGAAATTACAATTTATAATTAAAATTATTTGTAAATTAATAATCTTATTTCTACTAAAGGGGATGGGAATTTCCCATATACGAATTTGTATGGGAGTACAAATTCAGTGCTGGCTAG
>ERZ857629.937-NODE-937-length-35840-cov-3.044767_pt1 | contig 35840 bp, 29 predicted proteins | sample MGYA00519700_ERZ857629 | MGnify/ENA primary metagenome ERZ857629 (study PRJEB31778, sample SAMEA3449351) | human gut metagenome | biome: human gut; feature: human-associated habitat; material: faeces | place: United Kingdom | collected 2010/2012 ... | reverse complement strand
GGCCAGCGCATACAACCGTAGCCCAGCAGGGACACTTTATCCCCCAGTCCGGGGAATGTGCGGTAAGTCATCTGGTCGGTCGGGACAGGCGAAGAGGCTTTGCTTCCGGAACTTCTCTGGTCTTTCGGGGCACAGCCGTAGAGTGCCGCCGTAGTAGTTGCCGCCGTGATGCCTACGATATTCAGAAAATCGCGGCGATTGATATGTTGATTCTTCATAGGTCTATTCTTTTAAAAACGGATTAAATAACTCGATGTCTTTCATGCCCTTCCACATAGATGGCCGTAAACGGGCGCGACGGGCAGAGATGTTCGCAGGCACCGCAGCCGATGCAACGTTCGGTATTAATGACCGGTATCTTCAGGGATTTCGGATTATCCGCATCAGACGCAACCATTTCTATCGCATTTGTCGGACAATGCCGGGAACAGTTACCGCATTCGACACCATCGGTCAGCGGGATACAATTCGCTTTCACCCATACGGCATGCCCTATCTGGACAGATGATTTATCAGCTTTCGTTATCGGCTTGATGGCTCCTGCCGGACAGACTTCGGAGCACTTTGTACATTCGGGACGGCAATAGCCCCGCTCATAAGACATCTCCGGCTGCATCAATGTCATCAAATCACCGGAAGGACGCAGGACATGATTCGGGCAAACAGAGATACAAAGCTGGCAGGCCGTGCAATGCTGCCTCATATTCCGTATGCTCAACGCTCCGGGAGGTACAATCGCCGTCAGTTTTTCCTGTTCTTTCCGTTCTTTGATAGGTGCCAGTCCCCCGTCTCTCTTCATGATAACCTCTTCCCCCTTTTTCTCCTGGGCTTTCAAGGCACTGCCCATCACAACCAGAGCTGTTGCCGACAAGGCCCGCCGACGGGAAAGGTTCGTTTTATCTTCCGGTTCAGGTTTCTCCGTGCCGGTTGCCTGTTTCTTCGTTTTCCATACCGGTGCGTAAGTTAGCGCATTCTTACGACAGGTATCCAGGCAATTCATACAGGCTACGCAACGGCTGCCGTCGATTTTATGTTCCTTGCTGTTGATGCAGGCAGCTTTACACTGGCGGGCACAAAGGCCGCAACTGTTACATTTATCCGTATCTATCGTGACACGATACAAAGAATAACGGGAGATAAAACCCAACACCGTACCAACCGGACAAATCGTATTGCAATAAGTACGCCCGTTACGCCAGGCCAATACGACAAGAACTACCAGCGTAGCCAAAGCCACCAAAAACGTCGGCAGACTCTTCATCCATACATTCACCTCATAAAAAGCATAACTCTCCACCCGTGCCGCCAGATAAGCAAATAAATTATTCCCCCACATCCAAAGTGGCTGAAACAAATTGTTAGCGATACGCCCATACGCACTGTAAGGAGCTAGCAAAGCAACCAGAGATCCTACCCCCGCAACCAACGCCAGCACAAAAACGAATAATACCCCGTAACGTAACCAGGACAACGCCGGCGAATAAGAATAAGGCAACTTCTTCCCTCTCCTGCCAATCCGCGCAATAACATCCTGAAAAACGCCCAACGGACAAATCACCGAGCAGTAAACACGTCCGAAAGCCAGCGTCAGAAGGACTAAAAATAACACAACACCCACATTCAATGCCAACACGGCGGGTAAGAACTGGATTTTAGCCAGCCACCCGAACCATCCGTGCAACGTTCCTGTAAAGTCGAGGAACAGTAGAGTGATAAGCACGAAACATAAGGTAGCCGCTATCAGTCTGATTTTTCGTAACATCATGTATCCTATTATTGATTAATAATCCGGTACAAATATGCCGGATTTTTAATATAAAAGATACAGACGTCTCGTCAAAACGAAAAAAAAGGGAATAATCGCGAAATGCCGGTCAATCGTTTACCAGCCACGCTTTAAACTCGGATGCTTTATTCTTGCTGACATAGATACGTTCGGGAACCTCCACATTGAGCGTCACCAGCAGACGGCTGTCGAACCAGATAGTGATGTTGGATATACTGTCCCTGTTAATGATGAACTGTTTGTTCGCCCGGGTAAAATCAGCCGGATTAAGGGACGGCATTATCTGTTCCAATGTCCGGGAATACGGGTAACTGGTTCCGTCTTTCAGATAGATGGAGGTATTTTTGCCGGATGTGTAAAAGCAGGAAACATCCTTCAGGTTGACCGGCAAGAGCTTGTCCTTATAAGGGACCAGCAATTTATCCTTGTATTTAGGGGCAGGGGCCAGCCGGGTTAGCTGTGACAGGTATTGGAGAATGTCCTGCCGGTTCAGTTTGCCGTATTTATCCAAAGCATGCCTGATATCTTCGACCTTAATCGGTTTCAGCAGATAGTCGATGCTATTCACTTTAAAGGCTTCTATCGCATACCGGTCGTAGGCCGTCGTGAAAACGATAGGCGTTTCAAGTTCTATTTTATCAAAGATATTGAAGGCCGAACCATCGGACAGGTGTATATCCATAAATATCAACTCCGGAGCCGGGTTCGACTGAAGCCAGTGGACAGTCTGGGTGACACTTTCGGTATTCCCGGCAATCTGTATATCCGGGGCAACCTCCATCAATATATCCACCAGGTTTTCGTAAGCTGCTGTTTCGTCTTCTACAATCAACACGTTCATACAAGTATCATTTTAAAGGGAGACAGACGCGGAAAGTTTCTTCTGTCGATTCTATCCGTATCTGTTTATTCATTAACAAAGTAAAACGGCTCTCCAGGTTCGCAAGTCCTGTTCCATTGGTATCGGGAGCAGACAGCTTCGGATAGACCGGGTTCGATACGACCAGTTCGTCCTGTTCGTTCAGCACGATTGAGATTTCCATTTTATGTTCGCTGTCTATCCTGTTATGGACAACCACGTTATCCACCAGAGGCAGCAAAGACAGAACAGGCAGCATCAACAAATCTTTCCGTTCTTCTTCCACCCGGACTGAAAAGGTCAGTTTATTCGCAAAACGTACTTCCATGACATACTGGAAAGACAGCATAAACTCCAGCTCTTCCCGCAATGAGACCAACCCTTTCCGGTCACTCTGAAGGATATAGCGGAAAATATCGGACAACTGATGGACATACATCAGCGTCTTTTCGTCATCCTTTTTACGAATTAATGAAGAGATGCCGTTCAGCGAATTAAAAAAGAAGTGCGGATTAATCTGGTTGGCCAGTGCATCGCAGCGGCTTTGCAGATTTTCAAAACGCAAACGCTCTATCTCCGACTCCTTCTCCCGCTGCCGGGAATACAACATGGAAATATATCCGATAAACGTACAGAGAAAGCATGTCACGAAGAACTGGAATATCAGAATACTGCCTAAAGCATCCGTATGAATACCCAAAGAAGAAACCCCGTACGATATGGAGGCATAAAGCAGGTAAGCGATAAAAGAAAACAGGAAGTTACGCATCAGCCGTTGCTTGAACAGGGTAGCCGGCATCTTCTTCAGATTATAGCGTATCAGCAAACTGATTAATCCCCAGAAGAAAAGGAAGCGATACACAAAAAAGGAAAGAAGACCGGTAACGCCAGTCCCCTCCACATATTTCAACTCCCAGGGGATACAGGCGATGTTTGGGTATATGATAAAAACCGTACTAATCAAGCTGACCAGCGGAAGTCTCCGGGCAATATAGGTATCAAACGAATCCATAGCATCTTATTTCCTGTAACAAAGAAAAACAAAATAATCGGCACTTCACAATCCCCAGGTAGGAAAACGAAAAAAAGCAGCGTGAAGACGAAAAGAAAATCACTGTCAGAATACCGGAAGGCGTTTTGACTAATTTCTTATTTCCCCGGGTCTGTAAATATAACAGGAACAGTATATCGACATTTCATAAAACGAGGTTGCTGATAGTAACCGACAGCCGGTTTCCAACGTGGCATAAGCCGAAGTACCCGCAAAGCCTCTTCATCAAATGCAGGAATATTGCTACCACGAACAACTTCAATATCCTCCAACTCTCCATACGTATTTATAGTAAATGTACAAGTAACCCTCACATTCTTATTCGAACCGATATATGAAGAAGGATATTGTAGATGTTTCCTGATAAACTCTAAACAGGCAGCACTACCGCCGGGAAACTCCGGCATCGATTCATAATCGACAAACAGCTGTTCTTTCTGTTTATCCCATGCTTCGCGTATTTTCTGCCGGGTATAATGATGTTGCGGACGAAACGAGACATAAACAGCGTACATACATTCCACCCGTTTGCCGGCTTTATCATAGGCCGGAAGCCAATGCGACATTGTATTTATCAGACGCTTTACCTCTTTTTCACAGGCCGGCTCACTACTGTCCAGCGTGAAAGCATCTTTTGCCATCCCCATTGTGTCTATCGTAAACTGGCAAACGGCGTAACCTCCCCTATTTGCTTTTAACATATCTACAGGATACTCCATCTTATCATAAAAATACTTTTCAATATCTACAAAACCCGGAAATTGAGGCACCTCACTTAACTCCACCGGATTTTTCAGTTGTAATCCCAGCTGCCAGATGCCACGATAAACCGGATTACGGACTGTATCGACAGGTTCTTTTTCCAACTTTTCCAAAAGGGCAGCAGCAACCTGCTTCGTCAAAGTCCAATCAGTCTCATTCCTGGCAATCCGGCTGTAAACGGAATCTCCCAGGTCGGTCAATTCGCGGCACAAAGAACCGGCCTCAGGTGCCCATTTCAAAGCGACGCTCACTTTTCCACAAGTATCCGTCGAAGCGAAATAACAGGTATACCCATCCAGTCCGAGACTATACCCGTCTACATCTTCTGCCAGCAGGAGGGCACGGCGGAACAGATTCGAAAGCAGGTCGTACAACTCCCGGTCAGCCGGTGCTTCCATCGTTTTAGCAGATAATCTGTCTGTAGAATAATGAAAAAGATGATGGCCCTCAATCGCTTTGAACCGATAGATATCGTCCAACCGTTCTATTTCCCAGGCTTTACAATCATCCATGCAATCCTTATTCATAAAGAAAGCCTGCGGAGCGGAAGAAAATGTCGTACGCAGGAAGTTAGTACCAACCATTTCGGCAGAAAGAGTATCATGAGTGAGTTCAAGATACCGGTCTTTTACCTGTGCACCCAAATCGGCCAACGAAAACAGGTACACGAATAGAAATCCTATAATTCGCATAAACAGGCCCTCCAATTAGATATTATACGGTTTCCAAATATACAGAAAATCCCATGCCTCCCATCTCATTCTTGTCGGTTATTTTCTTCTTTATAGAAATCTACCGGAACGGTATATTTTACTTTTACCGGTTTACCACGCTGCTGGCCCGGTATCCATTTCGGCATTTTCCGGACGATACGGATTGCTTCGTCATCGAGTTCTTTATACGAAGAAGAACGAATGACCTGAATATCACTTAACGAACCGTTTCTTTCCACAACAAACGAAACAACCACACGTCCTTCTTTTGTTATGTTTTTCGAGATATTATCCTCAATGAATTTTAAAAGACCGGAATGACCGCCATCCGGAAATTCCGGCATTTGTTCTACGACAGTGAATACCCGCGTTGCAAATAAATGTTCCTCCTTTTCACGATATTCCTGTTCGGATAAACCACCCAGAACCGTTTCGGGAACAGGAGTTTTGGTAGCCTGTGCCAGTTCCTGTTTGCTATCCGACAGGCGAAAATCTGCCATCATCAACAGTTTGTCACCAACGTGCATATCACCGACGGTAACCTCATAGAAAAAGCGGTAACGTCCGGTATGGTTCGGATACACATCGGGATAAAGAGAAGCAGAAAACTCCCAACTATCTCCATTCTCTACCCCATAAAGGATATCGACTGCAAAATCATTGATAGGCAGTTTGCGCCAGACACCTTTATCGTCTTCATAGGTGATATAATAATGTGCACCACAACAAACAGGACCTCCGCTATGATTGTATAAGATAAATTTTACCTGCTTGGTTTCCGTTGAATAAACAGTGTATTCAGGACGAAGAGCAACGCCTTTTATATCGTTCACTCCTACTGTTGTATTTACAGGGGGCACCTCAGGACCGGTAAAACGGAAAGCCGGGGAATCCATCACTTTCTCACGAAATTCTTTTTGCTTCTCAGGAGTATTGACAATCAGGCATACCTCGACAGCATGTGCTCCAACTCCGGTACTTTTCACATTACGCATTACAGAAGTTCTTTCGAGTTGCCGCCATCGTTCAGTCAGCTTTTCGTTAATTGCTAAAAGTTCTTTTTGAGTATAGGTCAAACCTGGTTCGACAACGAACTCCTTCGACCCCAATATCTCTTCCAGTTGTTTACGGACAGTGGCAGAGTCACCTCTGATTTGGATAACCAACGTATCCCGGTCATTAATATAGACGCCGCCGATAAAGTCGGGGCAATTCTTGCTCTCGACCGAAAAACCGATAACACCGGGAGGGTTATCGCCATAGAGTTCACTCAGCTTATCCAATAGCCGCATCGGAACTTCCTGGGCAGAGACTTCCCGGTCTGACATATTGTGATCCGGAGTCTCACAAATACTGTCTGTCGACATCGTGTCCGCCAATTTACGAGAAGTGGAGATGTTGCAGGAGAAAGCAAACAACAGACCACCGATACATACTGATAAAAGAAGTCGATTTTCCATACCTCATCTGATTTATTGATTATCCATTACTCGCCTGCTTCTTACGGAAAGTGACCGGAATGGTGTATTTCGTCCTGACTATCTTCCCATGTTGTTTGCCGGGGTTCCATTTCGGCATTTTCCGGATGATACGGATTGCTTCGTCTTCCAGTTGCTTATCGCCTTTGGAACGAAGAATCTCGATATTACTCAACGAGCCGTCCCTCTCAACAACAAAGCTAAGAGTTATCCGGTCTTCCTTGCCAGTTGCTCTAACCTCTTCCGATACAGCATTCTCTAAAAACGCCAGCATACCCGGCTGACCACCATCGGGAAACTCCGGCATTTGTTCCACCACCACAAATACCTTAGTCTCTAATTCCTGTTCCAGTTCACGTTCTTTCTGTATCAGATATTCCTGTTCAGATATTCCTTGCAGGATATATTCGGGAATGGGAGTTTTGGTGGCATGTGCCAGTTCCTGTTTATCATCAGAAAGGACAAATTCTGTCATCAGACGTACGTTATTCCCTATACGAAGGTCTCCAAGGGTGACATCAAGAAAAAAACGATAGCGTCCGGGAAGGTTCGCATGCACTTGAGGATAAAGAGAAGCGTCAATAGTCTTATGCTCCCCATTTTCCGCACCATAAGCAATCAAGACTACGATTCGGTCTGTAGGCAGTCCGCGCCATACGCCATCCGTATCTTCATAGGTGATAGTATAATCTCTACCATAATAAACCTTATCACCGCTATTGTTATACAAAATAAAAGAAGCCTTCTCCGCATCGGTCGGATAAACCGTATACTCCGGACGAAGAGATATGCCCCGTGTATCATTACCCCCCACCATTGCATTTTCGGCAGCCTTCTCCAGCCCGGTAAAACGAAAAGCGGGGGAATCCATTACTTTCTCACGGAACTCTTTCCGCTTCTCCGGCGTGTTAAGCATCAAACGGATTTCTATGTCATTGATTCCAACACCTGTACTTACCACATTCTGCATAACAGGCGTTTCCTTCAATGCTTCCCATCGTTCGCTCAGTTTGTTCTGAATAACAGCCAGTTCCTTCTGCGTGTAAGCTCCGGCCGGTTCTACGATAAACTCTTTCGAATCCAGAACTTCTTCCAGTTGTTTACGTACGGCGGCAGAATCACCCCTAATCTGGATAACCAGCGTATCCCGGTCGTTGATATAGACACCACCGATAAAATCGGGACAATCCTTGCTTTCTACCGAGAAACCGACAACTCCGGGAGGATTATCTCCATAAAGTTCTCCCAGTTTATGTAGCAATCGTATCGGTACTTCCTGTGCAGACATCTCCCGGCCCGTTATCTTACCGACACTGTCTGTCGGCATTAAATCCGTCTGCTTGCGGGAAGTGGAGACATTGCAGGAAGAAACAAGCCACAAGCAACTGAGACATACTAGTGAAAGATAGTAATTCTCCATACCGCTCTTTTTAATTTGTTTCCAAATATACGGAATTAAAGATAGGATAATGCTTATCTCCGGCGAAATCATGTCCAAATAGCGGAACAAACACGCTATTCCGTGACCACAACAAGCATAAATCAACTGGAAAAAGTGTTAAAAGTCACCATTTTTGAGTCACAAAAGAGACATGGAAAGCCTCTTTTTGCCGTCATTGGACTGACGAACGACCAGGTAAAACCCGCCATAAGGGATTTGGATATAATCTATCAAAGAAAGGTTAACAACCTAACAGATAATAAAATAACAAAGTCTACCTCTTAATTCTACACTCCCGTTTTAAGAATCGGGGGCGGATGGGGGCGACAAAAAGGCTTTTTGGGAAACTTCTGTATAGTGTGTTCCTTGTTCCTTCTACGAACTGATCGTAAAAGGAACAAGGAACATCTTATTATAAAGTTTTCAAAACCCTCTTTTTGCCGCCCCCATCTGCCCCCGAATAGATTGGCTGCGGCAGCTATTTTATTTGATTGCAGCAGCCACCGGAAACAGCTGCAGCAGCCAGTGAAAACAGTTGGGGCACCCATTTTTTTTATCCGCGTTATCCGCGTCTATTTAACTCATATTCTAAAACGCCCTCCTCTTCATTCCGTTATAAAACAACCGTCTTCCACACTCCAGTCGTTGCCGAAGAAACCGGATACCTGGATGCCATGAATACCTTCTTTCAACATATCGACATTGAATATCAGTAAATCGGGAAAGCCGGTAATGCCGGAAATATAGTCGTTCGGATAAGTTGCTTTCATGCCTTCGATGCCTGTTCCGGCCACTACACCGACACTGGCAGTTGGACTGTCGGGACGCGGGTAGACGAAATAAGTTCCCAGGTCGTTGCCTTTAAGCACTTTGTCTCCCATGCGGATTTCTCCCTTCAAGACTTGCACGGGGGCATTCTTCAGGAGCTTGTTCCAGGCTTTGTTGTTACTGGCATTTCCGTAAAGCACCACATTCCGGTCTGCATAGGCGGAAGGGATGAAATCTTTGTCGGCAATCACGTCGATAGAGCCATTGCCCCTGTACAGAAAAGTCTCCGCATCAAAGCGGGCCTTGTTCTGATACCAGGTATTTTCTTCCTTATTTCCTCCGGTAGCATATACAAATACAACACGATTATCGAATGCCTGCTTGAAGCCGCCGTAACGGGAAGGATATTTCTCCGTTACCGGAATCTCTTCCACCAATGACCATTTGCCGGAAACCTTCTTCAGCACAGCCGGCCGGGTTCCGTCTACCGGGATTGTTTCGTTATCGATAGTGATGCTGGCTTCTGCCGGAAGTTTCAGAGCCGGAAAATCGAATGTAAGCGATGCCACATTGGACGTCGTACCCGAAATACCGTTATCCGTCTGTTTGAAGGAGACGGAAGAAAAATCGTAAGCCGTATCCTGCTGGTTGATGGTCACCCAATAATCTTTGGCAGAGATAGCCGGGGAAGCGGTATGGAACTCCAGCTGTTTCACTTTGTCGGCAGACGGCACACTGTGCCACCGGAAGTAATCGAAGATAGGTTTCCAGTCAACGCTTTCATTGCTATACCAATGGGAGCCGCCCGGATATTCATAATAACAGAAGTCGGGATGGAAAGTACCCAGTATTTCACGCATGCGGCGAACCTGTTCGATAGGAACGACATTGTCCGAATCGCCGTGAAGAATGTAAATGCCCGATTGCAGGAAGTTCTTTCTCAAATCGAGGACACGTCCGGCATTGGCCGCCTGGCAAATCATCGGGAAATGTTTCTCACCGACATTCGCTGCATCCGCATTCGGCCTTGAATATTTGGCAATATCCGGATAGCTGGCGCAGGGAGCGATAGCGGCAAAACGGTCGGGATAGGTTACACCCAGGAACCAGGTTCCGTGGCCTCCCATCGAATGCCCGGTAAGATAAGTATGGGCGGGGTCTGTCTTAAAGACCTTTTCTGCTTCAGCAAGCACTTCCATCGCGTCGATACGTCCCCACTCTTCCCAGTTGAAGCCGAATGGGCGGCGGTTGGTCGGGGCAATGATATGTCCCCAGTCCTTCGGCGCATAGGCACGGGCCTGGTTGCGGGCCTCCACGGATGCGCCGTGGACGGACAGGAACAATGCCTGGTTATCGCCCTGCGTAGTAGAAGGATTCACGCTGTAATACTGCACGCTTCCGTCCACATCGCTGATAAAGGTACGTTCGTGGATGGAAGAAGCATCTTTCTGTTGCAGGGATATCTCCGTGCGGTCAATCTCTTTGCCGGATTTGTCTTGCAAGATAACAGTTGCCTTCGTCTCCCCCTTCTTTGAAGAGGTAGCGCCGGGGATACGGAATTTCACTTTGCGGACCATCATAGGCATGACATCGTCCGTCGTAAGGGTCGCAGACTCTCCGTTTTCCAGCGTACATTGTATCTTCAGTCCGGTAAGAGCTTTCTCCTGTGCATTGACGATACGGATGGCGGCCCATTTCTCTCCTTCCCCGTTGATAATGTCGGGAAGGGTCATATCCCTCTTTGTCAGCATCACCGGCTTGGTAGGGATAATCAACTTGGCTTCCACCCTGCCGAAACGGCCGGGAGTGAATATAAACTCATTCATCCCTTTCTGCATCCGGAAAGGAATCAGCGTATAAGCAAAGTCGTAATGGTCGCCCTCATGAGGCATACCATTGATAAAGGTACGGGTATTCCCGCTTGATTCGAGCAAGGCGATCTGAGGTTTATCCGCTTTATATTCCGTAAAAACATAGGCACGGCGTAAAGCACGGTTGGCGAACTTTCCGGTAGAGTCGGCCTCGATAGGAGTCCATTGCACGGCTTCGCGGGTCCGTCCGTAATTTGTTGCCGTCAGGTCATTTCCGGAAGGAGCCTTGAACTTCCCGGTCGCGATCTCCCAGCCCAACCCATCAGAGGTCGTAAACAAATAACCGGAAGGAGCCGTCACCGGCAAGAAATAACCCTGCCGGAAAGTGTGCAATATCATACCCTCGTCGACACGTTCCACACGCTCTTTTCCAAAATACTCGACGATGTTCCCTTTTGTCTGTTGCGCCGCCAAAGGGGATAATCCCAGATACAGGCTGGCGACAGCCATTAGATAAATTTTTTTCATTTGATTACCAATAATACTGGTCCATAATCTCTTTCATCCGGGGAGTATCGGCATCGGTGTCGCCGACTTCCTGACGGAGTGTCAGCAATTCCTGTTTCATCTCTTTGATGATATCCTGATACTGCGGTTCATTGTACATATTCTTATCTTCTTTCGGGTCGACTTGCAGGTCATGAAATTCCCAGGCCGGTGTTGTCGGAGTTTCTTCCGAGCCGGTTGCATTCAGCCGGTCGCCGTAAAGGAACATCAGTTTATACCGTTCGTTGCGGATACCCATGTGGGCAGGGCGGATGGAATGGTGTGTCCAGTAACGGTAATACATTTCCTTACGCCAGTCGGCCGGTGTTTCACCTTTCAGGTTCTGACGGAAACTTTCTCCCTGTGATTTTTCCGGCGCCTTGATACCCGCGTAATCAGCAAGTGTGGCAGCGAAATCTACATTCAGGATAATATCTTTGTTGCGTGTTCCCGCCGGAATCTCTTTCGGATAACGAATCACGAAAGGCATGTGCAACGGTTCTTCATACATCATACGTTTATCGAACATACCATGTTCTCCCAGAAAATATCCCTGATCGGAAACATAGACGATAATCGTATTCTTGGCCAGTCCTTCTTCATCCAGCATCTTGAGCAAGCGTCCGATGTTGTCGTCGATGGTCGCGCCGCAACGCAGGTAATCTTTAATCATTTTCTGATAGATTTTCTTACGGGCAGCCACTTTATCCATACCTTTCGTAGAGAAAGGCAGTTCCGGATATTGGCACCACCAAGCGGCAGGGTCTTTCGATGCGGTTTCCCAACGCCATCCCATATTCTCCAGCTGCTGGCCCTGGAATGCCCTCCCGGACGTTTCCGGTCCGAACTCCATCATACTTTCCGGTTCCGGAAAGACAACATCATCGTACAGATGCTTCATCCGTTCCGGAAAATCCCAAGGTTCGTGCGTTGCCTTGAAATGACAGCACATCATGAACGGTTTGTTCTTATCCCGGTTGCGTATCCAGTCGATGGTCTGGTCGGTAACGATATCGGTAGAGAAACCTTTTACCTCGGTGCCTTGCTTGCCCTATCGTCGTCCACCCAGTTCTCGGCAGTCTTGAAGATCGGATTGACATATTCCCCCTGGTCATGGAACACATTGAAGTGGTCGAAGCCGGCCGGTTGCCTTTTCAGATGCCATTTACCGATCAGGGCGGTCTGGTAACCGCCGGCCTGCATTTGCTTGGCGATATTATCGACTGCCGGGTCCAACCCGTCCTCCAGCGTATAGACGCCGTTGCGGTGGCTGTATGCCCCGGTCATAATAGCGGCACGGCTCGGTGCGGAGATTGAGTTCGTACAGAAACAGTTATCCAGCACGCAGCCTTCGGCGGCCAGGCGGCGGATATTCTCGTTCTTCACATAGTCGGCCAGAATACCTCCATAGATACCCCATGCCTGGCCTGTATGGTCGTCAGACAGGATAAAAAGAATATTCGGACGTTCTTCCTGGCTTTTCTCTGATTTATTGGCCGAGTTACAGCCAATAAAAGGCAGGCATGTTGCCAACATACCTGCTTTTACAATTAGATTAGCGTTTCTCATTTTTATATTATTATTTCAGTTTTCCCGGTTCGCGACGTCCTGTTCCCTTCACACGTGTCAGGTTATCTCCCAGGTCTTTACGCATATCGTCGGCAATCTTCATCAGCTTGGCTGCTTCTTCCGGATATTGGGAAATAACGTCGTAACGTTCTCCCGGGTCACGGCGCAGGTCATACATCTCGGCTTTCTTCAATTCCAGGTTTGTCAAATCTCCCGGCTGTCCGTCGTTACCCGGCACATAAGCGCCGTAAGTGACATATTTATGCGGGAAGACCAGCTTGAACTTACCGTCCGTGACTGCTTCCAAATCATTTTTGTGATAATAATAAACGAACGATTCGCGCGGGTTGGCATCTTGCTCCCCTTTTATCAAAGACAGGATGCTGACACCGTCAATCTTACGCTGGGGCAGCGGTGCGCCGCTGATATCGGCCAATGTAGGAAGAAGGTCGATATTGGATGCCAGTTTGTTACAGGTTGTTCCCGGCTGGGTTACTCCTTTCCAGTACATCACGCAAGGGATACGGTTACCTCCGTCGAAAGTGGTAGCTTTAGCCTCACGCAATCCGCCGGCCGAACCGGCATGGTTACCATAGTTCGCCCACGGTCCGTTATCAGACGTAAGGACAATCAGTGTATTTTCTTCCAGCCCCTGTTCGCGGAGTGCTTTCAATACTTCACCGACACTCCAGTCCAGTTCCATCATGACATCGCCATACAGTCCCTGTTCGCTCTTTCCTTTAAACTTGTCGGAAACGGCCAGCGGAACATGCGGCATGGAATGTGCCAGATAGATAAAGAACGGTTTATTCTTGTTCTTCTTGATGAAATTGACCGTACGGTTGGTATAATCCGTTGTAAACTGTGACTGGTCGGTGTTATAACCAATAATCTCATTTCCGTCATAAGTCGGCAGGTCCGGGAAATTGAACACTTCTCCCTGTTGCGGATGGAAAGGCCACATATCGTTTGAATAAGGCAATCCGTAATATTCATCGAAGCCGTTCTGCAAAGGCAGGAACTGTTTAGCATCTCCCAGATGCCATTTACCGAAAACAGCGGTACTGTATCCTTTCTGCTTCAGCAACTCTCCTATCGTCATTTCGTCCGGACTGATACCATAATCAGAACCCGGTCCCGGTGCACCGGCAAATCCGATACGATTCGGATAGCATCCAGTCAGCAGTCCGGCACGTGAAGCGCCACTGATAGGTTGTCCGGCCAGAAAATGAGTGAAGCGGACTCCCTCAGCAGCCATACGGTCGATGTTCGGCGTTTTATATCCGTATGCGCCATTATAAGAAAAATCCCCATAACCGGCATCATCGAGGTTGATGATAATGAAGTTGGTGTAGTTCGCTGCAAGTCCCGTTACTGATAGTCCGGAGGCCGCAGCCAAAAGCATTAGCTTACTATTCATGATATCGTGTTTTTATTAGATAATGTTGTTATTATTACCGCATAAGAGCGTTAAAGATACAAATAAAATAAATTTCTTCCGAATGAAATCGTTTTTTCATTCGGAAGAAATCAGAATTACTCCCGCATCCGGACCAGGATGCGGGAAGGTATGTTCAATTATTTCCAACCTGGGTTCTGTACCAGATTTTCATTTAAAAGAGTTTGTTTCAAAGGAATCGGATACAGATAGCATTTATCTTCCCAACCCGGATTCGGTTTCTCGATATAAGTAACGCAGTTTACATAGCGAGGCATTTCCGAACCTTTATACAGACTCTTTGCCAGCGCTTCGCTATTGTAATCTTCTATATTATTAATCTTGACGCCGACAGGCTGTTCATTCAGATAGTTACCTTTTTTCCAACGTTTGATATCGTCAAAACGGAAACCTGAACCCATCAATTCGGAACATCTTTCACGGCGTATCTCCCACAAAACAGGAGCGACATCCGAATCACGGAACTTGTCGAAATCAGCACCGATATTGTTTACCTCCATAGCCGCAACGCCGGCACGTGCACGCAACTTGTTGACAGTAGCATCGGCAACGGACTGGTCGAAACGTCCCAGTTCAAACATTGCTTCGGCATGGTTTATCAACACCTCTCCCATACGGAAGATAGGCCCGTCGGTACCTTGTACCTCTCCTTTATCAGCTCCGGGTAACGCATTATAATATTTGTACATGAAGTAACCGGTCTGCGTATCCACACCGCTGACTTTTACTGCCGTCAAATTCGGTATATTCGCAATATAAGAAGCCTTCTTCGACAGAGGCAACATTTTCCTCTCCGGATTATTTTTAGATAACTTACCCATTAAATCCATATACTCACGTTCCACAGCGTTGTCCGTATATTCCCAATGGGATAAATCCGTAGAAACCGTCACTTTATAAGGAGGACAAATTGTATAATACAGACGTAAGTCACGATTTCTGAATTCATCATACACCGTATTGTCGCCATCATAAACGGTAGAAGTAGAAATAGGCCGTCCGTCAGCACATAAGTATTGTTCTACGAGCTTCTTTGAACCTTCATACAAACGTTCGCCAGTCGTACGCTGAGTCAAATCGTGCCCCTTTCCGCTTTCGTTTTCCAGGTACTCCCGATACAGAAGGATACTGCTTTGTCCTTTCAGGCTGGATGAGTTAAACACATCATCATAATCCGCCATCAGTCCCAGATTCTGGTCGATAAGTTTCTGGGAGGCTTTCACGCTTGCTTCCAGATATTTCGTACCGTCTACATTATCCACACTGCCATGATACTTTCTCCAGGTCCCTTCATACAGGCCGAAACGGGAAATAAAAGCACGTACTACATTCGGATTGACGGTATTGTCGCCGTCACCTTTCTCGTTTATATGCTCTTCGGCATACAACAGATTTTCCAACATGTGATTGGCAACCACCTCACGGGAATCTTGTTTTGCATACAACACATCCACATCTCCGGTCCCTACCAGATGTTCCAGCCAGGGCAAGTCACCGAACTTCTGAAGAAGTTTGAAGTATTCATGAGCACGGAAAAAATAACCGACTCCACGCCAGTGCGCTTTCTCCTTTTCCGTCATCTGTGAGTTTTCGATATTATCCAGCATCAGATTCACCCGGCGGATAAATTCAAACGTCCATGTATCCGCACTTACATTCGAAGCAGACATACGGTTGTTTGCCCAGGCGATACCACGGGCATCATTCGAATCGAACAACATATCCGATACATCTCCTGCCTGAGGATAGTTCTGATAAGCAATCAGTGTTTTATTGTACAATCCCCACGCGTACATTTTAAAATTATCATAAGTCGTAAAGACCGTGTTTTCCGTTTCTTTATCGATCGGGTATTTATCCAGGAATTCATCATTCAGGCAGGAAGTACCTCCAATAAGAAAAGCAGCCAGACATGCTGATAAATATATTTTTTTCATAAGAATCAAGTGTTATACAAATTATAAAGTAACATTAATACCAAAAGAGAATTTCTTCATGAACGGATACAAGTCATTAATACTCATCGTTTGTTCAGGGTCCATTCCTTTATACATATGATGTTTTGTCCAGAGGTCTTCACCACTAAAGAATACTTTAAAAGCCGAAATCGCTCTTGTTTTCTCAAGCCAGCTACTCGGGAATGAATAACTCAATGTGATATTTTTCAGTTTGATGTAAGAGGCATCCATCAGATATTTAGTCTGATTCCTTCTGTTGAAACCATCCGTTCCCTGGTTCACACCTGTCTGGTTTCCTAAACGGGGGTAATAAGCATTCGGATTTTCAGGAGTCCAATAATCCAGGTGATGTTTCAACACAGTAGCAGCAGCATTCGGGTTATCCGTATTGGTGTGCGGCCATGCCAGGAAATTCGATTTACCGTCCGTACCGACAATCAGGTCACGTTTTCCAACTCCCTGGAAGAATACGGTCAGGTCAAAACCTTTCCAACCCACACCGGCATTGATTGCATACGGATAGCGTCTGGAATTATTACCGATAATCTTTCTGTCACCCGGATTTTTAGCCGTGTTGTCACCTGAGTTATCAATTTTACCATTCCCGTCTAAGTCTTTGAACAGGATATCACCCGGTCTCGGGTCACGAACATACGGGTCGATAGTAGGAACTCCTTCTTTCAGTTTATAGATACCTTTCGCCTCATCAATCGTTTCGAAATCATCTTCCGTATAGAAACGATCTGTAACAAATCCCCATATTTCCCCTATTTCCTGACCTACACGATAAGTAGACAATGATTCTGTCGGGTTATCGAACTTCGTTACTTTCGAACGTGAATCATACAGGTTCAAACCGATGTTATAACGCCAGTCTTTACCGATACGGTCTCTCCAGTTTATTGCCAACTCCCAACCTTTTGTACGCAAGTCGGCCGAGTTTTCCAACGGAGAAGAACCGCCAAGCACAGAAGGAAGTTCCTTACCCGGAGCCAACATACCTTTCGTATCGCGACGATACCAGTCAAATACCAGGTCTAAACGGTTATCGAACATACCCAAGTCGAAACCGATATCCAGCGTTTCCACCTTTTCCCAGGTAAAGCTCGAACTAACCAAAGCCGGAACTTTACGGGTTATATTCCATAAGCCATTTTCCAACCATCCGTTTTCCGTCGCCATTACGCCCAGGAATGCATAGTTCTTAATTGCCTGGTTACCTACCTGTCCGAAAGAACCTCTCAGCTTGAAGTTCGTAACATATTCCTTCGACCAATCCATGAATTTTTCTTCAGAAACTCTCCAACCTAACGAGAAAGAAGGGAAAAAACCGAAACGGTTGCCTGAAGGGAATTTGGAAGAACCATCATAACGCCCGTTCGTTTCAAACAGATATTTCCCTTTATAGTTATAAGAAGCTCTGTAATACAAACCACGTAACGAATATTCGTCATATTCATCACCGGTAGTCATGGTTCCGTCTGCGCCGCTCAATGAGGGATGTTCCGGATTTACCACATGCAATTTCTTTCCCCAAACTCTACGCATGTAACTGTATTCCTGGTTGAAACCTGCCATTACACTGAAAGAGTGGTCGTTTATCGTCTTATCGTAATTTCCGTAAACGTTGATTGCATTGTAGTTGATATGCTTTTCATCCAACTGGTATGAAGAGTTACCGCTATAGGAGTCCGCCACTGAGAAATAGTTGTTTTCCGCATTCACATACTTCACTGTTTTCTGGTATTCATCCTGGTCGTAATTAGTTCTGTTGAAAGTATATTCAGCATTGATTAACAGTCCTTCCATCGGATTGAAAATAGCTTTACCAAAAAGACGGATATCTTCGTTGTTCTTTGCCTGGACCGGAGAATTCATGATATTCCAGCGGGGAGTACCGATTGGATAAGTTTCTCCATTTATCTCAACGTCACCTTCCGGATAATAAGTCGGCAGCAATTGGGCCAGACGATACGGCGACCAGTTTCTCAACGTATTCATATTCGGGTTGGTCGTTTTCGACTTGGAGTATTTAATATCCGCCTGCACTTTCAACCAGGAAGTAATTTCCGTATTCACGAAAGAAGACAGGTTGTATCTGTTATAACCGTCCTTATCCGTAACCAGAATACCGTCTTCATCCAGGTATCCGAAAGATAGACGGTAAGCAGACTTGGCTGTACCGCCGCTCACTGAAACATTATGTGTCTGCTGGAAACCATAATTATCCATCATACGTTCCAAGTGGTTGTTCTCTTTTAAATCGTACCGGTTACCATTGTCATCCATATAATAGCCTAACGGATATTTACCCGGATTTGCCTGGTAATCTTCCAGATAGCCCAACCATGCAGTGATATCCTGTCCGTTGTTATAACGGCCGTTCTTATATCCCATATCATTATAGAAACGGACTGTTTCCAGCGGAGACGCTTTTTCTATCAAAGACTGAGGCTTTGAGAATGCAAAGTTGTTGTTGTAATTGATAGAAACCTTTTGCTCTTTATTCGCCTGTTTGGTTGTAATCAAAATAACACCGAAAGCAGCACGTGCACCGTAGATAGCAGCAGAAGCCGCATCTTTCAATACAGTTACCGTTTCAATATCGGACGGAGAAATCATATTGATATCCATCGGAACATTATCTACCAATACCAACGGTTCGCCTTCTCCGTATTCGTCGATATTCAGACGGTTGGTACCGCGAACATTCAATGTCATGCTCTTACCCGGACTACCGGCATTGGTGGTAATTGTCAGACCCGGCATAGCTCCCTGCAACGCCTGGCTGGCGGAAACGACCGGACGGTCACCCATTACCTCTTCCATCTTCACCGTACTCACGGCACCTGTCAGATTGGCTTTTTTCTGTGTACCGAAACCTACGACTACGACTTCATCCAGTGTCTGGGTATCTTCCAGCAACTTAACTGCATATTGCGACTGCTGTCCGTCTACACGTATCTCTTTGTTCAGATAACCGATGTAGGAAATCGTCAGTGTACTGCCGGACGGAACATCCAGGCTGAATTTACCGTCGATATCCGTAATTGTGCCGTTGGTGGTACCTTTCACTACCACATTCGCACCGATAACAGCATCTCCCCTGTCGTCTGTTACCACACCTGAAATTTTCTTTTCCGGCTGTGCCTGCTGACGGGACGGAGCAGCGTTGGTTTTACGCACGCTGACTGCAATGGTATTGTTCTCCCGGTTAAAATCCAGACCGGTCTGTTTGGATATTTCATTTAAGACGTCTTTCAACGGTTTGCCATTAAAGGACAAATTGACCGTTAACTTGTTGTTGGTGACGGTCTCGCCGTAAAAGAACTTGACTCCCGTTTGCTGGGAAATCTCTTTGAGGACCTTTTCTACCGGTTGATTGTGGACCTCAACGGTCACTACTTCTGATTTTATCGTTTGGGCCATCGCCGGTTGTGCGCATACAACTGCTAAAAAAACAAAAAGTACAGCATAACAAGCCCAACAATACTTCTTAATATTAAGGAAGTTCATAAATTTGGAATGTTTTATGGTTGTTTTGAATAGTAATTTAAAACGACTCCGTAAGATTGCCTGGCCTCCACTCCGGACAATCGGTAGAGTATAAGGAAGGTCCCTGTGACCTTCCTTTTCTTTTTATGGATAAGTTAACTGGTGTCTTTCATGTAAGTATCAATTTAGAATAAGTTAATAATCAATTCTTATATAAAACTATTTTGTCATTTTCTATCCTGTATTTTATATCTGTTGAATATTGTATCGATTTAAGTACTGCTTCCAGACTTTTATTATCATGTTCCCCGTAAATATAATCGTCATATTCCGCACCCGGGGCAAATTCAATAGTCCGGTTATACATGCGGACCAGTTCATTGACAACGGTCCGTATGGGAGTCCTGTTAAAATAAAGACCACCTTTTATCCAGACAGTGGAAAGCCTTGCATCTTCATTCCGTTTCTGGAACTCGCCTTTCGTCTTATCCATCACGAACTGTTCGTCCGGCAGCAGGCGCATCATCGCTTCCGGTAAATCGACCTGCACTTTCCCCGTCTGAACACTAACAGTCAACTGCTCGTCCATATCGAAGGCTTTCACATTGAAGGAAGTACCCAGCACCTTTACATCGGCATCTTTCGTATGGATAAGGAAAGGTTTCTCTTCATCCCGGGTTACCTCGAAAAATGCTTCTCCATTCATCTCTATCCGGCGGACATCAGTAATGAACTCCCGGGGATATCTTAAATAAGAACCGGCATTCAATGTTACGGAAGTCCCATCCGGCAAAATAATCCGTTTATGTTCGCCGTTCTTCACATGCACTTCCGTATATGTCAATACCTTTTCCTGATTCGAACGTATCAGGCGGAACCCGCCCCAACCTATCGACAAGATGACAGCCACGATTGCCACATATCTCAGATAAGGAATAAAGGAGAAACGTTTCTCCGGTTTCCGGATGCGCGATAATAACAAACGGGCCTCTTCCCTGTATTGCTGATGCTGCAACGACGAAACCTCATCTTCCTCCATCTCTTCCCATACATTGTCCATTGCCTCGGATATTTCCGTATTGTATTTTCCGGCATGGAAATGCTTCAACAGGTCGTCGGCATCTTTACGGGTATAGAGGCCGTCGACGAATCGTTTCAATAGGTTGTTTATATACTTCAAATCTGCCATATTATCGGTGCATGTATTTATAGTACCACGAAATGGGGTACAACTGGGATATGATTAACTTTTATTATGAATTCAGGCAAAAGAGCAGTACTAGTAAATCGGCATACGTCCCGGAGTATTTCACTAAATATGAACGTATTACTTTCAAAGATGCAGAGATATGCTGCTGGACGGTATAGACTGAAATATTTAATTCTTCCGCTATTTCCTTATGAGACTTCATCTCTTTCCGGCTCATATCGAAGATACGGCGTTGCTGCGAAGTCAAATCGAGCAGGGCCTTTTCGAGCAGTTGGTTCAGGTCGTCATCCAATATTTTATCTTCCGTATCATTGGTCACATCTACCGAACCGGACAAGATGGTATTTTTAAGCTGTTGCTCTTTCTCTATCCCGGCCAGCAGATTGAGAATCCGGTTTTTCACAATTGTATAAACATAAGGTGCAAAAGGAGAATCCGGATTCAGGAAACGCCTATTTTGCCAGACGGAGGTGAAAGCATCCTGGAAAACATCTTCTGCAAATTCTTTCGATTTAAGAAACTTCATCGCAAAGAACATCAGCCTGTTCTTATACAAAGCGTATAATTCACAGAATGCAGACTCGTCATCCTGAATCAAACCTGCAATAAGTATTTTTTCCTGTTCTGAATTATTATACATTTAAACTAATAAGTGGAAACACAATCCATACTCTTTGTATCCTAAAACTTGTCAAATATAAAGATATTCTATATACCTCACAAACATGTCTGTAAAATAAGACCGGCATTCCTGCGAACTTCTTTAATTCTATCTACGATTTTATTAAGTCAACAGGAAAGCGTACATTTGTGTGATTTTTACGAAAGGATTAGATTGCAGATGAAAGTATGTATTGCTGAAAAACCGAGTGTGGCACGAGAGATTGCCGAAGTACTGGGGGCTACAAAAAGAATGAATGGGTATATTGAAGGAAACGGATATCAGGTTACCTGGACATTCGGACATCTGTGTACACTCAAGGAACCTCACGAATACACCGACGACTGGAAACGATGGAGCCTGGGAGCACTTCCTATGATTCCTCCCCGTTTCGGTATCAAGTTGATTAGTAACCCGACCTACGAACAACAGTTCAAAGTGATTGAAAGCCTGATGCAGAATGCAGAGATGGTCATCAACTGCGGTGATGCCGGCCAGGAAGGAGAACTGATTCAACGTTGGGTGATGCAGAAAGCCGGCTGTAAATGCCCGGTTTACCGTTTATGGATATCATCCCTTACCGAAGAAGCCATTCGCGAAGGTTTCCAGCATCTGAAAGAACAGACTGAATTTGCCAGATTATATGAGGCCGGATTATCCCGTGCCATAGGCGACTGGTTGCTGGGAATGAATGCAACCCGATTATATACAATCCGTTACGGACAGAACCGGCAGGTACTTTCTATCGGCCGTGTCCAGACACCGACACTGGCACTGATTGTAAACCGCCAGGCAGAGATAGATAATTTCAAGCCCGAACCTTACTGGGAGTTGAAAACCGTCTACCGGAATACGACCTTCTCCGCAACCAAGGGTAAATTCACCAAAAAGGAAGAAGGGGAAGCCTTCCTCGAAATCGTACAGCAGGAAGATTTTACCGTCACCGATATTTCCGAAAAGAAAGGGAAGGAATACGCTCCCCGCCTTTTCGACCTGACCTCGTTGCAAGTGGAATGCAATAAAAAGTTTGCATTTACCGCCGACGATACATTAAAACTGATTCAGTCATTATATGAAAAGAAAGTGACCACCTACCCCCGTGTAGATACCACTTTCCTGAGTGATGATATTTACCCGAAAGTTCCGAATACGCTGAAAGGGCTGGTAGATTATACCGAACTGACGGCTTCCCTGTTGAATGCCAAGATTCCCAAAAGCAAAAAAGTATTCGACAACTCAAAGGTAACCGACCACCACGCCATCATCCCGACCGGTGTACCCGCCCGTAATCTGACGGAGAATGAACGGAAGGTATATGACCTGGTTGCCCGTCGTTTCATCGCCGCCTTTTACCCGGACTGTGAAATCTCCACCACAACCGTACTCGGTAAAGTGGGTAAAGTTGATTTCAAAGTAACCGGAAAACAGATATTAAAACCGGGATGGCGCGTCGTATTCGGTGCGGAACAAAAGGACCCGGATGCCGAACCGACCGAGGAAGAAGGCGTATTGCCGGACTTCACCAAAGGAGAAACCGGACCGCACAAACCTTTATTAAAGGAGACCTGGACGACTCCGCCCAAGCCTTATACAGAGGCTACATTGCTCCGTGCAATGGAAACGGCCGGTAAGCTGGTCGATAATGACGATTTGCGTGATGCCTTGAAGGAAAACGGTATCGGCCGCCCTTCCACCCGTGCAGCTATCATTGAAACGCTTTTCAAACGTAACTATATCCGTAAAGAACGAAAGAACCTGTTCCCTACCGCCACCGGAAAGGAATTGATAGGTACAATACACGAAGAGTTACTGAAAAGTGCCGAACTGACCGGTTTATGGGAAAAGAAACTGCGTCAGATAGAACGTGGAACTTATGAGGCAAAAACATTCCTGGACGAACTCAAACAGATGGTCCACCAGGTAGTCATCAACGTCCTTTCCGACCAGTCCACCCGCACCATCACCATCGAGGAGGCCGCCAAAGAAGCACCGAAAGAGGAGAAAAAAGAAAAGAAACCCCGCAAGCCGCGTGCAAAAAAGGAAGAGGCTCCCAAAGAGAAAGCAGTCCCCCAACAACCGGCAAAACCGGTTTGCCCCATCTGCAAGAAAGGAAACATCCTGCGAGGCAAAACAGCCTACGGTTGTTCCGAATATAAGAATGGTTGTACATTCCGGCTGGATTATGCGACTTATGGGGAAGGGTTATCGGATGAGGAACTTATTTCTGTAATCAATCAAATTCAGAAAGAATAAATTTAAGAGTTTGAGGGTCCATACGGTTATCCCAAATAGTCAATATTTGTATTTGATTATTTTTTACCCGATAGTACATCGTATTATAATATGTTATCAGACATTGACGCACCTCTTGGCTATCTTCGAACAAAGGAAATAAATCAGGAGTTATACTTATTAACTTCAGACAACGAGTTATCTCTGAAAGAAAGTTCTTTTTGATAACTTTCCCCCATGTTATATCAAGATATTCAACAATATCATCCAAACGCTCCCGAGCGAGAGGGGTAAAATAAATATCCATGATTATTTATGGCGAGCCAATACTTCTTCCATAGGAATAAGAAAACCGTTATCAGCTTGTTCAATGCTGACACGTATATCTTCATAAATACGTTTCGGTACATTGATACGGGAATAATATTGAGCCACAGGCTCATTTAATACTGACTTTGAATGCTCTTCAGATTGTAACTCTTCTTTTTTCATATCTTCAGGTTTATAATGATTTACAAAGATAAAGTTTATCTTCAAACATTTACTATATTTGTCCGCAAATTATCGACTTATGAAAGAAGAATGGTTCCCCTTAGTCAACGAAATGGGAGAAACAATAGGTAAAGCGACCCGAAAAGAATGTCATAGCGGAAGTAAACAACTGCATCCGGTCATCCATCTGCATATCTTTAACGATGCCGGAGAACTATATCTGCAAAAACGTTCCATGACCAAAGATATCCAACCCGGTAAATGGGATACGGCTGTCGGCGGACATATCGATTATGGGGAAACGGTCGAAGAAGCTCTCCGCCGGGAAGTCCGTGAGGAGTTAGGCATTACAGCATTCACCCCCCAATTCATCACCCGTTACGTCTTTGAATCAGCTATCGAAAAAGAGCTAGTCAATACATTCCGCACAATTTACAACGGAGAAATCAAACCGGACACCGAGGAACTGGACGGCGGACGTTTCTGGTCGCTCGAAGAAATCAAGTCGAACCTGGGGCAAAATGTGTTTACTCCTAATTTTGAACAGGAATTTAAGAGGTTGTTTCTATAACATGTCGGAATCAGCAGTAAAACCGTTCACCATTCACCCATTAACAGCTAAAACACAATATAACAACACATAACCCATTCATTAACCAGGTGAATGATTATACAAAAAGGTGAACGGATATACACAAACCATTCACCTTCAGTTATTATCATTTCCTCATCAAACAATAATAATTCCCCGTCTTCGTATGTATCTTCCGTATACCCGAAGCATTCAACATCTTTCCGAAACGGCAGGCAGAAGTATTGCTGAATTTTCGTTTGGAACGTTCCGATATGATATCCAATAGTTCCACCGAAGTAAACCTCTCTTCCTTCTCCCCCTCTTCCGGCAAACGAAAATAGGAAAACAAATACTGCATCTCCAACGGTTCATCCTGAAATCCGGAATTACTCTGTGTCAACGCCCGTTCCTCTTCGCTGTTCAACCAGTAACGTTCACCCGAACGGATTGCATGAAGCGCCTGTGCATACAACTGTTCATATTCTATCGGAGCAGAAACATCGATAATACCTGTCACCTGAACACAAACATAACGTCGGCTCCCTGTCGGGTCCGTCAACAGCTCCATCGGGTTAGCCGTAGCCGCAAACGAAGCCAACCGCCTCATCTGTTGGAACGTCTTCTGATGCGGACGCCGCACCTTCACTTCCGGTTTCTGAATTAGATATTTCAAATCCGCCTGATATTTCTTGCTCAACCGGTCGAATTCGTCAATCGTTATCAATACATTCTGAGCCATCAGCAGTTCCGCCTCGCTCTTATTCTCCAGATTGATGCTTTCCGCATGATAATCCCTCAATACAGGCGGAAGAAGCAAACGGAAAAAAGTCGACTTTGAAATACCCTGCCCGCCCACTAAAACAGGAACAAGATTATTCGCATACAACCGGTCAGTCTTCTGCCAATGAGCTACCATACTGATAAACCATATATAAAAACGGTTCCTCCATTCCCCGTCTTTTGTCGGAACCGTATCCGCCAATGCACGTATCCGGTCTCTCCCATCCCATGTCGGCAAATTATATAAAAACATTTCCAACGGATTATAACTCGGCACCCTGGGCGAATAGATATACCGCCGCACATCCTTATCCCATATATCAAGCCCTTCCTCCATGGCATTCAGACAGATACCGTTCAACACCTCGGCAGTCACCAGCCGGAAACGGAAACAAAAAGAGTGCCTTTCCCGATATTCCACCTCACCGATAATCTCATTCTTCCGAAACTCATACCGCCGCTTCAAAAACTCCTCCATACGCGCCAGCAAGTTCATAGACGACGGCAAACAAGGTTTCTTCCCAAAGGCTTTACGGGAAAGATATACATTATGCACCGTCTGCCGCAACAAATTCAGGTCACGTAAATTCCACATCCGAAAATACAGCCAATGAACCACATCTTCCTCCGGAACGCCCGAATCAAAACAAAGCATACTCACAGCAGCTATAAAGTTTTTCGGTTCTTTTTCTTCCCAGTCCGGCCCCTGCTCACGATACACCTGATTCAGGCAGGTCTCAAAAAGCATTTCAATCTTTTTACGTTGTTCCGTACCCGGCAGGATACGTTCCAAAGGTTCGTCCGACTGCTTTATCTTCTCCACATATCCCGGTTCTTCAGGCATTGCCAACGGCTGCTCCATCCTGACCGGCAACGAGTCCGGATTATAAAAGCATCCCGGGTCATACGAGATGCGGCACCCCCTGTCGAGCGACGGTTCCTTATACTCCGCCTCCCATTGCAACTGTGCCTGATAATGCAACATCGCCCTGCGGTAAGCATGTGCATGGAAGCAGGCTGCCATCTCCCGGTCAGCCGGAAGCGAACCATCCGGCAATGTATAACGTACCACCACTTTCACACTCAGTCCGCTCGAACCGACAAAAGCCAGCAGAGGCTGATTATACATTACCACCTCATCGCGCAACCTTCTGGCTTCCGAAATATTTGCCAAACGGTCAAATTCCAACAAGACCAAACCGTTATAACATTTCCATTCCTGCTCCTTATAACCGGAAGCAAAGAGTATGACCGGCACCTTTTCCGCATCAGCCGCACGGCTTCCCGGCGAACAATAGGGAATCATTTCGCGCATATTCTTCACCGGCTTTGCCTTCGCCGCATCCTTCATATATTCCACGACGGTATCCAATTCCACCGGTTTACCTGAACTCAGATCTCCTTTTACCCACGTCACTTTCATACCGTCCCCTCCTTCTTCGGCAAGACATAAACAGCATTTTTAGGTCCGCCCAAACGGACAATCCGCCCTTGCTCCCGCAACTGTTTCAAATCGCCTTGTGCCAGGTAACGCGAACAGGCGTTTACTCCCATACAATCGGAACTGCTGATCTCCCCATGCCTCGACAGATAACGCAAAATCCGTTCCTGCCGCTGCTCCGGTGTATAGGCATCCGGTTTTCTGTAATCCGTAGCTCTTTCAAAATGCATGGAACTCATTTCTTTCTTCAACTCCTTACAGGCCCGGAAAGCGACTTTAGAAAAATGTATACTTTCCGCCCTGATCTCTTTGGGGTTACGTATCGGAGGACATTTCGCCGTAGGATAAAACAGGCCAATCCCCTCAATCTCCACCGGATCACCATCCTTCAGGGAGCGAACCAGTTCTTCTTTAAAAAGAGACATCATTCCTTTCACCTCTCCTTCATTAAAACTACTGCGATCGGCAATCCGCTCGCACAACTTTTCAAAACGCAGCACCTGCCCTTCCACGATCCGGGCATGCAGCACACCTTCCTCCTCTTCTTTCTGTCCAGGAGAATGGGGATTTTTATAAAACAGATACTTAGCCGGCATATACAATATTGTGTTTTTCTATCCCTTACCCTATTATATAGTAAGGGGTAAGTTTATACTATTTAAGGCAAACCCTATCACTCATTCACTTAACGACCAAGGTCGGCATGCTTACCCAGCACCATCAATAAGCTTAACGACGTAGGTCGCAAAGCTTACCGACGGTCATCCTTTGGTTTATAAGTCATGACTAAAGGTATAGTTTATTATTGGTTTAATGCTAATAAATAAGAGGAAAAGTGATAATTATTTTAAGGGCAAGCGGGGATGATAGATAAAAGGTGAAGGGTTTGTGGCAACCGTTCACCTTTTATGAGAACCGTTCACCTATAAATCACATGCTTAAACACGAATAAATCAATAGATTAGACAAGGGAAGATGAACAGTGAACGGTTTAAACACCAATTACATATGGTTAATCTTTTCTACAGAATATAATCTATTGGCAACGTCTTCAATCGTATCCACCTCTTCCAGATAATCCGTAAATTTAGGATGAATGGCTTCATACCCCAACCATGCCCCCAATATATTACCGGTCACCGCTCCTGTTGAATCACTGTCGCCACCATGATTAACTGAAGCTATCACAGCCTTTTCAAAGTCATCCGGATATTTGAGACAACAATAGATGGCAATAGCTAATGTCTCCTCAGCAACCTTGCCTTCTCCCAACAGAGAAATCGCTTCCTCATCTGTAGCAAACAAATTCTTTTCAGCCAGTTCTATAGCATGCCGGATCATTTGAAGCATATACTTGGTACGGCCATATTTCTTTCCATATAACAGATGTATCCTCTCCCAGACATAGTCTGTTACTTCACCAAGCGAACCCCACTTCCTTGTAGGATATACTATTTCATTCAATAAATAGACCATCATAGCAGCAGGAATGAACCCTAAAGAATGCCCATGGGTCAAAGCGGCAATCTCCGCCCCTAAATGAGCTTTCTCTTCAGCGGAACAATCCGGGTCGTTTATCAAAGCAACGGGAGCAACACGCATAATACCCCCACATCCCTTGCTGTCATTTACATGCCATGCCAATGAACCGGGTTTCTTCTCCCGCAAAGCATACATGCATGTCATTCCCGGTGCACGCCAGTCCTGCATCGCTTTCAAATGGCTGATATCACAAACAGGATTAATAACAACCGGTTTCGATGAAATTTGTAATGCATGCCACTCTTCATAAGCCTCCCAAACATAATGCCGGGAGAGTACCTCCGGCGATTTAATCGTTACACCGGAAGCATACCCATTGAGCAAACCACAAGCTGTGTACAAAGTCATCTGCGTATCATCCGAAATCTCTGCTATACCACGCGGCATGGTATACGTAGTGATACCGTCTTCACCAAAATCATGACGTATCCTGTCATAATCATAAAATTCAATAGGATAACCCAAAGCATCCCCTACGGCTCCACCGACCAGACTGCCTGTTATCTTATTCAAAAGTATTTTATTATTGAGATCATCCATATACTTATTCTTTTATTATTTCAACTCCCGTCTCCGTACTTCATCCACTCCTGTGATCATATTGACATGTGCTATCACATCCTGCAACTCTTTGACTGAATGGACTGAAAAGTCTATCGTACAATCTACTATTTCATCCACTGTTACAGTCGTCAGATTCACAATGGAAAGTTTTAGCTTATTCGTAATACTATCGATCAGGTCGCTAAGCAAATGATAGCGGTCTACCGCTTTTATACTGATACTTACCGGATAAAGAATATCCTTATCTTCCTCAAAGTTCACAGAAACAATAGAATCACCTTTTTGTGAAGCCAGGCAGATAGCGGAAGAGCAATCCCGTTTATGGACAGTGACGCACTTGTCAACCTCCGTAAAACCGATCACCTCATCTCCCGGCAACGGATGACAATACGGGCAACGCTTATAAGGTATTTGCTTCATCCTAGACAGACAAGAACGCAAATGTCGCTTAGCTTTATAGGTAAGCACATGGTTTATCCAGTCCGGTTGTGGATTGATATGTTCATTTACTCCGATTTCCACACAGTCCCCCCGATGTAATACAGTCTTTATCGAACATAGCTTGCCATTGACACGGGCATATTGGGCATGTTCACCGATACGGCTATGGATCTCGAAAGCAAAATCAAGGGCGGTGGCCCTCTGTGGCAAAATGATCGGACGTCCCTGAGGTGTAAACACCATAATATCGTCATTATAGAAAGAAGTCACCACACTTTCCATAAAGCTACCTTCCTGGCTATGATAAGCAATATCCTGTAATACAGCCTTGAACTTTTCAATCCAGTTGTCTATATTCTTTTCCGTACGGCCAGCCACACAGCCCAGTCGCGAATTGCGAACCATACGTTCGGAACTGATATGGATTTCCTCCCATATCCCCTGTTCGCAAAGCAGTTTGACATGAAAACTCTGATAACCGTTTTCTTTCGGTGAATCTATATAGTTAGCAATGCCTCCCGGTTTTTCTTTAAACTCATCTGTCAGCAGAGAATAGATACGGAGACTCATATTCTTTTCCGATACCTGAAGGTCATCCGGAAAAATAATATGAATAACGTGCCGATAGTCCAGATGTTTAAAGTCCCTTCCTGTTGCCTGCATTTTACGCCATATGCTATAAGGTTCTCTATACATTACCTCCAATCTGGCCCGAATGCCGTTATCCGACAACAAACGACTGATCCTGTCAGTAAAATAGTCAAGCCGGCCTCTATTATCCGCCTCATCCTTTTCTAATAGTTCTGCCAGCATCGCATATTCCCGTGGACAACGATAACGCAAACTAAGGTTCTCCAACTCAGTTTTAATATCATACAAACCTAACCTGTTAGCTAAAGGGGCATAGAAATAATCTGTTTCTCCGGCAATTTTCATTTGTTTGTCCGGACGCATGCTTTCCAATGTCCGCATATTATGCAGCCGGTCAGACAATTTGATCAGGATTGCGCGAATATCATAATGCACGGAATCGAGCATCTGCTTGAAATTATCCAATTGCTTGGACATCTCATAGTGCTCCTTTTTTCGTTTGGTAACAACACGTACCAGGAAAGCGACATCTTCTCCGAAACGTTCCTCTATATCTTCAATGGTGTAGGGAGTATCTTCCACCACATCATGCAGAAAGGCGGCTATCACCGGATTAGCTCCCAGCATCAATTCCTTACCAACAATATAGGCCACCGCTATCGGATGGATAATATAAGGTTCGCCTGTCTTGCGCTTTTGAGATTTATGCGCTTCATCAGCCAAAGCATAAGCAGCTTTAATCCGTTCCATCTCTTCCGGCGTTACACGCTGTTCCATGGCTTGGAAAAGAGTTGTTACTTGTTGTCGGATATGTTGATCGTATATTTGTTTCATAACTTTATTCCCTTTTCTATGATTATAGCTGTATAATTGAATGTCCCCCCATACCGTCACAGACAACAAAAAGTGTCCTATTGTATCCTGGAACTATTTCATTATTTCTATTCAAAAAACTTCTTTTCCACTACATATACTCGCACATTATCCCGATAACACATCCAAACCTCCAGTCCCAGGATACCGACTAAAGAGATAGTAATCATGCAGCAAATAACTTTCCCAAAGACACTCGATCGTTTCATGACTTAATCATTTATTTATATCATCATCCTTTTCCTCAAAATAATTTTCAGCCAGTGCACTGAAACGTCTTGCAATACGATCAAAGAAACGGCTTCGGGCACGGCTTTCTTTCTTGAACATTTGACGGGTACCCTGTTCCGAATAATCAAAACTCATCACATTGGTTACAGAAATAGTGGCAGCCACCTTCTCTACATCTTGATTGGTTCCGATATAGGTAAAAACCCATCCTTTCCCTTTCAATTCTTCAACCAGCGTTTTCACTCCCTGCCCGGTAAACTCGGAAGAAGAGTTTTCTACCCCATCAGTTATGATCGTAACCAGCGCTATATCTTTCTTTCCTACCGAGTACTTCAGTGCAGACAGGGAAATCCCCATTGCATCGTAAAGAGGTGTGCAACAGTTCGGCGAATATGTTTGCTCATCAAGCAATCCAATCATAGAAACGGCCACTTTATCATAAATTGTACGGATAGCCCCTGAGTTAAATGTAACCAATGAAACGAAATGTTCCTGTTCCTCGTGTTTTGCCTGTGCTGCTTTGATAGTTTGGACAGTTTCATTAAATCCGTTGATCGCCTGTCTTTTAATATTGCCCATCGAACCGCTTTCATCTAAAATGATTAGATTGTAAATTTTCCTTGTTTCCATAATTTTTATCCTAGTTATTCCAATATCAAACAATTTATATCCTTCCCTACAGCTTTATAGTATCATTAATTAGATATTATCATCTCAGAATAGATTATTTTCATGATGGGGACATAATAATTTTTCATCATCTGCATACAAGGTTGGATCAATCCCCAGATAACAGCTTCATTGATTGCCCCATCATCAACGTTAGCATAAGTCCTGACAAATAGAGTATTCCGCTCTTCATTCAAAAACATGGTACCGAACAGTTCTTTTGAATTAAATATATTGATAGCTGTCAAAATATCAATGACTTTATGTTCCGGAACATTAACAGGTATCCTTGAGAAACAACGAATAAGAGATTGTTCTTCATCATATCCCAACATCATCGTATATTCTACATTACCTTCCTGCATTGTAAAATAAAACACTTCACTCTCCTGGTCATGAACAAACCGAAAACCGGCATTCTGTAATGCTTCGTTAATCGTTAATTGAATAGTTTTCATGATATAACACAATATTAATTTGTTAATACTTCAGACTCTGTCTCCGGAAACCAACGGTCCAGAATATTATCTACTTTCCATTGTATTTCCGGAGTAATATATTTACTAACTTTTTGATAAGCTATCGTTAATGATACGATTTCATCTATCCAGCCAATAACAGGTAAACGTTTGGCTGATATTAAATCAATCGGAAGTACTAAATAAGAAAGCGCAGAAACTATCAGAAGTTTATCTGATTTCGGAGTATCCGGACTTTTCAGCACATAATATAGCAACAAAACAGGACGTGCGCTCACTCTTCCGGCTTTTCGGGTATATTCGCCGATCTTTTCCCACAACTCAGAATAATTGATTATACTTTTCTTTTCCATATTAGAACATTTTAATTGTTTCTTATATAGATGTATCTTTGGTTGCAAAACTATCATCACTATACATAAAATATAAAGAAAAACCAGAACTAGTTGTTACCCCATTAATTTAGAAAAGAAAATTCAAACAAAAAGTATACTATAAAACAAAATCGCTATAGCAACTTGAACAAGGCTATAACGATTTTGGAGGGTACTGATATTTATTGGGGATCTTACATAATTCTACACCACTATCTTCTACAATGACATTCTTTTTGTATTTTCCCGTCACCACCACATCTATCACAATAATCATAGACGATACCATCACCATTGCAAGTATAACATTTCTCCCCATCTTCTCCATGTCCATATCCACGACAATCCGGACATGTTTCTTTTGTTTTTCCACTACCATAACAGTCAGGGCAATCAATAGTTATATAGCCTACCCCATCACAATACGGACAACTTTGTTGTTCTTCAAACCATCCCATACTTCATTTTTTTAATATTCATAATCCAAACTATCTAACAATTATCAATCGTTATTACAAGTGTCACAAATTGGTATATCATATTTATGTACGCAATCCCGGCAAAGCCTTTTGTGACAGTCGAGACATTGTGCAACTGCCGGTCTCGTCGGATGGTAGTAACAATTCATTTTCTAATCTATTATTTTAGACAACACCGTACGTCCGGATACACAATTAAATTCATCCTGCACCTTCTCCATCACAATTTTATCTAATTTACTTTGTTTGATAACGCCCCAAATTTGTGGAATGACAAATGGCCACCAAATGCAAATAGTCAAAACTGTTGGAATAACTTGTTGTCCAAAGATACCCACTCCTGCTTTCACATAAACATGAGGTGCGGCTGGAGAGATAACAATTTTAAGTGCAGTTTGCAATCCTAATACCGCTTTGAATAAGGCCCCTTTCTTAATAGATATGTCCCAATCACCTGATGGCATTTTAATTCCATTGACCTCATAACCTTCATATCGCATAGAAGTCATAAGATTATTTGCAACAGTATCTGCATGTGCAGATACATTGTAAAATAGACGTGTCGATTTGAATACTCCCATATTATTATCTTTTTCTTATATAGATACGTTCTACTTACTAAATCTATCTTTTCAACTTGATTTTGAATCAAAAAAGTTTTTATGATGGAAGTAATAGTCTAATGTCGTTTCATATTTATATCCACATTTTTCCAAAACTCTTTGTGAAGCCTTGTTCTTATCATCTATTCTTGCTTTTATCGTTATATATTGCCTATGTATATATTCTGTTACCGCATTAACACATAGAGTCATAACACCCCGATTTCGATACTGTTGGGATAAGGCATAGAAAATTATTGGTTCAAATTTTAATTCACTAATTCCAATAATGCCCCCCAAAGTATCTTCTGATAAGTAAATTCCCCATAATGCACCCTGTTCCTCCTGGTAAGTTCTTTCAAAAAGTGTAATTATTTCATTCACACTTTCCATATTCGCTATACCCGGTAGATACTTAGATATTTCTCTATCAGTTATAAGATTCAATAAATCAGAATTTGAATCCGCTTGTAACAATGATAGAAAACAGCAATCGGGAATTGTCAGTTCCGAAAATAGTTTCATAAATTTACTTATCAGTCAAGAGTCCTCTTTCTGCCATTTCACAAAATATTAATAAGTAAGCTCTTGTATATGCTATTTGATTATGACAAAATATAGACAATTCGGTCTCTGATAGTTCTAAAGAAGTTAAACAAATATCACATAAACGAATAATAGGACATTCGGAACAGTGCTTATTTCTGTTCTCTATCAGTTTTATGACATAGCTGTTAGCAATATCCCAATCAATACCATCATATATATTTCCAATACGATATGTATCACACATCTTCTCACAGACTCTGATGCCACCTTCCCGATCAATAAATAGTTTTCTGTTATTAGGCATACAAGTGGAAAGCTGATTTTCTCCTTCGAGTTCAAATATAGGACGTTCCAACCAATCAGAAATGCGTTCATTCAAAAATGATTCTAATACAATATATTTCGGATGCTTTATATATGTTTCCAATATGTTGTATAATTGCTTATCTAACTGTTGTGCTTCTATCTGTTTAGTTCCTTTCTTATAATTAGGTGCTACGTTGGAGATATGTGCCGGTGCTTTGCTTTTTAATAAAGAGTCATTATTCCATAAAACAGCAATAGGAATTAAATCCTCCCAATTAGGTAGTGTCATTAATAAATGCACATTGTCACTAAAGAATACAGGATATGTATCTCTTATATAAACCAGATGAGGATATATTTTATCAAATGTACCATTTCCATTTTCATCTTTTCGATACAGATCATTATAATGCTTTGTACCATCAATGGAAATATTCAATTGAAATTTATTCTGAACGAACCAATCGGCTTTTTCCGGCGTTAACAGTACACCATTAGTACTTATAAAATAATTAACATTGTTATCGAATAAATCGTTTGCCTGGCTGACACAGTATTGGATAAGCTTGAACTCTACCAGGCATTCTCCTCCATAAAAACCAATTGAGACAGAAGATCTACAATGTACTTTTTGGATGAACTTTAACAGGGTGTCAATCCCTGCGGATGTAAGAGATTTTTTTCCATGCGTTCTGTTATTTATGTAGTTCCCGGAATAACAACAATATGTACATCGTAAATTGCATTTATCGGTAATTTCTATAATAAATGTGTCAAGCAGAGGAAAATCCTCAAATCGTCTAAACGATTTAAACCTAAGTCTATCACAAGGATAAGATTTATTTCCTAACTCAATTTCGTTGTTATGTCTGTTATAAACATATTCGTTACCACTGACGGTTTTTATTCGCATTATATTCTCCTATTATATCATACGCCAATTATGTTTTACTTAAATAAGAACCTGGTGATACTTTTACTCGCAAACAACGTATTTCACAGGCTCCTAATCCCATTGTTACTGTTTCTTTCTGACTCTTAGGTATCTTATTTT
>ERZ857629.935-NODE-935-length-35849-cov-5.491758_pt1 | contig 35849 bp, 33 predicted proteins | sample MGYA00519700_ERZ857629 | MGnify/ENA primary metagenome ERZ857629 (study PRJEB31778, sample SAMEA3449351) | human gut metagenome | biome: human gut; feature: human-associated habitat; material: faeces | place: United Kingdom | collected 2010/2012 ... | reverse complement strand
GGCTGCGAAGCAGACATTTGTTTTTTCGCCGCGATAACGAACGAACCGCCTGCGTTAGCAGGCAAGAAGCGCGAATGCGCGGGTTCGTGAGTTCTTAACAAGAGACATAACGGGAATTGCTGTCGGCTAAAAGGTACGGAGAGACAAGAATGGGGCAGAAAATACAGTATCGTCCGGATTTGTATCTGGGGGAAAGCATTAGCGGGAAAAAACTGGATAAAATAAAAACAAAGCTGGAGAAGCATCCGATTCTGTCCGGAGTATGGCTGATTGCCATATCCCAAAATCCGCATGACCAGTTGGAAATACTTTCTGCGCGGCAGTTGGAACAGAGATATTATGAAGAATATCCTGTGGAAGTAGTAGGAATTGCCGGAAATTACGACGAGGCGGTTGCCGTGGTGGAACAGATGGTACAGGAATGCCTTACCGAGAGAGGGGATTGTGCATTGAAGGAGTATTTACTATGTTAGCTGTAATCTTAAAGATTTTGAGCATAATAGGGATAGTCCTTTTGGTTGCGCTGTGCGTTCTGGCAGTGCTGTTGTTGATAGTACTTTTCTGTCCGGTGGTTTACCGGATAAACGGAAAGAAGGACAGCACGGAGATGACGGCAAAAATCAGGGCAAGGTGGCTGTTTGGACTGTTACGGGCGGTATATTGCTATCCGGAGCCGGGCAGATTGATTGTCAAGGTTTTGTGTTTCCCTGTCTTTGATTCCGGTGTGGAAAAGAAACCGAAGAAAAAGAAGCACCGCGGTTCAAAGAAAAAAGAAAAGCAATCAGAGGGGGCGGCAGCGGACGCACCCGTGAAAAGTACGGTTCCATACAACACCGGGGAATCAGAAAAAGAGAAATTAGAAAAAGAAGAAGCGCGGAAAGAAGAAATACAAAAAGCAGAATCCGAGCAAAAAGAAGCTCCAAAAGAGGAGTCTTCGGAGAAAATCTCGGAGGAATCTTCGGAGGAAGCGTCCGAAAAAGAAAACGGTCTCCGGCGCAAGATTAAAAAAATAAAGTACACAATTCGCGGGATATATGATAAAATAAAACATATTTTGGAAGAACTTGGTTTTTATAAGGAACTCTTACAGGATGAGGACACAAAGGCCCTGCTTTCCCACGGGTGCGGACGGATTGGAAAAGTGCTGAAACACATACGTCCGAGAAAGCTGAAAGCAGATATTACTTACGGAACCGGTTCGCCGGACACCACCGGTTATCTCTACGCATTCTATGGAATGCTATCTCCGAAACTGGGAAAAGATATTTGCATTGTTCCGGATTTTGAGGAGCCGATACTGGAGGGCAGCTTATATGCGGCGGGACATATTACGGTATGCACGCTGTTAATCAATATATTGGCACTGTTGTTGGACAAACGTCTGCGTATTCTGCTTGGCAGATTAAAAGCGCACAGAGCAGGCAGACAGAAATAAAAGTGTTGGATACGGACACGGAAATGAGGTTAATATGGCAGAAAAAGACAATCAGTTTCAGGGTGTTGTAGAATCCCTGCTTCGTGGTATGGATACCGTGCTTTCCACCAAGACGGTAGTCGGTGAGGCAACTCAGGTGGGAGACACCATTATTCTTCCTTTGGTAGATGTGACCTTTGGTGTAGGCGCAGGTGCGGGAAATAATTCGCAGAAGGGCAGTGCCTCCGGTGCCGGTGGTCTGGGCGGAAAGATGACTCCCAGTGCAGTGCTGGTTATTAAGAACGGCTCCACCAAGCTGGTAAATATCAAGAATCAGGATACCGTAACCAAGATTTTGGATATGGTTCCCGACCTTGTGGACAAGTTCACCCAGCCGAAGGAAAAGGAAGCGGATATGTCCGACGAGGAAGCCGTTGACATTGCTTTTCCGGAAGAGGCGGAATAAGGGGAAACAGTTAACATATAATATATAGAGTGAGATAGTATATGGATGAAAAGACATGAAGAAGATTATCGGACTCATTGCTTTTTTTATCGCAATCGGTATGCTGCTTATGATTATCACTCATAACCGGTTGGTTGGCCTTATCATCATCGCTCTGTTATTGTTTGTGGGGTATAATTGTTTTTGTGGTGACTAACTCCGTTTCGGAGGACACCGTGGCAAGAATGGACGATTTGGGTATGATTGATTGGGATGAAATCATCAAAGCAGAAGACCCGGAGGAATTGAAGGAAGCGAAACTGTGGCTCTTTCGTGAGAATGTAAGAATTCAGAATGAAAAGAAAGAGCTGAATGCTTCCCGCGATAAATTTCTTCATGAGACAACCGTGCTTCGTAAGGAATTGGACGAGCTGAGCCGCAAGACCATGCAGGAGCAGAAGCGGCTGCGGGAGGAGAGTCTTTTCTTTGATAAGAAAATGGACATTTTAAAAGCGGGTTTCCTGCAGCTGGAACAGGATCGCAAGGCATTTGAGCGGGAACGGAAAATGATGCGGGAAAATGCGCATAGGATAAGCAGTTCACAGGGCGGCGGAAGCGTGGAAGAGACGGTGCAATTTCTTTTCCGGAATGTGGGAAATTCACTGGCACTCAGAAAACGCTACCGGGATTTGGTGAAAATATTCCACCCGGACAACCTGTTCGGGGACGCGGAACTGATGCAGTCTATCAATAAGGAATTCCTGAAGCGCAAGGATAAGTTCTGATAAGACAAGAAAAAAAGGTAGGAGTGAAAAATCATTCCTACCTCATTCTTTACTGTTGTTTTAATTTAAAAGGAAAAAACTTAAGCGCGCTCAACATTGCCGGACTTTAAGCAACTGGTGCATACATGCATTCTCTTGGAACCGCCGTTTACCTTGCATTTAACGCTCTTTACATTAGAATTCCAAATTGCGTTGCTTCTTCTATGAGAATGGCTTACGTTGTTACCGAAATGAACGCCCTTACCACAAATATCACATTTAGCCATCTTGACACCTCCTCGACACTGCGCATCTTACGCTTCATAATTTACATTGTAATACAAATAAATTCGTTCACAACATTGTTATATTAACAGATATAATCAATAAAAGCAAGCATTAAAATTTCTTTTTTTCAATTTTTTCATTTTTTAGTTTCTTTTTTTGAGCAAAGCTGTTAGAATACAATATATATGTCTGTATGCAGAGAAGAAAGGATTGGTGAGTAAGTATGAAAGGTTCTTCTATGAATACCCATATGGGGAATATTGTCATTGATAATGAAGTGATTGCCCAGTACGCGGGAAGCGTTGCAGTAGAATGCTTTGGTATCGTCGGAATGGCAGGAGTGAACGTGAAAGACGGACTGGTACGTCTGCTCAAGATGGACAGCATTACGAGAGGAATCAGCGTTTCTCTTAATAATAATAAGCTGATTCTTGATTTTCATGTTATTGTTGCCTATGGCGTGAGCATATTGGCGGTTTCTGACAATCTGATTAGCAGTGTAAAATACAAGGTAGAAGAGTTTACCGGAATTGAGATTGAAAAAATCAACATCTTTGTTGAAGGTGTAAGAGTGATTGATTAAGGAGGATTTACCCGTGGCAATGCAGCAAATCGACGCTAAGATGCTTTCCAAGATGTTCTTAGCCGGTGCAAAAAATTTGGAAAATAAGAAAGAATGGATTAATGAGCTGAACGTTTTCCCCGTTCCAGACGGAGATACCGGTACCAACATGACAATGACTATCATGTCGGCGGCAAGAGAGGTATCCTCATTGGATGAGGGCGCAGGCATGGACGCCATCTGCAAGGCGATTTCCAGCGGTTCCCTGCGTGGAGCGAGAGGAAACTCCGGCGTTATTCTTTCCCAGTTGTTCCGTGGATTTACCAAGAGAATCAAGACAGAGGAAGTTTTGGATATTCCCATTCTGGCGGAAGCGTTTGAAAAAGCGGTGGAGACAGCCTACAAAGCTGTTATGAAGCCGAAAGAGGGAACCATTCTTACCGTTGCCAAGGGCGCTGCCGACAAGGCAAAGGAACTGGCAGAGGACGGCTGTGAAGATATGACACAGTTTTTGGATACCGTGATTGAGCATGCCAAATATGTGTTGAGCCAGACCCCGGAAATGCTTCCGGTATTAAAACAGGCAGGCGTTGTGGATTCCGGCGGACAGGGTCTTGTAGAAGTTCTGTGCGGTGCATTTGACGCTTTTCAGGGAAAAGAAATTGATTTGACGGTTGCACCCGAAGCAGAGAAAAAAGCGGATGCAGACGATTCCAAGAGTTCTTCCCTTAAGGCACAGGCTGAAATGGAAATCAAATACGGTTATTGCACGGAGTTTATTATTCTGTTAAATAAGACCTTTAATATCAAGGCGGAAATGGATTTCAAGGCATTTTTGGAGTCCATCGGCGATTCAATTGTATGTGTGGCAGATGACGATGTTGTCAAAGTTCATGTACATACGAATGATCCCGGTCTGGCAATCCAGAAGGCGCTCAAGTATGGTGCATTATCCAACATGAAGATTGACAATATGCGTTTAGAGCATCAGGAAAAACTCTTCAAGATGTCAGAGAAAGAAGCAGCCATGGCAAAGGAAGAGAGCAAGCCGGACGAGCCTCCCAAGGCAGTCGGTTTCATTGCGGTGTCCGTAGGTGACGGTGTGAACGAGATTTTCAAGAGCCTTGGTGTGGACTATATCATCGAGGGCGGTCAGACCATGAACCCCAGTACGGCAGACATTCTGGATGCAGTGGATAAGGTTAATGCGGAGAATATTTTCATTCTTCCCAACAATAAAAATATCATTCTTGCAGCAAATCAGGCTGCGGAGCTGATGACGGATAAGAATCTGCTGGTTATTCCTACCAAGACCATTCCGCAGGGAATTACCGCTGTTATTAACTATGTGCCCGATGCTTCCGTGGACGAGAACGAGGACAGCATGATTCGGGAAATCGGCAATGTCAAGACCGGTCAGGTGACTTATGCGGTGCGCGATACCGTTATTGATGACAAGGAAATCAAAAAAGATGATTTCATGGGAATCGGTGACAAGGGTATCCTTGCAGTGGGTACGGATATGACAACCGTCACCAAAGACATGATGGCAGAGATGGTGGATGAGGATTCCGAACTTATCAGTGTATACTACGGTTCTGATGTTACGGAGGAAGCTGCAGAGGCTCTCTGCGCTGAACTGGAAGCTGCATATCCTTCCTGTGATGTGGAACTGCAGTATGGCGGTCAGCCCATTTACTACTATGTGATTTCTGTAGAATAAGTTCAAAAAGTTTGTATTTGTAAACGTGTGAAATATTAGAGGAGACCGCCTGTGTCTCCTCTTTTTTACCCGGACGGAGGGCAAAATGGATAAGACAACTCCCATTATGGAAGTAAAGGGTGTGGGGGAGAAAACCCGCAAACTGTTTGAAAAAATTGATGTCCGGACGGTCGGAGACCTGATTGCGCATTACCCCAGAGATTATGAGACTTTTAAGGAGCCGGTGCCGATAGAAAAAGCGGCGTGTGGCGAGGTATGTGCCGTCTATGTGACGATTGCGGGGATTCCCAACCAGAAGCAAATCCGGAATCTGAATATTTTGAACGTGACGGTAAAAGACACCACCGGAGTGATGCAGCTTACCTTTTTTAATATGCCTTTTTTGAAAAAAGTATTGAAGCCGGGCGGAATGTATTTGTTTCGGGGAATGGTACAGAGCAGGGGCAGTTCCAAGATAATGGAGCAGCCCAAGATGTACAGCTATGAGGAGTACCGCAAACAGACGCAGAAATTACAGCCCAGATACGGACTGACGAAAGGGCTTACCAATCAGGCGGTGCAGAAAGCGGTAAAACAGGCGTTGTCTTTTTATGCCTTCGAAGAGGAGTTTCTGCCGCAGGATATGTTAGGACACTACCGGCTGATTTCCTATGAGGAGGCGGTCAATTCCATTCATTTTCCGGCGGACGTAAGCGAAGTGGAACAGGCGAGACGGCGCATGGTTTTTGAGGAGTTCTTTTCCTTTTTACTTTTACTTCGCAAAAATAAGGATTTGGCAGCGGGACTGCCCAACCGCTACGCCATGTTTGAGACGGCGGATACGGTGCGCCTTTTGGAGCAGATGCCTTTTGCGCTGACAAAGGCACAGAAAAAGGTATGGCAGGAAATCAAGGAGGACATGGGAAGTCCTTATTGCATGAACCGGCTGATTCAGGGAGACGTTGGCTCCGGTAAAACGATTATCGCCTTTCTGGCGCTTTTAATGTGCGTGGCAAACGGCTATCAGGGCGCGCTGATGGCACCTACGGAGGTGCTTGCCATGCAGCATTTTGAGAGCGTGAATCAGTATATCAGAGAGTATCATCTGGCTTTTCGCCCCGTCCTTTTGGTGGGTTCCATGACGGCGAAGGAAAAGAAAGAGGCATATGAGAAAATTGCTTCCGGCGAGGCGAATCTTATCATCGGCACCCATGCCGTTTTTCAGGAAAAGGTTGTCTACCGTTCTCTTGCGCTGGTGGTGACGGACGAGCAGCACCGCTTCGGTGTCAGACAGAGGGAGGCGCTGGCGGAAAAGGGTAAGGAGCCCCATGTTCTTGTTATGAGTGCCACGCCGATTCCGAGAACTCTCGCCATTATTTTATACGGAGATTTGCATATTTCGGTGATTGATGAACTGCCGGCAAACCGTCTGCCCATCAAAAACTGTGTGGTGAATACTTCCTACCGCCCGAAGGCGTATGAATTTATCGCGAAAGAGGTGGCACAAGGCAGACAGGCGTATGTAATCTGTCCTCAGGTGGAAGAGGGTGAGATGGACGATTTGGAAAATGTGGTGGATTATTCTGAAAAGCTGAAAGCGGCATTGCCGAAAGACATTCAGGTGGCGTACCTGCACGGGAAAATGCGTCCGGCAGACAAAAACCGTATTATGGAGGAGTTTGCCGCCCACAATATCGACGTGCTGGTTTCGACCACGGTTATTGAGGTGGGAATCAATGTTCCGAATGCCACGGTGATGATGGTGGAGAATGCGGAGCGTTTTGGTCTGGCGGGACTTCACCAGCTCAGGGGAAGAGTGGGACGAGGCGAACACCAGAGTTATTGTATTTTCGTGAGCACCAGTGAAAAGAAAGAGACTATGGAGCGGTTGCAGATTCTGAACAAGTCCAACGACGGTTTTTTCATTGCCTCGGAGGATTTGCGCCTAAGAGGTCCCGGAGAATTGTTGGGAGTGAGACAGAGCGGTGAGTTTTCCTTCCGGATAGGGGATGTCTATGCGGATGCGGCGGTACTTAAGGACGCCTCGGATGCGGTGGAAACACTTTTGCGGCAGGATGGGGAACTTAAGCTGCCGGAGCATGAAAAATTGCGTAAACACTTCATGAACACAAGCGACAGCACTGTTGACTTTAGAAGTATTTGACGGTAAAATAGCTTTATGTCAATGAAAGAGTATTAATAATAAAATAAGGATTGGAAAAATATGTCGAAAATTGCGATAGTAACGGACAGTAACAGCGGTATTACTCAGGAGCAGGCGAAGGAAGCGGGGATTTTTGTCCTTCCCATGCCGTTTATGATTAACGGAACTACTTATTATGAAGATATTAATCTTACACAGGAGCAGTTTTACGGACTGCTTTCCGATGGTGCGGACATTTCCACCAGCCAGCCTTCCCCGGAGGCAGTGATGAGTCTGTGGGACGAGGTTTTAAAAGAGTATGACGAGATTGTGCATATTCCCATGAGCAGCGGATTGTCGGGTTCCTGTCAGAGCGCCATGATGTTGGCGAAAGAATATGATGATAAAGTTCAGGTGGTAAACAACCAGCGAATTTCCGTTACCCAGAGACAGTCTGTAATAGATGCCATAGCGCTTGCAAAAAAGGGAATGAACGCCAAAGAAATCAAGGATTTTCTGGAAGCGGACAAATTCAACAGCAGTATTTATATTATGCTGGACACTTTGTATTATTTGAAGAAGGGCGGACGAATCACCCCTGCGGCTGCCGCTATCGGAACCATGTTAAAATTAAAGCCGGTTTTGACAATTCAGGGAGAAAAGCTGGACGCTTTTGCCAAGGCCAGAACCGCAAGTCAGGGCAAGAGTATGATGATTAACGCCATTAAGAATGATATTTCCACCCGCTTGGGCGGATTTACGGAGGAAAAAGGAATCTGGCTGCAGGTTGCCTATACCTATAACAGGGAGGCGGCATTGGCGTACCGGGATGAGATAGCGGAGCTGTTTCCGGGATATGACATTCACGTGGACCCGCTTTCTTTGAGTGTGGCATGTCATATCGGACCGGGTTCATTGGCATTTGCCTGCTGCAAAAAGATTGAGCTGTAAAGCAGACAGAATATAGGAAAAGCAAAAGCTGCCGTTGCCGGCGTCGTTGCGCAATGGCAGCTTTTCAAAAGAAGGAGTAAGTAATACATGGCAAAAACAGGGAATTATGATGCTTCCAGCATTACGGTGCTGGAAGGATTGGAGGCGGTCAGAAAGCGTCCGGGTATGTACATAGGAAGTGTTTCGACCAAGGGCTTGAATCACTTGATTTACGAAATTGTCGACAACTCCGTGGACGAGCATTTAGCAGGTTATTGCGATACCATTAAAGTAACGTTGGAGGCGGACGGCTCCGCTACCGTATCGGACAACGGCCGTGGTATTCCGGTGGGAATGCACGAAAAAGGAATCAGTGCGGAGAGACTGGTGTTTACCACCCTTCATGCCGGCGGTAAATTCGACAATTCCGCATACAAAACCAGCGGCGGTCTGCACGGCGTGGGTTCCTCTGTGGTAAATGCACTTTCCACAAGGCTGACCGTAAGAGTCAAAAACGGCGGCTTTATCTATGAGGATAAATATGAAAGGGGTAATCCCGTCATTGAACTGGAGAACGGACTTCTGCCTGTAGTTGGAAAGACAAAGGAGACGGGAACCAGCATTAACTTTTTGCCGGATGATACTATTTTTGATAAGACCCGTTTTAAGGAGGATGAGGTTAAGAGCAGACTTCATGAGACAGCTTACTTAAACCCCCGCCTTACGATTCTTTATGAGGACAAGCGCAAGGAGACACCGGAGGCAGTTACGTTCCATGAGCCGGAAGGCATTGTGGGATTTATCAAGGATATGAACAAATCAAAGGAAACCGTACATGACGTCATTTACTTTTCCGGGGAGAGCGACGGTATCTCCGTGGAGGTTGCTTTTCAGTATGTAAATGAATTTCATGAAAATGTGCTTGGTTTCTGTAACAATATCTACAATTCCGAGGGAGGTACGCACCTGACGGGATTTAAAACCATGTTCACAAACGTGATTAACACCTACGCCAGAGAGTTAAATATCCTGAAAGAAAAGGACGCCAATTTTACCGGTGCGGACGTGCGTAACGGCATGACCGCAGTGGTGTCCATCAAGCACCCGGATCCCCGTTTCGAGGGACAGACCAAGACCAAGCTGGATAATCAGGATGCGGCAAAGGTTGTGAGCAAGGTGACGGGAGATGAGATTGTCCGTTTCTTTGACCGCAATTTGGAAACCTTGAAAAACATTATCGGCTGTGCGGAAAAAGCGGCTAAAATCCGTAAAACGGAGGAAAAAGCTAAGACCAATATGCTGACGAAGCAGAAGTTTTCCTTTGATTCCAACGGAAAACTGGCAAACTGCGAGTCTAAGGACGCCTCCAAGTGCGAAATCTTTATCGTGGAGGGAGATTCCGCAGGCGGCAGTGCCAAAACCGCACGAAACAGAATGTATCAGGCGATTCTTCCCATCCGCGGTAAAATTCTGAACGTGGAGAAGGCGAGCATTGATAAGGTTCTTGCCAACGCAGAGATCAAAACCATGATTAATGCTTTTGGCTGCGGCTTTTCCGAAGGGTACGGCAATGATTTTGACATTACCAAGCTGCGCTACGATAAGATTATCATTATGGCGGATGCGGACGTGGACGGCGCCCATATTTCCACCCTGTTATTGACGTTGTTCTACCGTTTTATGCCGGAACTGATTTTTGAAGGACATGTGTATATCGCCATGCCTCCTTTGTATAAAGCCATGCCCGCAAAGGGAAAAGAGGAATATCTCTATGACGACAAGGCATTGGAAAAATACAGAAAGAGCCACAAAGGCTCCTTTACCCTGCAGCGCTACAAAGGTCTTGGTGAAATGGACGCTGAGCAGTTGTGGGAGACGACGCTTGACCCGGAAACCCGTATGATGAAACGGGTGGAAATCGAGGATGCCCGTATGGCTTCCGAGGTGACGGAAATGCTGATGGGTACGGAGGTACCGCCCCGTAAGGCATTTATCTACGACCATGCAACCGATGCGGAACTGGATATTTAACGGGAGGTTAGAATGAGTATAACAGCAGAAGACAATACGAGAGTTATCCGGACGGAATACTCCGAGGAGATGCAGAAATCCTATATCGATTATGCCATGAGTGTCATTATAGCCAGAGCGCTGCCGGATGTGAGAGACGGTTTGAAGCCGGTACAGAGAAGAACCCTGTACGATATGCACGAGCTGGGAATCCGCTATGACAGACCTTACCGAAAGAGCGCCCGTATCGTGGGAGATACCATGGGTAAATACCACCCTCACGGAGACAGCTCTATTTATGACGCACTTGTCGTAATGAGTCAGGATTTCAAAAAAGGACAGGCGCTGATTGACGGCCACGGCAACTTCGGCAATATCGAGGGAGACGGCGCCGCTGCCATGCGTTACACGGAGGCGAGACTGCAGAAAATCACGCAGGAGGCTTTTCTTGCTGATTTGGATAAGGACGTGGTGGATTTTGTTCCGAACTTTGACGAGACGGAAAAGGAGCCTTCGGTTCTTCCGGTGAAAATCCCCAACCTTTTGGTGAACGGTTCCGAGGGTATCGCTGTCGGAATGGCAACCAGCATTCCCCCTCATAATTTAGGGGAAGTGATTGACGCCACCAAAGCATATATGCAGAACGAAGACATCACGGTGAAAGAACTCATGCGCTATCTGAAGGGTCCTGATTTCCCCACCGGCGGTGTTGTCATTAATAAAGATGAACTTCTGAATATTTATGAGACAGGTATGGGTAAAATCAAACTCCGCGGCAAGGTGGAATTTGAAAAGTCCAAGGGCGGCAAGACCAATGTGGTTATCACCGAGATTCCCTATACCATGATTGGTGTGAATATATCAAAGTTTTTGTCCGACGTGGCCGCACTGGCGGAAACCAAGAAAACACAGGACATTGTAGATATTTCCAACCAGTCCTCCAAGGAGGGAATCCGTATTGTCATTGAACTTAGGAAGGACGCCGACGCAGAGAACTTTGTCAATATGTTATATAAAAAGACCCGTCTGGAAGATACATTCGGCGTAAATATGCTCGCCATTGCAGACGGCAGACCGGAAACCCTGAGTTTAAAGCAGATTATTAAGGCAAATGTGGACTTCCAGTTTGAGATTGCCACCAGAAAGTATACGAATCTTTTGGCAAAAGAACAGGAACGGAAAGAGATTCAGGAAGGTCTGATTAAAGCATGTAACGTCATCGACCTTGTCATTGAAATTCTGCGCGGTTCCAAGGATCGGAACATGGCAAAGGCATGTCTGGTAGAGGGAAAGACGGAAGGAATCAAATTCAAGTCCAGAGAATCCAAGATTATGGCACAGCAACTCTGCTTTACGGAAAAACAGGCGAATGCCATTCTGGAAATGCGTTTATACAAGTTAATCGGTCTGGAGCTGGAGGCGTTGATTCATGAACATGAGGAGACCATGGCGAATATTTTCCGCTATGAGGATATTCTGGACAGAAGAGATTCCATGGCTCAGGTTATCATGAATGAGTTGGACGGTTTTAAGAAAGAATACGGAAGAAAGCGCAGAACCGTTATCGAGAACGGTCAGGAGGCTGTCTACAAGGAGAAAGAGTTAGAGGAGATGGATGTTGTTTTCCTGATGGACAGATTCGGCTACGCCAAGACCATCGACACCGCCACCTACGAGCGCAACAAAGAGGCGGCGGATACGGAAAACAAATATGTATTTACCTGCAAGAACACCGGAAAAATATGTCTGTTTACCGACAGCGGACAGCTCCATACCATCAAGGTGCTGGATTTGCCCTTCGGTAAGTTCCGTGACAAAGGTGTTCCCATTGACAATATCAGCAACTACAGTTCGGAAAAGGAATCTCTTGTCTATGTCACCAGTCAGACGGAGTTAAATCTGTGTCAGGTTATTTTTGTGACGGAACAGTCCATGATGAAAGTGGTGGACGGCGGAGAATTCGATGTATCCAAGCGCACCGTGGCTGCCACGAAATTAAATGATGACGACCGGGTTATCAGCGTTACCGCCATTCATGAGCAGAAGAACATTGTTTTGCAGACAAAGGACGGTTTCTTCCTAAGATTCTCCATCGAAGAAATTCCGGAGAAGAAAAAGGGCGCTGTCGGCGTGCGCGGCATGAAACTGGGCGAAAAGGACAAAGTTACGGACGTTTATTACACGCAGAATGTGGTGGAAACTACCATTGAATATAAGGGCAAGAATATTGTGCTCAATCATTTAAAACCCGGAAAAAGGGATGGCAAGGGAACCAAAATAAGAGTATAATGCACAAAGAACATGCGCAGAAATGAGGAAAAAGATGAGAGTAATTGCAGGAAAGGCAAGAAGACTTCCGTTAAAGACGCCGGCGGGAATGGATACCCGGCCCACAACGGACAGGATTAAGGAAACTCTTTTTAATATGTTACAGAACGAAGTTCCGGGCTGCGTGTTCGTGGATATGTTCAGCGGAAGCGGTTCCATCGGAATTGAGGCGCTGAGCAGAGGGGCGAAAAAAGCCTATTTTGTGGAAAACGACAGAACGGCACTTGAATGTATCGACGCAAATCTTAAGTTTACGAGACTTACGGACTGTGCTATAGTATTAAAACAGGATGCCGTCTTTTCCGTGCACAATATATTTGAAAGTCATGTGGATATTATTTTCATGGATCCGCCTTATAACTGCGATTTGGAAAAGCAGGTTTTGAGAATGCTGCCGGATATGCACTATGTGTCCGAAGACACACTGATTATTATAGAGGCTGCCATGGACACGGACTTTTCCTATCTTGATTCCATGGGATATGTTTTGGAAAAGGAAAAGAGATACAAGACGAACAAGCATATGTTTATCCGCAAAAAGCCGCAGAGCGAAAACACCTAAGAAAAGAGCGTATTTGGCGCAGATGGAGTGAATTATGAAGAGAGCAGTCTATCCGGGCAGTTTTGACCCGGTCACATTCGGACACTTGGATATTATCAGACGGGCATCGGAGATTTTTGATGTGCTGATTGTCAGCGTTCTGAATAATACGCAAAAGACACCGTTGTTTTCTGTTGAGGAACGTGTTAAGATACTTAGAGAGGCAACAAAAGATATTCCCAACGTGGAAGTGGACAGTTTTCAGGGACTGCTGATTGACTACGCCGCAGAAAAGAATCTTCATGTTGCGGTAAGAGGTTTGCGCGCAATTACTGATTTTGAATACGAATTGCAGATTGCCCAGACCAACAGTAAACTTTCCCACGGGAAACTGGACACCATTTTCTTAACCACCAATCTGGAGTACGCATATTTAAGTTCTTCCAGCGTGAAGGAAATTGCCAGCTTCGGCGGGGATATCAGAGAGTGTGTACCGGATTTTGTCGCCAATATGATATATGAAAAATATCAGCAGAAAATATAAGACGAGGACGTTTTTCAGTCGAGGAAGCGAGGGTTATTCATGAGTAGCAGAATTGAGCAGTTGATTGATGAAATAGAAGAATATATAGACAGTTGCAAACCGAAATTCATGTCCAACACGGAAATCATTGTCAATAAGGATGAGATTGACGAGCTGATTCGGGAACTTCGCATGAAAACACCGGATGAAATCAAGCGGTATCAGAAGATTATCAGCAATAAGGAAGCCATCTTAAATGATGCGCGGGCTAAGGCTGAGGCACTGATTAATGAAGCGACGGTCCACACCAATGAACTGATAAACGAGCATGAAATCATGCAGCAGGCATATGCGCAGGCGAACGAGGTCGTCACCATGGCAAGCAAGCAGGCACAGGAGATTTTGGACAATGCCACTATCGAGGCAAACAACGTGCGGACAGCGGCAATGCAGTATATGGACGATATGCTGGCGCATTTGGAAAATATTATCGTATCTTCCACACAGTCTGCGACAACAAATTATGAGAGCCTGATTGGCTCCCTGAACCAGTACAGGGACGTTATCCAGTCCAACCGAAGCGAACTGCATCCCGCAGAAGAGGATATGGACACGGAGGCATTAGATACAACAGGCGAATCTGAGGATATTGATGTAATTTAATGGACAGGATTATAAAAACCGGTTTTCTTGCGAAAGCTGGTTTTTGTTCGCTATAGGGAGGAAAGAGAAGTAATTTGAATATCCATTTCAAAAAAACAGCAATTCTTTTATTGGCTGCCACCTTTCTGGCAGCTTCCTTTTCACCGGCACGCGCTCAGGCGGCAGCAAGAGTGCAGCCCACGGAGGATAATATTGTTATTGTCATCGATCCGGGACACGGCGGGGAGAACGAAGGCACCATTGAAAACGGCTTTCTGGAAAAATCCATGAACCTGATTACGGCGCAGGCAATGTATGATGAGTTATCACTGTATGACGGCGTAACCTTATATATGACGCATACGGAAGATGTGGACATGACCTTGGCGGAGAGGGCGCAGTTTGCGGCAGATGTGAATGCGGATTTTTTGTTCAGCATTCATTACAATGCCTCTGTGAAACATGATTTGTTCGGTTCGGAGGTGTGGATTTCGTCACAGACACCTTTCAACGCATACGGTTATCAGTTTGGCTATGTGCAGATGGAAACCATGAGGGATATGGGGCTGTTCCTTCGCGGCGTAAAAACCAAAATAAACGATAAGGGAACGGATTATTACGGAATTATCAGGGAATCCGCAAAGCGCTCCCTTCCCGCCGTTATCATAGAGCATTGTCATGTGGACGAAATAAGGGATTATCCGTTTTGCGATACCGAGGAGGAGCAGAAGGCTTTCGGCAGGGCGGACGCCTTATCGGTGGCAAAATATTTCGGACTAAAAAGCGAGGCGCTGGGCGTGGATTACAGTGAGTATGCCATGCTGCCGGATGCGCAGAAGGATTCACTGGTGCTCAGTACACTGGCGGACGAGACCGAGCCGGACGTCTGTCTGGCAGAGGTGGTAAATGCCGACTATGAAACGGGACAGGCGCAGCTGCAGGTGACTGCCGCGGACTATGACAGCCCGCTTATCTATTATTCCTACAGCTATGACGGCGGGACTACGTTCAGCCCCTTACAGATGTGGCCGGGCAGTGATACCCTGAACGGCACGTATACGGATACCTTTCTCTTTACTTTGGAAATCCCTTCGGGAGTGCGCCCGGATATTCAAATCCGTGCCTATAACATGTTTGATTTGTTTGCGGAGAGCGAACACATTACCACTTTGGAAATGTTCCGGTACGGGGAAGAGGAAACAACCCCTGAAGAAACGGTAAGTGAGGAGGAGACGGAGGAAAAAAACACCCCCGGAACTACAACTTTTCTCCCCGCAGGCAGTGACAAAATCACGGAAGGCATGGGACAAATCGGATTCCTTACTTTCCTTATCGTATGTCTGATTCTGGTGGTAGTGCTTTTTATCATTTTATTAATGGCACGGGCGCTCCGTTACGGAAGCCGAAGCCGGAAAAAACAGCGTCACCGCAGAAATGAGGACGGCGACAGAAGGAACCAGAGAAGATAGTAGAGACCGGTGAGGATAGTCAGCACTGTTTTATGAAGGGTATATGCAGTTAAGGACAGACCGGTGCCCTTGATACAACTGTTGGTCTGGGCAATGCAGGACAGTCCGCCAAAGGGAAGCAACAGCAGCATGTAGAGGATGCGACCGGATGAAGCGGAGGCTGCGGCGGACAGTTTTAAGCCGCCTGTGATTTCCAAAAGCGGTGCAAGAAATACCGGCGTTTTCCCACATATAATGTGAAACGGCAGATTTAAAAGGTTAAAGAGAATCATATATCCGCCCAGACTTAAAATACTCTGGATGGAGGAGTTTACCGCATCGTCTATCTCGTAGAGGAGATTCTGAGGTGCGGAAACTTTTACAGAATGTCCAAAGCCGGATGTCGACGCAGCGTCCTGCAGAGAGGGTGGTGCCTCAGTAATGGCAACGTTCTGTATATTGGCTGCACTCAGATTCAGATGACGGTACAGAGTTTTTCTGAGGAGAAAGCCATAAGTCAAGGGAATACCGTACATGCCAAACACATAGGGAAGCAGCAATTTTCTGCCTAACAGGGGAAGTACAAAACCGCAAAAATAAACCGGACCGATATTGTTGCAGAAGGATAACAGAAATTCCGCCTCCTGTACGGAAAGCATATTCCGCTTTAACAAATCCGCAATGGTTTTGGCTCCCATGGGAAAACCGCAGAAGAATCCCATAATCATGGCATAACAGGCGTTTCTGGACACCTTGTATACCGGGCGGATAACCGGATAGAGCAGCTTGGAAAAGTTTTCCGTAAGGCGCATACGAATCATAATGCCGGAAAGAATCATAAAAGGGAAAAGGGCGGGAATCATCTTTTCAAACCATAGGTTCAGTCCGAGGAGAGAGTAACCAATCCCAAGCTGTGAGTGGGTAAGAATACAGGCTGTGATGAGAAGAAAAGCAATGGTATAAACAAGTTTCATATGCGGCACCCCTTTTCATGTATATGTTAAGAGCAGACAATATTTGTTAAACGGGGAAAGAAAAACAGCATAAAAAGATATAGGATCAAATTATAAAATAAGTTAAAGAGAAACAAGATTGATGAGACTGGATAAATTTTTGTGTGAAATGAATATCGGAACGAGAAGCCGGGTAAAGGCTCTTTTGAAACAGGGGCTTGTGACAGTGAACGGTAAAACGGTCACAAACGGCGAGCAGAAAATAGACGAAAATCAGGATAACGTTACCTTTAAAGGGGAACTGCTTTCCTATCAGAAATTCCACTATTATCTGTTGAATAAACCGCAGGGCGTGGTGACGGCGAACAAAGACAATTTATCCGCCACGGTACTGGATTTGCTGCCCAAGGAGCTCCGCCGGGGAATTTCGCCGGTGGGGAGGCTTGATAAAGATACGGAAGGCTTATTGATACTTACGGATGACGGGGATCTTTCCCATCGTCTGCTCGCCCCGTCCAAACATGTGGATAAGGTGTATCGTGTGACGGTTAAGTCCCCGCTTTCAGAGGAGCAGATTCAGACATTAGAGCAGGGAGTGGATATCGGAGAGGACATTGTGACAAAACCGGCTAAGGTGCAGATTTTGGATGACAATACCATTCTTCTCACCATCTGTGAGGGGAAATTTCATCAGGTAAAGAGAATGTTGAAGGCGGTGGACAATGAGGTAACGGCGCTAAAGAGGGTGCAGTTCGGTTCCCTGACACTGGATGCTGGCCTTGCATCCGGAGCATACCGTGAATTGACCGCAGAAGAGGTTCTTAAGCTGCAAAATCCGAACACCGGCATGATGCAGGGAAAAGAGGCTGTGATATTCGACTTGGACGGCTCACTGGTGGATTCCATGTGGATATGGAAAGATATTGACATTGAATATCTTGGAAGGTTTGGAATTGAACTGCCGGAGAAACTGCAATCGGAAATCGAGGGAATGAGTTTCAGCGAGACGGCGGTTTATTTTAAGGAGCGTTTTGGCATACCGGATTCCATTGAACAGATGAAAGAGGACTGGAACCGCATGGCATGGGATAAGTACATGAATGAGGTGCCGCTGAAACCGGGAGTGTTGGAGTTTTTGAAGGAGTGCAGGGAACGGGGAATCAAACTGGGCATTGCCACCAGTAATTCCAGAGAACTGGTGGAGAATATCGCTACCGCACACAATCTGCGGGATTATTTTTCCTGCATTATGACAGGCTGCGAGGTAAAGAAAGGGAAACCTTCGCCGGATATTTATCTTGCGGTAGCGGAAAAACTGCAAGTGGAACCTTCAAAGTGTCTTGTGTTTGAAGATATTATTCCGGGGATTCAGGCTGGAAAAAATGCCGGGATGGAGGTCTGTGCGGTGGAGGATGATTATTCTGTGGGCGACAGATTAAAAAAGAAACGCTTGGCAGACTACTATATCAATGATTTTTATGGCATCTTTTAAATAATAAGGGAAAAAGAAAGGAAGCGTGTGGGATGAATGTAATCGTAATTACCGGAGCGTCCTCCGGAATCGGAATGGAATTTGCAATGCAGATGGACAATTATTTTACCAATGTAGATGAATTCTGGCTGATTTCCAGAACCAGAGAAAGGTTGGAGGAAGTGGCAAAGGTGCTTCAGCACAAGACCCGTATTCTTGCCATGGATATTACAAAGGATGCACAGCTTGAGCGTCTGGAAGACACCTTAAAGGAAAAGAACGCCGTGGTACGCATTCTGGCAAACTGTGCCGGATACGGTATTATGGGTCCCTTCGCGGCACAAAATGCAGAGGATGAGCTGGGAATGATTCGTCTGAATTGTGAGGCATTAACCAACATTACCCACCGCCTGATTCCCTATATGAGAAAGGGAAGCCGGATTATCCAGATGGCATCCTGCGCGGCTTTTTCACCGCAGCCTGATTTCGCGGTTTATGCGGCAACAAAATCCTATGTGTTAAGTTTTTCCAGAGCGTTGGGAGAGGAGCTTGCCCCTTACGGCATTTATGTGACCAGTGTATGTCCCGGACCGGTGGATACACCTTTCTTTGATATTGCGGAGAGAACCGGAACCACGCTTGCCATCAAGAAGCTGACCCTTGTGGACGCAGAGCAGGTGGTGCAAAAAGCGCTTAAGGATTCCTATCACAAACGTCATCTGTCCGTATGCAGTTTCCCTATCCAGTGGTATGCTGCGGTGGCAAAACTGGTACCGCATGATGTGATTTTGAAAATCATGGCACTGTTAAAGCGCTGTCATATGTAAAAAACGGTAAGGAGTAAGACCATGCAACTGTTACGAATGTTTTCTACCGGAAAATACAAGGGAACAAGAAATTATCTGAAAACCCAGAGAAAATACGAAATTATAAGGACGGTGCTGTATTTTGCCATATCGCTGTCCTTGTTTGCGGCAGGTTATATCACCACCGGGACAAGACTGAATCTTTTGACGCTTGTGGCGGTGCTTGGCTGTCTGCCCGCCTGCAAGAGCACCGTCGGCATGATTATGTTTTTGCGTTTCAAGGGTTGTTCTGATCAGAATGCAGATTTGATTGAGGCACATATGGAGGGATTAAACGGTCTTTATGACATGGTGTTTACTTCCTATGACAAGAATTATAATGTGGCTCATATCACGGTGAAGGGCAATACAATCTGTGGCTTTACGGAAAACAAAGCATTTGACGAGCAGAAGTTTTACCGGCATATCGGGGACATTCTCAAGGCGGATGACTTCCGGGACACCACGGTCAAGATTTTTAAAGATGTGGAGAAATATACCGCACGTTTGGAGCAGATGAAAGAATTGAGTGCGGAGGAGCACAATACGGAGGGGATTTTGAATACCCTGAAAAGTGTGGCTTTATAAAGGAAAAATAAGATGCAGAGTGTAATCATAGGAAGCAATCAGGCGGGACAACGGTTTGACAAATTTTTACATAAGTATCTTCCGGAGGCGGGCAGCGGATTTCTTTATAAAATGCTGCGCAAAAAAAATATTACCCTGAATGAAAAGAAAGCGGACGGCAGGGAGCTGTTAAAGGAAGGCGACAAAGTTACCTTCTTTTTTTCAGATGAGACTTTTTCCAAATTTTCCGGCCTTTCCGTGGCGGGGGAAGGAGAAAAAGTTATTTCCCCGAAAGACGTTTCGGAAAGCGGACAGGTACAGCAGTATATTGACGCCTACAAGAAGTATGCAGGGAAAATCACGGTGCTTTACGAGGACGAAAATGTGTTGATTGCGAATAAACCGGTGGGAATCCTCACCCAGAAAGCCGGAGCAAAGGATATGTCGCTGAATGAATGGCTGGTGGGATATCTGCTTCATGAGGGAAGGATTTCCGCAGAGGAACTGCGAACCTTTCACCCATCGGTGTGCAACCGTCTGGACAGAAATACCAGCGGCATTGTACTTTGCGGAAAGTCTCTGCCCGGTTCACAGGCACTCAGCCGGGTGATTAAGGACAGAACCATACGCAAATTCTACCGGACCGTATGTGTGGGAGAAATGAAAGAAGATGCGGTGTTAAACGGATATTTGCAAAAGGATGAGCGCACCAACCGGGTGACGGTGGTTGAGGAAATTCCGGAGGGTGACAACGGGGATTATGCGCCCATTCACACCGCGTATCACCCCCTGACGACAAACGGGGAATATACGTTGCTTGAGGTGGAACTGATTACCGGAAAGACGCATCAGATTCGTTCCCACTTGGCATCTGTCGGACATCCCATTATCGGGGACGCGAAATACGGAAACCCGAAAGTCAATCAATTTTTCCGAAAGGAAAACGGTCTGCAGAATCAACTGCTCCATGCGTACCGGCTGGAGTTTCCCAAAGAGACCGGTGTTTTAAATACTCTCAGCGGGCAGAACGTGACAGCCCCCTGTCCGAAGCTGTTTAAACGTATCACAGAGCAGTTATTTTAAATGGGAAAGGCATAGAAAATCAAGATGGCAACTTGGAATTCCAGAGGTCTGAGAGGCTCAACCTTGGAGGACATGATTAACAGAACAAATGAAAAATATGCGGAGAACGGTCTGGCACTGATTCAGAAAATTCCCACTCCGATTACACCGATTAAAATGGATAAGGAGCACAGGCAGATTACGCTTGCCTATTTTGAACAGAAGAGTACCGTGGATTATATCGGCGCCGTGCAGGGGATTCCGGTGTGCTTTGACGCCAAAGAATGTGCGGTGGACACCTTTTCCCTTCAGAACATTCATGAACATCAGGTGGAGTTCATGCGAAGGTTTGAAGGTCAGGGAGGGGTGGCATTTTTCCTGATTTATTACACCCATAAGGATGTTTTGTATTATCTTCCCTATGAAATGCTGCGGTTTTTTTGGGACAGGGCGAAAGAGGGAGGAAGGAAGAGTTTCCGATATGAGGAATTGAATCCGGCGTATGTTTTGCCGAAAAAGAACGGGATATTGGTGCCGTATCTGGAGGGGGTAAAGCTGGATTTGGAGGAGAGGGAAGAGGGGTGACAGAGCGTTGATGTGCGGGAACCCGTTTAGGTGCAGAGGTTCGGTGGAGTGCGGAGGTTCGCCGGAGTGTGGAGGTTCGCTGGAGTGCGGGAATATTTGCCCTGCAATAACCGCCATATTTTTTAGCATCGGAAAGGGTGGTTATGTCTTATGACGGTTCGGAGGACAGTTTCTGCAGGTTGCTTCACCACCAAAACCCTCATATATGTATTGGAATCTTACACAAAGAGATGAAAATAGAAACAAGAATAACTTGACAGATGTGGATTCTTTCGATATACTACATATGATTTATTTTGGTAGCATGGTAGCACGTTACTACAGTAAAGCAAACGGAATGAAGTGAGTTCTAAGAGTCTTATTTTTAGTATTTTAGTTTAAGCGTTTTAAGAAAAGCGAGAATAGGGAGAGGTATCAGAAGCATGAGTGAGAGATTACTGCATACCCCGGAGGGTGTAAGGGATATTTACGGAAGGGAATATGCTGCGAAATTAGCGGTGGAGAATCAGATTCATCATGTGATTAACAGCTACGGTTATGAGGATATTCAGACGCCGACTTTTGAGTTTTTTGATGTGTTTTCCAAGGAAATCGGTACGACGCCCAGCAAGGAGTTGTACAAGTTCTTTGATAAAGAGGGAAATACATTGGTGTTACGTCCGGATTTTACACCGTCCATAGCACGCTGCGCCGCAAAATATTTCATGGAGGAGCAGGTGCCCATCCGTTTCAGCTACATGGGAAATACCTTTACCAACACTTCTAATTTGCAGGGTAAATTAAAAGAAGTGACCCAGATGGGTGCGGAGCTTATCGGGGAATCCTCAGTGGAGGCAGATGCAGAGATCATCAGTCTGGTGATTGAAGCGTTAAAAAGTACCGGATTGAAGCATTTCCAAATCAGCATCGGCGAGGTCGAATTTTTCAAGGGAATCTGCGAGGAGGCAGGGCTGGATGCGGAGACGGAATCCGAATTACATACCTGTATCTCCGGCAAAAATTATTTTGCTACGCAGGAGTTATTGAATGAGAGAAATGTTGCAGAGCCGTTTCGCAGTATTCTGTTACAGGTAGCGGATATGTTCGGCAACATGAATTCCTTATCCGAAGCGAAGGCTCATGTAAAAAATGAACGCTCTTTAGCTGCGATTGAAAGACTTGAGAAATTGTATGAAGTGCTGAAATTGTACGGTGTGGCAGAATATGTATCCTTTGACCTTGGCATGCTCAGCAAATACAATTATTACACCGGTGTCATATTTAAGGCATATACCTACGGTGTTGGTGACGCGGTTGTCAAAGGCGGAAGATACAACAATCTTTTACAGAAATTCGGAAAGAAAGCGCCCGCAATCGGCTTTGTCATTGTCATAGACGATATTTTGGAGGCTCTGTCCAGACAGAAGGTTTCCGTAAAGATTCCGGAGAAAAAACTTACCGTGACCTATCATTTTGGTGACAGCGCTGACTATGAACAGAAATTAAAGGAAGTTCAGAAATTGAGAAAAGACGGTATCTGTGCTGAACTGGTGCCGGACGAGTCTTTTACAAATGCAGAGAATGAATGACAGGGAATGAGGGAATAGAGGATGAGCGAAGAAAGATATTTGACTTTTGCGCTGGGCAAGGGGCGTCTGGCAAATAAGACTTTGGAACTTTTTGAAAAAATCGGTATTACCTGCGAGGAGATGAAGGACAAAAGCTCCCGCAAGCTGATATTTGTAAACGAGGAATTGAAAATGCGGTTTTTCTTGGCAAAGGGACCGGATGTTCCCACTTACGTGGAGTATGGCGCTGCGGATATCGGTGTGGTAGGTAAGGACACTATTTTGGAGGAAAACCGAAACGTGTACGAGGTGCTGGATTTCGGATTTGGAAAGTGCCGTATGTGTGTCTGCGGACCGGCTTCCGCAAGGGAACTGTTGCAGCACCATGAGAGAATCCGTGTTGCCAGCAAATATCCCGGCATTGCAAAGGACTATTTTTACAATAAGAAGCACCAGACGGTGGATATTATCAAACTGAACGGTTCCGTGGAGTTAGGACCGTTAGTAGGACTTTCCGATGTCATTGTGGACATTGTGGAGACCGGTTCCACTTTGAAGGAGAACGGACTGGAGGTTCTGGAGGAGGTTTGCCCGCTGTCCGCACGCATGATTGTAAATCCCGTGAGCATGCAGATGGAAACCGAGCGAATCAAGGAACTCGTAAGCCGAATCCGAAACTGTATCGATAACAAATAACCGGAAACAATTAGTATAAAAAACGGAAAGGAATGATTGAAGATGAGAATAGTATCATTGACAGCCGAAAGCAAAAAGAGTATTTTGGATGACCTGTTAAAGAGAAGTCCGAACAATTACGGACAGTATGAATCCACAGTAAATGAGATTATCAGAAGGGTAAAAGGGGAAGGGGACAAGGCTGTTTTCGAGTATACCTTAAACTTTGATAAATTTGCCCTGACACCGCAAAATATCAAGGTGACAAGGGAGGAAATCGAGGAGGCTTACAGCAAGCTGGATGCCGGCTTGATTGAGGTGATTAAACAGTCTGCGGAAAATATCCGTTCCTTCCACACAAAACAGCTTCGCAACAGCTGGTTTGATTCCAAGGAGGACGGCACGATTCTGGGAATGAAAATTACTCCCATTGCCAAAGCGGGTGTTTATGTACCCGGCGGAAAAGCGGCATATCCCTCCAGTGTCCTTATGAATGTGGTTCCCGCAAAGGTTGCAGGGGTAGGGGAAATCATTATGACAACACCTCCCGGAGCGGACGGAAAAGTTAATCCCGGCACGCTGGTTGCGGCGGATATTGCGGGCGTGGATACGATTTATAAAGTCGGCGGCGCCCAGGCAATCGCGGCCATGGCTTTCGGAACGGAGGGCATTCCCAAGGTGGACAAGATAACCGGCCCCGGCAATATTTTCGTGGCACTGGCAAAGAAAGCCGTTTACGGATATGTGAGCATTGATTCCATTGCAGGTCCCAGCGAGATTCTGGTTCTTGCGGACGAAACGGCAAATCCCCGTTATGTGGCTGCCGATTTGCTGTCACAGGCAGAGCACGACGAACTGGCAAGCGCTATTTTGATTACAACCTCAAAGGAACTGGCAGAGAAAGTTTCCGAAGAGGTGGATGGATTTGTAAAAGTGCTGGAACGTGCCGAGATTATCAAAAAATCTTTGGATAATTACGGATATATTCTTTTGGCAGATACCATGTCCGATGCCATTGACGCGGCAAACGCCATTGCCTCCGAGCACTTGGAAATTCTGACAAAGAATCCGTTTGACATTATGACCAGAATCCGGAATGCAGGCGCTATTTTCCTCGGAGAGTATGCGTCAGAGCCTTTGGGCGATTATTTTGCAGGCCCCAACCACATTCTGCCTACCAACGGAACGGCAAAATTCTTTTCACCGGTCAATGTGGACGATTTTATCAAAAAGACCAGTATTATCTCTTACTCCAGAGAGGCACTGGAAAAGGTTCACAACAATATTGAACTCTTTGCAAAAAGTGAGGGCTTGACGGCTCACGCCAATAGCATTAAAGTAAGATTTGAGAAGGAGTAGACAGATGGCAAGAACAGCGACAATCAAACGTACCACAAAGGAAACCGATATTGCAATGACTCTGAATTTGGACGGTCAGGGAAGTTCCGAGATTGACACCGGAATCGGCTTTTTCGACCATATGCTGGAAGGCTTTGCAAAACATGGCTTTTTTGACTTAACCTGCAAGATAAAGGGCGACTTGAATGTGGACGGGCACCACACGGTGGAGGATGCCGGGATTGTTTTGGGACAGGCGATTGCAAAGGCTGTGGGCGACAAGAAAGGAATCCGCAGATACGGATATTTCATTCTTCCCATGGATGATGCGCTCGCTCTTTGTGCCGTTGACCTCTGTGGACGACCTTATTTAAATTTTGAATGCGAGTTCCCCACACAACAGGTTGGACAGCTTGACACGCAGCTTGTCAAAGAATTTTTTTACGCGGTATCTTACAGTGCGGGAATGAATCTGCACATTAAAATGCTGTCGGGAGAGAACAGCCATCACATGATTGAAGCCGTGTTCAAGGCATTTTCCAAGGCACTTGATATGGCAGTTGGCATGGATGAGCGTATTACGGGTGTGCTGAGTACCAAGGGCAGTCTGTAACCGTAACGTGGAAGGAACAGGAACGGAGATACATAACGATGGAAAAACCTACGATTATCAAGAAATTTGTTCCCTGTATTTATCTGTACAGGGGTCATGCAGTCAGAAATCTGAATGATACCACGATTGTGGACACAGACCCGCTCCGGCTGGTAAAACAGTATAATGAAAATAATGCGGACGAGCTGATTGTGTTTGATATGTCCGAGGCAGACGGCAGTGATGCGGCTCATGAAGAAGCGCTGGATATGATGAAGGAAATCTGCGCGGAGGCAGAGATGGATGTCATCGGCGCCGGAAATGTAAAACGTATGGAGGACATTAAGAAAATCCTTTATACCGGCTGCAAGAAGGCTGTGCTTGACTATGAGAAGGAGAGCAACATTGCCATTACGGAGGAAGTATCTCTCAAATTCGGCAGGGATAAAATTTTGATTTCTTACAACGATCCTGCCGTGTTGGAACAGAATAAAGAGCTTTTGGAAAAATATGTGTCCGGCATGGTGTTAATGAATCCGCATACCATCCGGGAGACCATGGCAGTCACAAGCCTTCCTTTTTTTGTACAGGTGAATCAGATTGCACTGAATAAACTGATGGAGATTTTCGCTTATGAGAATGTCTGCGGTGTGACCGGAAATACCATCAATGACAATATTAAGGAAATTTTGTCTCTGAAAGAGTTATGCAGGGAAAACGATATTCCCATTGAATCGTTTAAGGCGGCATATAAATGGTCTGATTTTAAATTAAACAGCGACGGCATGGTGCCTGTTATTGTGCAGGATTACCGAACTTCGGAAGTGCTGATGATGGCTTACATGAACGAGGAGGCTTACAATCACACGCTGAAAACCGGAAAGATGACGTATTTCAGCCGCAGCCGTCAGGAGTTATGGATTAAGGGAGAAACCAGCGGTCACTATCAGTACGTGAAGAGTCTCACGGCGGATTGCGATATGGACACTATTTTGGCAAAAGTATCCCAGATAGGTGCGGCTTGCCACACCGGCAACAGAAGCTGCTTTTTCAATGAAATTACCCGCAAGGAATACGAGGAGAGCAGCAATCCTTTACAGGTATTTGAGGAAGTGCTGGATGTGATTAAGGACAGAAGGGTACATCCCAAAGAGGGGTCTTACACCAATTATCTGTTCGACAAAGGCATTGATAAGATTTTGAAGAAATTAGGCGAGGAGGCAACGGAAATTGTGATTGCTGCCAAGAACCCCAATGCCAACGAGGTGAAATACGAAATCAGCGATTTTTTGTATCATATGATGGTGCTGATGGTGGAAAAGGACGTTACATGGGAGGAAATCACTACGGAGCTGGCAAATCGATAATACTTTCCTCGGACAGTGCATTTACAAAGGCGTCCACGTTTTCCTGATAGTCTTCCGACAGGAGTGCAAACAGTTCTTTCATCTGTATACCGCCGGGACGGATGCCGAAACGGTCAAACAGAATAATCGCCAGAAGCAGAATGACTGCAATGGCTGTACGAAGCCTGAGAGTGGTGTACGGACGCACGCTCTCAGGCATATTTGTGTCCGAAAATGCGGATTCCGGCTGTCTGCCGTACAAAATCTGTTCCCGGTTGGACAAATCGTATTGATTTTGATGATATTGGTTTCGCACCTGACGAACCAGTCTTAATTTTGCTTCTCTGCTGCTATCGTCCATGAGACATTCCTCACCATAAAAAGAATAGTATAGATTATGTTGGAAATGGGAATTTAGAACAAGGAAAGTATTGCTATGCCCTATATTTTATGATGGAAAATAGCAGATGGAGATGATATAATCAAAAGGTCAATTTTATTAGTTGATTGAGAAAGGGAAAAAGTTTAATGTTTGGAAAATTAGCGTTATCTGATGATATTTTGATGAAGATAGAAAAACCGGCGCGTTATATCGGAAATGAAGTGAATGCGGTGGTTAAAGATAAATCTAAGGTGAATGTCCGTTTTGCCATGTGCTTTCCGGACGTTTATGAAATCGGAATGTCCCATTTGGGAATCCAGATTCTTTACGGAATGTTAAATGAGATGGAAGATGTCTGGTGCGAAAGAGTTTATTCGCCGTGGCTGGATTTGGATGCCATTATGAGAAAAGAACACATTCCGCTGTTTGCGCTGGAATCGCAGGATCCTGTAAAAGAGTTTGATTTTTTGGGAATCACCATTCAGTACGAAATGTGTTACACCAATATTTTGCAGGTACTTGACCTTGCCGGTATTCCGTTAGTTGCAACAGACAGGGGGGACGACTGTCCCATTGTCATCGGCGGCGGTCCCTGCACCTACAATCCGGAGCCGATTGCGGATTTCTTTGATATATTTTATATCGGGGAGGGGGAAACCCAGTACGGAAATCTCCTAAACCTGTATAAAGAATGTAAAAATGCCGGAGTGGGAAGGGAAGCGTTCCTGCTTCGGGTGGCAAGGGAAATTCCGGGTATGTACGTTCCCAGATTCTACGAAGCTGCCTATCATGAGGATGGCACTCTTGCCGCATTTACCCCTACCGAGGAGGGTGTTCCTGCCACCATTATGAAAGAAATCGAAAAGGATATGGTAAATGCCTATTATCCTTTAAAACCGGTGGTACCATTCATTAAAGTGACGCAGGACAGGGTGGTTTTGGAGATTCAGCGTGGCTGTATCCGCGGCTGCCGTTTCTGTCAGGCGGGACAGTTATACCGTCCGGTAAGAGAGCGTGACGTGGATAAGCTGAAAGAGTACGCCATGGAGTTATTAAAAAATACCGGTCACGAGGAGATTTCCTTAAGTTCCTTAAGTTCCAGCGATTACAGTAAACTTCCGGAACTCATTGACTTCCTGATAGAGGAATGTGAACGAAAGCATATCAATATTTCCCTGCCGTCTTTGCGTATTGACGCTTTTTCACTGGATGTAATGAGCAAAGTGCAGGATATAAAGAAATCCAGCCTGACTTTTGCACCGGAGGCGGGAAGCCAGAGGCTTAGAAATGTGATTAACAAGGGATTGACCGAAGAAGTCATCCTTCATGGTTCCGCACTTGCCTTTGAGGGCGGCTGGACAAGAGTAAAATTATATTTCATGTTGGGACAGCCCTTTGAGACGGAGGACGATATTCGTGGCATTGCGGATTTGTCCAACAAAATCGCAGCTACTTTCTTTGAGGTGGTTCCCAAGGAAAAACGCGTGAATGGCAGAGTGCAGATTGTGGCAAGTACCTCTTTCTTTGTACCGAAGCCTTTTACACCTTTCCAGTGGGCGCCCCAGTGCACAAAGGAGCAGTTTATTGAAAAGGCGTATCTGACGAAGAAAGCAATTTCCGAGCAGCTCAACCAAAAGAGTATTAAGTACAACTGGCATGAGGCGGACGTCAGCGTGCTGGAAGGTATTCTTGCAAGGGGTGACAGGCGGTTGTCACAGGTATTGTTAAAGGTATATGAAAAGGGCTGCTTCTATGACGCGTGGAGTGAATATTTTCACAATGACATCTGGATGGAAACCATGGAGGAATGTGGTTTGGATCCTGATTTCTATACGATCCGGGAGAGAAGTCTGGATGAACTTTTCCCTTGGGATTTTATAAGCTGCGGCGTCACCAAGGAATTTTTGAAGCGGGAATGGCAGAAAGCGAAGCGGGAGGAAATTTCCGAGAACTGCAAGATGAAATGTCAGGGCTGCGGCGCGGCACAGTTTGGTGTAGGTATCTGTTTTCAGCCAAGAGCGTAAGAAAGGATAGCAGGCAATGAAACTTCGTGTGAAATTTAAAAAATATGGACCCATCCGATATATCGGACATTTGGATGTGATGCGTTTTTTCCAGAAATGTATCCGCCGGGCGCAGATAGATGTGGCGTATACGGCGGGCTTCAGCCCTCATCAGATTATGACCTTTGCGGCTCCGTTGGGAGTCGGCTTAGAGAGCGAAGGCGAATATATGGATATTGAAGTCAATTCCTTTACTTCCTGTGAGGAGGTCGAAAAGAGCCTGAACGATGCGAGTGTGCCGGGAATAGAGATTATCTCTGTCAAAATCCTGCCGAAAAGTGCCGGAAATGCCATGGCGAGCGTGGCTGCCGCGTCCTATCTTGTAAAATTCCGGGAAGGAAGAAAACCAAAGTGCAGAATAGCGGAAATTTTGCCGGAGTTTCTGGCAAAAGAGCAAATCCTCATCACCAAGGAGACAAAGAAGGGAAGCCGTGAAGTGGATTTGAAGCCCGGTATTTATGTGTTAAGCTGGGACGGCGAGGCTTTTTATATGATGGTGGACGCTTCCAGTGCAGGCAATATCAAACCGGGGCAGGTCATCGAGGCACTTTTGGCGGAACATGGCGAAACCCTGCAGGAAAATGCGCTGCTTATCACAAGGCAGGATGTGTTTACCGACATCGGTACGGAAGAGGAAAGAAAACTGGTTCCCCTAAGTGAGGTCGGAGTAGATACACCGAAGGAACTGGCTGTAGAGGAGGAAACAGATTGAGCCGCAATATTATGACTGGCACAAATCACAAGAGTGCAGAGGATGTGAAACTTCGTAACACCGCGGAGGGAAAAATTATTTTTACCCGCTGCCGGCAGAAAAATGTTGCATTATATCTGCAGGATAACCGGCTTTTGGCGGCGCAGGTCTTGTCCGATAAGGGAAACCGTATCGGCGCTGTGTATATCGGAAAAGTAAAACATATCGTGAAGAACATCGATGCGTGCTTTGTGGAAATTGCGGACGGCGAACAGTGTTTTTTAGCCGGAAAAGATTCTTTGTCCCCCTTACTTTTCAACCGGAAGTATGACGGCAGAATTGTGGAAGGGGATGAAATTCTGGTGCAGATTGTGCGTGAGGCGCAAAAGGGGAAAAATGCTTCCGTCACTTCCAATATTTCCCTCTCCGATGATTATGCGGCTGTTAGTCTTGGGGTCACCCATATCGGTTATTCCGGAAAGTTCAATAGAGAAAAAAAGGAACAAATCAAAGGCTGGCTGTCCGAGGTAGGATTGTCGGAAAAAGGAAATCTGAAACAGGCTGTTCTGCCTTTTCCTGCCGGAATGGTTGTCCGAACAAAGGCAGGTGACTGCTCTAAGGAAACGCTGCTTGAAAGCGTGAACTCTCTGTTAGTACAGCTGCGGGATTTGGTTCAGTCTGCCGCAAACAGGGTGTGCTTTTCCTGTGTGCAGAATGCACCGGAGGAGTACATGGCTGTTTTGGAGCAACTGGCATACTCAGAGGAATATGCGGAAATTGTGACGGATGACCGTATTCTTTATGAAAAACTGGTTGAATCGCTTGCCCAGAAACTGCCGGACAAGCAGATTCGGCTCTATCAGGACGATACTTTTAGCCTTTGCGCCCTTTATTCACTGGAACAGAAAGTAGAGACGGCATTAGGAGCGCGTGTGTGGCTCAAATCGGGGGCTTTTCTTGTGATACAGCCTACCGAGGCATTGACGGTTATCGACGTCAATACGGGCAAATATGACGCGAAAAAGGCGTCTTTTGAAACCTATGAGCGGATTAACCGTGAAGCGGCACAGGAAATTGCCCTGCAGCTTCGGCTTCGCAATCTTTCCGGTATTATTGTGGTGGATTTTATCAATATGAATTCCTCCGAAAGCAACGAAGCGCTTACGGCATATCTGCAAAATCTGGTGCAGAAGGACCGCGTCAGGACGGTTGTGGTGGATATGACGCCGCTTGGGCTGGTGGAGATTACGAGAAAGAAAACGAACAAACCGCTTGCGGAACAATTTACATCCGATTCTTTCCATTAATTGCGAAAGAACCGGATGTATACCGGAGAGAAAACATGAAATAAAGAACGGAAATAATCGGAGAACGAAAATGGTAAATTGCGCTAAAGAAACGGAAGAGAAGATTCGTCAGGAATTATTTGCCCTGAAGGATGCGGGTTACAAAGAATTTCACAGAAAACTGATTCCCACGGTGAATCCGGACACCATTATAGGTATCCGCACACCGGTGTTACGCAAATATGCAAAGCAGTTGTATAAAGAGCGAAAGGCGGACGCACTTATCTTTATGCAGGCGCTTCCTCATAGGTATTATGAGGAAAATAATCTTCACGGCTGTTTTATCGAGTGCATGAATGATTATGATGCGGTAATCGGCGCTCTCAATGCCTTTCTTCCGTATGTTGACAACTGGGCAACCTGTGACCTGATTTCGCCCAAAGTAGTGAAAAAGTATTTGCCGGAACTGCTGGGAGAGATTACAAAGTGGATGACGTCAAAGCACACTTACACCGTCCGGTTTGGAATGGAAATGCTGATGCGCTATTATCTGGACGACGCATTTTTGCCGGAGTATCTGGAAATGGCGGCGTCCGTTGTGTCGGAGGAATATTATGTAAAAATGATGGTGGCATGGTTTTTTGCCACGGCACTGGCAAAACAGTATGACGCAACCCTGCCTTATATCCAAGGGAAACGTCTTGAACCGTGGACCCATAATAAAGCCATTCAGAAGGCAGTGGAAAGCTACCGGATTACTCCGGAACAAAAGGCATATCTTAAAACATTGAAAGAAAAATGCGAAAAACAGTAAAATTATTTTTAATAAATTGATATTAGCTTACAATATTTTTACAGATTAGTCAGAATGATTGACGTTTTGCTGCTCGTATTCTATTATCGTATCAAATGTAACAGTAATATTTATAGTTTGATACGATAGGGAATAGGAGCATTTTTATGGGGAAAAAACAGTGTAAGCCATTTAAATTCCGTAAATGGAATCGGGTTATTGGAATTTGTGGTAAAAAATACGAACAAAGATGACCATTCCGGCGAGGCATATTTGAAAATTACAGTCGGAGTTCTTAATGTCATGCAACTGAAAACATCGAAATATTTATAATTTTATAATTATAAATTGACATACTTCTTTTGTTGCTGTATTATATGATTTGTAGATACCACATAATATTATCGTAATGAAAAGGAGGAAAAGCATGAGAAACAAGAAGATTGGCAAAACAGCTGCAGCGTTGGTTTTAGGAATTGTATTATTAGTTAATTCGATTCCTGTACAAGCAGCAAGTAATTGTTATGAACACCACGGACAAGAAATTTTTAATGGAACATATCAAAATTCTTATGTACATAAACATGGAGAAAATCAATGTAAAGTCGTACAACATTATACAAATTATAAAGTAATTTGTATTGATTGTGGTGCAACATTATCAACGAGAACAGTTAGAGATTGGGAAAGCCATCAAACTATAAAACCGTAATTTACAGCACCTATAAAAAGGATACTGAACAAATTAGTTTAGTATCCTTTTCATAAATTATAAAAGGAAAATAGTCCAGTATGAAAAAAATAATTGCTATAATCAATATTGTTTTGAGTATTATAATGTTAGCAGGTTGTACAAACGAATCACTTTCAGATACTACTTCGGAAGTTGAAACAATACAGAATTCAGAAAAAGAAGATATAGAAGATAGAGAAGATGAATGGATTGACAAGGAGTGGAATATCGAGGAGCTGGCACTGCCGGATGAGGATGAACCACTTACTGGAGTGCTTCCACAGAATACGAAGATTTATTCTGAAAGCTGGTACTTGGTAAAAGAGACTGTATATCGGATTACCACACTTGTTGATGTGGATGATTCTATTCCGTGGGAAGAGTATTTTAAAGGATATGGCATACAAAGGCTGGAGGCACCGTATACAACATGGGAAAATACTTATATTTCTGTCGGAGACTGGGTGCAGGGCGAAAATTGCATTCCATGGAATTATCATCAGTACAGTCTTTCGGAAGATGAAGTTTCTTTTTTGCTGCAGGGAAAGGAAGGAGTCTATCTCGGAACGTGGAGCACAGATAATACGTTGTCGGCAAAAATGATTGATCGTTCACTTTTGCAAATTGACAGTGAAAACCGTTACGATTATTGGTTTAAGAGTGATTCCGGTGATGTCTTTTTGTGGCAGAACGACAGGGAAATTTGTCTTGACGGCGAAAACTCTTATGCAATAAAAGAAAGACTCCAACCGGAGGACGGGTATTGTGTTGATTATATTACACAAAATGAATATGACGGTGAATGTTATCTGGTTTGCGCAAACGAGTACCAATACAATGCAGCAAATTCCGGATGGTATTTCAACGGTATTCGATTTGTGACTGACAGCAAAAAACAGGAAGTGTTATCTTTGGAAAATTGGGATCCGTCTACGAGTCAGATATGTTTTACTGGAGAAAAACAGGGATATATGTACCAACGTTATAGTGTTTCCTATTTTTCTTTTGAGGATAACATAATACATATGGTATATGATTTTGTGAATGATAAAACGTTGTTTAATAAAATGTATAACCCTGACAAAGAGTTAAAATACATGAACATTGCTAACGGTATTCTCGGCGGGTATTGTAAAGATGAGAATACACATATCCTTTTGGTGGATTGTGCGGACAGTTCCAGACAAATTTGGAAAATGACTGCATCAGACGATAAAACAGCGGATACCTCTGTACCGGGCAAACCCAAAAAGGAAATTGTCTGGGCAGCCACAATCGCTGGCGCTTATGAAGAAAAGCTGGCTGCGAAGTTCAATAAGCAAAGTGATGATTATAACATTGTATTCCGGACACCTGATAATGGGGAAAGTTTTGAAGATTTTCGTACGCGGATTCAGGCGGAAATCGCATCCGGGAAAGGCCCGGATATAATGACGGAGGGCGCCGTAATCGACGTGGAAAACGGCGTCCGCAGAGGCATACTCATGGATTTGACAGAATATTTTGCCGATTATGAACAGGATATGCTACCGTCTGTGTGGATGGCGGGGCTTGTCAATGAGAAACGTTATGCCGTACCGTATGCGTACAGTCTTACTACGCTTGTAACGGATAAAAAGATGGCAAACGGCAGGGAAAGCTGGTCGTTAGAGGAGGCAATGAATGCCATGGAGCAGAGCGATGCGGACTGCTATTTGGCAGAAACGGATGCTGCGGCGCTGTTTTTTTATCTTGGACTGCAGACAGAATCTGACGGAGCATTGATGGATTGGACAAACGGTGTAAGCCATTTAAATTCCGGAGAAGGAATCCGGTTATTGGAATTTGTGGAAAAATATGCGGACAATGGTGAGCGCTCCGGCGAGACATATTTAAAAACTGCGGAAGGAAGAGCGGCAGTAGCACTTTTATATTTGACGAATTTGGAAAGCATGCGTGCGGCAACAGCCATGTACCGCAATCAGGAGGTATATATCGGTTTTCCTGTTGAGTCCGCTGAAAAGAGCGGTCATATACTCAATGCTTCTAGTGTTGTGGTAAATCAAAACAGTCCGAACGCAGAGGGCGTAATCGAATTCATTCAGTATATGTTATCCGAAGAAACACAATTCCATATGGCAGAAAAAATGGTACAAGGCAGGGAAGCGGTACCCGGATTCCCGGTAAGAAAAAATGCCATGGATAAAATTTATGACTTGCTGCAAGCAGACACACATTCCTCAGACTTTAATATGATGAGTGGTCTGGAATATACTTCGGAACCGCTTTCAGATGAAAGCATTCAAAAACTGAAAGAAATGGTGGCGTCTGCCAGACCGTCCCGACATAAAGCGGCTCAATTATATGATATTATTGTGGATGAAATAAAAGAATTTAAGTCCGGGAACAAATCCGCACAACAAGTGCTTGATAATGTAAATAACAGAGCTCAGTTGTATTTGGATGAATCGGCAAATTAACAGAATAAAATAAATATTTTAAAGCACATTTTGCAGCATATTATTTGAACTAACAACAACACATAACCTTATATGAAAAACATTATATTATTTTGACATAATCTGGGAGTAAGTGCAATCCACTTTGAAAGTAGTTGCATTTACTCCTAGATTGTTGCGGTTAAATATTAGATTTTATACATGTTTTACGGCACATTAGAGGAGATAAACAACTATGCGCAAAAGGCGTCTCGGTTTTTCGCACGGAACAAAAAGCTATAGCATAGCTTTTTGTGACCGAAGCGACGATAATTTTTTTAACTCAACCAAAAACGAGTACGAGCATTTCCATAGTTTCGCATAAGCGAAACACCAGTTAAAAATGCTCGTACGCATAATCATAGAGTTATAAAAAATTATCCAAAGCGAAGAGTTGCTGTCCTTGCAACTGTGAGAAAAATGGTGTGTTTTGCGGACGGAAGTCTTTACATAGTTGCGTGATTGTCAGCCAACAAGCAGAATTAGGAGTTTCTGCGTAGTACTTCTGAGCCCTTTTAAGGGCGCCTTCCACGACGGAGCAGAAACGACTTTTTCGTAAGCAGCTAGTTCCCAAACACAAGCTAAAATAAAAAATATAAATATAATAAAATATAAAAATATTTTTCAAGAGTGTGAAAAAAGCCACTCTTTATAATGGTCTCATAAATTAAGACACTTTTTCGGACAGTTTTTAATGAATCTG
>ERZ857629.933-NODE-933-length-35899-cov-3.124763_pt1 | contig 35899 bp, 18 predicted proteins | sample MGYA00519700_ERZ857629 | MGnify/ENA primary metagenome ERZ857629 (study PRJEB31778, sample SAMEA3449351) | human gut metagenome | biome: human gut; feature: human-associated habitat; material: faeces | place: United Kingdom | collected 2010/2012 ... | reverse complement strand
CAGTGTTGTAATCGCTTGTAGAAGAACCGGCGATACTCATGGTTGTCACAGCTGCGCTGAGCTCAACGATGTTGTTCGAGAACATGTTGTTGTTTGAGCCAGAGAGGCTGTAGATGCGACGGCGATAGTACTCGTGACCGAGCATGGCCGTGATGTCGTGCTTGCCATAGAGCTGGTGCCACTTGAGCAACTGCTGGTAGTTGTACGACCATGTACGGCCGTGGCTCACAGAAGCGACACCATTATAGGAGGCATAACCTCCAAACCAGGGGTTGCTGCTGCCCTGTCCGCGATACTCGTCAACATAGGTGCTGTTGGTAGAGCTGAAACGGAAGCCATAAGGAAGGTCGATATCGATGGTACCCACGGCGTTGAAAGTGTTGCCGTTATTGTGGTTCGTGTCGACGTAAGCGTCGCACAGGGGGTTGGCCTGTGTGAGGTACGGACGAGTGAGACCGATCTGCTTGCCATCACCGTAGTCGTAAAGGGGACGACCTGAAGCCTCGTGCTGGATGATGTTGCCTTTGGCGTCGCGGATGTAAAGCGGATAGATCGGAGCCATGGTGGTCGCAGAGAACATGTTGCCTGCTGAACCAGCAGCGCCGTCACCCGACACGTTGTCGCTATCGTAGTGTGCATAGTTGACGTTCATGCCCACCTTGAGCCAAGGCTTGAGCTGATAGTCGGCCTTCAAACGAGTGGTGAAACGCTTGTACTGTGAGCTAACGGTGATACCCTTCATGTCGAGGTAGTTGGCCGAAGCGTAGAAGTTAGACTTCTGTGTGCTACCCGTAGCGGTAACGGTGTACTCCTGGCGGAGAGCGTTGCGATAAGTAGCGTCTACATAGTCATCGGGAGTGATGAAGTATTTCTGACCACCGTACTCCACATAGTTGCCCAGTGTAGCGTTGGGGTTGAGCTTGCCATTGAGACCGATGAGGGTCTGACCTGTGGGAACAGAATAAACGTTGTAAGCCAAACCATAGGTGTTGTCGGCCGTCAAGTTGGCGTTGGCCCATGCGTTGGCCTGAGCCTGGTTGTAGCCCATGGCGTTTGTGGCGTAGTTCTCCAAGCCCTTGTACCATGTCTCATAATAGCCAGCGGGGCTGCTGATGTAGTTGTAGTCGGGCACCTGACGTGAGTTGGAACCCCACTTGGCGTCCACCGTGATGGTGGAGCTGCCCTTGTTGGCGCCGCTCTTGGTAGTGATGATCACCACACCGTTGGCACCACGAGCACCGTACAGAGCGGCTGCGGCAGCCTCCTTCAGCACGGTCATGCTCTCGATATCGCTCGGTGAGATGGTATTGATGTCGCCATCGAAGGGCGAACCGTCGACCACAAACAGAGGATCGCTCTTAGCGGTGATAGAGCTGATACCACGAATGCGGATGGTAGGCGCCGTACCCGGCTGGCCCGTGGACTGTGTGAGTTGCACACCGCTGACCTTACCCTTCAGGGCCTCAGCGGCGTTGGTAGCCTGCACCTTTCCGATGTCGCCCGCCTTGACGACAGCAGCCGAACCGGTGAAGGCCGACTTCTTGGCAGTTCCGTATGCCACAACCATCAATTCGTCGAGGGTCTGGTCTTTGGGAACGAGCGAGATGTGCAAGTTACGACCAGCTTTCACGCGCTTTGGCTCCATGCCGAGGAACGTAATCTCGAGCGTAGAGTTAGCGGGAGCCGACAGACTGAAATGACCGTCGCTGTTGGTTGCTGTACCCGTGTTGGTGCCCACAACCTTCACGCCAGCTCCGGCGACAGGTTCACCATTATCGTCAGTAACGGTACCGGTGACCTGTGACTGTGCCAACGCTATTCCTATAGAAAGGAAGAGGCCGGCCAAAATCATTGAAAGTCTTTTAACCATAAATTCTCTCTTTTTAATTAAATGAATATAATATTTGTTATTCTTCGAGCTATCTTTATAACCACCTCGCCCCGCGAGGTGGAAGCGCCACCTTATTATATATATATAAGCGCATGCCTTTGTGAGCGTTACTAATAATCGCCAAGCCTTAGCGTAATTTTCATGAAATTATCATTTCATTGCAAAATTAAGTATTATTTAGGTTCAATCCAAATATTTTTGCAGAAAAAAACAGGGGCGAACCAACTTTTTATAACAAATATTCTCGTTTTTGACGGTTTTGGTTACGATTATCAAGCGAAATATGCACATTTTGATAGAAATGAGCGCATATTCTACGATCAAACACTTATTAACAAAGCCACGAAAAGGGTTTCCCTGTCGTAAGCCTTTTTGCACCTTTCTTTCAGGGTAGTCATGGAATGGGGCGAGACGATTGCCTCCCAATTGTTGCGAGAATGATTTAAAGCCCTAAAGCATCCATGAGCGCTCCATTGGCCGAGGCCAAGTCTTTGTCGAACAGACTTTTGATGTAAATCATGGTTGTGGACGTCTTTGTGTGCCCTAAGGCTTTGCCAATCAGTTCGATATCGAAGTGGTGCTGATAGGCGATGCTTGCCCACGAGTGACGCACCACATAGGATGAGAGCGAGGTCCGAGCTCCCATTATTTCCGACAGACGGTGCAAGGCGTAGTTATAGCGCCTGAGTGCTTGCCGATACTGCTGGTGAACCGCCTCCGCATTGCCTCCTGTAAGAATGGGGAACACATAGTCTGATGATTCATCAGTTGCACGGCTCATGATCTCGTCCATCTGTGGCGACACGGCCACGACGATGGCCTGGCCTGTCTTGCGGCGCGTGTAATGGATGAAGCCCTCCCTTACCTGCGACTTCTTCAGATAGGCCATGTCAACGAAAGGCATGCCCATGGCCATGAAGCCAAAGAGAAAAAAGTTGCGTGCCCTGTCCAATGAGGAATTCTCAGGGAGGGGCAGTCGTCTCAACTGTGCCAGCATCTCCTCCGTCACACTTCGCTTACGCGTTCGGTCGCGCCCCGTGAACACCTTGGCGAAAGGGTTAGCCTCAACTTTTATCCCGCCATCGCTCATCACACGGTTATAGAGTGCGCGCAAGCAGCGCATATACACAGAAATGGTATTGGGGCATACGCCCTGAGCGGTAAGCCATCGTTGAAAAAGCGCCGTTTCTTCGGCGTTCATTTCTGAGATCCGTCCCATCTCCCCGCCCTTGAACCGCCTCCACGACCTTGCGGCCGTGAGGTAATTGGCGGCGGTCTTGAAGCGCACATTGGCCTTCATGCGTTCCACTTCCTTGCTAACACTCACCCATCCGTCAGGCTCATCCCTGTGGGCAACCTTCCTTGCGTTGCTGGTGCGCTTGCCGCATCCAACGCCAATCTCAATCTTGAAATACACCATAATGATTATTAATTAAATTGAAACATCGCTTATTCACTATACAACTTAAAAGGGCTTGGGGAAGCCTTATCGTTTAACCCCCAATCGGTCATTAGACCGAAACAGACGAGTTGTTTTGTACTCTCTTTATTCTTTTCAACTCTTGTCAGCGTTTCTTTCGGCCTCTTGCTTCCGGTTGCGTTTCGCCATAGCCCGCTATGGCTTCAACACACCCGTTGCAACCTGCTCGAAACAAACGCAAACAAGAATTAGAACCTAATGATCGATTTGGGTTGAAAAGCGTTTTTCCTTCTGGCCCATTAACATCATGCGCCAAGATAAAGCCCATCCATAAGGTTGCCTTCCGTCACCTTATATATAATACGGTTCCCACTGAGGTCATGTTTGCCTCCTGTTTGCGCATGTTCCTGTTTGCTCTCACCCTATAATATAATAAGGTGGCGCTTCCACCTCGCGGGGCGAGGTGGTTATAAAGATAGCTCGAAGAATAACAAATATTATATTCATTTAATTAAAAAGAGAGAATTTATGGAAAAAAGACTCATGACGTTCATCGCCTGCTTGTTCTTGAGCATAGGACTGGCCATGGCGCAAAGTCAGGTTTCCGGTACAGTCACCTCTGCTGAAGACGGTGCGCCCGTTGTGGGAGCATCTGTCAAGGTGGTGGGCACCCACACGGGCACTGCTACCGACGCTGACGGTCACTTCTCACTGAACGCACCTGCCAATGCAAAGTTGCAAATTTCATACATTGGCATGGCGACTCAGACCGTGAAGGCCGGAAGAAACATGGACATCAAGCTCGAAGCCTCCAGCGAGTCGCTGAGCGAGTTTGTGGTAACAGGTTATGGTACAGCCCGTAAGCTTGGTACCATCGCAGGTTCTGTCGAGACTATCTCTGGTAAGACCTTGGAGAATCGCCCCATCGCCAACGTGGCCGACGCCATGCAGGGCCAGGTGGCCGGTCTGCAGGTTATGACCTCTTCAGGAGAGCCTTCTGCCACAGCCAGCATGCGTATCCGTGGTGTGACATCTATCAACGCTTCCACCGAGCCTTTGTTTATCCTCGACGGTAGCGAGATCTCACAGCAGACCTTCCTGTCGATCAACCCGAACGACATCGAGAGCATGACCACTTTGAAGGATGCTTCTTCAACCGCCATCTACGGTTCACGTGCTGCCAATGGTGTCATCATCGTCACCACCAAGAAGGGTAAGTTTGGCGAGGCTCCCACAGTGAGCGTTTCTGCCCAGTATGGTATCTCACGCATGACGGGCGACAAGGCCGACATGATGGACGCCAACCAGTGGCTCGCCTTCCAGGAGGTTATGGATCCCTCTTTGGCCAACAGCGCCAACTTCCAGGCTGAGCGTGCTTACTACAAGAAGTACAACATCGGAACCGACTGGAACAAGTTCTTCTTCAGCGACAGCAAGCCCACCTCTCAGATCGACGTGAGCGTCCGTGGCGGTAGCCAAAACACCGCTTACCTGCTTTCGTATGGCCACTACAAGACCAGCGGTATCATCGACGACTCCAACATGCGTCGCGAGACCCTTCGCGCCAACCTCGAGACCAACATCAACCCTTGGTTGAAGATTGGCTCCAACACCAACCTTGCTTTCACGAAGTATCGTTCTTCTCTTTGGGGCGATAAGGCCAACAGCATCTACAATAAGACCTATGCCGCCCGTATCTACCTGCCCACCCAGCCCACACACGAGGTGCTCGGCCTCGATCCGAGCGACTACGCCAACAGCACCTTCGAGGGTTACGGCGAAGAACTTCGCTACTACGACATGATGGGCTTCTTCAACCCCATGTGGGTATCATCATGGCAGCCCCGGACTACCAACCGCGTTCGCTTGAATGAGAACGTGTTTGTGAACCTCAACCCCATCAAGGGCCTGAACATCCGCACCGCCGTGGGTCTCGACGCCAACGACCTCCGCAACTCACAGAAGTGGACTATCACCGAGGACGAGCCCGACATCAACCCCACAGCCAGCGCTGCCGAGAGCTTCTCGCGCTTCTACCGCTGGACCGTCACCAACACCGCCGAGTACAAGTTCAACATCGCCAAGAAGCACGACTTCACGGTGCTCCTCGGTCAGGAGTCGATGAGCAGCAAGACTGTAGCCTTCGGCGCCAACGCCGATGGCATTACCGACAACCGTCTGTCGCTCATGTCGGCCGGTGCCAAGGCTACCGTTCCTTCACACTCAATCAGTGAGGAGGTTCGCAACTCATGGTTCGGCATGCTCAACTACAGCTACGCCGACCGTTACTTCCTCGACCTGTCTATCCGTCGTGACGGTAGTTCTCTCTTCGGTGAGAACAACCGTTGGGCTACCTTCGGTGCCGCCGCTGCCATGTGGGACATCACCAAGGAAAACTTCATGAACAGCACACGCAACTGGCTCAACGACCTGCAGTTCAAGGTGAGCTACGGTAGCACTGGTAACTCAGGCATTTCGCCTTACATGGCCTTGGGTCTGGTGGCCGCCGGTCCTCTCTATAACGGCCAGAGCGGTACAGCCATCGCCAACGCCTCCAACCCCGACTTGACATGGGAGACAGTGAAGACCTTCAACCTCGCCCTCACAGGTAAGGTGCTGAACCGCGTCACATTCGACCTCGAGTACTACGACAAGACCACCTCCAACATGCTCATGAACGTGCCTTACTCTTACACCACAGGTTTCTCTTCTGGTTGGGGTAACATCGCCGAGATGTACAACCGCGGTTTCGACTTCACCGTTGGTGTTGACATCATCAAGAACAAGGACTGGTATTGGAACGTAAAGCTGAACGGCAACTACAACAAGAACCGCATCACCAAGCTCCTCAATGGTGTTGACTCATACGACTCAGGCGGCCTGCACCTCGAGGTTGGCCACTCCTACGGCGACTTCTACGGTGTGCGTTGGAGCCATGTTGACCCGCGCGACGGTCAGAACGTATGGCTCGACCTCAATGGCAACGAGACCAAGAATGTTTCCGACAGCTACCAGTACATGAGCCGCAAGAGCTTCATCGCTCCTTGGTCGGGTGGTTTGATCTCGACCTTGACTTGGAAGAACTTCGAGCTCGACCTGCAGTTCTCTGGCATGTTCAACCGTTACATGTATAACAATGAGCGCTGGTTCACAGAGAACCCAACCTTCGCAACCCTCAACAACCAGAGCACAGCCATGTTCAACATGTGGCAGAAGCCGGGCGACATCACCGACATCGCAGCCGCCGACGCACAATACTACCCCGGCGACACCCGCCTGTTGGAGAACGCCTCATTCGTTCGTCTGAAGTTCTTGCAGTTGTCTTACACTGTTCCCAAGAAGTGGATCAACGCTACCCACTTCCTCAAGGGCGCCAAGGTTTATTTTGTAGGCCGCAACCTCCTTACCTTCACAGGCTACAAGGGTTACGATCCTGAGGTTGACACCGATCACACCCTCGGCAATTACCCCAACACGCTCCAGATTTCATTTGGTGCAGAACTCACATTCTAATTATATAAACGCAAACTAACATGAAGAAAATATATTTAATGTTGGCCTTGGCAGCTGGTCTGATGTCGTCTTGCGACATGGACAAGGAGCCCTACAATGCGCTTCCTGACACCGAGGGCATCACCACCCCGACCGACTTTGCCAACGCCCGAGTGAGTCTTTATTCAGGTCTTCGTGGTTGCATTGGTGGCGACAGCTTCAACAACGCCATGGAAATCCAGACCGACGGCTTCAACGCCGTCACAGGCTACAGCAACACGCTGGGCGACATGTACCGTTACACCTTCGCCACATCAAGCGGCTACTTCTCTACCGTCTACGGCAACTACCAGGGCATGATTGCCCGCGCCAACTACATCCTTGACGGTTACAAGAAGGTAGACATGAGCAACGCTGTGGTTTACACTCCCGAGAACATCGCCAAGATCAAGGTGGCTGTGGGCGACGCCTACTTCACACGCGCTTACTCTATCTTTGGCCTGTCACAGTATTTCTGCGCCGACTATGAGGCTTCTACGGCTTCTGCCGCCAACAGCGGTGTGTCATACCGCCTCGACTACGCTCCCTCTTCAAACGCAGCCACCTATCCTGCCCGCGAGACCCTGGAGCAGACCTTCAAGCAGATCACCGAGGACCTCGACTCTGCCGCCAAGTACATCACCGCAGAGGGTGAGGCCAGCTACGGCTACTTCTCACAGGATGCCATCAAGGCCCTGCGCGCTCGCGTAGCCCTGGCTATGGACGACTACACCAATGCAGCCAAGTATGCCACTGAGCTGATCAAAGATGGCAAGTACACACTGGCTGAGGATGCCGACGAGTTGGCCGACCTCTGGCAGAACGACGGTGGCAACGAGACCATCATGCAGTTTGCTTGCCCCACAAAGGACGAGCTTCCCAACAGCAGTAAGATTTACCAACCTTACAACGACGGTTCTGTGCCCGACTACATCCCCACCCAGACCTTGATGGACCTCTACTCAGCCAAAGACTACCGCAAGCAGGTATGGTTCAACAAGATGACACTGACCACCAACACAGGTGCCACAGGTGAGGTTTACTGCTTCAACAAGATCGTCGACCACGGCGCTCTTTGGACCAAGCTTCAGGGCTACGAGTATGCCCGTTTCTGCATCGAGCCGAAGATGTTCCGCATCGCCGAGATGTACCTCATCGCCGCCGAGGCTTACGCACAAGCTGGCGACCTGACCAACGGCGCCAAGTACCTCAACGACCTGAAAAGCAAGCGCATCGAGGGCTACGTGGAGACATCGTTCCCCACAAAGAACGCCCTGATGACCGAGGTGCAGAACGAGCGCGAGCGTGAGATGGTGGGCGAGGCCACTCGTCTGTTCGACCTGAAGCGTTGGCACAAGGGCTTCAAGCGTGGTGTTCCTCAGCAACTCGACCTCTGCCTGCTGCCTGGCGCTACCACCACAGGCTTCTCTCTCGACGCCAACTCTCCCAAGCTCACTTGGCCGATCCCGAAGCACGAGATCGATGTAAACAAGAAACTTGTGCAGAACCCTGGCTATTAATCAAGCGTTAACTATAAACTGAAAAAGTAAAAAGACATGAAATATATCAAATTATTCATGCTGCTGGCTGTCGTTTCGTTGTTCGCCGCTTGCTCAAGCGACGACGACTACAACACCAACGAGACGACCGTAAGCTTCGCTAGCAACGCCATCACCACCAAGGAGAGCGCTGGCATCGTAAACATCCCCATCAATGTAACGGGCCTGCGCAACGGCGACATCAGCCTGCGCATTGTGACTGAGGAAGTGGGCGCGAACCCCGCCAAGGAGGATGTGAACTACATGATCACCGACAAGACCCTGACCCTGAAGGCCGACACGCTGCAGAGCGGTGTGATCAACGTTGAGGTGAAGATGGTCGACGACGATGAGATCAACGAGAACCGCACCTTCAAGCTCACCATCGCAAGCGTAAACGGCGCCACGGTTGGCACCAACGCCTCTACGACTATCACCATCCGCGACAACGACGCTGCCTTCTACGAGAAGTTCTTCGGCAAGTGGACCCTGAGCGGAAACATCGAAGGTTCAACTGGTGTGAGCCCATTCAGCAAGGATGTAACCATCTCGGGCGTAACCGATGAGGAGTCGGCCGACTACAACAACATCCTGACCGTTTCAGCTCCTGGCTTGGTCAACGTAGGTGTGTCCGTCGACTGTGAGTGGCACTTCCGCTACTCATTCAACACGGAAGCCAAAACGGGTACGCTCGGATTCATCTGCGGCGAGATCATTGGCAGCTATGGCGATGCCTACCAGTGGATGTGGGCCTCTATCGGCGCCAACAACCAGCTGTCCACCGACGACGTCACTGCTCCTTGGGCATTGGGCGAGAACGATGCATTCCCAACAACCATCACCTTCCCCGAGAGCGCTAAATTGGCATTCTATCAGCCCGGCAATGGTGTTTGGAGAATCTTCTCCAACCTGAAGCTCACCAAAAAGTAAACACACAGGTTAACAACTGACATACCAAGGCAGGTTGACAAGGTTATCAAGTCCTTGCCAACCTGCCTTTATCTTGTACAAACCCAGCTGGCCCAAACAGCAAACAACGTTTTTTACATCATAACATGATTCGCAACATGCACAAACATTTATCGATCATCGCACTCGCATGCATGGTTAGCCTGAGCGCCATGGCCAAGCAACGCACGCAGCAACAACTGTTGCAAGCCGCACAAGCCTTTGTGCAAGCCAACGGTGGCCCCGCCAAGGGCGCCAAGAGCAAGGTAACCTTCACGCAGTTGCTCAGCAATGATCAGATCACCCTTCTGAAGAGCAGCAACGGCCAAGCACTCATCATGGCCAACGACGACGCGTTCCAGCCCATCGTGGGCTACACCGACGCGCCTGTCGACCGCAACAACATGGCTCCCGCCTTCGAATGGTGGATGACCACCATCAGCCAAGCCATGGAGGAGACCCTGGCCAAGGGTGCGACGCCCACACAGGTCAAGAGGAACGCCGCCTACCGCGAGGCCGTCGACAAGCTGATGACCACCGAGTGGGGACAGAGCGAGCCTTACTACAACCTCACACCCACCTACACGCAGAACTATCAGGAGACCCATTACGTCACAGGTTGTGTGGCCACAGCCATGGCGCAGGTCATGAAATACCACGATTACCCCGAAAAGGGTAAGGGCTATAACCGCTGGACCTTCTACCCCAACGGCAACAACAGCACTGGCACCACCGTTCGCGTTAATTTCGCAAACACCTACGACTGGAAGAACATGCTCGACAAGTACACCCGTGGCAAATATAATGACACGGAGGCCAAAGCAGTGGCCGTACTGATGAAAGACTGCGGTGGCTCGGTAAGCATGCAATACGCCAAGGACGGCAGCGGTGCCTACGCCGCCGACGCTTGCCGCGCCCTCCGCAACAACTTCAAGTATCACCAGGCCATCAAACTCTACACACGCGCTTTCTACCCGAAGGACGCTTGGATGGATCTCATCTACCGTGAACTCAACGACAATTGTCCCATCCTCTATGGTGGAGCCACCACCCAGGGTTTCGGCCATGAGTTTGTGTTTGATGGCTACGACAAGAACGGCTTGGTACACGTGAACTGGGGTTGGGAAGGTGTCAACGATGGTTACTTCGACGTGGCGCTGCTCAACTCGCGCGAGGGAAGTTTCACCGAGAGCCAGAACATGGTGATCGTGCGCACGCCCGACGACAAGCACTTTAAGGAGACCTACCACTCATTGTGGGGCAGCGAGACAGGACTGATATTGACGCAGGCCGGAAGCCGAGTGAACGCCAACAACTATGTGGCGTACAATCTCGACGTGGATTATTTCACGGGCTACGTGGATCTGGTGGCCGCCAACACAAAGACGGGTGTGGTTACGCAGCTCACATCCAACGATCCCGTGAGCAATGTGGAATACACCAGTGGCTTCCGCCTCAACATCAGCGCCAACCTCAGACAGTTGGCCAAGGGCGAGTATCGTATCTACATGGCCACCAAGTCGACTTCTGCCGACAAGCAGGAACTTGATTGGCAGCCTATCTTGAGCAACGAGACCGTAAACTCCAACTACTTGCTGACGGTGAACAACGGCAAGTACACGCTCACCAAAGGCTCCAACAATTTCACCACGGGCATCTCCACGACGCTCGTCGAGAAGGAAACAAGCAAGATTACGCGTGTCTACAACCTGCAAGGTCAAGAGGTTTACCATTCGGCCACCGATGATTTCGACCCTAACCGCCTGCCTGCCCACGGCACCTACATCGTGCGCCAAGGCAGCAAGAGCGTGAAGATCGTCAGGTAAGAAGCTATCAGAGTAATTGTTTATCTTCTATAGGAAGGGCACACCTCGATAAGGGGTGTGCCCTTCTTTCGTGACCACAAGGTCTGAAAACGCTCAACAATCTATAGCAAGAACTACACTGTTGTTTTCCACGACGGAAATGTTGGGCGCAAATACGCGAATCTCATCGCATTTACCCAACACGCTAAGAATCAGAGCATTACTACCAAAGTTCAACATTCCACACGCCACATTTCATACTCCACCTCACGGTTAGGCATGTTTCGCGCCTTGGAACATGCCTAACCGAGGCTCGAAAGAAGGTCTTTCGCAACTCGATACATGGTCTTTCGCAACTCGAAAGATGCCTAACGGCAAAAGCGAAGCGCGGTTTTGCCGATGAAATGGGGCAAAAATGAGCTTTTCGCTCGCTGGTTCGCGCAAAATCATGACACAACTTTTTCACCAAATTACCTGACAGGGCGTCATACGCCAACCATCCGTTGCGCATCACGTTTGCCAATGCCGTCGACGTGCCTGTCGCATCCTGCTCGAAGCAAACACTAACAAGAATTGAAATCCAATGACCGATTTGTGATAAACCAAAGGCGCCGAACAGCACAATGGCTGTTCGGCGCCTTCGTTGGCATATGCGGATCTTGCTGCTTACTTCTTCGGACGGCGGCGTGCCCATCCCTCCTCAGAGAAGTCGGGCTCCTCGCCTTTCAACTTGAACGACTGGCCGTTCATCAGGCTCTTCCAGTCGTCGCGCGAGTGGCGCTGGTTTTCGTCGCCAAAGGGGCTTTGGGGCTTGCGGCCACGGCGTGTGTCGCGACGGTCGCCTCGGCGTTCGTCGTATCGGTCGTCGCGGCGGTTGCGCTCGCGTCCCTTGCGGGCGTCGCCACGTCCGCGTGTGTCGCCATCGGCAGCGCCGCGTCCGCGTCCACCCTCAGCGGCGCGTCCGTGTCCGCCCTCGTCGGCATCGTTGCATCGCACCTCGCGACCCTTGTAGCTCACACCGTTGAGCGCGCGCATCACCTTCTCGGCGTCGTCGGTGGGCACCTCTATGTAGGCAAATTTCTGCAGCAGGTCGATGTGACCGATGGTCTGCTTCGGGCCGTGGATGTGGTGGTTCATAAACTGCATGATCTCGCCGGGGTAGAAACCGTCTTGCTTACCCAGGTTGATGAACAGTCGGCGATAGCCCTCCTCGGCCTTGCGCGGTCCGCGCTGGCGTGTGGCGCCACCCCGTCCGTCGCGCTGCGACTTGCGGTCGCCCTTTTCGCCCCGCTTCGAAGTGGGTCGAACAATCTCAGGCGCGTTCTTATAGTAGTTGAGGAATCGTCCGAAGGTGATGCTCACCACCTTCTGCATGATGTCCTCCTTGTCGATGTATTCAAACTGGCGCATGATGTCGGGCATGTAGGGAGCGATGAGCTCCTCGTCGACATCGGTCTTCATGATGTCGTCCATCACCTTGTAGAGCTGCTTCTTGCAGATTTCCTCGGGCGAGGGCAGCGTGCCTTCCACAAACTCCTTTCCGATGATCTTCTCGATGTTGCGCACCTTGAATTGCTCACGGGTGTGGATGATGCAGATGCTCGTTCCCTTCTTTCCGGCGCGTCCGGTACGTCCTGAGCGGTGCGTGTAGTTCTCCACATCGTCGGGCAAACCATAGTTGATGACATGCGTCAGGTCGTCCACGTCAAGTCCGCGCGCCGCCACGTCGGTTGCCACAAGCAGTTGCACGGTGTGCTGGCGGAACTTCTGCATGGTGAGGTCGCGCTGCTGCTGCGAGAGGTCTCCGTGGAGCGACTCGGCATTGTAGCCGTCGCGTATGAGCTTGTCGGCCACCTCCTGCGTCTCGATCTTTGTGCGGCAGAAGATGATGGCGTAGATGTGGGGATAGAAGTCCACGATGCGCTTCAGCGCCAGATACTTGTCCTTGGCGTTCACCACGTAACAGATGTGGTTCACGTTCTCCGCACCCTCGTTGCGCGATCCCACAACGATCTCCTTGTAGTCGTGCAGGTAGTTTTTGGCAATGCGCTCCACCTCCTTGCTCATCGTTGCTGAGAAGAGCAGCGTGTTGCGGTCGGCTGGCACGTTGTCGAAGATGGTGTTGATGCTCTCCGAGAATCCCATGTTGAGCATCTCGTCGGCCTCGTCGAGCACCACGTTGTTCACCTTTTCGAGGTTCACCACACCGCGCTCCATCAGGTCGATGAGTCGTCCGGGTGTGGCCACGATGATCTGCACGCCGTGGCGCAGCTCGCGAATCTGTCCCTGTATCGACGCACCGCCGTACACGGGGATGATGTGCATGCCCGGCATGTATTTGGCAAACGCGTTTAGGTCGTCGGCGATCTGCAGGCAGAGCTCACGCGTGGGGCTCAAGATGAGCGCTTGTGTTACCTTGTTGGTTGCGTCGGTCTTCTGCAATACGGGTATACCGTAGGCCGCCGTCTTTCCTGTGCCCGTCTGGGCCAATGCTATAACGTCGTTACCGTTCCCCAAAAGATAGGGAATCACTTCCTCCTGAACGGGCATGGGATGTTCAAAGCCCAGCTCTTCGATGGCGCGGCGAATCTCTTCGCTAACGCCAAGTTCTTCAAATGTCTTCAAAAAAATATTGTTTAATTGTTACCGTAGGGACTACTTCAAAACACCCTACCGTTTCGTACGAGTCCCCTTTCGGGGTGCAAAGTTACAACAAAAACCTGACAACACACCATCGTAACGCCACAATTTTCAATAGGTTACCACCTTTTGGCAGAACGCTGAGGCTTCGCGGAAGGGGTGGGAGCGTGGTCGAGGGGTAGGGGTGGAACGCCCCAAGCAGTGCATGGAACGACAGAAAAGCCGGTCGAAACGATGCTTCGTTCGGTAAAAAACACTAACTTTGCAACCAGTATGGTACTCAATTACATTTGGATTGCGTTTTTCCTCGTTGCCTTTGTCTTCGGCTTTGTGCAACTGTTGATGGGCGACACCACCATCTTCCAGAAGATGGTCGACTCCACGTTCGCCACGTCTAAGACCGCCTTCGAGACCTCCTTGGGCCTTACGGGCGTGTTGGCCCTTTGGCTTGGCATCATGAAAATTGGCGAGAAGGCTGGCGCCGTCAATGCCTTGGCGCGTGTGCTCAGCCCCTTGTTCACCAAGCTCTTCCCCGACATTCCCAAGAACCATCCCGTCATGGGGTCGGTGTTTATGAACATCGCCTCCAACATGCTGGGCCTCGACAATGCCGCCACGCCCACCGGCCTGAAGGCCATGGCCCAGATGCAAGAGCTCAACCCGAAGAAAGACACGGCCACCAATCCGATGATTATGTTCCTGGTGCTCAACACCTCTGGCCTGACCATCATTCCAACCACCATCTTGGCGTTCCGCGCCTCGTATGGTGCGGCGCAGCCCACCGACGTGTTTATTCCCATCCTTCTTGCCACCACCGTGGCCACGTTGGCCGGCATCCTCATCACCGCCGCCTGGCAACGCATCAACCTATTGCAGCCCGTGCTGCTCGCCGCCCTCTTGGGCATCATAGCCTTTGTGGCGGTGGTTATCTGGGGCTTTGGCCAGATGAGCGCCGAAACGATGGGCACCGTCACCTCCATCGCCGGTCCGGTCATCCTGCTGGGTGTCATCGTCACCTTCATTGTGGCAGGCATGGTGCGCCGCGTCAACGTGTACGACGCCTTCATCGAGGGCGCCAAGGAAGGGTTCCAGACCGCCGTGCGCATCATTCCCTACCTTGTGGCCATCCTCGTGGCCGTGGGCGTGTTTCGTGCCTCGGGTGCCATGGACCGGCTGATTGATGGCATCTCATGGCTGGTGGCCCAGTGTGGACTGAACACCGACTTTGTGGGCGCCCTTCCCACCGCCTTCATGAAGCCCCTCTCGGGCAGCGGAGCGCGTGGCCTGATGCTCGAGGCCATGCAAAACTACGGCCCCGACTCGTTTGTGGGGCGCCTCTCCTGCATCTTCCAAGGCAGCACCGACACCACGTTCTACGTGCTCGCCGTTTATTTCGGATCGGTCAGCGTCAAATACACGCGCCATGCCGTAGCGGCCGGTTTGCTGGCCGACCTGGCCGGCGTTGTGGCCGCCATCGCCATCGCATACATCTTCTTCGCCTAAGGTGGGCGTACCACCCCAGTTAGAATACTATTATGGCAAGTTTAAAATCACTCTTGAAAGACACAGCCATCTACGGCATCAGTTCCATCGCCGGACGGTTTGTCAACTATCTGCTCGTGCCCATCGAGACCTACGCTTGGGTGGCTGGCGGAGGTCAGTTTGGTGTCATCACCAATGTTTATAGTTACATAGGCATCCTCATCATTGCCCTCACCTTCGGCATGGAGACCACGTTCTTCCGCTTTGCCAACAAGGAAGGCGAGAACGCCCGCATGGTCTACAGCACCGCCCTGCGCATGGTGGGTGCCGTGGCCCTTGTCTTCGCGCTGCTTGTGCTGGCGTGCCTCAAGCCGCTGGCCGCCGCCATGGGCTATGCCGACCACGTGTGGTACATAGGCACCATGGCTGTTTGCGTGGCCGTCGACGCCTGGACCGCCATCATGTTCGACTACCTGCGCTATCAGCATAAACCCTGGAAGTTTATGGCGCTGAAGCTCGCCAATATCCTCATCAATGTGGCGTTGGTGGGCGCGTTCCTCTTCGTGCTGCCCCATTTCGGCCTGTTCATCCCCGGCCTCTACGACGCCAACGGCACCCCCGACGTGGGAATCGTGTTCTACGTGAACCTCTTTGTGTCGGTCGTCACCGTGCTCTTGCTGTCGAAGGAGATGACAGGCGTGAGCTACGGCTTCGACAAGGCGCTCTGCCGCCGTATGCTCTCCTACACCTGGCCCATGCTGATCCTGGGCATTGCAGGCCAGCTCAACCAGAGCGCCTCGACCATCATCTTCCCCTATTTCTTCGATGGCGACATCGCCGAGGCCCACGCCCAGTTGGGCATCTATGGCGCCACCATCAAGATCGCCATGATCATGGTTATCATTACCCAGGCGTTTCGCTTTGCCTACGAGCCGTTTGTCTTTGGCAACAAGGACGCCGACAAGAAGGCCACCTATGCCAAGGTGATGAAGTTTTACATCGTATTCACCCTCTTCGCCTACTTGGCCGTCATTGGTTACATGGACATTTTGCGCCACATTGTGGCCCGCTCTTATTGGGAGGGCTTGCGCGTGGTTCCCATTGTGATGGCCGCCGAAATCATGTTTGGCGTGTATTTCAACCTCAGCTTCTGGTATAAGCTCACCGACCGCACCATCTGGGGCGCATGGTTCTCGCTGTTGGGCTGCGTGGTGCTCATCGCCATCGATGTGCTCTTCATTCCGCGCTATAGCTACATGGCTTGCGCCTGGGCCGGCTTTGCCGCCTATGGCGTGTGCATGGTGACCAGCTATTTCTTCGGCCAGAAGTATTACCCCATCAACTATCCGCTGCGCGACATCGCCTTCTATGTGGTGTTGGCTGTGGCCCTCTTTGCCGCCATGACATGGGGCAACGCCCACCTCGGCACATGGTCGTCGCTGGGAGTGAACACCTTGCTGTTGGGCCTTTACCTTGCCGTGGTGGTTGGGAAAGACTTCCGCGGCATCATTCGTCGTCGCAAGGCAGCGTAAGCAAAACCTCATTCATCGCGGGCGGCGACAAAGCGGACCTCTGTCCACCCGCGTCTTATCCCCTTCAAGCTATGGCAAAAGTAGAGACCGACATGCTCCATGGACCGTTGCTGGGCAAGATAGTGATGTTTGCCTTGCCTTATGCCGCCACCGGCATCCTGCAACAACTGTTCAACTCCGTCAATGTGTTTGTGGTGGGGCGCTTCGACAGCAGCCACGCCATGGCCGCCGTGGGCGCCACAACGTTCCTCATCAACCTCATCATCAACTTGTTCCTGGGTGTTTCGGTAGGTGCCAACGCGGTTATAGCCAACAACATTGGGCGCCGAGACCTTCAGGCTGTGCATCGCGCCGTGAGCACAACGGTCGCCCTCTCGCTCATTGGCGGCGCCATACTCTTGGTGGTGGGCCTGTTGGTGGCCACCCCCCTGTTGCGCTTGTTGGGCACGCCGGCCGACGTGATCCACGACTCGGCCCTTTATCTGAACATCTGTTTCCTTGGCGCCCCGTTCTTCATGGTCTACAATTTCGGCGCAGCCATCTTCCGAAGCAAGGGCGACACCCGCACGCCCCTTTACATTCTTGCCGTGGCAGGCGTCATCAATGTGGTGGTGAGCATGGTCACCGTCATCGTCTTCCACATGAGCGTTGCCGGTGTGGCCTGTGCCTATTTTGTGTCGAACATGTTCTCGGCGGTTGTCATCACCACGCTGCTGTGGCGCGAGAAGGGCGAGTTCAGCGTGCGCCTGCGACAGATACGCATCTACCGCAAGGAGTTGGGCGACATTCTGGCCATCGGTCTGCCCGCCGGCTTGCAGGCCACCGTGTTCTCGTTCAGCAACGTCTTTGTGCAGTCGTCCATCAATAAGTTTGGCTATGCGGCCATCGCTGGCGCGTCGCTCAGCATCACCTTCGACACCTATTGCTATTATGTCCTCACCGCGTTCTGCGCCACGGCCATCACCTTCACGGGCCAAAACTACGGCGCAGGCCAGGTGGACCGGTGCCGCCGCATCTTCCGCCTCTGTTTCTTGTTGGGTGGTGCGTCGATTTTTACGGCCAACATGGTGTTTGTGTTGTTTGGTCCTCCCATCGCCTCCGTCTTCACCACCGACCCACAAGTTGTCCATTACTGCACGTCGCGCATCTACGTGGCGCTTGCCTTCCAGTGGATTGCCCCCAGTTATGAGATACCGGCGGCGTGCATGCGCGGCTTGGGAAAATCGTTGGCGCCAGCCTTGCTTACCATCTTTGGCACCTGTTTCATCCGTTTGGGCTGGATATTCCTTGTGTTGCCCCATTGGTATGGCTACGAGCATCTCATGCTTTGCTACCCCATCTCGTGGGTCATCACGGGCGTCCTTGTAAGCTCGGTTTACGTTGCCGCCAGTAGGAAGGCATATCGGCTCTTGGCCCCTTGATGTGTGCTTTTGCCATTGGCGGTGAGCGAAACCACTGCAACGCGAAACGAAAAACGCTCGTTCCATCGGCAAAAAGAAAGCCTTGCGCCCTACTTTGTCAATGAAAAGTGTTATCTTTGCAGCGATAATGCGCCTTGCCGCAGCCGCCTAACGGCTTGTCCGAAGCGCCCCGTCTATGCCCCTCATGGCAGTTGTGCGATGGTGGAAAAGCCGATGTCCGCCCACAGGAATGAAGCGCTTTGCCCATTGGCCCAACTCGATCGCTGAGCCTTGGATGGGAAATGTTAGCAAACAGTCATAACAATGAAGATATTCAAGATTACCGTTGTTGCCGCCCTTGTGATGGTGGCGTTGTCGCTTGCCTCATGCACGGGCAAGAAGTTTCAGGTGTCAGGCGTCATCTCCGACGCCCCCGATTCGCTCCTCCTCTTTGAGAACATGAGCCTCAACGGCCCCGTAGTGGTCGATTCTGTGCGCCTTGGCGCCGACGGCTCGTTCAGCTTCGAGGGAGAGGCGCCCACCGCTCCCGAGTTTTATCGCCTGCGCATCGCCCGCCAAATTATCAATGTGGCGGTCGATTCCACGGAGCATGTCACCGTGAAAGCCTCGTACCCCACCATGACAGGCAGTTATGAGGTGGAAGGGTCTACCGAGTGTTCGAAGATCCGCGAGCTCGCTTTGATGCAGCTGAACCTGCAAGCCCAGATCAACGCCGTGGTTCAGAACCCCAACGTTAGCTACGAGAAGGAGGCCGACAGCGTGCGCACCATCCTGGAGGTTTATAAGTATAAGGTAAAGAACGACTACATCTTTAAGGAGCCTTGGCGTGCTTACGCCTACTTTGCCCTGTTCCAAACCATCACGTTGGGCCAGCAGGTGGGACTCATCTTCGACCCGCAGAGCAAGAAGGAGGATGTGCAGGCCTATGCCGCCGTCGCCACCAGTTGGGACACCTACCACCCAGGTTCGGAACGTGGCACCAACCTTCATAACATTGCTATTGAGGGCATGAAGAACGTGCGCATCCTGCAGGCAGAGCAAAACCAGACGATCGACGCCAGCAAGATCAACAATTCGGGTGTCATCGAGGTGGCGCTGCCCGACCGAAACGGCAAGACCTGCAAGCTCACAAGCCTTAAAGGCAAGGTGGTGTTGCTCGATTTCCACCTCTTCGCATCTAAGGGAAGCACCGAACGCATCATGCACCTGCGCGACCTTTACAACAAGTATCACGCCCAGGGATTCGAGATCTACCAGGTCAGCCTCGATCCCGCGGACTGGAGATATTCCAGGTTTCGCTTGATCCCGACGAGCATTTCTGGAAGGAGAGCGTGGCCGCACTGCCTTGGGTTTGCGTGCGCGACGCCAACAGCACCGGCTCCGTTTACCTGACGCAGTATAATGTGCAGTCGCTCCCAACCTTCTTCACCATCGACCGCAACAACGTGTTGCAGAAGCGCGACGCACAGATCAAGGATCTCGACGCGGAGATCAAGGGCTTGCTCGCCAAGTAACCCAAGGTAAACCCATCGCCAACATAAAAACCGAGGCCCATGCATCCTTTAGATAAATTCAGATACTGCCCCGCATGCGGCAGCAAGCATTTCGAGATACAAGACGAGAAGAGTAAGAAGTGCGAAAATTGTGGGTTTGAGTACTACTTAAATCCCAGTGCGGCCAATGTGGCGCTGATTGTCAACGACAAGGATGAGCTGCTTGTCGCCACCCGCAAGAAAGAGCCCGCCAAGGGAACGCTCGATCTGCCCGGAGGCTTCGCCGACATTGGCGAGACTGCCGAGGAGGGAGTGGTGCGCGAGGTGAAGGAAGAGACCGGACTGACGGTCACCGAGGCGCGCTACGTGTTCAGCCTGCCTAACGTCTACGTCTATTCGGGCTTCGAGGTGAAGACGCTCGACAGCTTCTTCATCTGTCAGGTGGAGGATTTCTCCACGCTCCATGCCAGCGACGACGCGGCCGCCCTCCAGTGGATTCCCATCACCGACATCCACACCGAACTCTTCGGTTTGCGCTCTGTGCGCCATGGTCTTTATCGATTCGTGGAGTCGTACAAGAAGCCATAACCCTCGCGTTTGCCAAGACAATTCCATTTTGCGAGGTCTTATTGTGGTTTGAATCGCAACATCCCGTGTTTCGTTGCGGCAATCATTCGCATCTCGCACCGCACATTCTGAATAACGCCTTACGCTTGCTACGCCTTAAGAGAGGGTGTGGCAAGCGTTTTATGCCTTCGCCGCGCCTGTCGCTACCTGCTCGAAACAAATGCTAACAAGAATTGAAATCTAATGACTGATATGGGTTAAAACCTAATGGCCGATTTGGGTTTAAGCATACAAACCTACTGCCCGATTGGTGGGTTATTGGGAAAAAAGGTGGCAAGGGCATTGCCGAAATCGATGATCCCGACACACGCGACTTCACCGTTATGCCTGTTGAGGTGAAATATGCTATATGTGCCAGGTCAGCCCGAGGCGTGTCTCGAAGGTGCGTGCGTTCACGTTGTCGTGATAGGCGTAGCGTGTTTGTCTGACGAAGTAGCTGGCCCCCCAACTGATGCTGAGTGGTCCGCGCAAGTCAAACTCCCACATCGACGACAGCTCCAGCAGTTCGGCGTTGCTCTTGTCGCCTTGGGCGTTGAGATAGAGCGGGTCGGTGTGCTCCAGGTCCTTTCCCTCATATCCCTTCCAAGTGAAGATGCGGTAGTAGTTGGCGTGCAGGATGAAGCGGCCGATGCTTCTGAAGTCCATTTGCGTCTTGGTCTTCACCGAGAATCCCGACCCCATGTTGTAGTCGCGGTCGATCACGTTGTAATAGTCGCTCTTGGTTCCTCCCAACAGTATTCCGTTGAGGTAGATGCGTTGTTCCAGACGGTTGAGCGCACCCACTCGTGGGAAACGCATCAGCATGCCGGGACCCAGTGCGGCGGCCTCCGATATGCGGTAAGGGGTTAGTTGGGTGCCGTCTTTCACCGGTTTCGAGTCGTAGTAGTTGAAGTGTTGGAAGAGTCCCACCTCGGCCTCCATGTCGCTGTTTGTCTCCACGCTCTTTCCCCAGATGCGGCCCACGATGTGGAGCCGGTTGATGAGCGGTTGGTTGGCCGACATGCCCACCGTGGCCTCCAGCGAGAAGAAGTCGAAGGGCTTCGTGCCGTTGGCCTCAAACGGGTGGCCATACTCCAGGAAGAGGTTGACGTAGGGGTTCCATTCGCCTCGGAAGAGCGCGCCGTCGTCGGAGAGGTAACGTGTTCCGAGCGCCACGCTGAAGTCGATGGGTGTCCGCTTGGCGTCGTAATACTTGTTGTGGTCGTTTCTCACACGCCATGCGCTTCCCGTCAATATGCGGTTGAACCCACCCATGGGGTTGATGAGCGTGGCGGCTGCCTCGCGCAGGAAGCGGCGGAAGCCCCGACTGCTGTCGTTGAGGATGATCTCCGATATGCGATGGGTCACCTCGCCAATGCAGATGCCGCCCATCGTGGTGGCCATGAGGTCGTTGATGGCTGGCGGCTCAATCTCGCCGCAGGTCTCCCACATGAGCGATCCGGCGAAGGCATAGGGTGCGCTCTGCCAGAACGACAGACCGCTCGATCGCGCCGCGTTGAAATAGAGGTTGCCGTGGTAGGGATGGGCGAAGAGGTTGGTGGAGAACTGGTCGTTGTCCCATACCCAACCGTTGTCGATGTTGTGTTTGATGGTCTTGAAGTTGACCTTGGCAAAGTCTTCGTTCATCACAAACCGGTCGAAACAGTGTACCAACACATTGATGCCTGCCGTTTCGGCAGCCGCCTTCCAGAAGTTGCCTCGCCCGTCGTTCCATTGTCCCAATGGCACGTGGCCTGTGGTGTCGGTCGTGGCCCTTGTTCCCGGCGTGTAGGGGTCAGGGCGATGGTTCCAACGTATGGCCAAGCCACCCTCCACAATCAGTTCGTCCTTGTAGTGTTGCTGGTGATGGTAGTAGCGCGTGTTGGCGTAGCCCACCGAGGCGAACACTCCCAGGTGGCGGTTTATCTGGTAGTCGGCGTTGAGGCGCGCCTGCAAGGAGAACAGGCGGTCGGGGCGCTGCTGCGAGCTCTCCTCAAACGACTCGATGTGGGCGTAGCCGATGTCGCCGCTCAGCGACCACCGGTCGTTCAACCTGAAATATTGTCCCAAGCGATAATAGAGGGCGCCCGAGAAGTGGCCGTCGAAGCCCACGTAGGGCGATCCCACACCAATGATGTTGTAGGTGGATCGGTTGCGGAATCGCAGCGCCATGTTGGCTGCCGTGTTGCTGCCGCCAAACGCCATCACGTCGATGAGCGTCGAGGGATTGATGTTCACCAGTCCGATCTTTTTGGTGCGCGTGTCGCGTGTGTAGTTCACCAGTCCCACCTGCACGCCGTGGGGATGTTCGAGCGCCACATTGATGAGTCCCACCTGTGATCCTGTGAGCGTGTCGGCGTAGTTGTAGCCGCCCACCTGCAGTCCGCGCATGCTTCCCGATGCCACATTGGCCAGCAGGCCCACCTGCGTGCCGCGGCGAACGCCCATGGCGATGTTCGACCCTAACGACAGTTGCAATCCCCTGAACGGTTGCATGGTGACGTTGTAGAACGCAGCCGCCTGCACACCGCGCAGCGATGTGGCGTAGTTGTTGATGGCCGACAGCTGCACACCTCGCACCACACCATAGCCCGATGTTATGGCTTGCAGCGATGCGCCCCGCAGGGTGTCGGCCGCTCCCATGATGCCCAGATCCACAGCTTTGGTGCGGGTGGAGTCGGCGTTACGGTGGCCGATGGCCAGCGAGAGGCTTGCGCCGTGGTTGCGGTGGGGCGTTTGGGCGACGACCGATGGGGCGATACCTACCGATATAATAAGGAGTAAGAGGGCTTGATGAATTCTTTTCATGGGAATGGTGGGTTGAAATGTGTGGGCTTGACGCCTTATTGTTGCAAAAGTACAGAATAATTTTGATAGGCTCGATGAAATGTCTTAACTTTGACAACGCAAAAAACATTTATTATGAAGATAGGAGTGTTCTGCTCAGCCAATGAGCATATCGACCCCGATTTCTTCCGTTCGACGGAGGAGCTGGGCCAATGGATTGGCAGCGAAGGCCATCAGCTGGTCTTCGGAGGTTGCAATATGGGACTGATGGAGTGTGTGGCGCGCGCCACGCACGAGGCGGGCGGCACCACCATTGGCATGGTGCCGCGTGTGGTGGAGCAAGGCGGCCGTGTGTCCGACTATGTGGATGTGCATGTGGCTTGCGACAACCTCTCCGATCGCAAGGACCTGATGTTGGCCCAGAGCGACGTGCTCATTGCCTTGCCGGGGGGCATTGGCACGCTCGACGAGGTGTTTACCGTGGCGGCAAGCCACACCATAGGCTATCATCGCAAGATGGTGATCCTCTACGACATGAAGGCTTTTTGGGCTCCGCTCATAGCCCTGCTCGACGACTTGCAGGCGCGTGGCTTCATCCGTGGCCATTGGACCGACTTCATCCGTGTGGCACATTCGCTCGAAGAGATACGGCAAGAGGTGAACAGAATCTGATAATCCTTATATTCTTCTTGTTTCGGTCTAACGGCCGATTGGGTTAAACGCAACAACGGGCCATTCCCTCGTGTGGGGAATGGCCCGTTGTGTTAGAAGCCTATGTTAGGGCTTTGTGGGCTTATTTGGCTCCGATCTCCTGGAGCAGGCGGTCGGCATGACCCCAGCGGTCCATGAGGTAGAGCACGAAACGAATGTCGACCGAGATGGTGCGAGCCAGCACCTTGTCGAACATGATGTCGGAAGCCAGGCTGTCCCAGTTGCCGTCGAAGGCCAAGCCGATGAGGCGCCCCTGACCGTCGAAGAGGGGCGAACCACTGTTTCCACCCGTGATGTCGTTGTTGGTGAGCAGGCAGAGCTGCATCTTGCCCGTCGTCTTGTCGGCATAAGGGCCGTAGTTGGAGGCGCTCATCAGCTCGTGCATGATAGGCTCGGCCTGATAGTCGATCACGCCCTTGTCGCCGGCCTTCATCTTCTCCACGATGCTTTCTGATGTGGTGTAGTAGCCCGAGGGTTGTCCGCCGATGTTGTATCCGCCCACGCGGCCATAGCTCAGGCGCATGGTGAAGTTGGCGTCAGAGTAGTGGGGCATGTCCTCCTCCATGCGCAGCTTGGCTGCACAGAGCATGCGCTCTTGGTCCTCGATGCGCTCGGTGTTGGCGCCCAGGGCCTTCTTCAGGCGCTCAGCCACCTCCTTGAGGTCCTTGCCCAGGCGCACGCCGGGATCCTTGTCGAAGGCCTTGTTGTTGAAGTAGATGCGCTTGTTGTTCTTCATCAGCACGGTCTTGCTCCAGATGTCGTCCACGAAGCGGCGATAGTCGTTGCCATACTCGTTGGCGATGGTGGTGTAGAAGGCCGGCAGGTTGCGCACGTCGGACACGTGCTCCTTGAAGTTTTTCAGCGAAACGGCCAGCACCTCCTTGTCGAGACCCTCGTCCCAGGTCTTTTGGTCGTCGTCGTAGAGCAGGTAGCTCTTGCTCGGCTTCTTCTCGTTGCGCACCACGTTGGGACCCTGTGCGCCCATCATGGCGCGTGTGGTGAGCTCGTTGGTGCGGCTAAAGCTCTCGCTGAGCAACAGCAGGTCGTGCGAGGCTGTGCTGTTCTGGGCGTAGAGCGCCTTCAGGGTGTCGAAGTTGAGCTGGCCCTTCAGGTAGCCTGTCGAGTCGACGTATGCCTTGATGCGGAACTCATAGTCGCGCTTCTGCTGGATGAGGCCGATGGAGTCGATACACTTGTTCATGCCGATGGAGTTCTTCCAATAGTTGGAACTGGTGGCAAACTTCGAATCATACTTGATGCGAACGGCCTCGTCGGCTCTCATGTGGCGAACCATCACGTCCTGCTTCACGCCGCGGGCTTGTGAGCGGGTGGCGTTGCGCATGTGCATCTGCTCGATGCCATAGCTCGACAGGTAGCGCTCGGTGGATCCGGGATAACCCATGGTCATGGCGAAGTCGCCTTCCTTATAGCCCTGCATGGACACAGGAGCCCAGTGCTTGGGATGATAGGGAACGTTGTCCTTGGAGTAGCGTGCCGGACCATTGGTCTTGGGGTCGGCGTAGATGCGGAACACGCTGAAGTCGCACGTTTGGCGCGGCCACATCCAGTTGTCGGTCTCGCCGCCAAACTTACCCATGCTCTTGGGAACGGTGAACACCAGGCGGAGGTCGTCAAACTGCTGGTAGGTGGTGGCAATCCACTGGTTGCCCTCGTAGAAGGCGTCGATGCTCACGTAGAGCGTAGAGTCCTGCGCCTTCACCTGCTGAGTCATGATGTTCTCCAGCGAGTCGACGGCAGCGGCCTGTCCCTCACGGCTGAGCTTGCTGAAGCCGGCCTTCTCGAGAACCGGGGTCACATCCTCCTGCTTCACCATAAAAGCCACGAACATGTCCTCGTTGGGCAGTTCCTCGGCGTAGCTCTTGGCGTAGAAGCCATTGAGCATGTAGTCGTGCTCCACGGTGGAGTGGGAGCGGATGCTCTCGAATCCACAGTGGTGGTTGGTGAACACGAGGCCGTCGGGGCTGACCACAACGCCTGAGCAATAGCCCGAGAAGTTGACCACGGCGTTCTTAACGGCCTGGTCGCCTTGGTACAGACTGCCGTAAGGCAACTGGAAACCGTAGCCGCACATCTGGTCGTAGACCTGAGTGGGCAAGTTGTAGAGCGTCCACATTCCCTCGTCGGCTGAAGCCGGCATGCTCAGGGTTAGGGCCGCCAGTGCGATAAATTGTTTGAGTTTCATAATGGATATGTTGTTGTATTATTGTCTAAATGCCCTTGGCCCTTGAGCCTTAGGGTGTATGTTGAACGATAAACGGTGCAAAATTACCTATTTTTTGCCTGAGGAGCGACAAAATGAACCTAAAAAAGTGGTATCTTTGCAGCAATCGTTCTAATCTGAAATCGCAAAACAACTAATTTATATCTATGACAATCAAAACATTACTTCTTTCTTTAGCGATGGCAGGAGGTTCGCTTGGCGCGTCGGCGCAAGCCTACCACGACATTACTTCGGCCTATCTGCTCAACGCTGGTTTTGACACAAATTACACCTATGCCGTTGGCGACGAGGGCAATGCAGCGCCCAACGACATCAATTCCGTCAACTATTGGGACGTCACATCGGTGAAGGCCGGTGTGCTTGGCGTGTGGCAATGGGGCTCGGCCAAGACCTTCTGCGGCCTCAGTGTGCCCGCCACGGGCTATGATGGCGTGGCTGGTGGTGGCTTGGCCTTTGGCTTGGTGACCACCAGCGGCATCAACATGCTGCAAGACTCGGTGAAGTTGCCCGCTGGCGACTATGAGGTGGTGATGGCCGTTTACAACGCCGCCGACAATGAGGAGGTGAGCACCAACTCATCGGCTTGGCATCCCTACAACACCCGCCTGTCCGCTCGTGTGCCGTTTACCAACACCAAGTTTGCCGCCCACGCATGGACTACCGATACCATTTCGTTTACCCTCGACCAAGAGGTGGCAGGCCGTTTGCGCCTGGGCTTTAGCGCTCGCAAGGAAGACCACGCCATGCTCATGGTGGACTGGGTGAAGATTTTGCGCGCCACACCGCTCGGCGACGCCGACCTGGCGTTGCGCCGTGCCGACCTGGAGAGCGCCATTGCTGCCGCCAACGCGGTTCTGGGCGACGCCCAAGGCACAGCTGCCGATGAGCTGCGGGCAGCCGTGGCCCAGGCTGAGAGCCTGCTGAACAACGAGGAGGCCGACCTGGCCGACCTCTTGGTGGGTGCCACCAGCCTCAAGGCAGCTACCGCCAACTTCAAGTGGGGCAACTCCATCAAGGTGGTGACCGACAAGCGCTATCTGCGTGGAGCCACCATGGCCTTCGGTCGCATGAGCACCACGGCCAAGGCTACCGACATCAAGGAGCAGGGCTTCGTGATCAGCACGCAGGCCCATCCCACGGTGGCCGACACGAAGCACACCACCACGCTCTCGAACAATGGCACCATCTATTGCTTCAAGAACCTGAAGCCCGCCACTGAGTATTTCATGCGTTCGTATGTGGAGAACAAGAAGGGCAATGTGGCTTATGGCGACGAGATCCGTTTCTACACCATCCCCATGGGAACCATCACGCCCACCATTCGCAGCATCAGCGATGAGGCTGTGCGCAAGCGTATCACCGATGCCGTGAACACCGCCACCGACCTGTGGAACAACCTCACGGAGATGCGCGACTTCCGACCCAGCGTGGGCTATGAGCCCGGCACACCGACAGCCGACTGCTCGTATGGCGGATGGGTGCGTGTGGGATCCAACACCTCTTACCAATCGGCCGGAACCATCATGCACGAGTGGTTGCATGGAGTGGGTGTCATTCCTTGGGCCGACACGCAATGGAGCGTAGTGGGCGTGCTGCGCTCAGGCAGCCAGAGCGTCAGTGGCTCACAGAAAGGATCGGGCAACTGGTTGGGCGAGCGTGTGTCGGCCGTGCTCGATTTCTGGGACAACACCACGGGATCGTTCCTCCATGGCGACTACCAGCACATGTGGCCCTATGGCATCAATGGTGCCAACGAGGACAACCATAGCGATGTGCTCTATTATGGCAACAGTCTGGTGTGCCAGGCGCTCGGCGAGGATGGCTTGGAGCACACCTCGAGCCACTACGCTGAGCCTTACTGGGCCTTCGAGCACCAGGAGGGTGTGAAATACTACATCACCAATGAGAAGAAGGAGAATGGCCGTTACCTGTCGTACCTTACGGAGCGTGGCACCGCCGGCACGCTGACGCTCTGCCAGAAGAGCGCCGATGAGCTGGCCGCCAACGACAGTTGCGCTTGGTACATCAGCTTCACGCCCGACAACCAGTACTTCCAGTTCCGCAACGCCGCTACGGGCCGTTACATCACGTTCAATGGCTCCACCTTCAGCGCGAAGAACGTGACGCCCGCCGACCAGCAGGACTTCCAACTGATGAAGGGTCGCGTGGATGCTGATGAGGATGGCACACGCGGTTTTTGGATCACACGCCATGCCGCCCGCAACCCGATGACGATGGCCGCCTCGAACGCCACTACGCTCACGCGCACCACGTTCAACCTTGCCAACTCGGCCACGGGACAGCGCTGGATAATCCTCGATGAGGCGCAGATGCGCGCCAAGACCACCACGGCCATGGGCATTGAGAGCATCACCGACAAGCAGCAGAACGCCGCCACAGTGGCTCGCGAGGGCGTCTACACCCTCGACGGTCGAAAGGTGGCCCGCAGCGCCAATGACCTCAGCGGTCTGTCGCACGGCATCTATATTGTAGATGGCAAGAAGGTAGCCAAGTAACATTCATCCCCATACAAACAAAGCGCCCGGTGCAATTCCTGCATCGGGCGCTTTGCTTTGTGTGGGGCATGAGGGTGTGGCTTCACGTGCCCTTACTTCAAACTCGTGGGAGTGAAGCGCAGGGTATAAGAGTAGCTGCCGGTATTGGGAAGGTACTGCGACGGAGTGCCTTCACCGCAAGAGCCGTTGCCCACGCCGCTGATGGCTGCGTCGAAGTGGGCGTAGATGGAGCCTTGGCGTGTCATTTCATCGTTGTGCTTCTTGGTCATCCAAGTCTTTGCTGACCAATAGCTCTCCTGGTAGTGAGACATAGAGAACGACACATCGCCAACCGTTTCAATCTTCAGAGCCACCGATGGCGACGTGAGCGTGAGGTCGCGAAGGTTCTGATGGTCGCCGTTGGTCTGGGGATGCGTGTATTCCTCAAACAGGTCGTTCACGCAGGTTACATATCTTCCGAGGTAAGAGCCCGTCATGCGGTCGGGGTAGTTGGCCCAAGGACCGCGGCCGTAATACTCCACCTGCTCGAAGCCCTCGCCTAACTGCATGGCCAAGCCTACGCGGTAAGCCGTGTTATAACCGTTCTTGAAATTCACGTTCATGTCGACAACGCCATCGGGATAGATGGTGTAGGCGATGGTGTAACTGCGGTCGGAGCTGCCTGAGACAGTGAGTGTCGCTGTTCCGTTGTTGTTCTTTTTCAAACTGCTGCTCACAGAGTAAGAGTTAGACGATCCCGTGTTGTAGGGGGTGCCGTTGCGGGAGTTGTCGATGCTGAAGAACTGGCTGAAGGCGGGTGCGGCGTTCATGATGGTCTGACCGTTGTAGGTCCAGCTGCTCAGCGAACCATTGCTGTTGAACGTCATCGACCAGCCGTTGCCGCTCACGGTGTTGCCGTTCACGCTGAGCGAACCGCTTGCCGTGTGTGAGCTGAGTGAGTTGTTGCGGTTTTGAACCACAAACTGCTCGTCGGCCACAGCATAGCCATTGTCCGCCCACAGGGTGCCGTCTTTCAGGACGAGGTAAACGTTCACCACCATCTCTTCGCCGCTCTGTGCGGTTGATGTGTAGGGGAGGCTCACGGTGCCGTTGTTTCCTGGGGCTACCGAGGGCATGTCCACCATGCCTTCCTCGGCCAACTCACCGTTCTTCAGTACGCGATAGATGAGCTTGAAGTTGTTGAGGTTGGTGAATGCGTACTTGTTCTTAACCGTAAGCTTTTGGTTTGACAGCTGGGTGAAGTCAACATATTGGTACACCTTTCTCACCTCAGTGAGCTTCGACGACCACTTGCGGTCGGGGGTAGTGATACCGTTGTCCAGGAATGCGCCCATGAACGTGCCTTCATAGATGCCGCTTGGGGTCTGGTAGTCGTAGCCCTGCTTCCAATAGTTGAAGCCGTTGGGGGAGACGAGCGTGCTTGCGTCGGCTGTGCCGTTGATGACGCTCTTCGCCTTCTGTGGGTCGTAGATAGACTGGTCTACCCAGTCCCAGACGCAAGCACCGATGATGCCTGTGCTGTTCTCGATTACGTTCCAATAGTCCTTGAGTCTTCCCATGGCGTTACCCATGGCGTGGGCATACTCGCAGATGAAGTAGGGCTTGCTGTTCAGGCCGCTTGCGTTGCTGCTCACATTGTCAACAGAAGGATACATGTTTGAGCCGAGGTCAGAGTGCGTGGCGTCGGCCTCATAATGCACGATGCCTTCGTTGTTGGTCAGATCCTTTACTTTTTGGTAAGTGCTGCCGAAGTTGGAGCCTGAGCCCGACTCGTTGCCGAGCGAGTAGAACACCACGCTGGGGTGGTTGCGGTCGCGTCGCACCATGCGCTCGGTACGGTCGACGTAAGCGGATGTCCAAGTTGAACTTGCCGAAAGTCCGAAGCCTTGCGCGTTAGCTCCGTGGCATTCAATGTCGGCCTCGTCCATGCAGTAGAGACCGTATGCGTCGAAGAGAGCGTACATCTTGGGCTGGCGGGGATAGTGAGAAGTGCGAACGGTGTTGACGTTGGCCTGCTTCATCAGCGTAACGTCCTTTATCATGGTCTCCAAGTCGATGGCGCGACCATAGAGCGGATGCGTGTCTTGGGTGTTGACACCCTTGAAGAACACACGCTTGCCGTTGACAAGCACCTGCCTCTGGCTGTAATTGTTGACAACCTCCACCTTGCGGAAGCCATATTTGGTAGAGAACACCATTTCCTCGGAAGTGCCGTCGAGCTGGCTCACCACAACCGTGTAGAGGTAAGGGTTCTCGGCGCTCCACGGAGTGAGGCCGCTGAGGTTGCTGAATGTAACCGTGCGGGTGGCGTTGCTGCTGCCGCTATAGGTGATGGTCTGTGCGCCCTTAGAGGTTCCTGTGGCGTCGAGGAGCTCCACCTTGATGTTCTTCTCCACGTTGCTCTTCGTACGGTTGTCGATGGTCAGGTCGACGGTCATGGTGCCACTGGTGTAGCCGCTGTTGAGGCTTGAGTGGATATAGTGGTCGGAGATGAACACCTTCGGCGTGGCCACGAGGTACACGTCGCGATGGATGCCCGAGAGGTGCCACATGTCTTGGCCCTCCAGGTAGCTGCCGTCGCTCCAACGGAAGCAAGCCACAGTGATGTTGTTCTCGTCGGTTTGGCTAACAAAGTCGGTGATATCGAACTCGGCATCGGTGTTGGCGCCCTGTGAGTACCCCACGTATTTGCCGTTGATATAAACGGCGATAGCGCTGTAGGCACCATCGAAGTGAACCATGACGCGCTTGTCGTTCCAGTCGGTAGGGAAGGTGAACGTGCGACGATAGTAGCCCAAGGGGTTCGTGTCGCAGTTGCTTCGATAGTTGGCTTGGGTCGTCCATGAATTATTGACTGGAGTGAATGGATAACCCGGATTGCCCTCGTTGGTGTAGACGGGGGTGTCGTAGCCAGCCATTTCCCATGACAGCGGAACGCGGATGTTGTCCCAATCGCTTGTGGAAGCGGTGTTGCCGTAATAGGATGACGAAGGAGCCTGGTTGTTGTAGTTGCTGATGTACTTAAACTTCCATGTGCCATTCAGACTCATGGTCATAGCTTTCGTAGGAGCGAGCCAAGGCTTTTCGTAGTTGGCGTCGGCCATCATGTCGGCGGAAGAAGCGTAGGGGATGTAAGTAGCGTGTGCGTCCTCCTTGTATTGTGCAAACTTTTGTGGATTGTGAACCATGCTTACGTCGAACGAGCCGTGGTTGCCCGGTGTTTCTTCGGTGCTGCCGCCACCGCCTTCGGTTCCACCGCCGCCTTCTGATGCGCTTGCCTTGATGAAGCCGAAGGTTGTGGCGCTGTTGGAATCAGTTGTGCGGCCAAGCTTGCCGCCGTTGGTTCCGTCGTATGTGAGGTAATATGTCTTGTCTTGTGTATAAGCGTAAATCTTATATGTATGATTTGTTGCATCCACCTCCTTGAACTTCCACTCCTGATTGGCATTGGCTTCTCCAAGATCATTTTCTGATGTCCACTGAAGTGGCATTACTTTTGTGTTGTTACCAGCCATGTCGAGAGCCTTAGAAGACATCACGTTGACAATATGCCAAGGGTATGTTGTAGAATAATTGCCTTGCTTTGCAATCCACTGCTGTCCCGTGTTGCTGTCAGATTTAGTGGTCACTGTAATCTGCTCATCATTGTTAGATGTAGTAACAGTGAAGCATCTTGTTGGGTAGTCGGCTGGACAAATAAAATATGTAGAGCCGTATTCCGGAACAGAGAATCCACCAGTGATGAGGCTTACTGACTTATATGTAGCCCATGAGCGTACGTTGCCCTGAGTGCTACCATAGTGAATAGACGAAAGGCTGAGGATATTGCTGATGTTTGACGCATCGCAAATCTTCGTATCGTTAAGATACAGACCGTTCGAGTTCACCTCTATAGTGGTTTCGCCCGAGATGTTGGTGTGGTCTTCTCGGTAAGTGGGGTCTTTGCCACCATTGAAGCAGTTCACCTGCAAGGTATTGCTGCTCTTTGTATAGAAGAGGTGGATGACGTTAGCATTTCCCCAGTCATTTGTACCCTGCAAGTCGTCACCGATAGAGAGCACGTTCTCGTGTTCTGTAGTGCTCTTACAAGTGCTGAGATCGAGCACAGCCTTGAAACTCTGCTTCTGGAAGTCTATCGCTGTCTGGTTATCGAACGACGATCCGCTTGGTGCATAGTTGGTGAGGATATCCGTCTTCGTGTCCGCCGCAAAAGCCTGCGTGGCAGCGAGTGCGAGCAGGGCTAACAGTGCGACGAGATGTTGCTTTATGTATGTTTTCATAAGGTCGTTGGGATTATTTGATTACTTTCTTTCCATTGACGATGTACACGCCGTGGGGCAGGTCGTCGAGCGATGTGGCAGCGTGGCGCACCATCTGTCCGTTGGTGTTGTAAACGTTGAATCGCTGGATGACGGTGGCGTCGATGTTGCCGATGCCCGTTGTGGTTCCGTCGAGCGACCACTGGGTGAACACGCGTTGTGTGGCAGTGCCGTCGATGAGCACGGCGCGGAAGCCCTTGATGGCCATGTCGCTAACCAGGTGGTAAACCAGGTTCTTGCGCAGCACGTATGAGCCCTTGGGCGCGGTGCTCTTGTAGAAGTAGCCGTGGAAGGTGGTCTTCTCATTGGTAGAGCCCTGCTGCTCCACATCGGTTGGTTGGCTGGCGAAATGGCTGACGCCCTTGAAAGTGAAGTACTTGGTTTGGGTCGCGCCCTCGGGGATATACACCAGGTAGGGCTTGCCAGCCTCGATGCCTGTGCATGAGCTGAACTGGAGCGTGGTTGCCGTGGTGCCGGTGAACGCAGCCACCTTGGCGTCGCTGCCAAACTGGGCCTTCACCTCAGCCTCGCTGATGGCGAACGGCACGCAAAGCGAGTTCCAACTGCCTGCCGAGAAGGTACGCGTGAGGTGCACTTCGGCGCTGCCCGTGGTGCCGATGGATGGGGTGGAATAAGATGTTGATGTCTCGTCGAGAGTTACAACAGGATCCTTCAACTGGTCCTCCGAAATGAATTGCCATTGGGCGATGGTGAGGATGTTGCTTGGCTTGTAAGGTTGCGTGCGAACATCTTGTAAGACGGAACTATAGTAGAGCCATTCGGTGTTAGACGCTTCCTTGCTTCGGCAACCCAACGCATAGCCCTTGCTGTCGGCGTTGAGCAGGCTCATGGTCCACTCGCTGTATGTGCCCTTGCTGTCGCTGCGCGCCTTGCCGTGGAGCACACCCGCCAGGTCGCCTTTGTTTGTAGTGAGGACCTGGAAGCCGTTGGCGTTGGTTGTCACCGTTACGGCCAGTTTGGCGCCGCCCAGGGTGAGCGTACCGTTGTCAGCCGCGCTGAGAAACTTGCCCTCTGCCACATTGAGCAGGTAATAGCTCTTTCCTGCCTCGGGCTTGCTGCCTACGTAGTCGGCGGCGTAGACGGCCGTCAGGCACGAGCAGAGAAGTGCAAGCGTAAGTGTGAAAAGTTTCTTCATGCTTATAGATAGTTTACTTGTTAATCTTCCCAAACATTGTCGCCCCAGACATTGTTGTTATCCTTGGCGTCGATGTCGTCGGGGTTGCCTTCTGTGGTGGGGCCCATACTTTCGGTCCCGTTAACGGTTAGGTCTTTGCCGCTTGACGCCGCCATGAGACTGCAGCCTGCGTTGATTTGGAACATCTCGGAGACAGGTCTCTCATAGGTTCTTTTTTTGCTCATAAAAAATTGTTAGGTGTTAAGTGGATGCTTGTCCACATGGGATAGGAAGGAAGGTGCGTTAGGCCGTATTGTGGCCTGGGCGCTCGTAGGCACATGCAACGTGCCCTCGCTGAGCGTTTTGGCCCAGCGAGCAACAGGCACATGATCGTCTTGCCGCATGCCGCGGCATGACTTAAGGGTGGGGGATCCCATCACAGTGGTTGGTATTTAAAAATTTTTAATTTCAACAAATCAGTAGGTTATGTCAACAAACGCAACGTTCTGATATACAAACCGCTCGGCGTTCGTGGGGTTGACGTTCAGGCGTGGGTAAACGCCCTGTTTCACAGGGACAAAGGTACTTATAAAAGTTTAATAATGAGGTATAAAATACAATAATTTTTCTTTCGAAGTGTTTTATTCATCAGATCGCAACTCGCAAACGATGCGGCTTGAGAGGGGGTGGGACGTTCCCCCAAGCGTGGTTTCGTTTGCCGATTCCCTCCTTCGTCGTGTCAGACTTTTTGGTTAACAAGTTGTGTCGCTATTTTGAATGAACCAGCGATCGGAATGACCGTTTTTGCCCGATTTCATCGCGGAAAATGACAGAAGCGTTTGCGATTGGGCATCTTTCGAGTTGCGAAAGACGCCTAACCGAGACTCGAAAGGTAAGGTATCGTCTTGCGGTTTGGCGTTTATCGAGGTGCGATACATGCCCAACCGTGAGGCGGAATGGAGGATGCGAAGTGTGGAATGATGAATTGCGAATGTAACACACTGATGATTAGCGTGTTGCATAGATGCGCTGAGAATGGCGTATTTGCGCCCAACATTTCTTTCGTGGAAAAGAAATGTGTAGATTTTGCTATAGATTGTTGCGATAATTGTGCATGGGGCAACGAGGGCTTGCGACCGATGTGGCCGCAAGCCTTCGGTTTAGCGCTGCGCCTTGATCTGCTCGCCAAACTCCTTCGACACGTAGTTGAAGAGACTCTTGCAGCAGTCGGCCGAGAACTCCATGCCGCATGCCACCACCTTGTCCCACTGCTCGGGCGTGAGCCCTTGGGCGAGGTCGTTGCGTGTGATGCCGTATTTGAGCAGGCCATAGATGAATCCCGCGTTGAAGTTGTCGCCCGCTCCCACGGTGCTCACGGTGCTGGTGGGCGGCACCGGATAGCTGCGCTTCAATCCCTGATCGGCGCGAAGCTCCACCGTGTCGGCGCCTTGTGTGCAGATAAACTTCTTGCAATAGAACGACACCTCGGCCGTGTAGACCTTGTCGGGGTCGCGCATCTTGTAAAGCACGTCGAAGTCCTCACGGCTGCCGCGCACAATGTCGGCATACTCCAGGTTCTCCAGGTAATTGGGGGTGATCTTCATCACCTCGTTGCGATGCGACGAACGGTAGTTCACGTCGTAATAGATGATGGCGCCATGGGCCCGGGCGTACTCCAGCAGTCCCACGATTTGCGGTCGGATGACGGGGTTGACGGCATAGAACGAGCTGAACAGCACGATGTCGTCGGGCTGGATGTCGGGGTAAACAAAGTCGAGCTGGTCGTGGGGATGGTCCTTATAGAAGATGTATTCGGCGTCGTTGCGCTCATCGAGAAACGCCAGGGAGATGGGCGACTTCGAATCGGCGAACACGTTCACAT
>ERZ857629.932-NODE-932-length-35902-cov-6.251681_pt1 | contig 35902 bp, 30 predicted proteins | sample MGYA00519700_ERZ857629 | MGnify/ENA primary metagenome ERZ857629 (study PRJEB31778, sample SAMEA3449351) | human gut metagenome | biome: human gut; feature: human-associated habitat; material: faeces | place: United Kingdom | collected 2010/2012 ... | reverse complement strand
TTCTAGAAATTATAATATGAATTATTAAGTATATTAAATATGAAAATAAAGTAGTATATGCTGCCGCAATATATCCATACATTTTTATAAAAATAACATTTGTAATACAATTTATTATAGTTGCAATTAAAGTTCCTAGCGATATATAAAATGTCTTTTTTTATTGTTTAAAATATTTAATTATATATCATTATATTCATAGAATATATATGAAAGGAGAAATTAGAACTATGATAGGTAATTTTGATGTTGAGGCGCAAAATATATTAAATAATGCAAAAATAGAGATGAATAATTTGGGGCATCCTTATGTTGGTACGGAACATTTACTTCTTTCTATTTTGAATAGTGATAATGATATTGTTAATAGACTTAATGAATATGATCTTACTTATAATTCTTTTAAGAGTGAGTTGTGTAAAGTAGTGGGAGTTGCAGAAAAAAAGGCTGAATTCTTTTTGTATACTCCTTTACTTCGTAAGGTTATTTCTTCGTCGATTATTGATGCTAAGGAAAATAATAATGGTGAAGTTACAACAGAACATTTATTTTTTGCTATGTTAGAAGAAGGGGAAGGTATTGCTATTAGAATTCTTATTGGAATGGGTATTGATATTGAGTCTATGTATGATGATTTTTCTATTAGTTTGGTTAAAGGTTCTAAGAAAAATAAAAAGAAAAAGTTACTTATTTATGATTTAGGAACTGATCTTACTAATATGGCTAAGAATAATGAACTTGATCCTGTTATTGGTAGAGATAAAGTGGTTAGAAGGGTTATGGAAATTTTATGCCGTAGAACTAAAAATAATCCTATACTTATTGGTGAGGCTGGAGTTGGTAAGACCGCTATTGTGGAGGAATTAGCTAGACTTATTGCTAATGACGATGTTCCTAATCTTCTTATGGGGAAAAAAGTTATATCGCTTGATATGGCTACGATGGTAGCTGGTACTAAGTATCGTGGTGAATTTGAAGAGAGAATGAAAAAGGTTATTAAAGAGATAGAAGATAATGATGATATTATTTTATTTATTGATGAGATTCATACTTTAGTTGGAGCGGGAGGGGCAGAGGGTGCTATTGATGCCTCTAATATTTTGAAGCCTGCTTTAGCAAGGGGAAAGATTAGATGTATTGGGGCTACTACTACTTCTGAATATAAGAAGTTTATTGAGAATGATTCGGCTTTGGAAAGAAGATTTCAGAAGGTTGTTGTGGAGGAACCCTCTACTCTTGAAACTAGAAATATTTTAATTAAACTTAAGCCTATATATGAGAAATATCATAATGTTATTTTATCTGATAATATGATTGATACTATTATTGATTTGTCTGAGAGATATGTGTTTGATAGAAATAGACCTGATAAGGAAATTGATATTCTTGATGAGGTTTCTTCAAGGGTTGGTATTAAGGAATGTACTAATATTAGTGAAATTAATAGTATTAAGAGGAAACTTGATAAAATTAAAAAGGAAAAGAATGGTTATATTATTGATAATAATATTGATAAAGCTTATGAAATAAGAAAGAGTGAAACTAAACTTATGGCTCTTCTTAATGAGATGGAACTTAATAATAAAAAGACTAGAAATGAAGTTGTATTTGATGATATTGCTAGTGTTATTAGTGATAGGACTGGAGTACCTATTGATGAGCTTACTGATTTTAATGGTACTTCTGTTAATAATATGTCTTTAGTTTTACATAGTAATATTATTGGGCAAGATAAAGCTATTGATTCTCTTATTGCCACTACTAAAAAGATTAAAATGGGATATCGAGATAAGTGTTATTCTTTCTTTTTTTTAGGACCTAGTGGTGTTGGTAAGACAGAAATGGCAAAACGTTATGCTTCTTTATTAGTGGGAGAGGATAATTTTATTAGGCTTGATATGAGTGAGTATTCTGATGCTACTTCGGTTAATAAGATTCTTGGTTCTTCTCCAGGATATGTTGGTTATGATGATAATAGAAATTTTTTGGAGGAGGTTAGGAATAAGCCTAATTGTGTAATACTTTTAGATGAAATTGATAAGGCACATCCAAATGTTATTAATTTATTTTATCAGATATTAGAAGAAGGTAAGATTAAAAATGCTAAGGGTGTAACTGTTAGGTTTGATAATGCTATTATTATTATGACTTCTAATAGTGGATTTGAGAGAAATGGTATTGGATTTAATGGTTCTAATAGTGATAACGTTATTAGTGGTTTGAAGTGTTATTTTAATTTGGCTTTTATTAATAGGCTTGATAATGTTATTACTTTTAATAGGCTTGGTAAAAATGATATTAGATATATTATTAATAATAGACTTGATTATATTAGGGATAAATATTGTAATATTGATATTATTTTATCTGATAATATTATTGATGATATTATTATTAAAAGTGAATATGAAGAGTTTGGGGCTAGGAAGGTTTTAAGGATTATTTCTAAATATATTGAGAATGTTGTTATTGATGCTATTATTAATAATAATAAAGAAATTGTTATTAATTCATTGGATAATAAAAACAATATCACTATTTGATATTGTTTTTATGTTATTAATATATTTTATTCGGCAGCATCTTTTACTGTTATTTCGTTATCCATTTTTTGTACTACTGCTTTGTATGTGTTATATACTTCTTTATAGTTTGGTAGATATTCTTTGATTTTTGGATTAGAGAATGGTATTACTTTGAAATTACGCCATGTTGATTGATTATAATAGTTATATAGTAATTCGTTTTCTACATTTGTTATTTTTACACTTGTTTGATTATTTTTTATATCTTTTTCTATTTTTAAACTTGTCATTAATTCTGTTGTGCATTTATAGTTTGTACAAGTATTTTTATTCTGATATTGTGCTGATATAAAGTTACCTAAAGAATATATTACTAATGTATCATCTATCCATGTTACTGGTTGTATTACATGAGGGTGTGTGCCGATTATTAGATTTACTCCTAATGATGCTAAATATGATGCCATATCTTTTTCATATGCTGTTGGTTCATGGGTATATTCTACTCCCCAATGCATTGCTACTATTAGAAAATCTACTTTGTCTTTTACTTTATCTATATCTTCTTTTACTTGTTTTTTATATGCTTGATATTTTGTGTCTTTTTCTGGATTGTTTATGTTATCTATATCGGTTGGCCATACGTTTACTAAGTAGTCATTTGCTACTGGCATACCATTTGTTCCGTATGTATAGTTTAGCATTGTATATTTTATGTTATTTATTTCTTTTATGTTTATTTTGTTTCTTTCTTCTTCGCTGCAATAACTACCTGCTGTTAATACGTTTTCTTTTGATTGCCAATATTTACATGAATTTTCTACGGCTTTTTTACCGCTATCCATGGTGTGGTTTGTGGCTAGACTTACTAGATTGAAGCCGGCGTCTAACATGGCATCTCCAGCTTCATATGGTGAATTGAATGTTGGGTAGTCAGATAATCCTAATTCTGATCCGCCTAATATTGTTTCTTGGTTATAATAAGCTATATCATAGTTGGATACTATTTCTTTTATGTATGATATCATTGGTTTGAAATCGTATCCATCACCATTTGCTAAACGATTGGCATCTTTATAAACTGATGAATGAATTAGATAATCTCCTACTGCTATTAGGGATGCTTCATAGTGTTTATCTTCATTTTTGTTTAATATATTTGGTTTACTAATTGTTTTGTTATCTTTGTTTGGTTTTATTATTATATAACCTATTATTGATATTAATGTTATACTAAATATTACTAGGAATATTTTAAATCCTTTTTTTAATTTTCTTCTTTTTCTTTTTTTTGTCATTTTATCACTACCTTACTTATTTATAGTATAACAAAATTAGTTCGTTTTGTAAATAAAAAAGCTTAGTTGTTTACTAAGCTTTATGGTATTAATCCCCATCCTGTTACTACGTATCTTCCACCTTGTTTTTTTGCTGCTGCTGGAGGATTATTATATAGTTTGTTTTCTATTACTAATGATGATGATTGTCCGCCATCAAGGTTAGCTGCGTTATATGCACCATATCTTTCTAATACGTCTACCATGTCTTGGAGACTGGCACCATTGATATAGTTTTCTCCATCTACTACTAGGAATAACATAATTCCATCTTTTGTTTGTCCTATTGCAACTCTTGGAGCTTGTCCCCATGGATCTCCTACTATTTCTAGTGGTTTGCCATTGACTATTAAGAATGGTCCAAATACCATGCCTTCATATATTCCTGCTTCTAGTGCTTCATTGCCGGTGGCATTTGTCATTAATTTTAATTTTCCATCTTTTGTTATGCCTATTATGTTATCTCTTGCGGAATCTGCTACTTCGGAAGCCCAAGTTATTTTTCCGTTTTGGATTACGTATCCGGTTGGAATATCTGACCCCATACCATTGTCATAGAAACCTCCACCATTTATACATACTTTTCCATTATATCTTTGACACATTGTAATAATTCTTTCACCATAACCACCTACGTTGAATTGTTTTGTTGATATTAGTTTTACTTTTTCTGGTTTATATATGGCTACTAAATATCCGTTTGATGTTCCTATTTTTAAATTTATTACTTTGTATAAATCGTTTCCTGGATCTCTAGTAAATAATTCTTCTTCATATTTATCTTTGTATTTTGTTTTTTCTTTGGTGTTTATTACTATATCATCAGTATTGGCATCTTCTTCTATAGATACGAAATAGTTGCTATTCATTATTTTTTCTATTGTTTTATCGCTATAGAATATATTAGCAAAATATTGGTGATGCATAGTTTTCATAGCGGTGTTTACATACATATTTCTTACTTTATTCCATGGCCCATACATTACAAAGAAACAGATTGCTACGAATATATCTAATATTATAAATATTATGGTTTTTTTATATATTTTTCTTTTTTGTCTTTTTCTTGTCATTATTTGGCCTCCAATGGGCTATTTTGTGAACCGTCGCCACTAGTTAGTATTTTTTTATCTATTGTTATTACGGGTACTATTTTTAGTTTGCTTGTGGCATTTTTGGTATATAGTTTGAAATCATTTGTCATTACATATACTAAGTTACTATTTGTATCTACTCCTGTTGATAGGTAATAGTTTGTATTATCTGAATTTATGATAATATTACCTATACTTAATGTAGCTACTTTTGTTGGTATGGTTTTATTTAGTACTTTTGTATAGTCATAATTTGTAGTGTTACTATATATACCATTTGCATAATTGGCTTCTATTATATTGCTACTATAGGTTAATTTTGATAGATAATTTTTATTTAGATAATATGCTAAGGTGCCTTGTTTTCCGTCATTATGATAATATCCTTTATCTGAGTATTTGTAGGTTATTTCTTCGTTATTTATTTTTAGATAATTATCTAATGATAGTTTTAAGTTATTATCATCTATATCATATACTCTCCATGTATCATTACCTAATTTTACATAGCTTCCTAACATACTTTGTTCTTCTTCAAATGTATATGGATTATCTTTTGTTCCGTCACCATTTATTAATTTATTAGTACTCTTTAGTGTTATTACTGGTTTTATTCCTAATATATCTGTGTTATCTGAGGTTGTTACTCCACCATTATCATTTATATACCATGTTTTGTTATCTTTATTGGTATTTAATAGGTAATAATATGTTTCGTTATTCATAAAACTTTTAGTATCACCAGTATTTATATAGTCATATAATGATGGTAGTGTTATTAGGGTATCTGCTAATGTACTTTTGCATGTTATGTTTTTTGTATTATCTATTTTGTCATTACATGCATTTGTGTATGTTAGATATTTATTTGGATTATTTAGATTTTTTTCTAAGATACCTGTATTTTCTTTATCTTGATTATTTAGCCAATGATTTATATATGATGTTTTATAATCATTATTATCTCCTTTGGCTAGTGATGTTATTGGTTTATCTGATATTAGTGTTATGCTATTATCTTTGTTTATTTTTATTATTCTAAATAATATATTTGAATATTTTACGTAATTGTTTACTTCTTTTCCTGTGAAATAATAGTCACTATTTATGTTTTTTAAATTTCCTTCATTGTTATCTTTTATGTTATCGGCGAGTACTTTTATTTCTTCTTTTTTGTTATTTTGTAAGTATAATCTTATGAATCTTGTTCCATAGAATATTATACATGCTAATATGAATGTAAAACTTATTAGATTAAATATTTTTTGCCAATTTAGTTTTCTTTTTTTCTTTACTACTTTTACTTCTTTATTCACTTCATCATCCCTTTTCTATCTATAATATTATATCAAAGGTTTTTATTTTTTACAAGGACTATGAATTATTAATTTACTAAAATGGAAATTAATGTTATAATGAAAATATGAAGGTGATTTAGTGAAATATAATTTAGGTGATATTGTTGTTATGAAGAAGAATCATCCGTGTGGTAATAATAAATTTGAGATTGTTAGGGTAGGAGCGGATATTAAAATAAGATGTGTTAATTGTTCTAGAGTTATTATGTTATCTAGAATTGATTTTAATAAAGGAATTAGAAAGGTGATTGGTAATTATGAAGAAGAAAAATAAACTTAGATTGCACCCTGCTTTGGTATTTTTGATACTTACTCTTTTGGTTATGGTTATTAGTTGTTTGGGTAAGATTCTTAATCTGGAGGCTAGTTATTATTCTGTTAATGAGGTTACTGGGGATTTGACTAGTCAAGTTGTTACGATTAATAATTTGTTTAATAGAACTGGTCTTCAGTATTTGATTAGTAATATGCTTAATAATTTTATTAATTTTGCTCCTTTGGGTAATTTGATTATTGGATTATTAGGTGTTGGTGTTGCTTATAAATCTGGTTTTCTTAATTCTTTATTTAAGATGATTGCGGAAAAGGTACCTAGGCGTTTTCTTACTTTTATGGTTGTTTTTCTTGGTATTTTGTTTTCGATGCTTTATGAAGTTGGATATGTTATTTTAATTCCTCTTGCAGCGATATTATTTATGAATATAGGAAGACATCCTGGAGCGGGTATTTGTGCTGCTTTTTCTGGTATTACTTTTGGTTATGGTGCTAATTTTATTATTAATAAGCTTGATAGTACTTTAGTTAGTTATGCCAGTAAATCTGCTAAGATTCTTGATAGCTCTTATGTTATTCATTTGACTGGTAATATTGTTTTTACTACTGTTAGTACGATACTTCTTGCTTATGTTGGTATGGTTGTTACTGAAAGATTTATTATTCCTAAGCTTGGTAAGTATTATTTTGATGAAGAGGAACCTTCGCAAAATGGTGTTGTTAGTAAGAGGGAAAGAAAGGGTGTTATTCTTTCTATTGGTGCTACTTGTATTGTATTATTACTTTTAGCTTATTGTTTGATTAAGGGACTTCCTTTTTCTGGTTTATTACTTGATTTGAGTCAAAATAAATATATTGATATGTTATTTGGCGAGGGTTCTTATTTTTATAAGGGTTCTGTTACAATATTCTCTTTTATCCTTATGTTTAGTGGACTTATTTATGGTATTAGAGTTGGAAGTATTGATGATAATAGGGATTTTGTTGATGGTATGAGTTATTATTTGAAAGATGTTGCTTCTTTACTTGTTCTTATATTTTTTGCTTCGCAGTTTTGTTTGATTTTTAAAGAAACTAATATTGGTTTATTTATTGTAGCATCTTTTTCAGAACTTCTTAATGGTATGCAATTATCTGGTCTTTCACTTGTTGTTATTACTTTTTTGGTTGTTGCTATTTCTTCATTTTTTGTTCCTATGGCTTCGACTAAATGGGCTATGTTATCTCCAGTAATTGTTCCTATGTTTATGCAAGCTAGTATGACTCCTGAGTTTGCTATGGCGGTTTTTAGAGCTGCTGATAGTAGTGTTAAGGGTGTTACTCCTATATTTAGTTATTTTGTTATTCTTATTGGTTTTTTACATATTTATAATAAGAGAAAGAATGATGTTATTACTATTACTGATGCTATGAGTTTGATGGTTCCTTATACTATTGCTTTTACTGTTTTATGGTTTATTATTATTTTGGCATTCTATATTATGGGTATTCCTATTGGTATAGAGAGAGGTGTTATGCTTAATTAAGATATAAGAAATTATATCTTTTCTTGTTCTTTAAGAGCCTATAGTCTCTTAAAGTGAGTATGAGCCTATGGTCTCATACTCAAATGTTTATTTTTTTGGTTATTATTGTTTATTTTATTTTTAATATTTGTTATAATAGTTTGGTAGAAAGAAGTGATATTGATGAGTTTAACTGCTGGAATTGTTGGTCTTCCTAATGTTGGAAAAAGTACTTTATTTAATGCCATTACTAAAAAAAATATTTTAGCCGCTAATTATCCGTTTGCTACTATTGATCCTAATGTTGGTGTTGTTACTGTACCTGATAGTAGACTTGTAAAATTAGAGGAAATGTATATTCCGGATAGGACTATTCCTACTATTTATGAATTTACGGATATTGCAGGACTTGTAAAGGGTGCAAGTAATGGGGAAGGATTAGGTAATAAGTTTTTGTCTCATATTAGAGAGGTTGATGCTATTGTTGAAGTTGTTAGATGTTTTGATGATAATAATATTATCCATGTTGATGGTAGTGTAGATCCTATACGTGATATTGAGGTTATAAATGTAGAACTTATTTTGTCTGATTTAGAGATTATTACATCTAGAATTAATAAAATTGGTAAAAAGGCTATGACTACTAAAAATAAGGATGATCTTAAGGAAATAGAACTTTTGAATAGAATTAAAGATGGATTAGAAATGAATATTCCTGCTAGAAAGTTAGGACTTGATGAAGAAGAAAAAAAGATAGTTAGTTCGTTTAATTTAATTACATTAAAACCTATTATATATGCTCTTAATGTAAATGATGAAGATGTTTTAAGTGGTAATGAATATACTGAACGTGTTAATTTATATGCTAATGAGGAAGGATCTCTAACTGTTACTTTATGTGCTAAGTTGGAAAGTGAATTATCTGAACTTAATGATGATGATAAGAGAGAATTTTTGAATGATATTGGTATTTCTAAAAGTGGGCTTGATTTGCTTATTCAAAAAACTTATGATTTACTTGGCCTTGCTACATTCTTTACTGTTGGTGCTGATGAAGTTAGAGCTTGGACTTTTAAAAAGGGTATGAAAGCTCCTGAATGTGCTGGAATTATTCATACTGATTTTCAAAAAGGTTTTATTAAGGCTGAAGTTATGTCTTATGATGATTTAATTTCTGCTGGTAGTGAAGCTAAAGTAAAAGAAAATGGTAAACTTAGAATTGAAGGTAAAGAGTATGTTATGCAAGATGGAGATATTTGTCATTTTAGATTTAATTTATAGGAGGAATAATGAGAGATAGAAAAGATATTGATAAGAAGTATACATGGGATTTGGATAAAATCTATAGTAGTAATGATTTATTTGACAGTGATTATAATGAAGTAAAAGAATTTATTTCAAAGCTTTCTTTATATGAAAATAATATGATGAATACTAGTAATAATTTTTATAATACTTTGAAATTATCTTTTGATATTGAAAGAATTATTAATAAGTTATATGTTTATGCTAGTTTATCTTTTGATTTGGATACTTCTGATAATAAGAAACAGGAAGTATGTGATAGGGTTAGTAATCTTTTGAATTTATATTCAAAGAGTAGTTATTTTATAATTCCTAGTATTCTTAAGTGTGAATATGATACTATTTTGAAATATTATGAAGGGGAACCTAAGCTTTATGAATATGAGAGTTGTATTAAAGATATATATAGATATAAGAATCATACTCTTTCTGATTTAGAGGAAAAGCTTTTATCTAGTTTTGGAAAGGCACTTGGTAATTCTTATGATACTTATGAATTATTTAAGGATTGTGATATGTCATTTGAGGATATCATAGATGAAAATGGGAATATGGTTTCTCTTGATAATAGTAGTTATTCTTTGTATATAGAGAGTAAAGATAGAAATGTTAGAGAAAGAGCTTTTAAGGGTTTGTATCATGAATACAAGAAGTATTCTAATACTTTTGCCTCACTTATTTCTAGTAATATGAAAGAATTATCCACTATTGCTAGTGTTAAGGGATATGATAGTGCTCTTTGTATGAGTTTATTTGCTGATGATGTTGATATTAAGGTTTATAATAATTTGATAGATAGTGTTCATAAGAATATTGGATATTTATATGATTATTATGCACTTAAGAAGAGTATACTTGGATATGATGAACTTCATTTATATGATGTTTATACTCCTATTACTTCTAATTATGATAGGAAATTTGATTATGAAGAGGCTAAAAATATTATTCTTAAAGTTCTTGATGTATTCGGAGAAGAATATGTAAATAAAGTAGGAGAATATTTAGATGATAGAATAATTGATGTTTATCCTACTAAAAATAAGAGAACTGGTGGTTATTCTGGTGGTAGCTATGATACTGATCCTTATATACTTCTTAATTATCAGGATAAGTATAATGATATGTCTACTTTGATTCATGAAATGGGGCATTCTATGCATAGTTATTATTCTAGGAGTTATAATGAATTTCAAAATAGTGAGTATCGTATTTTTGTGGCTGAAGTTGCTTCAACAGTTAATGAATTATTGCTTAGTCATTATATGCTTGAAAATAGTGGTAGTAAGGAAGAAAAACTATTTATTTTGAATAATTTAATGGAATTATACAAGGCTACTATATATAGACAAACTATGTTTGCGGAATTTGAAAGAGATATATCTAAAATTATAGATAATGATGGTGCTTTGACTAGTGAAAAATTATCTAATATGTATTATGATCTTAATAAATTTTATTTTGGTGATAATGTTTATGTTGATGATGAGATTAGGTATGAATGGGAAAGAATACCACATTTCTACTATGATTTTTATGTTTATAAATATGCTACAGGACTTAGTGCCGCTACTAAAATTGTAGATAATATTCTTAATAAGAAAGAAAATGCTATAAGTAATTATATTGAGTTTTTGAAATGTGGTTCTAAATTATCTCCTTTAGAATCACTTAAAGTTGCTGGTGTTGATCTTGCTGATGATGAAGTTATTACTTTGGCACTTAAGACATTTGGTAATTATGTTGATATGTATAAGAAAGAGATGTAAAAAAATATAACCATTGGTTATATTTTTTTAATAAGTATTTATTAATTCATTTATATAGTTATTTAATTCTGCTGAATTTGTATAATATCTATCGTTACCACTTGTAGATAATACAAATGAATTGTTATCTATAAGTTTTATTGTTATATATTCTATTTGGCTTTCTTTAGAAAATGATATTATTAGACTGCTATAACATTTATTGTTGTCTCCCGTCCATGGTCCATTATCTGAAATGTTATTTAACTTCTTTGATATTTCATTTAATACTTCGTTTGGAACTATTGTTTCTTTTTCATTACAATTATTGACTGTTATTTGGTAATCATTTGACTTTTCAACTTCTTTTATCCAATTTACTTTACCTTTATTATTTGCTAGTAATATTGTTATAATTGCTATTATAAATATTGCTAGTGTCGATAATAAAATTATATACTTTTTTTTATCCATTTTTGCTCTCCTTTATTTTATAATTTTATATTAACATTTAGTATTTTTTATGTCAACTATTATATTTCATTTAGTATTGTTCTATTTTGTTGCAATCTGTTATTTTTTGTTTCCAGTATTCTGTGTGGAGATTTCCTACTAATTCTGATGTTTTATTGAATAAATAAGTGTAGTCATTGTAGTTATTTCCTGTATTGCTATATATTGCTATTATATATGGATTTTTGTCAAATACTATGGCTATATCATGAAATGCACTATCTGCCCAGCCTCCTTTGTTTGCTGTATTATATTTTCCTTCTTTATCTGTTATTTGTTTCCATTCGGCATTTTTAAAATATTCCATGAGCTTATTGCCATATTCATCGTTTTCTATATAGAATTTATATAATTCTTCCATATAAATAACTGCATCGTTAGCACTAGTTGTTCCCCAAATGGTGTCATACATAAAAATATTTTTCGTTCCTTTTTCTTTCCAATAGTTGTAAATGTTTTTTCTACCAAATCTATTCATAAGCATAGCATAGGCTATGTTATCGCTATCGTGAATTGTGTAATTAATTAGTGTGTCTACTGTATATTCTGTATTATACTTTTTGTTCTTTAATATTCCACTTCCTTCAGAATAAAAATTGCCATTGTATAATAGTTTTTCATTTAGATCTATTTCTCCGGTACTGGCTTTTTCATATAAATAAATCATAGCTGGCGCTTTGATACTACTAGCTGTAAATATTGGACTATCAGCATTATAAGAAACGGTATATCCTGTATAGATATCTTTGTATATAAATGAGAAATATTCATCTTTTTCGTTATAGAGATTTTGTAAGTTATTAATAGTGCTTTTTATTGTATCATTTAAACTTTCTAAATTTAGTTGATTTTCAATGCAATTAACTAGATTAGATGCTGCTATGTCTTTAGATATGTTTATATTATTGTTATTTGAATAATAATATTTGATATTAGAATCAGTTTTTATATAGGTTTTCTCATTAATATTGTCTTTATTATAGTTATCAAGTTTAACTTTATAACATAAGGTTGTACTTAGTGATGTAATACTAAATAATGACATAATTGTCAATAATATTATAAACTGATTCTTTTTAATTATATTCATAATTATAGTTATTAATTTTACTTTGGTTACTTTGTAATGCCTTACTCCAAAATTGTTCATAATTTTTAGTTCTCCTACTATAACAATTATAATATATCAGAGATGTTTTTACAAGAGTCTAGTTTATTTTTATAATTAATCTTTCTTTTTTTTATTATTTCATGTATACTTATAATAGGTGATTTTATGGAGATATTTGAATTAAAAAAGGAATATAAAAATCTTTATGATAGACTTTTAGATATTAGGAGGTCTCTTTGACTTAGATAGTAAGCTAAAGAGAAAAGAAGAAATAGAAAAGCTAATGCTTGATAGTTCTTTTTGGGATGATTCTGATATGGCTAATGAACTTACTTCAGAACTTAAGGGAATTAAGTCTGTTATTCAAAGTATTAATAACTTGGATGATCATATTTCTAGTAATATTGATTTATTAAATGAAGCATCAGACGATGAAGATGAACTCTCATTACTTATCTTTGACGAATATAAAGAACTTAAAAGAGATGTTGATAAACTTGAGATTCAAACTTATTTAAATGGTGAATATGATGGTCTTAATGCTATTATAGAAATTCATGCTGGAGCAGGAGGTACTGAGTCTTGCGATTGGGCTAATATGCTTTTTAGAATGTATTCTAGATATGCTGATAAAAGTGACTATAGTTTTATTTTACTTGACAAGCAAGATGGGGATGAAGCTGGAATTAAGTCTGTTATGTTTCAAATTAATGGTCTTAATGCTTATGGACGTTTAAAACATGAAAATGGTATTCATAGACTTGTTAGAATTAGTCCTTTTGATTCTAATAAGAGGAGACATACTTCATTTGCTTCTGTACTTGTTATGCCTGAAATTAATAAGAATATTGATGTTAAAATTGATGATAAAGATCTTAGAATAGATATTTATAGGAGTAGTGGACCTGGTGGTCAAGGAGTTAATACTACTGATAGTGCTGTTAGAATTACACATATTCCTACGGGAATTGTAGTTACATGTCAAAATGAAAGAAGTCAAATTAGAAATAAAGAAAAGGCTTTGGAAATCCTTAAAAATAAGCTTTATCTTGTTTTACTTGATAAACAGAGTGATGATCTTAATGCTATTCGTGGAGAACAACTTACTAATGGTTGGGGAAGTGCCAAACGTAGTTATGTGATGTGTCCATATACTTTGGTTAAGGATAATGATTCTGGTTATGAGAATAGTAATGTAAATGATATACTTGATGGTAATATAGATGATATGATTGAATATAATATTAAATTTAGTAAATAAAAGGGTAGGTGGTAGTGTGAGAATATTTGAATATTTTAGGAGAAGAAAAGCCAACAGTATTGAGCAGAAAGTTAGAAGTAAAAATATAGGTAAACGTTATTTGATGCTTATTTCAGGGTGTTTAATAGTTGCTTTTGCATTTAATTTATTCTTTTTGAAATATGATATTGTTTGTTTTGGTGTCAGTGGTATTTCAATTGTTCTTAATGAATTTGGAGTTAATCCTTCAATATTTATATTATCTGCGAATATATTTTTGATGATACTTGCATATTTTGTACTTGGTTTTGATAATATGAAGAATCAATTAGTGGGTGCTTTATCTTATCCTATATTTGTAGAAATTACTAGTTTTATTACTGAACGAATTGATTTGGGAGGTACTGAACTTGTTGTTATTGCTATAATGGGTGGTGTATTTGCTGGTATTGGATATGGACTTATATATAAGAGTGATTTTTCTACTGGAGGTACAGATGTTATTATAGAAATTATATCTAAGTATGGTAAGATATCTATGGGAAATGCTGGACTTATTGTTAATGGTATTATTGTTATTATTGGTAAAATAGTATTTTCTTGGGATATTGTGTTATATGCTATACTTGTATCTTATTTGATATCTATATTTACAGATAAAGTTTTACTTGGAATTTCTAAAAGTAAGGTGTTTTATATTGTTACTAATAAGAAAAATGATGACATTGTTAGGGATTTTTTGATTTCTCTTCCTGAAGTTGGTGCTACAGTAATTGATGCTGAAGGTGGTTATTCTAGTGATGATCAAACTCTTTTACTTGCGGTAGTTCCTACTAGAGAATATTTTATTGTTAAAGAAGGATTAAAAGAAATTGATAAAGACATTTTCTTCTTGGTATGTGACTCTTATGAAGTTAGTAATAATGGTGGTTTATAATGAGTAATGTTAATGGTTATATTTTAAATAAAATTAAGAATAAAAATACTTATAAAAATTTTTGTTTTTTTATGATTGGTCTTTTTATTAATACTTTATCTATTAATTTGTTTTATATTCCTAATAATGTTGTTTCTACTGGAAGTACTGGACTTGCTATTTTGATTAATAATTTTATTGATATTCCTATTCCTTTAATTGTATTTGTTATTTCTTCAATTCTTTTGTTAATTGGATTTATGGTTTTTGGAATGGAATATGGTGCTAAGACGATACTTGGGACAATATTGTTTCCTTTGTTTTTGGAAGGAACTAGTATTATTAATAATTTTGTTTCTTTTGATAACACTTCTTTGTTTCTTTTAATACTTATTGGTTCTGTTATAAATGGTTTTGGATTTGGACTTGTTAAAAAATCTGGTTATAGTATGGGTGGTTTCTTTGTTTTATATGATCTTATGAAACGTAGTTTTAAAATATCTATAGGTAAAGCTAGTTTGATATGTAATAGTCTTATTATTATATTTGGTGTATTTATATTTGGACTTGATAAATGTATTTATGCTCTTATTGCTATATATATTTCTACTTATGTTGGTGATAGAGTTATGCTTGGGGTGTCTAGAAATAAAGCTTTTTATATTATTACTAATAAGCCTTATCTTATTAAGGATTATATTATTAATAATCTTAATCATACGGTAACTATTGTTGCCGCTAAAGGGGGATATTCTGATAAAAGAAAAAGGATACTTTTATGTGTTATTCCTACTACTGAATATACTAGGCTTAAGGAGATTATAAAAGAACTTGATAAGAATGCTTTCTTTTTGATTACGGATAGTTATTCGGTGTCTAAACAATAGGAAAATTATGTAAAATTATGTGTAGGTATTTAAAAAAAATGTAAATAATGTTATAATATTATTTACAGATATGGAGGAGTAGTTGTGGAATTAATTAGAGTTAATAATGTACAAAAGACTTATAAAACTGGTACTGTTGCTTTATATGACTTTAATCTTAGTATTAAGAAGGGTGAATTTGTTTTTGTTATTGGAGCTAGTGGTAGTGGTAAGTCTACACTTATTAAGATGTTATATAGAGAGGAAAAACCTGATAAGGGTTCTATTATAATAGGTGGCATTGATGTTGCTAAACTTAAAAATAGAAAAGTTTATATATTAAGAAGAAAACTTGGTGTTGTTTTTCAGGATTTTAAGTTATTACCTAAACTTACTGTTTATGAAAATGTTGCTTTTGCTATGGAAGTTCTTGGATATGATAAAAAAGAAATCCATAAAAGGGTAATGGAAGTTCTTAATTTAGTTGGATTAAAAAATAAGGTTAGACAATTTCCTGATCAATTATCTGGAGGAGAACAACAAAGGGTAGTTATTGCTAGAGCTATTGTTAATAAACCTAAACTTCTTATATGCGACGAGCCTACTGGTAATTTGGATCCAGATACTTCTATGGAAATTATGAAAGTTCTTGAAAATATTAATGCAATGGGTACCACTATTATAATGGCTACTCATGATAGGGATATTGTTGATAGAATGAAAAAAAGGGTTATTATGCTAGATCATGGTAAGCTTGCTCGTGATATAGAGAAGGGAAGTTATAGAAATGAGAGGGTTTAGAACTATTAATAGGTATTTTAGGGATGCCTTTCATGGGGTTTTTAGAAATTTTTCGTTATCTCTTGCTTCAATATCTTGTATAACTATAACGTTGATAGTAGTGGCATTTAGTTTGTTGTTATCTATGAATGTTGAGAATTTTTCAGAGTCTATTAGAAAAGATGTTACGGTAGTAATGTTTCTTAAGAGTGATACTACGGCTGAAGATGTTAGCAAGATTAAAAAGGAATTAGAAGGCGTTTCTAATATTGAAAATAGTACTATAGAATTTAAATCTAAAGCTGATAGTGCTCTTGAACTTAAAAATGGTAATGATATATTTGCTACTACTGTTGATAAATGGACAGATGATACTAATCCATTACTTGATAGTTATATGTTTAAGGTAAAGGAAATTGAAGAGATTGATAATACTGTTAAAGAGGTTAATAATTTACCTTTTACTAAGGATAAAATTAATAATATTAATTATGGTGAAGATATTGTTCATCAAATGATAGTTGTATTTAATGTTGTTAGAAAAATTTGTATTGTAGCGGTTGCTGCTTTGGTACTTGTTACTGCCTTCTTAATTGCTAATACTATTAAGCTTGCTATTTACTCAAGAAGAAGAGAAATAGAAATTATGAGACTTGTAGGTGCTTCTAATACTTCTATTAAAGTTCCGTTTATTTTAGAGGGATTATTTATTGGTATTATTGGTTCTATTATACCTATACTTGTTACTATATTTGGATATTCTACTTTATATGATTTCTTTGGTGGTAAGTTATTTGGTTCTGCTTTAGCGGCACTTATTGCTCCTATGCCATTTGTATATAATATTTCTGGTATACTTGTTTTGATTGGTATATTAGTTGGTATGATAGGAAGTTATCAAGCTGTAAGGAAATACTTGAAAATATAGTATTTCTTTTTTTGTTATGCTAGTTCTTTTTTTATGTTGATTTGACAGGTTAATAAAAGTATGATATAATAGCGGCAATTTTCTGAGGGGGAAATATTATGGAAAAAGAAAAAAATATATTTTATAATTTGATTAGAAAAGAAGTTATAAAGAAAATTACATGTGGTTTAGGTGAAGTGTCTGAGACTGATGATGCTATTGTTTGCTATGTGGATAAGAGTAAAATAGCTAAGGAAAAAGATGAATACGTTATTGATTGCTATGGTTATAATGAAACTAATCTTGATTTAGCTAAAAAGTATAATATTAGTAAACCTGTTTTTTATATTATTGATGATATTGATTTTAGCGATAGATTATGCACAGGTATATATGGATATAATGGTGTTACTATTGTTATTACTAATTGTAATTTTGGTGAATTAACTAATATTAGAAATGATGGTGCATGTAGATTATATTATTCTAAATTAAATAATTTGAATCTTTATACAGAAGATTTGGCTACTAATAGGGCTGATATTAGTGCATCAAAGCAAGTTGTTTTGTTAGCTAAGAAAATGAAATTGTTTAAAACAGGCATAACAAGTTCTAATGTAACAAAACTTTATGGTGATTTGACTTTATATTATACACATATTAATAGTAAAAATTGTAAATTTAGTTCAATTGGTACTATTAATGTTAATGCTAGTAGTGTCGAGGCTGAAGAAGTTTTTGATATTAAATGTAAAAAATTTGAAAGTGATTCTGATAGTTATTTAGATGTTACATCTTCTCGTATTATTTATAATAATTGTGAGGTTGGTAGTGGTAAAATGCATCTTACTAAAGAATCGATAGACTTAATTGATAAAAGAACACAACTGGTTAATGTTTTTAATAAAATTAGGCTAAACTGCGAAAGTGTTTGTGAAGAGGAAATAAAGAAATTTTATGATAGGCCTCTTAGTAAGGTATTAAAAATAAAATAGAATTTGGAAATACTTGAAAATATAGTATTTCTTTTTTTGTTATGTTATAATATATATAGATTAGAATAGGTGGTAAATTTATGACGGAAGTATATTTAATTAGACATTCTGAAAAATATAGAAATTTTAACAATATTATAAACGATGATAGTTTTCAATTGTTTAATGAGAAAATAATTTTATCTATTAATGGAGAAATGTTGGCTAATAAACTTGCTAATATGGAAGAAATGAGTAATATAGATGTTGTGTTTGCTAGTAATTATGTTAGGAGTATTGGTACCGCTAAATATATTGCTTATAGAAATAAAATTGATGTTAATATTGATAAAAATTTTGGTGAAAGAATATATGGTATTAATTCTATTGATGGAATTATTGATGATTTTAATGTTAAACAATGGAATGATATCGATTATAAGCTTCCCAATGGTGAGTCTAGAAGAGATGTTACTAATAGAATGTATAATGCACTTATTAGGGTTATTAACGATTATAAGAATAAGAGAATTGCCATTGTTTCTCATGGTACTGCTATTAGTTTTTTGCTCGATAAGTGGTGCGATGTATTTGTTAATTATAATAATGATAATAAGATGAATACAAAAATTGTATTTAAAAATAAAATCATCTTTGACAATAATATTAGTGCTCCTTGTGTATTTAAAATTGTTTTTGATGATAATAATATTATAAGTATTGAAAATATAAATATCCACTAAGATGTGGATATTTTGTTTGTATAATCATTTATACTATATTTATTTTCTATTGTATCATAGAATATATAGTTATGTGGTGGATTATAGGTTAAATAAATAAAGAATATATATGTTGATAGAATTATTAGTACTGCTAGTAAGTTTAATACTTTTAATTCTTTTTCTTTTAGAAGGTTGTAACTTATATATGCTTCTATTATATATACTATTAGTAATAATAATAGTGATATTATTAGTTTTTCTCCTAGTAATTTATATATAGGTATATATATTGCTAGATATAGTGGTATGGAACTTATAGCGGTGAAATATAGTTGGAATGGAAAATTGTTGTGTTTGATGTTATATTTATTTAATAAATATTTATCTATAAATCCATATAGTAGTATTGATGTAAATAGTATTTTCATATGTTCCCATATGCTTTCATTTACTGGAAAAATGAATGAAAATATGATGTTAGGAAATAGGTCATACATAAAATGACTAATAAATGATAATATAAGTATTCCTATTATAGAGATTATTTTTATTATTTTTAAGTTCATAGTGCCTCCTATTAATATTATATTATTAGTATTGGTAATTATTTTGGAAATATATACTTTAATTTTGAGATTATAAGCTCAAAATTATTTTTTGAAGACTTTAGACTTCAAAAAACAGTAATGGGTGAAATGCGAACTGAAATAAATAAAAAAGCCTTTATTTTTATGCTCTTTTTTGGTAAAATAATATATGTGATAGTATGAAAAAGATGTATGTATTTGCTTTAATTTTTTTAGTTTTTATTGTATCTATTAGTATAATTGGTAGTAGTATTGTATCAGGAGATAATCCTGTTTCGACTTACAAAGATATATTTACTATTCAAAGTAATAAAGAAGTTTATTTTGAGGGATATGGATATTCAATAGATAATCCTAATCTTGTTGTTAATCCTTATGGTAATAGTCCTTTGACTGCCATTGTTATGTTTGATACTGATGGTTATAGTGAAGTGTCTATAACTATTAAGGGTAAAGATGATAGCGGGGATATTAATTATACTTTTTCTTCTGATAAACATCATTTGATACCTATATATGGTTTGTATGCTGATTATGACAATACTGTTATTATTAGGAGTGAAAACAAAGAGAAAGTTATTAATATTAAAACTAATCCTTTACCTTCAGATTTTGAATATGTAAATGATAGCGGTAGTGATAATTTTTCTTTTTATAATGGTAATTATCCTTATGCTGTTGATATAAATAATGATGTTAGATGGTATCTTAATAATAATTATTATGGTAATATTACTACTATATCTGATTCTAGGATAATTATTGGTAATGATAAATATAATGAAGATGGTACTTCTACTGGAATTTATGAAATGAATTTACTTGGTAAGATATATAATGAGTATTTACTTAGTAATTCTTATTATGGATATAATACTATATATGATAATGATATATTAGTACTTAGTGATAAGATATTACGTATTGATAGTCAAACTGGTGAAGTTATAGATGAATTATTTGATAATGATAATTATGATTATATTGGTATTTGTGATGATAGTATTATAGTACATAATGAAGGTGGCTTCTATAAATATAGTGATGGAAAACTTAATGATATAGATTATTCTTATACTGTATCTTCTAATGATTTATATAATGCTACTAGTAATTATAAGATTATTAAACCTAAAAGATATGGAGAACTTAATAAAACTAAGGTTAGTGATAAAAGAATATCTTTGATTAAATATGATAAAAGTGATTTAAAGGATATTGATATTTCTATGGATAATGAGAGAATTACTGTGACTTCTAAGAATTCTGATAAGGTATATGTTATTTTTGATAAGCTATTTGATAAAAAAATATATGAAGTTAGTGGTACTAAATATATTAATAATACTAGTTTTAATGGTAAATATACTATTTATTATAGTATTAATGATAAGGTATATAAAACTAATTATTATATAGAGGTGTGATATATGGATAGGATTATTTTACATATTGATGTTAATAATGCTTTTCTTAGTTGGACTGCTGTAGATATGCTTAGAAATGGTTATAAATATGATATTAGAAATAGATATGCTATTATTGGGGGAGATGAGTCACAAAGAAGGGGGATAGTGCTAGCTAAGAGTAATCCTTGTAAGAAACGTGGTGTTGTTACCGCTGAAGCTATTTATTCTGCTAGAAGAAAATGCCCTTATCTAGAAGTTTATAAACCTAATTATAAGTTTTATAAGTATTGTTCTGATAAAATGTATGAATATTTATGTACGTATACGGATATTATTGAGAGGTATTCTATTGATGAATGTTTTCTTGATTATACTAATAGTGCTTCTTTATTTGGTGATCCGGTGAAGGTTGCTTATAAGATTAAAGATGATATTTATAGAATGTTTGGTTTTACTGTTAATGTTGGTGTTGGTAATAATAAGTTACTAGCAAAGATGGCTTCTGACTTTGAAAAGCCTAATAGGGTACATACTTTATTTTATAATGAAGTTGAAAAAAAGATGTATCCCTTGCCTGTAAGTGATTTGTTTATGATTGGTAAGGCTAGCAGTAAGAAACTAGATGAGATGGGTATTAAAACTATTGGAGAACTTGCTAAGGTTCCTTATGATATTTTGACTAAGAAGTTTAAATCAATGGGTAAAATGATGCATGAATATGCTAATGGTATTGATAATAGTCCTGTCTATTATGAAAGGGAAGAGGCTAAAAGTATTTCTTCTTCGACAGTACTTCCATATAATTATCATGATATTAATATGATTAATGATGTTATTATGAATTTATCTATGGATGTAGGAAGAAAATTAAGAAACAATAATAAATATACTGATACTGTTGGCATTTGGTTTAAATATAACTATTTTGATAAACTTAGTAGACAAGAAAAATTAGATGTTAGTATCTCAACTGATGAGGAGATTTATAGAGTTGCTTCTAGAATATTTAATGGTATTTGGAATCATGATGATGGTATTAGAAGTATATGTGTATTTATTAGTGGCTTTTCTAATGAAAGAAAGAAACAGTTATCTATATTTGATGTTTCTTCTGATGATTATTATGATATAAAGAGGGATGATAAACTTCAAAGTGTTATAGATGATATTAGGGATAAATATGGTAATAATGTTATTGGTTATGGTAGTAATAACAATGATAAAAGGTAGGTATAAGTATGGAATATAGTAATATGAGTTGTTTAGAAATTGTTAATGTACTTAAATATAAAAGTGATAAGGAAAAGACTGCTATTTTAAGTACTCCAGCTATAAAAGATAAATTAAAAAAAGAACTATTAAAAGAAGCTGCTATGGGAAATGCTTATTATAATTTTAGAAATATTATTAATGTTTTTTCTTTGAATTATATATTTGATAATTTTGATTATGATGATATACATGAAGCATTTAAAAAGCTTAGTTATAAGGATTTTTCTAATTATAATAGTATAGATGATAATATTTCTTTTGAAATTAATAATAGTGAAATTAGAAATAGTAATGAATATAAATTTTTTGTTGTATTATGTGAGAATGATATCAATAATACTATTTTGTGGATTTTACAAAATGATAATCTTTTTAAAGAATTTTTTATGAAGGTAGATAATTTTTATTCAATGTTTTGTGATCTTGATTATGATCTTATTGTAAAAATTATTTATAAACTAGATGAATATCGCGATTATTTTCATGATAAGGGTTATGATTTTTTATCTTTAATTAATAAAGATAATCAAAAGGCGTTATTAGGAGAAAATTTTAGTGATGATATTATTCTGAAACTTATTGGTTATTTTAATATTGATACTCTATCTTACTTTTTTTTAAATGATCGAAGAAGTATTGATTTATTTGAAAAGATTCCTAATATAAATGGCTATATTAATTCTGGTGTTAAGTTTAATGATAGTATTTTATCTAGTCAGCGTTTTTTTAATAGACTAAAAAGTAGTAGTTTTGTCATTTTTAGAAAAAATATTAATACTGTTGAAACTTATAATAATCCTATTGTAATAGAGCAAAAACTTAAAAAATATTATGACGAGTTAATTTCTTCATATGATAGTGAGGAAGTTATGTTTGGTGAATATTGGGGTGTTTTGAATAATCCTTCATTACTTTATAATTATTATGATAAAGATACTTTTATTTTTTCTTATGATATTGTGCTTTTATTTGAAAAATATTTGAGTTGTGACGATGATGATAATTTATATTTTAAAGATAGGGATGCACTTATTCAAATCCTTAAAACGGAAACTAGTAAGAAAATTAGTGAAGTTGTTATTGATGCTCTGTTTTCTGATAATATTTATAATGTTGGGATTAATATTAGGGAAATGATTAGGTATAATAATAAATTAGATAAAAATGATAAGGCTTTAGATGATGATAGAGTGACTTTTTATAAAATGATTCTTGGCTTTGATAACATCTCTTCAAAAGATAAGATCAAGCTATTTAATGAGTTTAAAGATAGAAATTTTAGTTTGACTTTTTATGATGATTTAAGAAAATTAAAGGATGCATCTTATGACATGATTAAGAATGATTTACTAGATTTGTCTAAGTATAGTGATAAAGTTTCTTCTATTGATTGTGAAAGAACGCAATGTCTTGTTTATGATTTGAGAGATAGTAAGTATACTATGCTTGTTAGAAGTAAGTTTCCACATAAAGATAAAAGTAATAAAAGAAGAAACTGTTATTCTATTATATCTGATGAGAATAATAATACTTTTGATCAAGGAGAAGATAATGATAAGATAATATATGGATATAATTCTTTCCTTAATGATAGGGTTATTCATATGCTTGAACAAGATGCTTTTAGTAGTGATGCATATAATGATAATAAAGATGTTAGTAACTATGTAAATAGAATTGTTTCAAAAGATGAACTTGTTCTTGGCAGTGATTGTTATAGTGAAGTTGAGCTTGTTAATATGCAAGATAAAAATGGTAAATATATTAATCAAAAGCCAGATTTTATTGTTGTTTATGATAATATAAGAGACATTGATATCATTGAGAGTAAGAGACTTAATATTCCTATTGTTATTATTAGAAAGAATATATTAGATAAGAATGAGAGAATTGATATGGAATTTGATAGAGAAAAGGATAGATATGTTAATTCTTCAAGCGATGAGGTTGTTAGTAGAAAATTTAGATAAATGGGAGATGTTTTTATATGAATGATGTTATTATTAATGGTATTGTAAATGATTTAAATATTAAAAAAGAAAGTGTGGTAGCCACTTTAAAATTATTAGAAGAAGGAAATACAGTTCCTTTTATTGCTAGATATAGAAAGGAAGTTACTGGAGCTTTAAATGAAGAAGAAATTAGAAGTATTAATGAGGTATATGAATATCAAGAAAATTTACTTAAAAGAAAAGAAGATGTTATCAGATTAATTGATGAAAAGGGAATGCTTACTCCAGAGATTAGAGATAATATTATGAAATGTGATAAATTAGTTGAGGTGGAGGATATTTATAGGCCTTATAAGGAAAAGAAGAAAACTAAGGCTACTGAAGCTATTAAAAATGGTCTTGAGCCATTAGCTAAAATTATTATGTCTTTTAAAGATGTTGATATTAATAAAATTGCTCTTTCTTATATAAATGAAAATGTTAAAGATGTTGATGCTGCTATTAAAGGGGCTAGTTATATTATTGCGGAATGGATTAGTGATAATGCTAGTTATCGTAAGTATATTAGAAATAATATGATTAATCATGGTGTTATTTGTACTAAGAAAAAGAAAAATGCTATAGATGATAAGGGTACATATGAGATGTATTATGATTATGAGGAGAAAATAAAATTTATTAAGTCTCATAGGGTACTTGCTATTAATAGAGGGGAAAAAGAGGATATTTTATCTGTTAATATTAAAGTTGATGATGATTATATTATTTCTTATTTGAAGAGTAGAATTATTAAAAATAATAATGTCATGTCTGCTAAAATTGTGGATGAGGCCATTAACGATAGTTATAAAAGACTTATATTTCCTAGTATTGAGAGAGAAGTTAGATCTTTTCTTAAAGATAAAAGTGAAGAGGACGCAATAGATGTATTTGGTGATAATTTAGAGAATTTAATTTTGACACCTCCTATTAAGGATGTTACGGTACTTGGTTTTGATCCTGCCTTTAGAACTGGTTGTAAGCTTGCTGTTGTTAGCCCTACTTCTTCAGTTCTTAATATTTCGGTTATTTATCCTCATGAACCGCATAATAAATGGGATGAGGCTAAAAATACTTTGAAGGATTTATTTAAAAAGTATGATATAGATGTTGTGGCTATTGGTAATGGTACTGCTTCTAGGGAAAGTGAAAAGTTGGTGGCAGAGGCTATTAGTGAGTATAATGATAAAGATGTTAAATATGTTATTGTAAGTGAAGCTGGTGCTAGTGTATATTCTGCTAGTGAAATGGCTATTAGTGAATTTCCAGACTTGACGGTAGAAAAAAGAAGTGCTATTAGTATTGCTAGAAGACTTCAAGATCCTTTATCTGAACTTGTTAAGATTGATAGTAAGAGTATTGGTGTTGGTCAATATCAACATGATGTTAATGAGAAGAAATTAGATGAATCACTTAATTTTGTTGTTTCTAAATGTGTTAATAATGTTGGCGTTAATATTAATACTGCTAGTAGAGCTATACTTAAATATGTTTCTGGACTTACTAAGTCTTCTATTGATAAGATTATTAAATATAGGGAAGATAATGGTAAAATATTGTCTCGAGGTAAGCTTCTTAAGGATAAGGTATTAACTCCTAAAACTTATCAACAGTCTATTGGATTTATGAGAGTTATTGATGGTGATAATATTATGGATGAGACTCCTATTCATCCTGAAAGTTATGATATTGCTAGTAAGTTACTTAATGATATTGGTTTTGATATATGTGATGTTGGTAGTGATAAGTTATCAAAAAAACTTGATGATTTTGATGTTTCTTTATATGCTGCTAAAAATGGTATTGATATTTATACAATAGAAGATATTGTTAAATGTTTAAAACAACCTAATAGGGATTTTAGAGATGATTTTGAAAAGCCACTACTTAAGAGTGATATTCTTAAAATAGAGGATTTAAAAGTTGGTATGGAACTATTTGGCACTGTTAGAAATGTTGTTGATTTTGGGGCTTTTATTGATATTGGGCTACATGATGATGGACTTGTACATATATCTAAAATGACTGATAAATATATTAAGCATCCAAGTGAAATTGTTTCGGTTGGTGATATTGTTACCTGCTACGTAGATGATATTTCTTTAGAGAAGGGTAGAGTTAGTCTTTCACTTATTAATCCTAATTTAGTTAAAAATTAGTAATATTTTGACTTTTTATGAAAAAAATAGTGTAAAATTTGAGAAATTTGCATAAAATAATTGACAGATGGGCAATTTTATAGTAATATTATTATTGCCTACTGATGCAGGTGTAGTTTAATGGTAGAACCTCAGCCTTCCAAGCTGACTGCGTGAGTTCGATTCTCATCACCTGCTCCATTTGAAATCAACTTACGGACTTAAAAGTTCGTAAGTTTTTATTTTATATAAAACTTTAAAAGTTCTCTTTCTAGAAAGGAGGACTTTTTTCATGTTTGAATTTAAAGTAATTGAAAAACTAAAAACTAATAAAGATTTAACAGACATCTTAAAAGACTTTAAATACAAGGTTAAATTAGGACAAATAAAAACTATATTGCACACCAATCTACAAGTAATAATACCTACTGAATACCAAATTACATATCCTACTACTCTTACAATACTTGAATACAAAGTTAATGAAATATCAAATAAGCCATTTTATATTAAGGAACATAATCAAAAGTACAATATTAAAGAAATTACACAATTTTTAAAAAAGTTTTAATTTTAGACTATACATTTTGCTTATTTGTGAGGAAACATATGAGAAATAAATTAAATTTAACTTCATAAAACTCACTCTAATTGAGAAAATTAATAAGAAATATTAAAAATTTTAAATTTAGTGTCTGATATTTTGCGTTTGAGTGAGGAAACATATGAGAAGTATTTTAATATTTCTCGAAATTTAGTGAAAGGAGGAAAAATATGAGATGTGGTATTTATGTAAGAGTATCTACTGACGACCAAAGAGATAATGGTTATTCTATTGATTCACAACTTAGAATGATTAAAGAATACTGTGAAAAGAATGATTATGATATTGTAGATGTTTATAATGACGCAGGACATTCTGGAAAAGATTTAATGAGACCAGAAATGCAAAGACTACTTAAAGATATCAAATCAAAGAAAATTGATAAATTAATTGCTATTAAAGTAGATAGATTAACTAGAAATAATTATGATGGCTTTTGGCTTCTTAATTACTGTGAAGAACACGATGTTAAAATTGAATTAATACTTGAGCCTTATGATGTATCTACTGCTAATGGTGAAATGATTTTTGGAATGAATTTAGTATTTGGTCAAAGAGAAAGAAAAGAAATTGGAGCAAGAACTAAACGTGCTATGGAAGAAATGGCATTGGAGCGTATTCATCCTAGCAAAGCACCTTATGGCTATATTAGAAATAAGGAAACTGGTCATTTAGAAGTAGAACCTATTGAGGCTGAAGTTGTAAAAGAAATATTTGAATTATGCAAACAAGGCAATTCTACAAGAAGTATTGCTACTATTATGAAAGATAATAATGCTTATTTAAAGCAAGGAAAATGGAAATCTGATAGAGTTTATAAAATACTTTCTAATTCTATTTATATTGGAGTTTTTGAATACGGGAAATATAAAAGAAAGCCACAAGATATTTTAAGAGTTGAAAATTATTGTGAGCCAATTATTGATGAAGTAACATGGAATGCTACTAGAAATGTTTTAGTAAAAAACAAACACTCTAACTATGGAGAATATATTCATTTGTTTTCTGGTTTAGTAAAATGTCCTATTTGTGGTGAGATAATGTCATCATCAGAATCTTTTAAATATCCTAACGGGAAGCAAAAAGTTTATTACCATTTAAGATGTAAAAATCATAATTGTAGTGGATTTGGACTTCATTATAATACTGAAAAAATAGAAACAAAATTAAAACAAGTATTAGAAGAATTAACACTATTTATGCTTTCTATGGATAATGAAATTATAACTTGTAATTCTACCAAAAGTGATGATGTAAAAGATATAGAAAAAGCAATCGAAAAATTAAAATTACAGGAAAAAAGATTAGTAGATTTATATTTAAGTTCTAATTTAGATGTCGAAACAATTAATCATAAAAATGATGCTATCAAAAAGGAAATTGATAAACTAAATCGAAAGAAAGTAAGACTTGATCCAGATAATAATTCTAAAGAATATACAATAGAACTTGTTAAAAAATTAGATTGTACTGAGAAAAATAACACTTTATTTTTTACTAATATTAAAAATATTGGATTTACTTTTCTTTATGATTTGTTATCAAGAGAAGCTAAAAGAAATATGATTCATAGACTGATATCTATGATAGAAATTAAACGTGATAAAAACTACAATATTGATATTAAAGATATAAAATTCACAGATGAATTTATAACTAAAAGCAGTAAAGAATACTTAAAATATCTTAATAATATTATGAATGACAATAATATTGGAATTAAATTTCATAAAGAAATTGATGAAATTGAGTTAAAAAATATGGAATCAAATTATGATATTTTATCAATTATGAAAATGAAAAACAAAGAATATTCTAATGAATTTTTAGAAGAATTTATTTCAAAATCACAAGAGCATTTATATATAGAAGGCATTGTTAGTTGTCCATATACTGAAAAAAATGTTATTAAAGATATTTTAGTATTAGTGCCAAAAAATGAATTGATTAACACTATTTAAAGAAGAAAGGAATGATAAAAATGAAAGTTACTTATACAAGAAAAGGAGATTATTTATTACCAGATTTATATTTAGAAAAAGACGAAAATTATGGAAGGCTTGGAAGATATGGAATATTAAGATTACACTTTATTGCACAAAACAAGCAAGCACTTTATGAGACATTATTGATGACAAATAAATTAACTCATCATCTTCTTTTAGTCAGTGATTCTTGTGAGAATTATTATAAAGAACTAATGGAAAATTATATTAAGAATGATGAAAGACTGTCTGAAAAAAACAAAGAATTAAATCCATTGGAATGGGCAAAATTAATTAACAACTATAAAAATACAGCAGAAGAAATTGTCTTAAATGAATATGTTTTTATATAAATAATCTTTAATAAAGAGGAAAAAATTATCAAAATAATTTAATCCTCTTTTTATTTTTCTTGAATATGGGAATAAAATGTATGTCTAGCCAGCACTGAATTTGTACTCCCGTACAAATTCGTATATGGGAAATTCCCATCCCCTTTACCTCAAAATAGGAACTCCATAAGCAAAAAAATGCTGCCTTGATTTTTTCAAGGATTACTTGATATATGAAAGATAAAATGTTAAAATAAATATGTAACAAAAAAATGAATAGAGGTTAAAAATGATATTAGATTATAATAAACTATGGAAGTTAATGATTGATAAAAATATTAATAAAACAGAACTATGCAAACAAGCAAAAATCAGTACTAATGCTATGGCAAAAATGGGACGAAATGAATCAGTACCTTTAGAAACATTAGTTAAAATATGTGATGTTTTAAAATGTACTTTAAATGATGTTGTAGAAATAAAATCAAAGGAGGAAAATAATGGAGACAACTAACCTTTCTAAAATTAGAAGAGAAAAAATGTTAAATACAATTAGCGAAATAAAAAAGAATATTACTGATGAAAAAATGTTAACAAATCTATCTATGATTGAAAATGAATTGACTAAGAAAAAATATGGACTTATTTGGGAAGAACATGAAGAACGTGTCAACAGAGAACTAGAAACTCAAATCCCTACTTTCGAGGAAATAAAAGATAAAGAAATAATAAGTAATCCTGATGAAAAGTTTAACTTTTTATTAGAGGGAGATAATCTTCATAGTTTATATTTGTTGGAAAAAACTCATAAAGAAAAAATTGATGTGATATATATAGACCCTCCATATAATACTGGAAGTAAGGACTTTATATACAATGATAAAATTATTGACGATGAAGATGGATATAAACATTCAAAATGGTTATCGTTTATGAATAAAAGGCTCCAAATGGCTCAACGTTTATTAAACGATACAGGAGTAATATTTATTAGTATAGATGATAATGAAATTGCTCAACTTAAATTGCTCTGTGATACTATTTTTAATGAGATAAACAGAATATCAATTCATCACGTACAAGTTAGATATGCTGAAAAATCACTAGCTGATGGAAAATCTGTAAAACCAGTTATGGAATATGTTTTAGTTTATGCTAAGGACATTAATAAATTTAAATTAAATTTACCAAAAGAAGAATATACGGATGCAAGTTTTTTATATGAAATTGAGGAATTAAGTTCTGGTGTCATTGTGAAAGATGGCAATGTCACAATGCAGGTTTTTAAACCTGGTGAATGGCAAATAAAAAAGAAAAATGAATCTTCACAAAATTTATTAAAAGAAACTTGGGTTTCTGGAACTATTTATTCTAAAATGTCCTATGGACAAGTAGTTAAAAGATATATTGAACCAAGATATAGTAGTGATGGGCTTGGATGTTTATATAAAGTAATTGGTCGTGGTGACGATGGCTTAGGATATAGATACTACGTTGGTCCTTCGAAAAAAGGATCTACAAGATGTAAAATGTACTCTGGAATGCCTTTGTCAAGAGTTGATGAAATAAAATCTAATGGTGGTTCTTTCCGTGAAGTACCAATATCAAATTTAATAAACTATGCAGCTGATTTTGGAAATATTAGACATGAGGGTAATATGACGTTTAATAGTGGAAAGAAACCTGTAAAAATGCTTAAAGAGTTAATAAACTATCATCCCAATAAAAATGCTGTGGTATTAGATTTTTTTGCTGGATCCGGAAGTACTGCTCAAGCAGTATTAGAATTGAACAAGGAAGATAATGGAAATCGCCAGTTTATTTTGTGTACTAATAATGAGAATAATATATGTGAAGAAATAACATATAAACGAATTAAAAATGTTATAACCGGATATGGAAAATATAATCCTTTAAAATCAAATCTAAAATACTATCGTTGCACTTATATTCCGAGAATAAATACTGAAACAGAAGATTTACACAACAATTTGCTTATAAATATTAAAAATCTTATTCAGTTAGAAAATGGAATCGAGATTGATGGTAATAAAATTAGAGTTTACTTAAATGAAGATGAATTAGATAGATTCAGTACTAATGAAGAAGAATTAGAGATATGTGAAAAAGTTTATATTTCATCAGACATTCTTTTGACAAGTGAACAAGAAAATATTTTTGAAAATAATAATATTGAAGTATATATAATACCAGAATATTACTTTGAAGATGAAATTATGGAGGTAATGTAATAATGCAAGGAATTAAATTAAAAGATTTTCAAATAAATACAGTAAATAAACTATTGGACGCTACTTCTATTGGCAGTAAAAAGGAAGTACTATTACAAGCCCCTACTGGTAGTGGCAAAACAATTATTTTACTTTCATACATTGAAGAATATTTAAAAGAAAATAATAAAGTAATCTTTGTTTGGCTTACTCCTGGTAAAGGAGATTTAGAAGAACAAAGCAGAAAGAAAATGGTTAAATTTTTACCACATCATAATACTAAAAATATTCAAGACGTGCTACTTCAAGGTTTTGATGCCAAAGACACAGCATTTATAAATTGGGAAACAATTACCAAAAAAGGAAATAATGCCCTAAAAGAAGCCGAAAGAAAAAATTTATATGAAAGAGTTCATGAGGCACATAATAATGGCTATAAATTTATTATTATAGTTGATGAGGAACATTTAAATAAAACTGTTAAAGCAGAAGCCATTATTGAATATATGAATCCTGAATATATTGTTAGAGTTAGTGCTACTACAAAAACTAATAAAGAAGCTGAATTTATTAAAATTGATGAATTAGAAGTAATAAAAGCCGGACTAATTACAAGAGCATTATATATAAATGAAAATGTTTCTAATGAATCTACTCTTTCAAATGAGCATGAATATTTACTAGAACTTGCAATAAACAAAAGAAAGGCAATTAAAGAAGAATATTTAAAATTAGGTATTCAAGTAAATCCTCTTATTATTATTCAAGTGCCTAGCAAGTCAGATGACTTAATAAAGCAAATTGAAAAAATACTTGAAGAAAAAGAATATTCTTATGATAGACAAAATTTAGCAATATGGTTATCAGATAGAAAAGAAAACATTGAAAATATTGAAAATAATGAATCTAATCAGGCAATTTTAATAATGAAACAAGCAATTTCAACAGGTTGGGATTGTCCAAGAGCAAAGATACTTGTTAAACTTCGTGACAATATGAGTGAAGATTTTGAAACACAAACTATTGGAAGAATCAGAAGAATGCCACAGGCTCATCATTATGATAATGTACTTCTAGATAATTGCTATTTATATACATTTGATGAAAAATATGAACAATCTGTAAAACAAGAACTTGGTTCTAATGCTTATGATACTAAGGTTGTGTTTTTAAAAAATGAATACAAAAATTTCAGTTTAAAAAAGATAACTTTTGATAATGCCTTTGATGGGTTTGATGAAAGACAAACTTTTAATATTCTTCATAACTATTATATTGAAAAATATAATCTAACAAATAATAAAAAGAATAATAAAACTATATTAGAAGCAAATGGATATGTATTTAAAGATACTATTGATAATTACATAGTACAAGATAAAATCGTTAGGATTAATTCAGATGAATTAGAAAATGCTAATAGAATAAAGGTTCAATCAGAAGTAAGTACAAATAAAAATGGATTTGAATTAAGACATTCAATTAATGCTATATCATCTAAAATTGGTATGCGATATGATAGGACAAGATTAATGCTTGAAAGAATGTTTTTTAGAGGTAAACTATTTACAAAAAAATTTGTTGATTTATCACTACTAGAATTTTATGCTTTTGTTATAAATAATGAAGATATGCTAAAACATGACTTTCAAGAAGCAGTTTCACAAAAAGCAAGACAAATAAAAATGAAATTAGATGAATTAAAAATTGTTGACTGGAAAGCACCAGAAATGGATTATATTAAATATGATCCTAAAATGAAAGATACAACAATTTATGAAAAATCTATTTATATGAATTATCCAAATAGTACAATAAAATCTAAAAGTGAAAGAATGTTTGAGCATTTTTGCGAAAATAATGAAAATATTAAATGGTTCTATAAAAATGGTGAATCCTCTAGTGATTATTTTTCAATAGTATATGTTGATGCAGTAAATCACAAATGGCACTTCTATCCTGACTTTATTGTTTGTGATAAAGATAATAAAATCTGGATTATTGAAACTAAAGGTGGCGAAAATGCTAAAGGTGAATCAAAAAATATTGATATTAAAGTTGAGAATAAGTTTGAAGCATTAAAGCAATATGCTAACAAATATAACGTTAATTGGGGATTTGTTAGAGATTATGATAAAAATGATTCGTTATATCTTTGCAATACTGAATATACAGAAGATATGGAAAATGAAAATTGGATAATACTTAGTAAAATTTTTTAGGAGGAATTAATTATGGAAAATAATCAAATAGTTGCTCAATTAGCAGCTAATTTAGCAGAGGCTACCGCAAGAAATACAGCCAGTCTTATAACAAATAAGATTTCAGCAATAAAAGCAAAGAAAAATGATAAGGAAACGATTGGAGAACTTGAAGAAATAATTTCAGAATTATTGTCAGATAAAGCTGAAATTCAAAGAATAGCTCAATCGTATGAACAAGAATTAGTATCTCAAAGAATAACAGAAAAAGATATTAAGTATATTACAGATAATTTGTTGCCTATTTTAAATAAATTTATTCCCAATGATAAAAAAGATGATTTTGAGCAAATAAAATCATTGTTATCTGTTGAAACATTAACAATAATGCAATTACTTGGATTTAATTATAAAAAAGCAATTGGAGAACCACTTACTAATTTATTAAAAAGAGTTATTGAATCCAAAATGCCTAGTGATGTTGAAACAAATACAAAATTTGCTTTAAAAATAGCAGATATTGCAACTGATGAAAATGCAACAAATAGATATTTACAATTGACAGGTTTAAACAAATAAAAAAGGAGAATAAATTATGAGAGAAAATGAAAAAGAAATGATAGAATACATAAATAACAAAATTAATCCATTTTCTCTTTCTGAATTTGGAAAAAATGATATTTCAGTTTTACTACAACAATTTGATTTTGAATGCTTAAAAGAAGCAGTCGATATAAGTTTTAAAAATTATATCAGATTTGATGAAAATGGAGATATTACTAGAAATTCTATACAATTATTTTTAGGCAAAATTGGAGGTATTGCCCATAATAACCAATTACCACCTATTAATAAAAAAATTCGTCATATATTAAATATATGTAATTCTAAATTTAACTATTTTAATCTACCGCAAGCAAATATAATTATGGAAGACTATATTAAAGCATTAAGAAAATGTGGTTTGTCTGACAATGAAATATTACATGATTTGGAAAATGAGACGATGAATGAAGTTAAAAAATGTTCTAATTGGACTCAGTTTAGAACATTAATTGAAGGATGGACGAACTCTTTGTTAAAACCACCAAAACAAGAAGAACAATTAATAACGAATAATAATTTAAAAATCGAAAAAAAATACGAAATTATTAAAACTATTGATTCTGGTTCTTTTGGAATAACATACCTTGCAGTAGATAAACGCTTGGATAAAAACTTTGTTATAAAAGAATTCTCGTGTGAAATGATTGATGATGAATATAATATAAAATTTTTTGAAAAATTTAAAAAAGAGATAAAATATTTATTTGATTTACATCATGAGAACATAGTTAGTATATATGACTACATAATAGATAATAATGCAAAAAAAGGTTGCTACATAATGGAATATGTTAATGGAAAAAATATTTATCAATACTTATTGGAAAATCCAAACAAGATTAATGATATTTTTATTCAGTTAATTAACTCTTTTGAATATCTTGAAAGAAATAACATATGTCATAGAGACATCAGAATTAATAATATCCTTGTAACAAACGATGGCGTTTTAAAACTAATTGATTTTGGATTTGTAAAAAATATTGATGATGGCAGTACTATACATTCTTCAACAAAGTTAATATCCTATCCATATGATTGGCCAGAGGAATTAAGAAATAAAATCCAAAAATATGATAATAGAACAGAAATATATTTTGTAGGACAATTATTCAAAGATATACTTGCAAGAATTAAAATTAAAAAATTCAAATATAATAAAATATTATTATCAATGTGTGAATATGAATATACTACAAGAATCAGTAAATTCAAAAAAATAAAAAAAGAATTATCTAACTATTGATAAATATAATATAAAAATGATATAATCACATACAGAAAGAGAACTTAGTTCGTAACCTGTTGTGTATTCGCTCCAGATTGATAGGAAACTCGGAAATTAACTTCTGAGAGTAATAAATGCTAA